>AACY020307290.1_pt1 | contig 12156 bp, 11 predicted proteins | sample 267378 | NCBI WGS metagenome assembly AACY02 (sample SAMN02954345, study PRJNA13694) | marine metagenome | biome: aquatic; feature: ocean; material: water; isolation source: isolated as part of a large dataset composed predominantly from surface... | reverse complement strand
GTTGAAGATTGGTTACCCTGGAGACTCTAAAGAGGTTGGGCGAAAAGCACTTTCAAGTGTTCGAAAGGCTACTGGTCTGACACCTGAAAACGGTTTTGATGCGCAGGTTTTCTTTAAAGATCTAGATCCATTATCTGTATTAATTGGCGAGTACGAAGAGCCACTCAAGAGACTCGCAGATCGATAGATATCCTTATAGACTTTCCACTCATACTATATTCAAGTTTTCGGTTTTTCTATCCCGCAGCGCCACCGTCTCCAGCGTGGCGAGGTCCAGTCGCCGCGACGCGCCGTCGATGTCGAGGCCGACCACCGTCCCCGCCGCGTCGAGATCGGCGACCAGCCCCACCGCCATCTCCCGCGTCTCGACGCCCGGCCCGGCTCTTCGGGCAGCGGACCAAGCAGCGGCCGTCACACCCCGCCGAGCAGCAGGTCGCAAGCGCGGATCAGCGCATCGCGATGCTCCGCGGCTGACGCGACGGGCGCCCCAAGCTCATCCAGCGTCAGCGTCGCCATGAGTTGGGGCGCGGCGAGATAGGCCACGCCGTTCGCGATCACCTCGGGCGTCAGCCGTCCGATCGGCGGGAGCATGTCGCGCGGCAGGAGCGGGACGACCACCCGCGTGCGCATCTCGTCCAGCAGATCGCTCTGGATCACGACGACCAGCGCGCCGTTTCGCATGCGGCAGACGTCGAACTGCCGCGCCATCGCCGTCGTCAGAACTTCCGATGGTCCGCGAGCGGCACGCCCTTCGCCTCGATCAGCGCGTTATAGGCGCGGATCGCCTCGCGATGCGCCTCGCGCCAGCGCGCGCTGTCGGCTTCGCGCTTCCTGTCGTCCTGCTCGGTCACCGCGTCCGTGTCCATGCATCGAAGATAGGCGAACCCAGGCCGGAACGCCAAGCGCCCCATCACCCACCCGTGTCGCGGCCCCGTCGCGCGCGCATGCTAGGCTGCCCCCACAACAACCACAGGAGGGGAGCGTGCTTGAACTCATAATCAGCCTGCTCGCGGGCGCGGCGGGCGGCAACGGGGCGGCGAAGGTTCTGAAGCAGTTCGACCTCGGCCTGCTCTGGAACTCGGTCGCGGGCGTCCTCGGCGGCGGGATCGGGGCGCAGCTCATCGCGATGGTCCTCGGCGGCCCCGCGGTCGATCCGGCGGCGGCCGACGCCGCGGCGGGGGCGCTCTCGATCCCCGGCCTGATCAACGCCGTGCTCGGCGGCGGCGTCGGCGGCGGCGTGCTGCTCGCCGTCGTCGGGATGATCAAGAAGGCGATGGGCGGAACCGCCTGAGCCCCGGCCGCGGCCCGCGCAAGGCGGGCCGCGGCGCGGGGGTGACGGATGCGACCTGCGCGCGGTTTGGTCAGCTTGAGCGTATAGCCGCGAGGATCGCCCGGGCGACCAGCCCGGGCGGCGCCCGACCCTCCCCCCGGGAGGGCGCGTTGCAACGGACCGAGCTGTTGGATCGGAAGGATACCTTGCCGCCATAAACCAAGCGGCTCCAAGGTCTTTCCGCGCCCTCCCAGGCTCGGGCGCCGCCCTTCTCTCACAGCGGCGCGGGCGGCGCGCGCCGGGTTCGAGCGACGACTGTGATGGATACAGGTTTGACGGAGATTAACCAACAAAAACCCAACGAAATCAACGGTCCCGCATGCGGACCGGCCGCGGACGCCCCCCTCAGAACGTCGTCCAGACCGACAGGAACACCCGCGTCCCGAGCTCCGTGTTCCGCCCCGCCACCTCCCGCTCGACGCCGATCAGCGCCGTCACGCCCTCGACCACCTCGTAGCCGACGCTCGGGGCGAGCTTGTAGACGTCGAAATCGTCGCCGCCCGCATCGGCGTTGCGCAGGCTCACCGTGTTGAAGGACTGGATCAGCGCGATCCACCGCGGGGCCGGGCGGACGCCCGCGGTGAAGTCCCCCCGCAGCTCGTCGGCGTCCGCCCCGAAGCGGGGCCGGACCGCCGCCTGCAGGTCGACGAAGGCGTCGCCGAGCGGCGTCGCGAAGCCCCGCCCGTAGAGCGCGCGCAGGTCGAGCGCCGGGTCGCCCACGCTCTGCGGGCGCAGCGACTGGTCCGAAAGCGGGACCTCCGCGCCGACCTGCGCCGAAAACGGGTCCCCCGCCGCCCCCACATGCAGCCGCGCCCGCGCGAAGCCGTAGAGCGTGACCTCGCCGTCGAGGGCCGCGCTCTCGCCCACCGGGCGCTTGAAGGAGAGCGCGCCGCCGAGCGTCACCCCCTCCCGCCAGCCGTATTCGCCGTAGAGCGAGCCCGCGACCTCCTCGTAGGGGATCTCCGAGTCCACCCGGTAGTAGGACGACCCCGCGCTCACGAAGGCCGTCCCCTCCGCCTGGGTCCACGCCCCGCCACGCGCCGCGCCGGGCGCGGCGAGGGCCAGCGCGGCGGCCAGCGCGAGGGGGGCGGAGCGCGTCATCGCCGGTCACGATCCGCGTGATCGGCCGCTTTCGCAACCGCGCGCCCCGTCGCGGCCCCCGCTGCGGCCGGGGGCCCGGTTGCCAAGCGGGCGCGCGGGGCCTTTCTATGGAGTCCGGCGCGCGGGGGGAGAGACAGGCGGTGATCCGGCAGTTCGAACTGGTCGAGCGGGTCCGCGCCTACAATCCGCATGCGGACGAGGCGCTGCTGAACCGCGCCTACGTCTTCGGCGCGAAGGCCCACGCCACCCAGACCCGCGCCTCGGGCGAGCCCTATTTCCAGCATCCGCTGGAGGTCGCCGCGATCCTGACCGACCTGAAGCTCGACGACGCCACCATCGTCACCGCCCTGCTGCACGACACCATCGAGGACACCACCGTCACGCAGGAGCAGGTCGCGGAGATCTTCGGCGAGGAGATCGCCGCGCTGATCGACGGGGTGACCAAGCTCACGCGGCTGGAGCTGACCTCCAAGGAGGCCGCGCAGGCCGAGAACTTCCGCAAGCTGCTGGTCGCGATGTCGCGCGACGTGCGGGTGCTGCTGGTGAAGCTCGCCGACCGGCTGCACAACATGCGCACCCTCGGCTCGCTCCGCCCCGACAAGCGCCAGCGCATCGCGCGCGAGACCATGGAGATCTTCGCGCCGCTCGCCGGGCGGATGGGGATGCAGGAGATGCGCGAGGAGCTCGAGGACCTCGCCTTCAAGGAGCTGAACCCCGACGCCCGCCAGTCGATCATGCGCCGGTTCCTGACGCTCAGGAAGGAGACCGGCGACCTGATCCCCGACATCCTGCGCGGCGTCGAGCAGACCCTCTACGACGAGCGCATCCCCGCCGTCGTCACCGGGCGGGAGAAGCGCCCCTACTCCATCTGGCGCAAGATGGAGGAGAAGCAGATCGGCTTCGCCCAGCTCGCCGACATCCACGCCTTCCGCATCGTCTGCGACGACGTGGCCGGCTGCTACCGCGCCCTCGGCGCCGTGCACGCCCGCTGGCGCGCCGTGCCGGGGCGGATCAAGGACTACATCTCCAACCCGAAGTCGAACGGCTATCGCTCGCTCCACACCACCGTCGCCGGGCCGCGCGGCATGCGCGTCGAGATCCAGATCCGCACCCGCGAGATGCACGAGGTCGCCGAGACCGGCGTCGCCGCCCACTGGGCCTACCGCGACGGCGAGCGCTCCGAGAACCCCTTCGCGGTCGACCCGTTCCGCTGGCTGCGCGACCTCGTGGACCGGCTGGAGAAGGGCGACGCGCCGCAGGAGTTCCTCGAGCACGTCAAGCTCGACATGTTCTACGACCAGGTCTTCTGCTTCACCCCGAAGGGCGACGTCGTGGGCCTGCCGAAGGGCGCGACGCCGATCGACTTCGCCTACGCGATCCACACCCGCGTCGGCGACAGCTGCGTCGGCGCCAAGATCGACGGCCGCCGCGCGCCGCTCTGGACGCGGCTGCGCAACGGCCAGGCGGTCGAGATCATCCGCGCCGACGCGCAGCGCCCCTCGCCCGTCTGGATGGACATGGCGGTGACCGGCCGCGCCCGCTCGGCCATCCGCCGCGCGCTGAAGGAGGACGCGCGCGAGGAGAACGTCCGCCTCGGCCGCGAGATCGTGCGGCAGGCCTTCTCCCGCCGCGGCAAGACCCTCACCGACAAGGCGCTCGCCACCGCCGCCCGCAAGATCGTGCGCGGGGGCGCCGACGACCTGCTGCAATCGGTGGGCGCGGGCGAGATCAGCGGGCGGCGCGTCGTCGAGGCGGTCTATCCGCCGCAGACCGGCGAGACGCTGGAGCCCTGGATCGAGGCCGACGCCCCCACCGTGCGCGGCGTCCGTCGCGGCGCGGCCACCCGCTTCGCCGAATGCTGCCGGCCGATCCCCGGCGACCGCATCGTCGGCATCCAGGAGAAGGGCGGCGTCACCGTTCACGCCATCGACTGCCCCTCGCTCGAGGCCCATGAGAACGAACTCGACCGCTGGCTCGACCTGCGCTGGGATGAGGACGCGCCGCTCTTCGCCACCCATGTCGCGCGGGTGGAGTGCGTCACCGCCAACGAGCCCGGCGCCCTCGCGGCGATCTGCACGCTGATCGCCGAGCAGAAAGCGAATATCGACTACCTGTTGACGTCCGAGCGCACGCCGGACTTCTTCCGCATCGTCGTCGACGTGGAGGTGCGCGACGTGAAGCACCTGACCGGAATCCTGACCGCGCTCGAGGCGCAGCCCGTCGTCTCCGAGGCGATCCGGCTGCGCACCGGCGCCGGCGCGCCGCCCGGCCGTCCCGCCGCGCCGAAACGCACGCCCGCCGCCGTCGGCTGAGGAGAGCGCCCATGGACCGCGAGATCGTGCTCAACGAGTTCCGCGCCGCCGGCGCGCTGCTCGAAGGCCATTTCATCCTCTCCTCCGGCCTGCGCAGCGCGGTCTATCTCCAATGCGCCCGCGTGATGATGGACCCGGCCCGCGGCGCGCGGCTGTGCGGCGCGCTCGCTAAGGAGGCGCGCGGGCTGCTCGACGCGATCGGCGAGACCGTCGATCTCTGCGTCTCGCCCGCAATGGGCGGCGTGATCGTCGGCTACGAGACCGCGCGGCACATGGGCGTACCCGCGATCTTCGCCGAGCGCGTGGACGGCGCCTTCGCCTTCCGCCGCGGCTTCGCGATCCCCGAGGGTGCGCGCGTGCTGATGATCGAGGACGTGGTGACGACGGGCCTCTCCTCGCGCGAGTGCATCGCCGCGATCCACGAGGCCGGGGGGCGCTGCGTCGCAGCGGCGTGCCTGATCGACCGCAGCGGCGGCGAAGCCGATGTCGGCGTGCCCCTCGCGCCGCTCGCGCGGCTGCGCGCCCCGGCCTACCCGCCGGACGCCCTGCCGCCGGAACTCGCCGCGATCCCGCCGGAGAAGCCCGGCAGCCGCGGCCTCGGGCGCTGACGCAAGCGGGCGGGCGGGGACCGCGATGATCTTCAAGCGCCGGGACCGGCCGTCCCCCCTCTCGCGCCTGCGCGGGTTCGTGCAGCCGCGCAAGGGATGGCGGCGCGGCTTCGCCTACGTGGGCCGGCGCGTGCAGCGCCTGCCCGACACGCCGCACCGGATCGCGCTGGGCTTCGCCTGCGGGGCGATGGCGTCCTTCACGCCGCTCTTCACGCTCCACATCGTCGCCGGCTGCGCACTGGCCTTCCTGATGCGCGCCAACCTGATCGCCGCGGCGCTCGGCACCGCGGTCGGCAACCCGTTCACCTTTCCGGCCATCGCAGGCGTCTCGCTCTGGATCGGCGGCTGGATGCTCGGTGGGGGCGACGCGGTGGCCTCTTTCGACATGTCGACGATTTTCTCGGACTTCGACGCCTTCCTCGACCGGATCTTCCTGCCCTATCTCGTCGGCGGTCTCGCGCCAGGACTCGTGACCTCGGCGGCCTGCTACGCCGCGGTGCGCCCGGTGGTCGCCGCCTATCAGAACCGCCGGCGCAACCGGCTGATGGAGGCGGCGAGCCGGCGCGTGCATGAGCGCCTTTCGCGCCGCCGCCTGAAGACCAACCCGGCGCCCGACCCCTCGGACTGAGCGCCGCCCCGCGCTATATGCGGCGCGAGAGGGGAGATCGCGTCATGTCCATCGACCGGCCGCTCGGCCGCCTGCGCCTCGGCGTCAACATCGACCACGTCGCCACGATCCGGAACGCCCGCGGCGGCGTCCATCCGGATCCGACCCGCGCCGCCGAGGCCGCGGCGCGCGCCGGGGCCGACGGGATCACAGCCCATCTGCGCGAGGACCGCCGCCACATCGCCGACGCCGACATCGCCGCGCTGACGGAGACGCTCGGCGTGCTCGGCCTGCCGCTGAACTTCGAGATGGCGGCGACCGACGAGATGCAGGCGATCGCGCTGCGCCACCGGCCCCACGCGGTCTGCATCGTGCCGGAGAAGCGCGAGGAGCGCACCACCGAGGGCGGGCTCGAGGTCGCGGCCGACGAGAACCGCCTCGCGCATTTCATCGCGCCGCTGGCCGAGGCCGGCTGCCGCGTCTCGATCTTCATCGCCGCCGACGAGCGCCAGATCGAGGCGGCGTCGCGCATCGGCGCCCCCGTGATCGAGCTCCACACCGGCGCCTATTGCGACGCCCACGCCGAGGGCCGGCTCGCCGAGCGCGACGCCGAGCTCGACCGCCTCCGCCGCTGCGCCGCCTTCGCCCACGGCCTCGGCCTCGAGGTCCACGCCGGCCACGGCCTCGCCTACGACACCGCCGGCCCGGTGGCGGCGTTCCCGGAGGTGATGGAGCTGAACATCGGCCATTTCCTCGTGGGCGAGGCGATCTTCTCCGGGCTCGACAGCGCGATCCGCCGGATGCGCGACGTCATGGACCGCGCGCGGCGGGACGCGTTCGGCGACGCGGCGGCCGGATGATCCTCGGCGTCGGGTCCGACCTCGCGGACATCCGCCGCATCGAGCGCACGCTCGAACGGTTCGGCGCGCGCTTCATCGAGCGCGTCTTCACCGAGACGGAGCAGGCGAAGGCCGAACGCCGCAAGGACCGCGCCGGCACCTACGCAAAGCGCTGGGCGGCGAAGGAGGCGTGCTCCAAGGCGCTCGGCACGGGGCTGCGGATGGGCATCGCCTGGAGCGAGATGGCCGTGAGCAACCTGGAGACCGGCCAGCCGGTGATGACGGTCACCGGCGGGGCGGCGGAACGGCTGCGCGCGATGACGCCCGAGGGCATGGAGGCGCGCATCCACGTCACCCTGACCGACGACCACCCCTGGGCGCAGGCTTTCGTCGTGATCGAGGCCGTCGAGCGCAACCGGGGCGCGTGACAACCGGCGGACCGTGACGGAAAGGCGCACCGGTTACGTTAGCGATCGTGACCTTTCTGTTAATGCACATTTAACCCCAAGCCCCTATATTAACCATATCGGTCGACGGCATTAGCCGTTGTGTTAGGCCGATCTACTCCCAGGGGAGGGCGGCTCCGTATGGAGCCGTCCTTTCCTTGTGGAGACAACAGCTTAGACAAGCTCAAAGCCGCGTGAAGCGGCTTCTGCGGCGCCTCAATCCGACGTGAACGCTCGCCTCAACCACTGATTGTGAAGAAATTGATTCGCAGTCATAGCGTGACGGTTGCGTAATCCTGAAGCGGTCGCACCTCCAGCGCCCCCGCCTGGCGGTTCTCGATGGCCCGCGCCGCCGCCGCGGCGCCGGCCGCGGTCGTATAGTAGGGCGTCTTCATCGACAGCGCCGTCGAGCGGATGCCCGCGCTGTCGCGGATCGACTGCGCGCCCTCGGTGGTGTTGAACACCAGAGCGACCCCGCCGTCCTTCATCCGGTCGACGATGTTGGGCCGTCCCTCGAACACCTTGTTGACGCGCTCCGCCGCGACCCCGTTCTGCGCGAGGAAGTCCGCCGTGCCCTGCGTCGCGACCACGGTGAAGCCCAGCGCCGCGAGCGTGCGGACCGGTCCGAGGATCGCCGTCTTGTCGGCGTCCCGCACCGAGACGAACACCGCGCCGCGTTCCGGCAGGTCCACCCCGGCGCCCAGCTGCGACTTGAGGAACGCCCGCGCGAAGCCCCGGTCGAGCCCCATGACCTCGCCGGTCGAGCGCATCTCGGGGCCGAGCAGCGTGTCGACGCCGGGAAAGCGCGCGAAGGGCAGCACCGCCTCCTTCACCGCCACATGCGGGGTCTCGGGCGGCGGCAGGGTGAAGGCCGAGAGTTTCTCGCCCGCCATCAGGCGCGCGGCGACGCCGGCGATGGGCGCGCCGATCGCCTTGGCCACGAAGGGCACCGTGCGCGAGGCGCGCGGGTTCACCTCCAGCACGTAGATGTCGCCGTTCTGGATCGCGAACTGCACGTTCATCAGGCCCACGACGGTCAGGCCCCTCGCCATCGCGGCCGTCTGGCGCTTCAGCTCGGCGATGGTCGCGGCGTCGAGCGTGTGGGGCGGAAGCACGCAGGCGCTGTCGCCCGAATGCACCCCCGCCTCCTCGATATGCTCCATGACGCCCGCGACATGGACCGCCGCGCCGTCCGACAGCGCGTCGACGTCGACCTCGACCGCGCCGGACAGGTAGCCGTCGAGCAGCACCGGCGAGGTTCCCGACACCACCACCGCCTCGCGGATGTAGCGGTCGAGATGCGCCTCGTCGCGCACGATCTCCATGGCGCGGCCGCCGAGGACGTAGGACGGACGGATCACCAGCGGGAAGCCGATCTCGGACGCGATCTTCAGCGCCTCGTCGCGCGAGCGGGCGACGCCGTTGCGCGGCTGCTTCAGGCCGAGGTCGTTCAGCAGGCGCTGGAAGCGCTCCCGGTCCTCGGCGAGGTCGATCATGTCGGGCGAGGTGCCGAGGATCGGGATCTCGGCGTGCTCGAGCGCGCGGGCGAGCTTCAGCGGCGTCTGGCCGCCGAACTGCACGATGACGCCGAGCAGGCGGCCGGCCTCCTGCTCGACGCGGAGGATCTCGAGGACGTGCTCCTCGGTCAGCGGCTCGAAGAACAGCCGGTCCGAGGTGTCGTAGTCGGTCGAGACCGTCTCGGGGTTGCAGTTGACCATGATGGTCTCGTAGCCGGCGTCGCCGAGGGCGTAGCAGGCGTGGCAGCAGCAATAGTCGAACTCGATGCCCTGCCCGATGCGGTTCGGCCCGCCGCCGAGGATCACCACCTTGGTCCGGTCGGTCGGGCGCGCCTCGCATTCGGCGTAGCCCGAGACCTCCGCTTCGTAGGTCGAGTACATGTAGGGGGTCTGCGCCTCGAACTCCGCGGCGCAGGTGTCGATGCGCTTGAAGACCGGGTGCACGTCCATCGCGCGCCGGCGCATCCGCACGGCCTCGGGCGTCATGCCCGCGAGCGCGGCCAGCCGCTCGTCGGAGAAGCCCATGCGCTTCAGGCGGCGCATCTCCCAGCCGTCGGAGGGCAGGCCGCGCTCGCGCACCAGCGCCTCCTCGGCCACGATCTCGGCGATCCGCTCGAGGAACCAGGGGTCGTACTTGGTGGCGCGGGCGATCTCGGCGACCGTCAGCCCCTCGCGGAGCGCCTGCGCGGCGACGCGCAGGCGGTCGGGCGTCGGGCGGGAGAGGGCGGCCACCACCGCCTCGCGGCGCGACTCCGGGTCGGCGTCCTCGTCGAGCCCCGAGATCGCGATCTCGTCGAAACCGGAGAGGCCGGTCTCCAGCGAGCAGAGCGCCTTCTGGACGCTCTCCTGGAAGCTGCGGCCGATCGCCATCGCCTCACCGACCGACTTCATCGCGGTGGTCAGCTCCGGCTTGGCGCCGGGGAACTTCTCGAAGGCGAAACGCGGGATCTTGGTGACGACGTAGTCGATGCTCGGCTCGAAACTCGCCGGCGTGACGCCCGTGATGTCGTTGTCGAGCTCGTCCAGCGTGTAGCCGACCGCGAGCTTCGCCGCGATCTTGGCGATGGGGAAGCCGGTCGCCTTCGAGGCGAGCGCCGAGGAGCGGCTGACCCGCGGGTTCATCTCGATCACGACCATGCGGCCGGTCTCGGGGTCAAGCGCGAACTGGACGTTGGAGCCGCCGGTCTCGACGCCGATCTCACGGAGCACCGCGATGCTGGCGTCGCGCATCCGCTGGTATTCCTTGTCGGTCAGCGTCAGGGCGGGTGCGACCGTGATCGAGTCGCCGGTGTGGACGCCCATCGGGTCCACGTTCTCTATCGAGCAGATGATGATGCAGTTGTCCGCCTTGTCGCGGACCACCTCCATCTCGAACTCCTTCCAGCCGAGGAGCGACTCGTCGATCAGGATCTGACCGACCGGCGAGGCTTCGAGGCCGTTCCGGCAGATCGCCTCGTAATCCTCGCGGTTGTAGGCGACGCCGCCGCCGGTGCCGCCGAGGGTGTAGGCGGGGCGGATGATCGCGGGCAGGCCGACATGGTCGAGCGCGTCCACCGCCCGGCGCAGCCCTTCGAGGACGTCGCGCTTGCCGTCGGCGCCCTTCGGCGCGGTCACGATGGTCGCGCGCGGGTTCTCGAGCCCGATCCGGTCCATCGCCTCGCGGAACAGGCCGCGGTCCTCGGCCGTCTCGATGGCGCGGCGGTTGGCGCCGATGAGCTGGACGTCGAACTTCGCGAGCGTGCCGTCGTCGTCGAGCGCGATGGCGGTGTTGAGCCCGGTCTGGCCGCCCATCGTCGGGAGCAGGGCGTCGGGGCGCTCCTTCTCGATGATCTTCGCGACCACCTCGGGCGTGATCGGCTCGACATAGGTCGCGTCGGCGAGGCCGGGGTCGGTCATGATCGTGGCGGGGTTCGAGTTGACGAGGATGACGCGGTAGCCCTCCTCGCGCAGCGCCTTGCAGGCCTGGGCGCCGGAATAGTCGAACTCGCAGGCCTGCCCGATCACGATGGGCCCTGCGCCGATGATCATGATGGACTGGATGTCGGTCCGCTTCGGCATGGGCGCGCTCGCATCGGGGCGCCGCCGTCGACCGCCGGCGCGCACGGCGGGATCGCGGGGACGCGGTGGCTCGGTCGCGCGCGTTATAGACGAGCGCGGATGCGGCGCAAGGATCGCCGCCGCCGGCCCGCGTAGCCCGCGCTGGACTTGGGCCGCGCCGCGACCTATCCCTCGCCGCCGGAGGCCGCCGCGGGCGGCGGGGCGAGGGGACGCGCGCCATGTCGATTCCGCAGGAGGGCGGCGGCCCGATCGAGAGCCGCGACGACCTCGTGTCGTTCCTCGCCGGCGGCTGCAAGCCGCGCGAGGACTGGCGCATCGGCACCGAGCACGAGAAGTTCGGCTACCGCCTCTCCGACCGCAAGCCGCTGCCCTATGACGGCCCGTGCTCGGTCCGCGCGATGCTGGAGGGGCTGCGCGACCGCTTCGGCTGGCGCCCGGTGCTCGAGGGCGACAACCTGATCGGCCTGAAGAAAAGCGGCGCGAACGTCTCCCTCGAACCCGGCGGGCAGCTGGAGCTTTCCGGCGCGCCGCTGCGCACGATCCACGGCACCTGCGAGGAGGTGAACCAGCATCTCGCCGAGGTGCGCTCGGTGGCCGAGGAGATCGGCGCCGGCTTCATCGGCCTCGGCGCCGCACCGGACTGGCGGCACGAGGACGTGCCGATGATGCCGAAGGGCCGCTACGGCCTGATGACCGAGTACATGCCCAAGGTCGGCACGCACGGCCTCCAGATGATGTACCGGACCTGCACGATCCAGGTGAATCTCGACTTCGCCTCCGAGGCGGACATGGCGAAGAAGCTGCGCGTCGGCCTCGCGCTTCAGCCGGTCGCGACCGCGCTGTTCGCGGCCTCGCCCTTCTTCGAGGGCGCGCCGACCGGCTTCGTCAGCTGGCGCGGCCGGGTCTGGCGCGACGTCGACCGCGCGCGCTCGGGCGCGCTCCCCTTCGTGTTCGAGGACGGCTTCGGCTTCGAGCGCTGGGTCGATTACGCGCTCGACGTGCCGATGTACTTCGTCTACCGGCAGGGCCGCTATCTCGACGCGACCGGGCAGTCCTTCCGCGACTTCCTGGAGGGACGCCTCCCGGCGCTGCCCGGCGAGAAGCCGACGCTCTCGGACTGGGCCGACCACCTCACCACGATCTTCCCCGACGCCCGCCTCAAGACCTTCATCGAGATGCGCGGCGCCGACGGCGGCCCGTGGCGGCGCATCTGCGCGCTGCCCGCGCTCTGGGTCGGCCTCGTCTATGACGACGCGGCCCTCGACGCGGCGTGGGACCTCGTGAAGGACTGGACCGCCGAGGACCGCGAGGCGCTGCGCAACGACGCCGCCGAGCACG
>AACY020536052.1_pt1 | contig 12157 bp, 8 predicted proteins | sample 267378 | NCBI WGS metagenome assembly AACY02 (sample SAMN02954345, study PRJNA13694) | marine metagenome | biome: aquatic; feature: ocean; material: water; isolation source: isolated as part of a large dataset composed predominantly from surface... | reverse complement strand
CAGCGCACGCTGGCCGGCGCGCCGCGCCACCCGCTGAGTCATGTGCTCGCCTCCACGCTGGCGTCAGACATCGACGGCGGTACCCTGCCCGCGGCGCCCTTCCTGGCCATGGCCGACGACGTCGAGCAGGTGCTACGCCGCCGGCGCCCGGCGGACGACGCGGCAATGCGAGCCGCCGACACCCGAGACCTGGGCGCCCTGTTCGAATTGCTCGCCCGCGTCCACGGCGAGCGGGACGAATCGGTCATCGCCGCCGCCCGCCGCAGCGGCGGCTGGTGCGGCGGTGTCCGCCGGCTGCGGGACGCGGGGCTGCTGCTGCGCCGCGATCACACCATCCTGCCCACCGACGCCATCACCGCCGCCGGTCTCGGACACGAGGCACTGGCGAGCCGTGAGCACCGCCACCAATTGCCCGCCCTACTCGCAGCGCAGGCCGCCATGCTGGCGCGCGAAGCCCCGAGCGCCGCTGCGTCGACGCTGCCGCGGGCGCTGCGCATCCAGCAGCGCATCCATGCGGCGCTGCTGCAAGAGCTCCGCCGCAGCGAGCTCGCCGTGGTGGATCAGCGCATCGGGCTGACGCCGCTGCGCAAGTTCTGGATCGCGTTGCGGACCAAGTAGTTGCGCCGAGTGCGGAAGGGCTGCTCACGACGGGGCGGGTGGTCGCCCAATGACGTGGTAATCGGTCGCACCGAGCGGGCGCTCCATCGCCGTAGCGCCAAGTGGATTCGCTCGTGGCAACCTCGAAAATGCGCAGCTGAGGCCCTGCCACCAGACCCATGTGACCGGTGAAGGCGCCACGGCTCATCTGCTGAAAATGGCCACCCCAGCACCCGAACAGGTCACCGAAGGCGTCGAAATTCTCCAATCAAGGGCGCGTCCGGCCACGCAGGCTACCCGACCCGCACACGCATCAGCATCGCCGAGCTATCCCAGGCTGCTGGCTACAACGACTTCAGTTGCCGGGGCCGGCCGTAGGCATTCGCCATGAGCGAGCTTGACTGGATGTAGGGCGGCTACCGCAACCTCATTTCTCCGCGAGGCGCTCGAGGGCCGCGCGAATGTCGGCGTCGTTGGGGTGGTGCTGCACGGCCTCGCGCAGTACCTCGCGGGCCTGGTCGGTCTCGCCGGCCTGCTCGAGCGCCAGGGCCTGGACGAAGGGATAGCGCGGCTCGCTCGGGGCCAGGGCGACCGCCCTGGCCAGTTGCGGCAGGGCCTCGGGCAAACGCTGCTCGCGAATCAGCAGCAGCCCGAGCGCATACGACAGGGCGGCGCTGTCGGGGGCTGCGGCGATGCCGGCACGCAGGTGCACCTCTCCGTCGTCGTCGCGCCCCAGCGCGCGGTACAGGTCCGCCAGGTTGGCGTAGGCGGGCGCGAAATCGGGCTGCAGGCGCAGCGCGGTCTGGTATGACTGCTCGGCCTGTGCGGCGTCGCCGACCGCGCTGGCCACCAACCCCAGGTTGAGGTGAGACTCCGGACGCTCGGCCGTGACGGAGAGCGTCTGGGCGTATTCCTCGATGCGGCGGGTCAGCAACTCGCGGAAGCGCTCCGGCACCTGCTGGCGCAGCACCGGCGCGAGCACGCGCGCGGCCTCGATGCGCACCAGCAACACCGGGTCGTCGAGCAGCGGCCAGCCGAGGTCCACCCGGGTACGCAGATCGGTCGCTTCCAGATAGCGCGCACCGGCGGCACGGACCAGGGGCGAGTCGTCCTCGAGCAGGCGGCGCAGGCGCGGCAACTGGTCGGCGCTGGCCAGGGGGCGCAGCCGCTCGATGGCGCTGGCGCGGGCGATCGCGGGCTGAGTGTTGTCGGCGGCGAGGGCCAACAGCTGTGCCGCGGCATCGGGTGCGCCGCGGTCGGCCGCATGCAGGGCCTCTCCGAAGTGCGGGCCGCGATGGCGGCTGTCCGGGTACCAGCGCACCACCTGTGCAGCCGCCCAGGCGGCATCCTGGTCGGTGTGGCAGCCGGTGCAGGCGTTGGGCGTGCCGAGGCTGACCGACAAGTCCGGTCGTGGCACCCGGAAGCTGTGATCCGCCCGCCAATCATTGACCATGTAGACCCGCTGCGGCATGTGGCAGCCGGTGCAGGCGGCGCCGGCGCCGTCCGCCGGGTGGTGATGATGCCGGGGGGTGTCGTACTGCGCGGCGATGTGGCAGCTGGTGCACACCGCATTGCCGCTGCGCTGCAGTTGCTGGCTGTGCGGGTCGTGACAGTCGCTACAGGTCACGCCCGCGTGGTACATGCGGCTCTGCACGAAGGAGCCGTAGACATAGACCTCATCTTTGATTTGGCCGTCCGGGTAGTACAGGTGGGGCTCGAGCAACGCCAGGCGATGGGTCTGCGCCAGGGGCTCGCCGTGGCGGTAGTCCTTACTGAGCTGGCCGCGCCGGGCATGGCAGCGGGCGCAGATCTCGATCTCCGTGTGCTCACGGCGCGGCGGGCTGCGGCGGGGCAGCCCGCTGGCCGGGTCGATGAGCCACTGGGCCCGGTCGCTGCGCAGCTGGGTGCTGAAGCCGCGCCGCGGATCGGCGGCGCGCTCGGCGTCGCCCTGCTGCGCCCAGGCCAGGTGGCCGGCGCCGGGGCCATGGCAGGCCTCGCAGGCGACATCGATTTCGGCGTAGTGGGTCTGGTAGCTGTCGGTCGCCGGGTCATAGCCCTTGCGCAGATCGGTGGAGTGGCACTCGGCGCACTGATAATTCCAGTTCTGCTCGCGACCGGTCCAGTGCAGCGCGTGGGTGTGATCAATGGGCTCGTCGGGGTAGAGGTGGAACCAGCGCTGGCCGCCCGCCGCCGCGGGGCGGCTGTCCCAGGCGATGCCCAGGCCCTGCAGCCGCCCCTGCGGGCGCTCGAGCAGGTACTGCTGCAGCGGGTACCAGCCGAAGGTGTAGCGCACCCGGTAGTCGGCCAGCGCACCGTCGGGGCCGTCGGTACGCACCCAGTAGTCGCCGTCCCGTTGATAGAAACGGCTGGTGACACCGTGGGCGGTGAATTCGGCGTCATCGAAGTCCCCCAGCACCGTAGCCGCATTCGGTAGGGCCATGGCGAGGTCGTGATGCGAGCCCTGCCAGGCGGCGGTCTCATCCGTGTGGCAATCGGCGCAGGCGGCGGCGCCGACATAGCCCTCGTGCGCCGCCGGGGTGGCCGTGCCGGCCGAAGCCTGACTCCCGAGGAGGAGGCTGAGAGACAGCAGGGTGGTGCGGACGAGGAGGGCGTCGGACGCTGGCATGACAGACCTGGCAAAGGCGGAAAGCCATATCACAGCATAGCGTTGCTCGACACGCCAAACACGCTGATGGAGCAACGCTTTTCAGACGCGGGCGGATCCCTTGCAAGTTGCGCACACTGCACGCGCTCGAAACAGGCCGCCAAGAGACAGGCCGCCAAGAGACCGGGCTCGGCGCTGCTGCCCCATGTTGAACAAAGACCCGCATAGACGTCGAGAACGGCGTATGCGGCCGCGTCGATCCGCCAAGGGGTGCTGCCCGGCGCCTAATGGGTGGCATGGGCCGAAAGCGGACAGTCCCTCGCTGATGCGCTTTGGTATTGGGCGTGTGGCCTCTAGCCTCATGCCACCGACTGTACCGTCGAACGGCGCCGATCGGCGTGCGGTGTGCTAGGTCGGCTTCGGAGTACGCTATCTTCGGTGATGCTGTGGCTGTTGTTTCGTCCCTAATCGGCGTCGTTGGTCGCCTACCACCTAGGTTTGGCGTCCTGCGATTCCCGGCGGGGCCGCGGCCTCTGCGTGACCATCACCATATGCGGAGTGATCCCACGATGATTTCCTGGAACCGGGGGCGACCCCGAACGCTCGTCGGCGGCCTGCTGCTGGCCCTGAGCACCGCCGTCCATGCGGCGGACAAGCCCAATATCCTCGTCATTTGGGGCGACGATATCGGCCTGACCAACATCTCCTACAACACCCACGGCATGATGGGCTATGAGACGCCCAACATCGATCGGATCGCCGCCGAGGGCATGGCATTCACCGATTATTACGGCGAGCAGTCCTGCACCGCTGGCCGCTCTGCCTTCATTACGGGCCAGAGCGTGTTCCGCACCGGCCTATCCAAGGTTGGCCTGCCGGGCGCAGAAGAGGGCATGCAGGAAGAGGATCCGACCATCGCCACCGTGCTCAAGGCCCAGGGCTACGCCACCGGTCAGTTCGGCAAGAACCACCTCGGTGACCGCGACGAGCACCTGCCAACCAACCATGGCTTCGACGAGTTCTTCGGCAACCTCTATCACCTGAATGCCGAGGAAGAGCCGGAAAACGAGGACTACCCCGCCGACATGCAGCTGGCGAACGGGAAGACCTTCCTCGAGCAGTTCGGCCCGCGCGGCGTCATCCACGCCTGGGCGATGCCCGATGGCACCCAGAAGATCGAGGACACCGGCCCGCTGACCAAGCAGCGGATGGAAACGGTAGATGACGAGACCGCCGCCCGCGCGCTAGCCTTCATCGAGGAACAAACCAAGGCGGGCAAGCCCTGGTTCGTCTGGTGGAACGGGACGCGCATGCACTTTCGCACCCATGTGAAGGACGAGCTGCGCGGCATCTCCGGCCAGGACGAATATTCCGATGGCATGGTGGAGCACGACCGGCACATCGGTCTTTTCCTCGATAAGCTCGACGCGCTGGGCGTCGCCGACAACACCATCGTGTTCTACTCCACCGACAACGGCCCGCACATGAACACCTGGCCGGACGCCGCCATGACCCCCTTCCGCGGTGAGAAGAACACCAACTGGGAAGGCGGCTGGCGGGTGCCGGCGTTCGTACGCTGGCCCGGCAAGATCGAGTCGGGTTCCTGGACCAACGACATCGTGCACCACATGGACTGGCTGCCAACCTTCGCCGCCGCGGCGGGCAACCCGGAGATCGGCGAGCAGCTCGAGGCCGGCACTCAGCTGGGTGAGCGTGCGTACAGGGTCCACCTCGACGGCTACAACATGCTGCCGCTGCTGACCGGTGAGGCCGAAGAAGGTCCGCGCAAAGAGATCTTCTACTTCTCCGACGAAGGCGACCTGACCGCCCTGCGCTACTCGGACTGGAAGATGATCTTCATGGAGCAGCCGGCCGAGGCGACACTGCGCGCCTGGATCGAGCCGTTCAAGCCGCTGCGGGTGCCGCTGATCTTCAACCTTCGCCGCGACCCATTCGAACGGGCGTCGCTCACCTCCAACACCTACTACGACTGGATGATCAACCGCGCCTACCTGCTGGTGCCGGCGCAGGCCTTTGTGGGTCGCTTCCTGGAGACCTTCCAGGAATTCCCGCCGCGACAGAAGGCGGCGAGCTTCAGCCTGAAAAACGTTATGGAGAAGCTGGTGCCGCCCAGCGGCTGAGTCACGGCTGCGGGAGCCGCTGATGTCCATCGGCCACTCCCGCGCTAGGCCTTCGGTGTCGGCCCTGCGACCTCCCGGGCACGGGCGTCCGGGCGCGCGCTGGGCAACGATCCCGGCGCGGCGTCTCCTCGAGGGACGCCGCGCACGCTTCTCGAGGTAATCGACCGATGAGATTGATGACCAAATGCTTGGCCGGCTGGCTGCTACTGTCACTCGCGCCCCTGGCCTGGGCCGCGTCCCTGCCATCGTGGAACCCGGGACCGAGCCGCACGGCGATCGAGCAGTTCGTCGCGCGCGTGACCGATCCGGCGAGCGCCGACTTCGTGCCGGCGGCGCAGCGCATCGCGGTGTTCGACAACGACGGCACCCTGTGGTCGGAAAAGCCGGCGTACTTCCAGTTGTTGTTCGCCATGGAGCGCGTCGAGCAACTGGCACCGCAACATCCCGAGTGGGCCAGCACCCAGCCCTTCCAGGCCGTGCTCGAGGGCGACATGGCGGCACTGGCCGAGAGTGGCGAGCACGGCCTGCTGGAGCTGGTGATGGCAACCCACGCCGGCATGACCACGACGGAGGGAGCAGATCGTCCGCGACTGGATCGCCGAGGCACGCCATCCGCGCTTCGACCGCCCCTACACCGAGCTGGTGTTCCAGCCCATGCTCGAATTGCTCGATTATCTGCGCGCCCATGATTTCCGCACTTACATCGTCTCCGGCGGCGGCATCGAGTTCATGCGGCCCTGGGTCGAGGCCGTCTACGGCATCCCGCCCGAGCAGGTGATCGGCAGCAGCATCGAGGTGACCTACGAGATGCGCGATGACGGCCCGGTACTGGTGCGCCTGCCGGAGATCGACTTCATCGATGACAAGGCCGGCAAGCCGGTCGGCATCCACAAGTTCATCGGCCGGCGGCCGATCTTCGCCGCCGGCAACTCGGACGGCGACCTGCAGATGCTGGAGTGGACCACGGCGACGACGCCGAGCTTCGGCATGCTCGTGCACCACACGGATGGCGAGCGCGAATGGGCCTACGACCGGGAGTCACACGTCGGGCGGCTGGACCAGGCCCTCGATCGCGCCGGGGAAAAGGGCTGGATTTTGGTGGATATGACCAAGGCCTGGGGGACCGTCTATCCTGCCGAATGACAGCCGCCGACCCTGGGCAAGGCGAAGGGACATCGCCGGGCGGCGGGACGATCGTTCGTCAAGGGAGGACGGGCAGTTGGCGTCGGCCGCGCCGATGGCCACCAGAAACACAGGCGTTTCCGCGGCGGCCTCGGCGCTCGCCAAGCGCGAAGGGACGACGCTCGCGGGTCTTGGAAAGCTCAGCGCAAGGCTGGCGCGGCGCGTGGGGCTCAACGCGTCTACGAAGAAAAATGTCCCATCGCTGGCCGAGCAGGCTGGCTCGGATGACCTGCTCGAGTGCCGCCGGCCTGTGGCCCCGCCCGCCTCTGTGACTTCGCACGTCGCACGCGCCGCACCCCTGCTAGAATCCGCAGCTACCCGGTCGGATAAGACGCAAGCCCCGAGAAACCCCCTCAGCCATGGATATTCTGCTCGCCAACCCGCGTGGCTTCTGCGCCGGCGTCGACCGCGCCATCGACATCGTCGAGCGCGTGCTGGAGCTCTTCGGCCCGCCCGTCTATGTGCGCCACGAGGTGGTCCACAACCGCTATGTGGTGGACGATCTCAAGGGCCGCGGGGCCATCTTCGTCGACGACATCGCGCTGATGCCGGAGGGGGCCGTTTGTGTCTTCAGCGCCCACGGCGTGTCCCAGGATGTGCGCGCCCAGGCCGCCGAGCGGGGCTTGCGGGTGTTCGACGCCACCTGTCCGCTGGTGACCAAGGTGCATCTGGAAGTGGCGCGCCACTGTAAGGCCGGCTTCGATGTGGTGCTCATCGGCCACCGTGGCCACCCGGAGGTGGAGGGCACCATGGGCCAGTGCGCCGCCGACGGCGGGCGCATGCACCTGGTGGAAGACCTGAATGACGTCGCCGCCCTCGCCATCGAGCATCCGGACAAAGTCGCCTACGTCACCCAAACCACGCTGTCGGTGGACGACACCGCCGGCATCATCGACGCGCTGCGCGCGCGCTTCCCGAACCTCACGGGGCCGAAGAAGAGCGATATCTGCTACGCCACCCAGAACCGCCAGGATGCGGTCCGCGACCTCGCCAGCCGCGCCGACCTGGTGCTGGTGGTGGGCTCGGCCACCAGTTCCAACTCCAACCGCCTGCGCGAGCTCGCGGCGAAGGCCGGCACACCGGCTTACCTCATCGACGGTCCCGACGACGTCCAGCGCGAATGGCTGACCGACGGTACGCGGGTGGGCGTCACCGCCGGCGCGTCCGCCCCGGAGCTATTGGTGGCGCAGGTGATCCAGCGCCTGAAGGACTGGGGGGCCGCCAGCGTCGAAGAGCAGGCCGGCATGCGCGAGAACGTCACCTTCGCCCTGCCCAAGGAACTGCAGCGCACGGCGGGTGACGCCGGCTGACGGCGTCTGCGGTAAGTCGACCCTCCCGATCACCCCGGCAGGCTGATGCCTGCGCACGACTGACACGCGCATGAGCGACCACACTGGCTCCGACATCCTCGTCATCGGCGGCGGCGTCATCGGTCTGATGACCGCCCGCGAGCTCGCCGCCACGGGTGCATCCGTCACCCTGGTGGAAATGGGCGACACCGGCCAGCAGGCGAGCTGGGCCGGCGGCGGCATCCTCTCGCCCCTCTACCCCTGGCGCTTCGCCGGCGCCGTCACGGCGTTGGCCACCTGGAGCCAACGGGTCTACCCGGCGCTCTGCACCGAGCTGTTCGAAAGCACCGGCATCGATCCCGAATACAACACCAGCGGCTTGATGATCCTCGACCCCGAGGAACATGCCGAGGCCCGCGCCTGGGCCAGCGCCGAGCAACAGACGCTGACGACGCTGAACCCCACCCAAATCCACGAACTAGAGCCCGGCCTGCAGACCGAGGTGCGCGAGGCACTCTGGCTCGAGGACATCGGCCAGGTGCGCAACCCCAGGCTCACCAAGGCCCTGCGCGTTGCCATCGAGCCCGAGGTCAGCATCCGCGAGCACGAAGAGGTGCTGGAGCTGCGTGTCAAGGACGGCGTGGTCCAGGGTGTGCGTACCCGCGCCGGCGATATCGCCGCGAAGCGCGTCGTGATCTGCACCGGCGCCTGGACCGCGGAGCTGCTGGGCAAGCTCGGGCGCAAGCCCGACATCTACCCGGTGCGCGGGCAGATGATCCTGTTCTACGCCAAGCCCGGGCAAATCCGCCATCTGACGCTTTATCGCGAGCGCTACGTCATTCCGCGCCGCGACGGCCGGGTGCTCCTCGGCAGCACGCTCGAGAATGCGGGCTTCGAGAAGCGCACCACGGCGGAGGCGAAAGAAGAGCTCTACCGCATCGCCACGGAGCTGTTTCCCCTTCTGAAGCGCACGCCCATCGAGGATCACTGGGCGGGGCTGCGCCCGGGCTCCCCGAGCGGCATCCCTTACATCGGCCCCTATCCGGGCGGGGAAGGGCTTTACGTCAACGCCGGCCACTTCCGCAATGGTCTGGTCACGGGCCCCGCCTCCGCCAGGCTGCTTGCGGACCTGCTGCTGGGCCGTGACCCCATCCTGCCGGCGTCGGCCTATGCGCTGGACGCGGCCCGGGGCTGAGCGCCGCCCGATGCTTGCCGCAAGCCGCCAACCCGCTTATGATTAACGGCTGGCCCGGGCACCGTCCCGACGTCCTGCGCCGGTGTAGCTCAGCTGGTAGAGCAACGCATTCGTAATGCGTAGGTCAGCGGTTCGAATCCGCTCACCGGCTCCATCCACGCCTTCCCCGAGTAACCGATCGGGGGCGAGGGATGAGGCCAACGACAGCATTCCTATCGCCGCCTCCCACCAGCCGCAATCCTGCCCGCCGCAGCTCGAGCCGGACATTGACACACGCCGGGTATATCCACGGTTTCAGCGATAGCGAGCGCCGCCGCCTGATCGCCCAGGCACAGCTGCTGGCGCAGCCGGTATTCGGTGGGCTGGATTTCTCCGGCGACCGCAGTCTGCTCGAGGTCGGCTGCGCCGTGGGTGCCGAGCTGCACCTCATCGCACAACGGGTCCCGCAGCTGTCGCTGACCGGCCTGGATCTGAGTGCCGTGCACTTGCGCGCCGGACACGCCTGGCTCAACCGGGCTGAGCGCATCCGTCTGGTTCAGGGCGACGCGCGCGCTTTGCCCTTCGCGGACGACAGCTTCGATGTCGCGCTGACCATCTGGGTACTGGAGCACTTACGGGACCCCGCCGCCGTGGTCGGCGAGTTGCTGCGGGTCGTCAAGCCTACGGGCAGGGTCATCCTGACCGAGGTGGACAACCGAACCTTTTGCTTCGACCCGACGCAAACCGCCATCAGCGCCTGGTGGGACGCGTTCAACCGCTGCCAGGCCGAGCTCGGCGGAGGCGATCCTTTCATCGGCGGCAAGTTGCGGCACATCGTGAGCGCCCTGGGTGCAGAGGTACTGGCGGCCGAGTCCCGGCGCGTCATCAGCAGCGCTGACGCGAGCCGCACCCGGGCTGCGCAGCTGCGCTACCTGCGCGAGCTGTTGGCCTCGGGTGCAGAGCGGATGCTGGTCCATGGCTATGCGACACTCGAGATGCAGCACGCCATGGAGGCGGCATTCACGGCCGTACAGGCACGGCGGGAGGTCGCCTTCCGGTACGGCGCGGTCAGACTGATTTGCCAAAAGCCGGCACCATAAGGCGCTTTGCGGCGGTGCTTCGCGGGGCGCCCGGGGCGGGCACGCCGCCCGCGCTAGAGCCCCATCTTTTCAAAGAAGTGCTTGACGCCGTCGAGCCAGCTGGTGGAGTGAGGGCTGTGGTGCTTGCCGCCGCTGGCCAGGGTGTCGTCCAATTCGCGCAGCAGTTCTTTCTGACGCTCGGTGAGATTCACCGGCGTCTCGACGATGACCCGGCAGATGAGGTCGCCGACGGGGCCGCCGCGCACGGGCTTCACGCCCTTGCCGCGCATGCGGAACATCTTGCCCGTCTGGGTGCCCGCGGGGACCTTGAGCACCACCTTGCCGCTCAGGGTGGGTACCTCCATCTCGCCGCCCAGGGCCGCCGTGGCGAAGCTGATGGGCACCTCGCAGAACAGGTTGCTCTCCTCGCGCGTGAAGATGGGATGCTCCTGCACCATCACCTGCACGTAGAGGTCGCCCGGCGGACCGCCCTGCTCGCCGGGCTCGCCCTCGCCTGCCAGGCGGATACGGTCGCCGGTGTCGACACCCGGCGGTACCTTGACGCTGAGGGTCTTCTCTTCGCGTAGTCGGCCGCTGCCACGACAGTGCCGGCAGGGATCCTCGATGACGCTGCCGGTGCCGCGGCAGGTGGGACAGGTCTGCTGGATGGAGAAGAAGCCCTGCTGCATACGCACCTGGCCGTGGCCGTGGCAGGTGCCGCACTCCTTCGGCTTGGTGCCGGGCTTGGCGCCGCTACCGCCACAGTGATGACATTCCACCGTGGTTGGGATTCTGATGCTGACGTCTTTGCCGGCGACCGCCTCTTCGAGGGTCAGCGACAGCTCGTAGCGCAGGTCGGTGCCACGGTGAGTGCGTCGTCCACCGGCACGGCCGCCGAAAATATCCCCGAAGACATCGCCGAAGATATCCGAGAAGCCGCCGGCGCCGAAGTCGCCGGGGCCGCCGCCGCCCTGTCCGCTGACGCCGGCATGGCCGAACTGGTCGTAAGCGGAGCGCTTGCGGGGGTCGGTGAGGATGTCGTGGGCCTCCTTGGCTTCCTTGAACTTGGTGAGGGCTTCGACATCATCCGGGTTGCGGTCCGGGTGGTACTTCATGGCCATCCGGCGGAAGGCTTTTTTGATGTCCTGCTCGCTGGCGTTTCGGCTCAGGCCGAGGACTTCGTAGTAATCGCGGGGCATCGGCGGGGTCCGGAAACTGACGTGTTATTGGGGTCTGGGCGCTATGGAGCGGTGGGTGGGCGCATGCCGTTGACCCACCGATCCAAGGCTTGGGGCTCGTGCTGCCTCGCGGGCCTCGGCGCGCGTGCGATGAGACAGCGATGGCCTGAGCCGAGCCGAACGGTGCCGACGAGGCTGATCGCCGTCGGGCCTTGCGGACTCAGGCCACTGCCGCCTCGCCGACGGCGGCCGCGAGGCCAGTAACACGAGGACGCGTGGGCCCGAAGGCCACGCGCCTCCCGTGATGCTATCGCGACGTGAGCGCTCTTATTTCTTATCGTCCTTTACCTCTTCGAACTCGGCGTCCACGACATCGTCGGCGGCGCCACTGCGCTCGCCGGCGGCGGCACCCGTGGCATCGGATGGTCCGGCACCAGCCTCGGCTCCGCCCTGGCTCTGGGCATAGAGGCGCTCGGCCATCTTGGCGGAGGCATCGCCGAGCTCCTTGGTCAGCGACTCGATGCGCTCCTGGTCCTCGCCCTGCATGGCCTCTTCGAGCGCCTTGATCGCGGTTTCGATCTTGTCCTTCTCGCCGGGCTCCAGCTTGTCTTCGCCGAGCTGCTCCAGGGACTTGCGCGTGGCGTGGATCATGCTGTCCGCCTGGTTGCGGGCGGCCACCAGCGCGTGGAACTTCTTATCCTCTTCGGCGTGGGCCTCGGCGTCCTTGACCATGCGCTCGATCTCGTCGTCCGAAAGACCGGAGCTGGCCTTGATGACGATGGACTGCTCCTTACCGGTGGCCTTGTCCTTGGCCGAAACATTGAGGATGCCGTTGGCGTCGATGTCGAACTTGACTTCGATCTGCGGCACACCGCGCGGCGCCGGCGGAATGTCGGCCAGATCGAAGCGACC
>AACY020528276.1_pt1 | contig 12160 bp, 10 predicted proteins | sample 267378 | NCBI WGS metagenome assembly AACY02 (sample SAMN02954345, study PRJNA13694) | marine metagenome | biome: aquatic; feature: ocean; material: water; isolation source: isolated as part of a large dataset composed predominantly from surface... | reverse complement strand
TGGCAACATCATCGCAATTGAGGCCGCCGAGGGTACCGATGGCATGCTGGAGCGCGCAGCAAGCTTGTCCCATGGCCGTTCGGGTCGGCAAAAGCTGCCGTCTGGGGTTTTGGTCAAATTGCCCAAGAAAAACCAAGACATGCGCTTTGACATGCCAACGATTGGCCCAAGAACCATGGAACTCGTGGCAGCTGCGGGGCTTTCTGGTGTCTGTGTGGGGGCAAATGGCTTCATGCTGGCCGAACCAGAGCAGAGTAAAGCTGCGCTTAAAGCGCACAACCTATTTTTGATGGTAAAACAGCTTTGACGTCTTCGCAGACCGAAATTTTTATTATTTCCCATGAGCCATCAGGTGACTTGCTTGGTCATGAATTGGCGGAACAGCTGATGCATATGGGTTGCAACCCCGTCATGCACCAATCGGGCCATGCGCCAGCAACATGCCCCCAAAGTAACATCACGCCCTTACCGCCAACCATGGGCATTTGGGATGTTCTGGGAAAGATCAGGGCAGGCAAAAAGCTTGTGGATGACCTTCTGGCCTATGTGCGACAACATCAACCTGACGCGGTTGTCACCATTGATTCCATGGCCATCAATGGGCCCCTCGCGCGGCGACTTCGGCGGCAGCATCCAAATTGTGCGCTGGTTCACTATGCGGCCCCCAAATTATGGGCATGGCGGCCAGGAAGAGCAAAAAAACTCCGGGGTCTTTTTGATCAACTCCTTTGTTTGTTTCCTTTTGAGGGCAAATTTTTTGACCAATATCAGATACCCACATCATTTGTCGGTCATCCGGTCGTCGGGCGTTTTGAAGCCAACAGACCCAAAGATGGAAGTTTGTTGTTGTTGCCTGGCTCGCGTGCAAACGAAATCCGCAGGCTGCTGCCAATATTTTTACAAGCATCACGAGATCATGACCCCTTGGCCGAAAGGGTGATTGTCACACTGGCGCGACATCTGGAGCTGGTGAATGGATTGGTTGGGGGGCAACCAAATATCAGGATATTGACCTCTGATCATGACAAAAAGCGGGCCTATGAACAGGCAAGCTTGGCATTGGCCGCATCTGGTACGGTGACGTTAGAATTGGCGATGGCCAACACGCCCATGGTTGTTGCTTACCGCGTGGACCATCTATCAGCCATGATTGCCCGACGACTTCTGCTTGTTCGATATGTGTCGTTGGTCAACCTGATTTTGGACAAGGATGTTGTTCCTGAATTGTTGCAGGAACAATGCACGACAGAAAATTTATCCGATGCCCTAAGCCGGCTGAAAATGGGCGACGGGATAAATCAACAAGAAGAATTTGCCAAATTGCGCCTGTTGCTGCGCGAAAAAGAAAACCCAGCTGCCTTGGCAGCTGGGCAGGTGGCGTCAGCTATTGATCATCAACGTTTGTCGATGGGCACGTAATCCCTGCTGACCGAGCCTGTATAAAGCTGCCTTGGGCGGCCAATACGCTGGCTTGGGTCTTCAATCATCTCATTCCACTGAGAGATCCATCCCACGGTCCGAGACAGGGCAAACAACACGGTGAACATGCTGGTGGGGAAGCCCAAAGCCTTGAGAATGATGCCTGAATAGAAATCAACATTCGGGTAAAGTTTCTTTTCGACAAAATACTCGTCATTAAGGGCAATTTTTTCCAATTCCATGGCAACCTGCAGCAATGGGTCATTGCGTAGGTCAAGTGCGTCAAGAACTTCATGGCATGTTTGCTGCATGACCTTCGCGCGTGGGTCATAATTTTTGTACACCCTATGGCCAAAGCCCATGAGCCTGAAGGGGTCATTCTTGTCCTTGGCGCGTGCGATATATTCGGGAATCCGCGAAACATCACCGATTTCCATGAGCATGTTGAGGGCTGCTTCATTGGCGCCACCATGGGCAGGACCCCAAAGGCAAGCAATGCCGGCGGAAATAGCGGCAAAGGGGTTGGCACCGGAAGAGCTGGCCAAACGAACCGTTGATGTGGACGCATTCTGCTCATGGTCGGCATGAAGTGTCATGATCCGATCCATGGCACGAACGACGATCGGGTCAACTTTGTAATCTTCGCAGGGCACAGCAAAGCACATGCGCAAGAAATTTTCGACATAACCAATGTCATTACGTGGGTATATGAAGGGCTGACCAACAGAATATTTGTAGGCATAGGCTGCAATGGTCGGCATTTTGGCAATCATGCGGAAACTGGCAATTCGGCGCTGCTCCGGGTCATTGATATCCAAGGAATCGTGATAAAAGGCAGACATCGCGCCAGCAACCCCAACCAAGATCGCCATGGGGTGGGCATCCCGACGAAAGCCCTTATAGAAGTTGGTCAATTGTTCATGAACCATGGTGTGGTAGGTGACGCCACGGTTGAATTCGTCCATTTCCTGCTGGTTGGGAAGATTGCCATGCAGCAACAGGTAACAAACTTCCATGAAGCTGCTATTTTCGGCCAATTGATCGATGGGGTAGCCACGATAGAGCAACTCACCTTTGTCCCCATCAATATAGGTGATGGTGGATTCACAGCTGCCTGTGGAGGTAAAGCCCGGGTCGTAGGTGAACATGCCAGTTTGTGCATAGAGGCTACGGATATCGATGACTGACGGGCCAACACTCCCCTCTATGACGGGAAATTCCGCTTGTTTGCCGTTAACTTGGAGAATTGCTTTCTTGTCACTCATCTAAATACCTCATCTATGATCCATGGCTAATTCACAATTTAGCAATCGGATTTCGTGTGGTTTACGCAGGCTTACTTTGTTCCGCAACCATTTACGCAACCGAGGAGAGCTTGGCGAGCCCAACTTTTAATCTATGGGCGGTCACTTCCGCACCCAAACAGGCCATCACCTGGAAAATACTCGGGGATGTCTTTTGCCCGGTTAGCAAAACCCGCAAAGTCGGCCCCACTTTTCCAAGCTTGAGGTTATGGCGTGCAATAATCTCTTTGGCCGCGGCCATGATGTTTGTCTCATCAAATGGGCTCATGCTGCCAAGATGGTCGCTAAGTTCCATGATGGCAGGGAATGAATCCTTATTCACCAGGCCCTGCAATTCCGCACCGCCAACATCAACATCTTTAACAAACATATAGGAAGCTTGCTCCGTGATGTCGGATATTTTCCCAACACGCTCGGCGATGGCCTGGTGCGAGAACAAAAGCCGCCGGCTTTGCTCGTCATCCAGCACAGGCAACCCATGATTGGCGAGGTAATTTTGGTAGCATGACACAAAATCTTCAGGCGACATGAGAAGAATATGCTGCTGATTTACATGGTTTAATTTGTCAAAATCCAACCTCGCCGCGGCTTTGTTGATGCCGGAAAACCCAAAATGCTTGGCCGCTTCTTCCTTGGTAAAGATTTCTTGATCCCCAAAAGACCACCCAAGTCTGGCCAAATAATTATTCATGGCATCGGGAATGTAGCCCATCTCGGCATATTCCATCACACCCTGGGCGCCATGGCGTTTGGAAAGTTTCTTGCCATCTGGACCATGGATCAACGGAATATGGGCATAGATGGGCACTTCCCAGCCAAGCGCCATGATTAATTGGGTTTGCCTTGCGGCATTGATCAAATGATCATCACCACGAATGATCGTGTTCACACCCATGTCGTGATCATCGACGACCACTGACAACATGTAGGTGGGGCTGCCATCGGCACGTAACAAAATCATGTCATCCAGCGTGTTGTTGGGAATATGCACCGCACCCTGGACTTTATCGTCAATAATGGTCTCGCCACTTCTGGGTGCCTTAAAACGAACCACGGGTGGGACGTCATCCGGGGCATCACTGGCTGGTCGGTCGCGCCATCTTCCATCATAGATGGCTGGTTCATTTCGTGCCCGGGCGGATTCCTTAATGTCTTCCAACTCTTCTGGGCTTGTGTAGCAATAATAAGCCTTGCCCTCGGCCAAGAGTTTTAGCGCCACCTCTCGATGTCGTTCTGCACGACGCGATTGCAGCACCACCTCGCCATCATGATCAATGCCAAGCCAAGCCAAGCCATCATGAATGGCTTGGATGGCTTCGGCTGTGGAGCGTGCCTTGTCAGTATCCTCGATACGCAACAAGAATTTGCCGCCGGTCGCCCTGGCATATAGCCAATTGAAAAGACCTGTGCGGGCGTTGCCAATGTGCAAGATGCCGGTCGGCGACGGGGCGAAACGTGTAACGACGTCCATGAACAATTCCTTTGGCGAGAGATTAACTGGCCGCAATAAGATAGCCTAATGCACCCGATATCATCGCGGTGATGCAACCTTTGATGATGCTTGGATGGGTGGCTGTCAATGATGATGGTTGGTCAGTGGTAGCGCCTGATCAGGGCAACCAACTTGCCCTGGATGGTGACGCGGCCCGGTCCATAAATGCGTGTTTCAAACATGTCATTGGCGGGCTCAAGCGCAATCGACTGACCACGGCGCCGCAAACGCTTCAAGGTTGTTTCAGCCATATCGACAAGAGCCACGACAATATCACCATTTCGTGGTTCGCTATCCTCACGGATCACGGCATAATCGCCGTCAAAGATCCCCGCATCAATCATGGAATCCCCAGTCACCTCCAGCACGAAGCATTTGTTTCCCGAATCGGGTAGCAGCTCAAGTGGTATGCTGACATGACGCTCCGGGTTGGCGATGGCTTCAGCTGGGACACCTGCCGCAATGCGCCCGATAAGGGGGAGGGGAACCACATCTGAAATCTCCGGGGCATTATTTGCTGGCACGGATTTTAGCTTCTGCTTGGAAGGCTTCAACACCTCCAACGCTCTTGCCTTATTTGGCAAACGCTTGATGTAGCCGCGCTCCTCTAGGGCGCCAATGAGGCGATGAATATTACTTTTCGACTTCAAGCCCATGGCCTCCATCATCTGTTCGAATGAGGGAGGGCGGCCATGATCTTCCAAAAAAGCCTCGATATAGGACAGCAAATTCTGTTGTTTTTCGGTAAGCATGGGCACCCCATAAGCAGGCAAATGTTTCTGCTTTGTTCTAGCACAAAATATGGGGGATGACAAATGTCCAAACCACAAGAGACGTGACCATGGCCTAAGAAATAGGCAAGAATTTCACCCGCTCGCCGGCAAGGCATGGGGCATCACCGGCAGGCCGTACAAGAAAACAATCACTATCAGCAAAAACCTTCAGCATGGATGAATCTTGGGTTGGGGCCGGGGTGATTTCGATTCCAAGATCAGTGGCACTCATGGTGGCGCGCATGTAATCTTCCCGCGCCGATCCGGCAGGCAAATCATGGGCAAGAATTCCGTCAAAGAATAACGGGTTATAGGGTTTTGCTTTGCCACAAAGTTTTTCAACCGCAGGGCGCAAAAAGAGCAGGGCACAAACCATGGCCGACACTGGGTTGCCAGGCAGGGCCAGGATGGATGGTAGGTTCTGATGGGTGGCAAACATCAGTGGTTTTCCTGGCCTCATGTTGATCTTCCAAAATGTTGGGTCATAACCAAGCCCAAGGAGAACATCGTTCATGTGGTCGTGGTCGCCAACCGAGGCCCCACCGATGGTTACCAACAAATCCTTGTCACCGGCTTTGGTAATTTGTGCAGCGATTAGATCGGGGTCGTCACGCATCACTGGCCCAGTATTGGCAGCGCAGCCCCAGGATCGCGCCATCATCATTATGGGCATGCTGGTGCTGTCATAAATATGACCTAAATCCAGCTCCTCGCCTTGGCGCCGCAATTCATCACCGCTGGCGAGGATGGCCAGGTTTGGCCTGGTATGGACTTCAATCTCATGAATATCGGCGGCCAGGCACAGGGCAAGATGTCGTGTGGTGAGCTGTTCGCCTGCATCAATGAGCAGCTCATGTTTGGCAACATCCAACCCAGATTTTCGCACACAATGACCAAGAGGTGGTCGCAAAGCATCGTCAATGGTCAAGATGTTGTTCGAAACGTCACAATCTTCCTGAATGACCACGCTATTGGTCCCTCTGGGAAGTATCGCCCCGGTAAAAATACGAACAGCCTCGCCGGGGCCAACGGCGCCTTTATGCGGCCTACCTGCAGCACTCTCTCCAACAATTTGAAATTTGTTCAAACCATCAAGGTCCGCATGGGCCAAAGCATAGCCATCCATGGCAGACAGGTCATGCCGCGGTAAGTCCACAGGTGAAAAAATTGGCTCTGCGGTAACACGCCCACAAATATTTTCATTGAGCTGCATTTTATCTCGACCCGCAACCGGGTTGATATTGCGCAGAATGGCGTCACGCGCCTCAGGCACGGTGCGTTTTTGCTCAGGCTTGTTCAAAGACACCACTTTTACCGCCAGATTTGTGGGTGATACGCAAATTGTTGATGATCATGCCCCGATCGAAGGCTTTGCACATGTCATAAATGGTCATGGCTGCCACGGAGGCGCCGCATAATGCCTCCATTTCGACACCAGTTTTGGCAGTTAACGAGGCATGACATGTGACCTCAACTTGCCGGTCATCGAGATATTCAAAAGTGACGGACACATGTTCTAACCCGATCGGGTGGCACAGGGGAATCATGTCACCACATTTTTTGGCGGCCATAATTCCCGCGATACGTGCAGTGGCCAACACGTCACCTTTTTTGATTTCACTCGATTTGATCGCTTGAAGCGTTGCTGGCTCCATGACGACAATTGCCTTGGCCACGGCAATGCGAGCGGTGGCATCCTTCGCGGCCACATCGACCATATGGGCGTCGCCCTGGGCATTAAGATGGGTGAATTTTTCTGACATTCAGCCCCCCAGCAACAACGATGTCGCGGCGGCCACATCCCTTGACCGCATCAAAGACTCACCAACCAAAATAGCGCTGGCCCCTGAATTCGCAACCATCATGACATCCTCAGGGGTAAAGATGCCGCTTTCAGAGACAAGAAAGACCTCGGGCGGCACCATTCTGGCGAGGCTCTGGGTGGTTTCCAAGGTCACTTGAAAACTTCTCAAATCCCGGTTGTTAATGCCCACAAAATCCATCGAAAGGCCCAACGCACGTTGGAGTTCCTCTTCGTCATGCACCTCGCATAAGACATCCATGCCCAATTCTTTTGCCGCCCCACGCAGGTCATCGGCCTGATCATCGGTTAGACTGGCCATGATCAAAAGGATGGCATCGGCACCCCAAAGCCTAGCCTCAGCAACTTGGTAGCCGTCATACATAAAGTCCTTCCGCAGGCAGGGGAGCTTGCTTGCCTGCCTTGCCTGTTTCAGGAAGGCCGGGTCCCCTTGAAAACTTGGTTTATCGGTCAGAACGGAAAGGCAACTTGCCCCACCTGCTTGGTAGGCCTCGGCAAGCATGGGCGGATAAAAATCTTCCCTGATGATGCCTTTGGATGGGGATGCTTTTTTAATTTCGGCAATGAGGGCAGGGCGCCTATTTGCCTGGTGGTCTTGGACCAAGCGTTGCAAAAATCCCATTGGCTGATCCTCAAGATCAGCCAATATTGCAGACAGCTCCTTCGGGGGAAGCATGGCTTTGGCAGCCTCAATTTCCTGCAATTTGTAGGTTTTGATTTTCTCGAGAATATCGACCATCAACCCTGACCCCCATGGACCAATTTCCTGAGGATCTCCTTGGCATGACCCTCATCGATGCTTTTGGAAGCAAATGCCAAACCCTCAGATAGATCTGCTGCCTTTTTGGCCACCACCAATGCCGCTGCCGCATTCATGAGAACTACACGACGGTAATCATTGACCTGTCCATCAAGTAGGGCGCTGAGTGCCTCTGCGTTGTAAGCTGCATCACCGCCTGTAAGCCCATCGGCCATCTCCAGATGCATGCCATAATCTTCGGGGTTAATGACGAATTCCTGGATCTGGCCATGGTCCAATGCTGCCACATGGGTGGTGGCACCAAGTGTGATCTCATCAAGCCCATCCGAACCATGGACAATCCAAGCGCGCTTGCTTCCAAGCCGATCCAAGACTTCAGCAAAGGGCACAAGCCAATGGCGGTCATAGACACCAATAAGTTGTAACTTGGCGCCTGCCGGATTGGAAAGTGGGCCAAGCAAATTGAAAATGGTTCTGGTCTTTAGGGCTTTGCGCACGGGCACAACATGCTTCATGGCGGCATGGTGGTTCGGCGCCATCAAAAAAGCCATGCCCACATCATCAATCAATTTTGCCTCTTGATCCGGTGTTAGGGTGATGTTCACCCCGAGCTTTTCAAGGACATCGGCCGACCCGCTTTTTGAAGAAACCGAGCGGTTGCCATGCTTGGCGACCTTGACCCCGCAACCAGCGACCACAAAGGCCACAGCTGTGGAAATATTTAATGTTCCCTTTCTGTCACCGCCCGTGCCGCATGTATCGATAAGATCCATGCTCTTGGGCGTGACGGGCGTCATCAAGGAGCGCATGGCGCGAATGGCGCCAGTGATTTCAGGGGTTGTCTCACCCTTAAGGCGCAGCGCAATCAACAAGGCCGATAACAGGGCATCATCAACACCGCCGGTCATCACCAATTGAAACAGCTCATTTGCCTGCTCTTCGGTAAGGTGGTTGCCCCCCAATAATTGTTCCAAGACATCGTGCACCATGATTGTCATGCATTGGCCCCGCATAAATGAAGAAAGTTTTTGAGCATGCCAAAACCAGCAGGGCATTTGATGCTTTCTGGATGAAACTGAACCCCATGCCATGGTCTTGATTGATGTCTTAGCCCCATAATCAAATCACCCTGCCAGGCGTTTACAATCAACTCGGGTGGTAGGCTTTCCCGGACAACCGACAAGGAATGATAGCGGGTCACCGGAACAGGTTCAGGCGCATCGACAAAAACACCCGTACCATCATGATCAACGTGAACCACCTTGCCATGGACTGGCGGGCTGTCTTGTTGAAGACGCCCACCAAAAGCCATCGCAAGGGTTTGATGGCCAAGGCAAACACCCAGCAAAGGCTTCCTGGCAGGCCAAGACTTTACCAGCTCCAGGCTGTGGCCAGCTTCGCTTGGTGAGCATGGCCCTGGGCTAATGATGAGTCCATCAGCCTTACGTGCAAGCATGTCGCCCAAAGGTTCCACATCATTGCGCACGACTTCACATGCGGCGCCCAATTCACCGAGTCGGTGCACCAAATTATAGGTGAAAGAGTCGTAATTATCGATCATCAACAGTTTCATGACAAACCACCGAAACGTTTTTCAGCCACATCCGCAGCATGAAACAAGGCACGGGCCTTGTTGACCGTTTCTTCATATTCTTTTTGCGGGATGGAATCATAAACAACCCCCGCGCCGGCCTGAACATGCATAACGCCATCTTCCACAACCGCGGTCCGCAAAACCAGGCAGGTATCCATGTTTCCTGACAACCCAAGATAACCAATGCCGCCAGCATAGATGCCACGGCGGGTTGGCTCCAACTCCGCAATGATTTCCAAGGCACGAAGTTTAGGCGCGCCAGAAACCGTGCCTGCCGGCAGGCCAGCAAGCAGGGCATCAATGGCATCATAACCTTCATCAAGCGTTCCACCCACCTGGGAGACCATGTGCATCACGTGGGAATAGCGTTCGATCACGAACTCTTCCTCAACATGTACTGATCCAATTTTGCTGACACGACCCACATCATTGCGGCCCAGGTCGAGCAGCATCAAATGCTCAGCGCATTCTTTGGGGTCATTTTGGAGTTCTTTGGCCAGTAATTCATCCGACATAGGGTCTTTGCCCCGGGGTCTTGTTCCGGCAATTGGCCTGAGCGTCACATGATTATGGGAAACACGGACAAGGATTTCTGGGCTTGAGCCAACAAATTCACGGCCGCCATTGCGCACATAAAACATATAAGGTGAGGGGTTGGTGGTCCGAAGGGCACGGTAAAGTGCAATCCCACCCATGTGAAATTCTCTCGAAAAGCGTTGGCTTGGCACAACCTGAAACACATCGCCCGCCGCAATATAGCTCTGGGCTTTGATAACTTTTTGCTCAAATTGCTCCTGGGTCATGTTGCTGGTGATGGTCGGGTTCGCCGGAACAATATCGGTATGCTTCATGGCTGGAACAGGTTGCGCCAGCAATGCGAGGATTTTCTCAAGTGCCACATCGGCACGGTCTCTGTTTCCCGGATCAACGAGCTGGATCACATGCAGCTCATCGCGGGCATGGTCTAGGATCAATATTTGGGTGGGCCGCACAAAACGTCCAAGCGGCACATCCTCGGGCGTGGGTGGGGTGAAGAGCAACTTGGGCTCCAGAAGCGACACGGCTTCAAAAGCCATGGCCCCATAAATTCCCAACGCCATTGGTGGCGTGTCATCGGGGAGCGAAGAGGGCAATTGCGCCCATAATTCCCGCAACGCCGTCAGGCCATCCTGGTGGCAAGGAAGAGGCACAGCTTGGCCATCGGTTAACGTAACCTTATCCTCTGTGATTTCCAAAATTCGATCTGGACAACGTGCCAGAACGGAATAGCGCCCTTTATTGGCGCCACCCACCACAGATTCAAACAAAAAAAGGTCGCCCTCATCATCCTGAAACCGCAACAGAAGACCCACAGGTGTGTGAAGATCTCCTGGAAGAATGGTGTGTTTTACGGTCAGCGCCGTGTTGTCCTGGTCACTCATGATGTTCACTGACTGAAGCGGGATAGTGCCTGCTCAAGGTTGCCGACCAAAATTTGTGGGTTTTCACGCTTCACCAATTCATCAAGCAGGTCATTTTGACCCTCGCCAATAATTTCTGATGAAACTGCGTCAACCAACGCTTGGGTGGGTTCGCTATCGCCTGGCGACAATGAGGCAACCTTAATCAAAACAGCCTGATCATCGCTTAATCGGAACACCTGAGGTTCATCTGCTGACAACATCCTTGCCACAAAGTTTGCTGGGTAAATCTGGCTTAGCTCAACCCGATTCTTTGTTTGCGCCTCAAGACCAGAAAAATCCCCCAAACCCTCGGTGATGGCCTGCTCTCGCGCTTCACGGGTTTTTGCCGCACTGGCGTCTTTGGCCACCTGATCCCTGACCTCATCGAATCTTGCCGGGCGCGCATCGGTAACAGCCAATTTGGACACAAATACAGGCACAAGGTCATCACGCACAAAGCCAAGTGGCTCATCCCCAGGCAATTGCGCAACCACAAGATCAATAATGGAGGCATCATCCGTCCCAAGTCCCTGGGCGATGGCTGTCTGTTCCAACGTCGTTTCGTCCAGCGTACCCCCGGGTATATTGGTGATATCTGAAAGTTTGGTTCCCGACGCGATCATGTCGTCGATTTCGTTGAACATGTTATCCAAGCGCTCGGGCAGGCGATCTTCCGCCAAACGGGTCCGAACCTCATCAATGACCTCATCAAATGCTGGCGTGACCGATGGGATGATCCGTTCGACCTTGAATATCAGTTGGCCAAGGGCGGTTGTGATGGGTGCGCTGACCTCACCTTCACCCAAGGCAAAGACTGTGTCTGCAACATCCAATGGCAAACTGTCCCGCGACCGCGCATCAAGTTTCAAACCAACGGCGCCATCCAATTCATCAAGGGAGACGTTTTCGTTAATTTGCGCCATCACATCATCAATATTGGCATCGGCATTGATGCGAAATTGAATAAGATCCCGTGTTTCCGCATCGCCAAAAATTTGTTCCTGCTCGGCAAAGAAGGATGTCAGCTCATCCTGAGACAAACCCGTTTTGATGTCTTCAAGAAGCTGGTCCTTGTCTATGGTCAACAACTGTATCCGGTGGGTAGCTGGCTGTTGATAACCATCCTTGTTTTCCTCGAAAAATGTTTTGATTTCCTCTTGATCAACGGCCTGCACGTCCACCGAGACGACTTTTTCCACGTAGGTTGCCTGAAGGTTGTTGTTGGCCCAGAGAAAATTGGCCACTGCTTGGCTCGACCCGCCGGTGCGCATCAAAAAATTACCGAAGGCATCTTGCTTGAGGCTGAAGCCCAAAACTTGCTGCGCTTCTTCTTCGTCAAAACCATTGCTTCGAAGGGTGGCAATGAACAAATCTTGAGAGAATTTGCCATCAGCCCCTTGAAAATCGGGCATCTCCAAAATTGTTTTGGCAATCAATGAAGCCGGGGCAGCAAAACCATTTTCATTGTAAAAATTTTCAAGGACTGCCTGGGCCGCCAATTCTTGAGCAACCCCTTGATCAAGACCAATCTGGCGCGCTTCGGCCATAGAAATG
>AACY020294349.1_pt1 | contig 12172 bp, 10 predicted proteins | sample 267378 | NCBI WGS metagenome assembly AACY02 (sample SAMN02954345, study PRJNA13694) | marine metagenome | biome: aquatic; feature: ocean; material: water; isolation source: isolated as part of a large dataset composed predominantly from surface... | reverse complement strand
CACTCAGGTAACTCAGACGGTGAGGTTGGCGTGGGTGGGGGTCGTACGGCTCAGTCCTGTCAGGATTCCCCTCATGACCGATGCCGCCCAGCCCCGACCGTTCGCCCAGGTCGACGTCTTCACCGCCGTGCCGACCAAAGGCAACCCGGTAGCCGTCGTCCTCGACGCCGAAGGCCTCACCACTGAGCAGATGCTCGATTTCACCGCCTGGACCAACCTGTCAGAGGCGACCTTCGTGCTCCCGCCGAACAGCGAGGATGCCGATTACCGCGTTCGCATCTTCTGTCCCGGTCGTGAGCTGCCCTTCGCCGGCCATCCGACCCTCGGTACTGCTCACGCCTGGCTGGCCGCCGGTGGCCAAGCACGAGGGGCCCAGGTGGTCCAAGAGTGCGGCGCGGGACTGGTGCGCATCCGCCGGGTCGATGATCTGCTTGCCTTCGCTGCCCCTCCCCTTGCGCGAGGCGGGCCGCTCTCCGATGTCGACATCGACCGGCTCGTATCCGGACTAGGGCTGCGGACAGAAGATGTGGTGGACCATCAGTGGTGCGACAACGGACCCGGGTGGCAGGCGCTGCTGCTGCGCGATGCGAAGACGGTTCTCGAGGTGACCCCTGATCCGGGCGTGCTCGCGGGGCTGGACGTGGGGATCGTCGGCGTCCACGACGAGGCGCATGAGGCGGACATCGAGGTGCGAGCGTTCTTCCCCGGAAATGCGGGCCTCACCGAGGATCCGGTGACCGGATCTCTCAACGCCGCATTGGCCCAGTGGCTTATTCCTAGTGGTCGAACCGGTCCTCGCTACGTCGCCGCCCAGGGAACTGTGCTGGGCCGGCGGGGTCGCGTCCATGTCGAAGCAGCGGGTGAGGACATCTGGATCGGTGGTCGATGCACGACCGTGATCGACGGGTCCGTCACGCTGTAGCCAACAGCATCACTGTGCCAGCGTAGGGCCTGTCGTGCGAGAGCCGAGTTCGACGAAGATCGCGGTCAGTTCCGAGTTCGTCTTCGCGACACCGATTCCGCCACCCAGCAGCATCGATGATGAGTCATCGAGCCAGGCGCCTTCCACGATCGACCCGCCGTTCTCACCGGAATAGATGGTGAAGACGAAGGCCATGCGCTGGGCGAATCCGCCGAGGAGGACATTCTTCCCGACGCTTCCGCGGGTTGCCGTCAGTTGCCAGGTCGAGGAACGGGTGATCTCGTAGCCGCGATCCGACAGCAGGGTGCTCAAGGCAATGAGCAACTGATCGGGCGCTGGGGTGAAGGAGTACTGGACCGGGGTGGGCACGGGACCATTGTGCAGGACGGGTGGATCGGTGCGAGGCGATTCCCGAAAGGGACGATCGGAATGGCTGGTGACCCACGGTGCGGTGGGAAACCGGCCCACGGCGCATCGGCTTCAGATGCGGACGATCAACTCCGTCTGCCGATCCGTGGATGACAGTTCCACGAAGGTGTTCGCCTTCCTCATCGACATCAATCCGATGCCTGGATTTTCCGGGTTCGCGTCCGGGCCCTCGGTAACGACCGTGAGTTGAAGGTGCCCGTCGACGACATCGATCTCAACCTCGACGCGCGGCGACTCCGCATGCCGAACCGCATTGGCCAACGCCTCGCTCAACGCATCATGAAGTCGCGAATCGGAACGAGTCTGTCGACGGAGAATCCCTAGTGCCTCGTCACTCACTCGGGAGGTGACGTCGAGCGCCGACGCCCACGCATCCAGCAGCACCTGCAGTGATTCGTCGACGCGCTGGCATTCCTGCCGAGCTCGACTCTCGACCAGTCGGGTCCGTGCCTGGTCCCATGCCTCTCTGGCGTCGATGCCCTCGGTCTGGGCGCGCAGGAGCTCACCTTGGATCGAGCCATGCAGGAGGTCAGCGACATATCGGCGAGAGGAATTGAAGCGCACGTAGGCGGCCTCGGCCTGGCGAGCAGCAACACTCACCGCTGCCTCCCACGCGTCCTCGATCTCGCCATGCCGCAGGAGCGTGGACTGACCGAGGGAGATCGCGCCGCCGATGAGACTGAAGATCACGACCGCCTGCCACGGCAAGACTCGGCAATCGAACCCGAGCCACAGCGCCACAAAACCGGTCACCCACGCAGCCACCACACCGATGCCGGCCAGCAGCCCGATCGTGCCCCATCCATTGAGCATCGCTCGTGGTAGTCGCGGCCACAGTCGTCGGACCAGGGTCAACAGGGCGAGAACCACCAAGAAGCCGATCACGAAGTTGAGGGCAGCGGACACCACTCCGAACACTGGGGCAACGCTCAATGAGCCGGCCACCTGGATGAGTAGAGCACTCGCCAATGGCGGTGGCATCTGCATGTGGCCCCAGATACTGAGGAGACTGCGATGCCAGCCGATGGATGTCGCGCCCTGCGTCGCCGTCGGTTGAGGAAGGTCCTCGGCTAATTCATGACTCGCCGAACGCACCGCTGCGACGACATCAGGATTCGAATCGTCGCCGGATCCACTCGGTCGGCGACACACCATGGCATCGATATCGCGTGCGACGGCGTCCAGCAATTCCCGTTGGATCTCGGCTTCGGATCTCTCGGCCTGCCGCCGCGATTCCTCGAGTTCAGCCGTCGCCTGCTTGAGTCGGGATAGAGCCTGGGTGTAGGTGCGGAAATGATCGACGGCGAAGGCGATCGCCGACAGCAGGATTACCGAGAGTGTCACGGACAGGATCAGTCGGGACTCCAGGGGCGTACCGAATCCCCACCAGGTTTCATCGACCCACTGCAGCATGAGCGCACGCAACACTCCGAGAACTGCGAACACCGCGATGGCGATAAGTGGACGAGGTGGGCGCCGCCTCGGCGAGAGGACAGTGGCATGGGCGAGCAACATGGCCCCACCCAGCAGGAGGGTCACCGCGATGACCGGCCCCCACCAGGTGGGCGTGAGCCAGCCCTCACTAATGCTCGGCAGCAACCGACCGGGTCCCACGGTCGCGGCACCCACGAGACTCAAGGGCGCGGTGAGAACCCAGCTCCACACGCTCAACGCGTATGGGCCGCCGATGGCTGTCCAAAATCCACGCCACGTCATCTCATGGGCACCTCGAGGTCGACGTGCCCGAACTTCCTCGTATACATGTTGGCCGCAGCCACGCGCGAATTACCCGCGTACGGCCCCCACATTGACCTGCACGATCACCGGCCTGACCAACGGCACGACCTACACCGCGGTCGTGCGAGCACTCAACGGCGCCGGCTGGGGCCCCCTGTCCACACCGTCCCCCGCCTTCACCCCCCAGGCGCCCCCCACCCCCAGCATCGTCATCACCGGCAACCGAGCCGAGATCAAAGGCCGCCCAGGCGTCATCGCCAACGGAGTCACCACCAACCTCGTCGGACAAACCGTCCAAGCACGCGTGCACCTATCCGGTGAAATCGACTACTACAACGGCTCCCGACGCGTCATCGACGCCAATGGCGAGTTCACCTGGCAACGCAAGAGCAACATGAAAGTCCACGTCTACTTCCGCACCCTCGACGAACAGGTCCGCTCCAACCTCATCATCATCGGCCGAAACTAGCTGAAATCCAAACGGTAGGTGCCGTCTGCGACGTTCACCATGACGGATCCATTCTCGAACTCTCGACGGAAAGTCATCGCGTCCTCGGACACGTCGACGTCGCCGATCGGTGCGCCGGTGACCAGATCCTCATATGTCCCGTGGAACTCCCAGCTTTCATCGAACCAACCGCCGCCTTCGGGATCGGATTGCATGTCCGAGAATCCGAAGTAACTCCCGGGACTCATGCTGACGAGGAAGGCGGCGATCCCGAACTCGAGGAATTCCTGCTCGGTGAATCGGATGCGCTGGTCATCGGTGCCGTAGCAGCCCTCGAGACAGCCCTGGTCCTCGGGGAAGTAGGGCATGTGGACGATCGTGGGGACTCCATGCTCACCCTCTTCGATGGAGTTCCGGATCTGCCGAGAGGCTAACTCCCCCAGATTCCACATCCAGAATTCATGGTTCCGCGCGAAGGGCACACCATCGAGGTCGGCCAGCAGTTGCTCCTCGGAGCGGGGGCAGTCATTGCCCCAGGGAACCTGGCCCTGCAAGCCCTCGAATCCGATCGTGCTCGACAGGACGGGGTACTGGCCGATACCGGCGAGGTAGGTGAAAGCATTCCGGAAGGCCCGGTGCTGGCCATCCATGAAGCGGCCCCGCTGGGTGGCACTCATACGACTGAGCTCCGATGCCTCATCGCATCCCACGGTGTGGCCGCCGTCGAAGAAGATGCCATCGGCTCCGCCCTCAGCAGCCTTCTTGACGACCCTGACGAATGTCCGCTGAGTCTTTTTCTTCCGGAAATCCCAGCGGCACAGATCCGCCTTGGATTCGTATCCGGTCTCGTTGATGTCCAAGGGATACTCGATGAACCCTTCGCAGTCCCTGGCATCGCGCAGGAACAGGGATGGCCGGCGATTGAGCAGCCTGCGCTGATCGCGATACATGGATCCGGCCCACTCAGCGCTGAGATAGGTCAGCACGGGAGGGCCATCCGGATCGAACTCCTTGATCCGCCGGACCTCCTGGGCCATCAACGCTCCCAGATCCCCCTTCGCCCAACGCCCGCGCCCATCCTCATCCATGAACTGACCCATGCGGAACTCGAGGATCGCCAACTCGAAGCGACTAATCTTCGCCAACTGCTCTCGAGAGAAACGCCCTTCCGGCTCAGCCGCGAGATAGAGAGATGGGAACGTCTCGAAGCCATTCCACTCCCACGGCTGCCCAGTGTTCAGGGGAGATGCACCCGGCGAGGGCGAGTCGCCCTCCAGCGGCACCGGTCGCAACTCCTCCCCGTTCCCCAGCAGACCCACCATGCATTCGAGACCGGGATTCAAACAGTTCGTAACAACATCGGCGATCGTCTCCTCATCCCATCCGTTCATCCAGTCGCCGTGCAATGAATAGCCGCCCTGAGGGGAATCAGGAGAGTCAGTAGCGAAACGCCAGGTCGAGGAGGGGCCGGTTTCCTCGGTCACCCGGATGCCGAAGTTGTACGAAATCTCAGGGATAGCGACCGGATGTGACGCTGGGCATTCACCCGTTCCGGTCACCGGTGCCTGCGCCTGGCTCGGGTAGGCCATGTGGCTCCGGTGATCGGGAGATGTCAGGTTCTGACCGTCCCAACACTGTGGGAACACGAGGCGTATCTCGACGATGTCGCCCTGTTCGCACTCGGGGATATAGGGCACGTGATCGAGTGGGTCCCCGATACTGAACTGCGGCTCTTGCGCCTCCCAGCTGTTACAGCGGAATTTGGCCACCTGAATGTCCTGAGGTTCTTGGGACATCGGTAAGCCGGCGATGATCTGCAGCCCCCGCGGCGGAGGGGTGATGGAATCAGCCGGCAGGTGATACCCGGTCTTGTAGTAGAACAGCGGGTCAACGTATGTAATGCGCTTACCGGATTCCCCATACAGCGCGGGAACCCAGTAGGCGGATTTGTTCACGGATACCCCATCGCAGGTCGCGGTCTCGGCCAAGAGCAGCGACTCCGACGTAGTGAAGGCATCGGTACTCGGATTTCCGAAGAAGATGTGATGGTGCATGGCACCTGGTTGGCCGGGCTTGACCAGCGGATCGTCGTAACTCTCGTGGGATTCGATGCAGTGGGTGCGGAATGCTCCGCTGCCGTCCTCGCGTTCGCCGGGTGTCTCACTCTCGGGCACGAACGGACCCTGGAGTTCCCCGTCGTTGTCGAGCCAATCGACCTGATTCAACACGGTGAAGGTGTCTACCGGCCCGCTCGTGTGGTTCCCATGCGCGCCGGAAACCTCCTCTGTCGCCGTCGCGGTGGGGCCCACACATGCCGCAAGGACAGCCCCCACCGTGATCCAAAACGCCACCAAAAACCCGATGCGAGTGCCCTGCGCAGAACTCGATTCCTTCACGTCGTGTCCGTTCGGTGTACCCGACAATATGCGCTTATCGCATCGAAATTAGCACGGACAAAACACACGATGCGCGGCCAGAGCGAACACTGGAAACGAAACTCCGTGTGAACTCGGGCTGGCGGGAACCGTCGCCTCGCTGACGCGAGACTCCTCCCAAATCCCGACGCAACACCCCAAGACACAGAAAAGGACCCGGGGGATCAACCCCGGGTCCTTTCCTGTGTCGGGCTGGCGGGAACCGTCGCCTCGCTGACGCGAGACTCCTCCCAAATCCCGACGCAACACCCCAAGACACAGAAAAGGACCCGGGGGATCAACCCCGGGTCCTTTCCTGTGTCGGGCTGGCGGGAACCGTCGCCTCGCTGACGCGAGACTCCTCCCAAATCCCGACGCAACACCCCAAGACACAGAAAAGGACCCGGGGGATCAACCCCGGGTCCTTTCCCTGTGTCGGGCTGGCGGGATTTGAACCCACGACCCCTTGACCCCCAGTCAAGTGCGCTACCAAGCTGCGCCACAGCCCGTCCACTCCACCCGAGTGGAGCCGACCAAGCCTACCCAATCGCACCCCTGTCCCTAGAGCCGGTCGGCTCACCGACGCCGTTTCTCCCGGATCCGCAGATTGATTCGGATCGGTGAACCGACGAACCCGTATTCCTCACGCAACCTGCGCTCGATGAAACGCCGATAACCGGCCTCGAGGAATCCCGTGGTGAACAACACGAACGTCGGTGGTCCGACAGCGACCTGCGTACCGAACATGATCCGAGGTTGCTTCCCACCGCGCACCGGATGCGGATGCGCTGCGGCCAACTCCGATAGGAACGCATTCAATTGCGATGTCGAGATCCGCGTCTCCCACCCCGCAAGCGCCTCATCCAACCCGACCACGAGTTTCTCCACGTGTCGACCGGTCCGAGCGGAGATGTTGACCCGCGGCGCCCATGCCACCTGGTTCAGGTCCCGGTCGATCTCCCGCTCCAGGTAGCGGCGACGATCCTCGTCCATGAGGTCCCACTTGTTAAAGGCGATCACCAGGGCACGGCCCGCCTCGACCACCAGGGACAGAATCCGGGTGTCCTGCTCGCTGATCGGTTCAGCCGCATCGACGAGGACGATCGCCACCTCCGCCTTGTCCAGAGCCGCCTTCGTCCGCAGCGACGCGTAATACTCATGGCCGCTGGCCTCGCGCACTCGACGGCGGATGCCGGCGGTGTCCACGAACCACCACCACCGGTCCTTCAACTCGACCAATTCATCGACAGGATCCACCGTGGTGCCCGCAACGGAATCGACCACCACACGGGATTCACCCGCGAGCGCGTTCAACAGGGACGACTTGCCGACATTGGGCCGGCCCAGCAGAGCCACCCGGCGGGGACCCCCCTCGCGTGAAGCGCCACGGCCGATCTCCGGCAGCATCCCCACCAACGCATCGAGCAGGTCGCCACTGGCACGCCCGTGCAGAGCCGAAACAGCATGCGGCTCACCCAGACCGAGAGACCACAGTGAGGCCGCCTCCGCCTCCGTCGCCGCATCATCGACCTTGTTCGCCACCAGCAGCACCGGCAGGCCGGATCGGCGCAGAACCCGCACGACAGCGTCATCCTCGTCGAGATGACCGACGGTGGCATCGACGACGAACATGACCACATCCGCCTCGCCGATGGCACGCTCGGCCTGAGCGGCAATCTGGGCCGCCAGTCCCTTCGCATCCGATTGCCAACCACCGGTATCGATGACGAGGAAATCTCGGCCATTCCACTCCGCCTCGTAGACGACGCGGTCCCGAGTGACGCCAGGGACATCCTCGACAACCGCCTCACGACGACCCAGGATTCGGTTGACCAGCGTCGACTTGCCGACATTCGGGCGCCCGACCACCGCGACGACTGGCAAGGCAGGGGATGCCTCACGAGAGAGGTCGAGTGTCTCATCGAGGTCACCGAATTCCTCGCGTACCGCGGCAAGTGCGGCCGCCGTGATGGCATCGATATCCGCGGCGTCCTCATCGAGGTCGGCATCGATGACCTCGGGAACCACCCAGACGCCGTCATCCAAGGCCTGCGCACCAGCAGAATCAGAGTCTGACTCGAGTAGAATCCAGGGTTCGTCGGCGTCAGTCACGGTGTCCATTGTGGGGCTCAGCCCACGGGAGTTGGCGACCGGTTCGTTCGGTGGCCATTCTGCGTGCATCAGCGCAGATCTGGCGTATCCGCTCAGCCTGCTGGCGCAGCAGCGTCAGACTGACCGGATCATCAGGCACCGGCAGATCGACCGGTGGTGCGATGTGGCACTCGATGACCGAACGAGGCCGCGGCAGATCGGTGGGTCGCGAACCTGTGGTGCCGAACATCGTCACGGCGAGGATCGGCACCTGCGAGCGAGCGTGCAGATAGGCCGCAAGTGCCGTCGGAGGCGTCACAGCCGGCTCACCGAACGGTGAGGACATGAACACCCCGACGGCCTCTCCCGCAAGCAGCGCCGTCACCCCTGATTGCAACGCTGGCCACACCGAGTGATCCTGCTCCATATCGATGCGCCCCAACGCGGCCGTCAGCCCCGACCACCGCGGTGTTGCATCACTGGCTTGTGTCAGCACTCGCACCGGCCTGGTCAATCCCGTCGCCAGGATCGTGGGGTCCAGCAGTCCATGCTGATCACTGACCAGGAGCACCCCTCCGTGCGGTGGCAGGTGATGGACTCCGGTGATGCGCAGCCGATAGAAGCCGGTCAGGAGCGGTCCGATCAGGTTGCGGGCATGCGCGACTCCACTCATGCGATCACCGCCGTTGCGCAGCCAGCGAGGCGATCGCTGCGATGACCTCGTCCAAGGTGAGATCGGTCGCATCGATCTGGACAGCGTCGGGTGCCATGGTCAACGGCGAGGTCACACGGGTGCTGTCGATAGCATCGCGATCCTTGAGGTTCGCCAGGGCAGCATCAATATGGTCAGCATGCGCATTCGGATCCCGAACGCGGTCCTCGGCGGCACGACGAGCGGCACGCACCTCGACATCAGCAGTGAGGAAGACCTTCACGGACGCATCCGGCAAGACGACCGTACCGATATCGCGTCCTTCCATCACCACGCCGCGACCGGAACGGACAGACTGCGCCACCATGGCGCGTTGCAGGTCGACCAGTCGTGATCGGATGGCAGGAACCGCGCTGACCCGACTCACGCAATCACTCACACGGCTTTCCCGGATCGCAGCCGTCACATCCTGCTCATCGACGACGATCCTCGGTTGATCGGGATCCCAGGCGATCCTGATCTCCGGATCGTGTGCATGCGCTGCAATCTGATCGTGATCATCGATATCGATATCGTGCTCGAGCATCCACCAGGTCAACGCCCGATACATCGCACCGGTGTCGATGTAGTCCACATCCAGCGTCCGCGCGACTCCCTTGGCGGCGCTGGACTTCCCGGCGCCGGCCGGGCCGTCGATCGCGATCGTCAGCGCCACGAGCAACCCCCCGACCCTGCATCACGAGCGAACATCGAATCCCTGCCGGGTGAGACCCTCGCGCAGGCGGTCGATCACCTGCGGTTTCACACTGAGATCGATCAGACCGCTGGGTCGGCCCAGCACGTGTTCGATCCGGACATCCTCGAGGTTGATCCCCAACTCTCCAGCTGCAACGAACAGACTCGCCAATTGTCCCGGCTCATCCTTGACCATCACCGAAACCACCTCGTAATCCCCATCGCGGCCACCGTGCTTGCCCGGGATCCGAGCTTGACCGGCAACACCTCGGGATAGCAGGTCACGCGTCAGATCGGTGTCACCAGAACCGGCGAGATCATCGATCAGATGGCGTAGATCCTCGACGATGGTGGCGAGCACGGCACTGACACTCGCTGCATTCCATCTCAGGATCTCCTCCCACAGTTGCGGATTCGATCCGGCGATGCGGGTCATGTCACGCAGACCCTGGCCGGCCAGGACGACGACATCATCGGGTGCCTCCACAAGTCGGCCTGCCAGCGTCGAGGCGAGGACCTGCGGTGCATGCGAGATCACCGCAACCGCCGCATCATGATCGGCCACCGACATCTCCACAGGACGGGCACCGCACAGTCGTGCCAGTTCACGGACCTGCTGAGTGCGCAGGGGCTCGCATCCCGGACTGGGGCAGACCACCCACACCCGATCATCGAACAGATCGGCTCGACCCCCCTGGGGACCGGACACCTCCCGACCCGCCATCGGATGCCCACCGACCAGGCGGTCTGTCGGTGCGCCCGTGTTCAGCGCATCGATCTGGGTTTGCGACTGCACTGAGGCAACATGGGTGAGCGTGGCATCCGGCCACGTCCGCCCCGCATCAGCCAACACCTCACCCACCCGTCCCGGTGGCGTGGCGGCAACCACGATGTCCGGTGCCTGGTCGTGTGAATCCCGCCTGCGGCCGGCACCCAGGTCGATCGCTTCGGCAAGGACCGCCTCGTCCCGATCGCTCAACGACACATCGATGCCGATTCGACGAAGAGCCAGTCCAAGGGATGTGCCGATGAGGCCGGTTCCCACGACGTGCACGCGCTGGATTGCTTGATCCGGTGGAGTCACTGGGCGATGTCCTGGCGAAGGATCTCCGCACCTCGGAGGTAGACGTGAACGATGTCTTTGCGTTCCCGGTCGATGTTGACATGAGCCAGGATGCGGATCACCCGTTCGGGGGCGCCATGGACATCGATCTCCTGGGCGCACATCAGGGGAACATCCGCGAGGTCGAGGGTTCGTGCCGCTGCAGCCGGGAACGCGCAGTGCAGATCAGGGGTCGCGGTGAACACGATGCTGATGAGGTCGTCGACGTCGAGTCCGTTGCGAGACATCATCTGCGTCAACAACTCGACGACCGCCTCGGTCATCTCATCGGGGTCGTCGGCGCCCAGCAGAACTGCGCCTCGCACACCACGCACAGCCACTGGGGCCACCTCCTTCGCAGGTGACCCTACAACCCGGCAGCCGTGTACAGGGATCGCAGTTCCGGCCCCTCGATCACCCGGGTGCTGCCCGGACGCATCTGCCCGAGGCGGATCGGTCCAACCCTGGTCCGCACAAGCGACTCAACAGGGTGTCCCACTGCATCGAGCATTCGGCGCACGATGCGATTCCTTCCCTCATGCAGGGTCAGTTCGACCAGGGCTCGGCCCGGCAGGGCCTGCACCACGCTGAAGTCATCCACCCGCGCCGGGCCATCGTCCAACTCCACGCCCGATCTCAACCGCCGACCCACATCGCGCGCCACCGGGCCGGGCACGGTCGCGATGTAGGTCTTGGCCACCCCGTGCGAGGGATGGGCCAGATGCTGAGCGAGATCGCCATCATTGGTCAGCAGCAGCAGGCCCTCGGTGTCGGCATCGAGTCGACCGACATGGAACAGCCGCTCACCTCGCTCGGCCACGAGATCGCCGACGCAGGCACGTCCCCGATCGTCGTGCATCGTGGCAAGCATTCCGCGGGGCTTGTTGACCGCGAGAACCACATGGCCCGGAGCCGTGGGTACGCGCTCACCATCGACGTGGATGACAGCAGTCACCGGATCGACCCGAGTGCCCAATTCGGTAACACGACGCCCATCGATGCGGACTCGACCTTCGCTGATGAGGTTCTCGCATGCCCGACGGCTCCCGAGACCAGCCTGGGCGAGCACTTTCTGCAAACGCACGCCGGTATCGCGTGATTCGAGCGCCGCATCGCCCTCGGCTTCATCGGTCATGCTTCACTCCCCCGACGCCACCGAGTCGAGGATGTCGTCGAGATCGGCGAGATCAGGGAGGTATTCAGACAGGTCCGGAAGATCATCGAGGGATGAAATGCCCATGCGTTCGAGGAAATACGACGTGGTGCGATACAAGATCGCACCGGATGACGGATCGGTGCCTGTCTCCTCGATCAACCCCCGACTGATCAAGGTGCGCATCACCCCATCGACGTTGACCCCACGAACCGCGCTGATTCGCGCTCGGGTCACAGGTTGGCGGTAGGCGACGACCGCGAGAGTCTCCAATGACGCCTGGGTGAGCCGAGCCTGCTGTCCATCGACCACCCACCGCTCGAGGAGCCCGGCACATGACTCGGCGGTGTAGAACCGCCAGCCACCGGCAACCTCGCGCAGGTCGAAGCCACGCCGGGATTCACGGTATTCCTCAGCGAGTTGAACCAGGGTCCGCTCGACCTCAGCCACCGGCATGTGCACCGCTTCGGCGAGTGACACCGCACTCAT
>AACY020522799.1_pt1 | contig 12176 bp, 7 predicted proteins | sample 267378 | NCBI WGS metagenome assembly AACY02 (sample SAMN02954345, study PRJNA13694) | marine metagenome | biome: aquatic; feature: ocean; material: water; isolation source: isolated as part of a large dataset composed predominantly from surface... | reverse complement strand
AGCCGGCTTTCTTATGGCTGCCATCGCAGTAGGGCTTCTTCGCCGAGGCGCCGCAGCGGCACAGCCAGGTGCGATCAGTGGTCTCGAGGGTGCTGCCGTCGCTCGCGGTGATCGTCACCGGTCCGGTGACTTCGAGGGGTCCGTCGGTCAAGGGCGTGATGGTGACGCGGTCTTCGCTCATAGACGACCACGGTAGCGCGGATACCCGCAGCCCGCCGATCCCGAGACGGGCGCGCCGATCCCCACGCGGGCGCGCCGCTAAAGCGCGCCCTTCTTCGTCATCCAGTTGAAGGCCAGATAGCCGGGGATCGTGGGAATCCAGAACGTGATGAGGCGGAACAGCAGCACGCTGGACACCGCGACGCCACCATCGAGACCGGCTGCGGTGAGGCCCGCTGCCAGCGCCGCCTCGACGGCACCGAGGCCACCGGGGGTGGGTGCAGCCTGGCCGATGGTCGCACCGGCGAGATAGACAACCGCGATCGCTGCGATATTCAGATCACCGTCGAACGCCCTTACGCACGCCATCAGCGTGACGATGTAACCCAGATTGAGCAGCAGGATCCCACCGATGCCCTCGAGCAATTTGGTGGGTCGTTGCGCGACGGTCACCAGTCGCGGGATCACCTCGCGCAGCAGCGGTCGCACCCGACCGAACACATAGCGACGCACAATAGGCACGGCGAACGCGGCGATGACGAGCAGGGCCACGATGATTGCGGCGATCACCGCCCACGGTGGCGGATCGAAGGTGAAGTCGGCCTGTGTTCCCGCAGCGATCGCGAACCCGGTGAGCAGCACGATGTGCACGGCGAACGCCGCAACCTGCGAAACGCCGACGCTCGCGGTGGCGAGTGCGGGGTGGAGGCCGGATTTGGTGAGGTAGCGCAGGTTGATCGCGACGGCACCGAGGGTCGGGGGTGAGACGAGAGTCGCGAAGTCACCGGCAACCTGGGCCAGGATGGTGCGATTGAGTTTGAGTCGCTCGGGGACGAAACCGCTGAGTGACCATGCTGCCGCCGGATAGGTGATGATCGCCGCGACGACACCGATGGCCATCCACTCCAGTGACGCAGTGGACACGAGGGTGACGAGATCGACCTGGGCGAGTTGGGACAGCAGCACATACGCGGCGATGCCACCGACCACGATCATGATCAGCGTGCGTGGCTTAATCCGCTCGAGCTTGATCTGCTCGGTATCGGCGCCGGGTCGGATCTCGACGAGTGCGTCGCGCAGATGCACCATCAGGTCACGACGCTTGCGCATCGCGCGACGGGTCGGAGTCGACAGTGCGACCGGCTGCAGGACCGGAAGCGCGCGACCCATCGTGCTGACACCGAGCACCCGACGACCGGTGCGCACAGCCCGGTCAGCACCCACGATCATCGCGAGCGTGCACAGCATCTCGGCGACGTCGATACGCATCGCCAGATCGCTGGCCGCCACCGTGCCGCGTGATTCGCCCAGCGCCCAGACGTTGCGGCTGCCGTCGATGAGAAGGTTGTCGGCGGTGAGCGCACGATGAGCCATCTGGTGGGCGTGCATGTCGCGGACGACGCGCCATGCGCCGACCAGATCGTCATCGGTCAGGTCGTCGCCGGTGAGTTCACTGAAACGTCGGCCCACGACATACCGATAGGCCAGCAGGGTGGAATCCGCGCCGACCTCGCTGGCCAGCACCAGGCGCGGCACCGCGACATCGGCTGATTCGCAGGCATAGGCCATGAGTGCGGCGTGGTCGAGGGAGCGACGCATATTGAATGCCGAGTCGGCTGATTCCTCGCGCAGTCGCAGGGCACGCCATGCCGAGCGGGCGAGACCGGCGCCTTCGAGATCCCGGTCGAGGACGACGACTTCGAGGTCTTCACCATCGCGGGTGGTGGCCTGGTAGCGGCGGCCCACCGACGTGCTGCGTGAAGCTCGTAGCACACTCAAGGGCAGTCCGGCGCGTGCCAGTGTCTCGGCGACCTGCACACCCGACGGTCGTGTCGTCGGTGTGCCGAGGGCGTAGCGGGCCAGTAGTCCCAGCGCCCATCCGGCGAAGATCGTGATCAACAGCCCGGGGACGGCGACACCACCGCCGACGAGGACGACGGTGACCTGGGCGGCGATCACCAGCACGCTCAACACATTCCACGGCCGCCGACCCATCAGGCGCGTGACGGTGATGAAGGCGACGAGCCCGCCCAACAGGGGGGCGGTTGCCGGAATCTCGCCGCTGGTGGTGGCCGTCAGTGCGGACAGGAAGCGCTCGGTCGCGAATTCATCGACGGCCCAGTTCGCCCCTGTCAGCACGACGACGGTGAGGAGTAGGCCGAGGAGCGCGTCGAAGAGTTGGCGCACGCGGCGGCGGGCGACGAGGGAGATGGCGGCGGCTACGGGGAGGCCGACGAGTCCGAGACCGGCGATCACGCTGGCGCTGAGGACGATGATCGCCGGCAGTCGGTCGGCGCCGGAGATGATGTCCTCCTCCAGGCCCTCGGTCGTGCCGGTCGCGAAGTAGGCGATGGCGACCGTCCCGGCGATCAGCAGAACCGCGAGGAGGAAACGGGCGAGATCGAGGGGGCGGCGCAGCCTTCGCGGGATGACACCATCCTCGATCACCACCGTGGGGTGGGACTGCTCGGATCGCTGCGACAGGGGGATTTCGCCGGTGGGCCGGGTGAGGGCAAGGGTCTCCTGCTCGACCTGAGGGTCCGCCTGTGGCGCGGGAATCTGCGCCATCAGGTCATCACCTGGCTTGCCGACCATCCCTTGATGGTCGCAGATTGCGATACGTAGGCGCGGACGTGTCGGACCGGCGTGCTGGAATGGCGGGCATGATCACCGAGGGGGATGCCATCGGCCTCGACGAGGCGCAGCGCCGCGTCGTCGACCATTCAGGCGGCACTCTGGTCCTCCTCGGGGCCCCCGGCACCGGCACGACGACGGCCCTGGCGCACGCCATCGCCGAGCGCACCCGGATCGACGGCGCCCGGTCGGTGTGGGCGGTCACGGTCGGGCGTCGAGCGGCCGCCGATCTGCGAACCCAGGTCGCCGGTCTCCTGGGGTCAGGTGCCCTGCCCACGATCACCACGATCCACGCCCTGGCGTTCTCCCTCGTGTCGAGTTTCGGGCCGCGACTGGATGAGGACCTCGCCTCCCTGCGCGTGTTGTCCGGTGCAGAGGAAGACCAACGGGTGCGTGAGTTGATCCTCGGCAGCATCACCGATGCGAGCATCGACTGGCCTGATTCCATGCGTCAGGCATTGCCGACCCTCGGGATGGCTAATGAGGTGCGAGCCTTCACCACACGTCTGCGAGACCTCGGTCTCGATCCAGACCAGGCGGAGCGAGCGGCGGCGGCATCGGGTGATCCGCTGGTTCAGGCGCTCGTGCATTTCGCATCCCTTGAAGCCGAGACCGCAAGCCTGGAGAACGTCATCGACTACTCCGGCCTCATCTCCCTCGCCCGCGCCATCGCGAGCACCGACGAGGTTCGGCTTCAGATGCAGTCCACGCTCAGCGCGATCTATGTCGATGAGTTCCACGATTTCGATGCGCTGCAGGCTGATCTGCTGATGCGACTCGTCCCCGCCGACAAGACTTTCGTCGTTGCTGGCGATCCCGCCCGCAGCATCTATGGTTTCCGCGGTTCGGATCCGCGGGTGTTCGCGGACCTCCTCGAACGTCGCCGTCAACCCGTCGGGGCCGCTGTGCCAGAGGTGATTGTCGCCCCCGAGGTGCATCGCGGCAGCGCGCAGTCGTTGGCGATCGCTGCTCGGGTGCTCGCGCACGAGACACTCGTGGGCCTGCCGAGTCAGACCGCGATGAGCCTGCGCCGTCCGCGGGATGGGGCAGGGGCTGATCTCGATTCGTTCGTTGACATCGTCATCGCAGATGCGTCCGGCAACCTGCACTCCCACATCGGTCGGCTGCTGCGTGAGGCTCACCTGAAGGACGGCATCCCGTGGTCGCACATGGCGGTGCTCACCCGCACCACCTCGACGGTTGCCGAGGTGCGTCGTGACCTTCAGGTAGCTGGAGTTCCTGTGCACACGGAATCGATCGATCTCGCGCTGCCCGATGAACCGGCGGTGTCGGCTCTGTTGGACGTCATGACTGCGGCGACCCGGGCCGGCCGGCTCGGTGAGACCGAAGCGGTCGAGGTGATGAGCGGGCCGGTCATCGATGCGAGAGCCGCCGATCTGCGCGGGCTCGCCCGCGGTTGGCATGCCAGGCTGCGGCGAGACCGGCCGGACGAGGTCGCACCCCGGTTTCCCACACTGCTCACCGAGACCCTCAATGCACTATCGACCGGTCGGGCGCATCACATTCCCGAGGAACTCCTCGACACTCCCGGTGCCCGTCGACTGCTCGACGCCGGTGAGCTCCTCGCATCCTTGGCGTCGAGCATCGATGACGGCCAGCCTCCGGCCCGGGTGCTGTGGCAGGCCTGGTCGGGCGCCCTTCCCGATGCACGCGGGGTCGCATGGCCCGAGCGGTTGCGTCGGTCGGCACTCAGCGGTCATCGACCCAGTGGTCACGACATCGATGCCGTGCTCGCCCTCTTCGCGACGGCGGAGCGGCTCACCGAGCGATACCGGGGTGTTTTCGGCGTCGAGGCCTTCGTCGGTGCCATTCGCGATCAACGCGTCCCGGCGGAGGCGATCTCCGAACGGGGAGTGGGCGTTCCCGAGGCAGTGAGCGTGCTGACCGCGCATCATGCCAAGGCGCGCTCGTGGCACACGGTCATCGTTGTCGACCTTCAAGAGGGGGTCTGGCCGCGCGCCAATCCGCGCAACGGGTTGCTCGACATCGATTCCCTTCTGCAGGTCGTCGACTCCGGTAGGCATGGTTCACCGTCGGATCAGCAGCGTGACCAGCCCAGTTTCACTGCCGCGGCGCTGGACGCTGATCGCCGGTTGCTCTACACGGCCCTCACCCGGGCCCGCCATCGCACGGTGCTTGCGGCCGTGGAATCCCGCGACGAAGCCGGGGCCCAACCGAGCCGATTCATCGACGATGTCGAATCCGGAGTTCCCCACGTGACCCGCCGACACCTGGCTGGTCGCCCCGCACGACCCTTGACCCTCACCGGTCACATCGCCGCACTCCGGACCCGGCTGCTCGAAGCCGAGGGGACTGAACGCACGGCGATCATCGACGAGCTCGCCGCCCTCGCTGTGCTTCGCGATGATGACGGACGGCCTCTCGCTCCTGCTGCCGATCCCGCGACCTGGTGGAACGCTAACCCGACGACCGTCAACGACGAACCCCTGCGTCCCGCGGACCAACCCCTGCGGTTGAGTGCATCCGCCCTGCAGTCGGTCACGACCTGCCCGCTGCGGTGGTTCCTCGAACGGCAGGTCCATGCCGCAGGTCCCAGCGGTTCCGCGGCAACCCTCGGTCGCGTCGTGCACGCGTTGGCCGATGCGGTGGCCACCGGGGATCTGCCCCCGGATCCACAGGTCCTCACCCTCGAACTCGATCGGGTGTGGCCCTATCTCGGATTCGATGTGCCCTGGCATGAGGTCGCCGAACACGAACGTGTCCGGGTGATGCTCGCTCGCCTGTGCAGGTTCCACCGATCCCGCGAAGACTCGGCTGACCACGAGGTCGTCGGTACCGAGATCGCACTTGATGGACGAATCGACTTGCACGAGCTCGCCCACATCGTCAGTGTCGGCCGTGACGAGGAAGAGGTAACCCGGATCGAGGTGATCCTGGAAGACCTGACCGGGGTCGATCAGCAGATCGCCGTCAGTGGCCGCATCGACCGCATCGATCGAGATGCCGACGGTCGGCTCGATCTGCTCGATATCAAGACCGGCGCCAAGATCCCCACCGAGGACACAGTCGTCCACGATCTGCAATTGGCCCTGTATCAAGCGGCCGTGTTGAGTTCGGCCCTGTCCGTTCCACTCGACATCGATGATCCCCGCATCGCTCAGGCTGCCCTCGTCTTCGTGGCCGAGGATGCCGGGCAGGGTTCAGCAGATCCGAAGACCCTGATCCAGCCTGCACTCACGTCCCCCGGCGATGTGTCCTGGTTCTTCGAGACCGTGCGGGTTGCCGTCACCTCGATGCGCGCGTCACAGTTCCCGCCGCGGTCGGGAGATCACTGCAACTCGTGCGATTTCACCGCGATCTGCCCCACCAAGCCCGCCTCGCAGGAGGTCCCGTGATGAGCCAATCGAGTGGGCTCACCGATCAGCAGGCGCGCCGGGCGGTGGCCGATGTCCTCGGTTTCACACCCAGCGATCCCCAATTCGATGCACTGTGCGCTGTGCAGCGACCCGCGGTGGTCGTGGCCGGAGCAGGTTCGGGTAAGACGGCGGTGATGAGCGCGCGCATGTTGTGGATGGTGCTCACCGGACAGGCAGACCCCGGTCACCTGCTCGGGCTGACCTTCACCAATAAGGCCGCTCACGAATTGCTGACGCGCACCCGCAGTTATCTGGCCGAGGCTCGCTCGAAGGGACACCTGCCCGCCGGAGAGCAGTCGGAGGAATCAGATGCGAATCCGCGACCGGCGGGTGATCCGGTCATCTCGACCTACCACTCCTTCGCCGCTTCGATCATCGCCGATCATGGCATGCGCATCGGGATGGAACCCCATGCCCGAGTGCTGACCGATGGTGCACGCGAACAACTCGCGGCACGGATCGTCACGCGCACCGACCGCGACATGGGCATGTTCGAGGTCGCGCCGAAAACCGTGGTGCAACGGATGCTCAGCCTCGACAATGCCTTGAGCGAACTCGATGTGACGACCGAGCAGTTGCGAGACGACGCTGCAGCGCTCATCGATGCGCTCGATCATGCGGAGAAGCTCCTCAAGATCGGCAAGGACATGCGTGCCACCGCGCGGCTGCGCATCGCGCTGGCCGGGCTCGTGGACGATTTCCGAGCTGCCAAGCGAGCGCGAGGAGTGCTTGATTTCGCCGATCAGATGCGTCTGGCCACGGCAATCATCCGCGACTTTCCCGATGTCGTCGACCAACTGCGTGATGCGCACCGAATCGTGCTCCTCGATGAATACCAGGACACCTCGGTCGCCCAGCGGATCCTCCTGCAGGAGATCTTCGGTGCCGGACATCCGGTGACCGCCGTGGGCGATCCCTGCCAGGCCATCTATGAGTGGCGCGGTGCCTCGGTGGTCAACATCGACCGCTTCGTCGATCACTTCCCGATCCACGAGGAGCGCGGCACGCGCGCCGCTGATCGCTATCCGCTGCTAGACAACCGACGGTCGGGTCCGGTCATCCTCGAACTGGCCAACGTGATCTCCGGACCGCTGCGTGCCGACCGTTCCGGCATCGATGCGCTCATTCCTGCCGATGACCCGACGATGCCCGGCGGTGATGTGCGGGTGGCGCTGCTGGACACCCTCGACGATGAGATCGACTTCGTCGCCGATGAGGTTGCGCGCTTCGGCGAGGCTGCAGCCCAGCCGGCGTGGGGTGATGTCATCGTGCTGGCTCGCACCGCCGATCACCTGCTCGCCCTTGACCGGGCGCTGCGAGCACGAGGTGTGCCCACACAACTGATCGGCACCGCTTCGCTGCTCCAGCAGCCGGTCGTCGCTGAGATCAGGGCCTATCTGGAGGTCATGGAAAGCCCGACGGCGAATGCCAGCCTGGTGCGGATCCTGACCGGACCGAGATGGCGCATCGGTCCACGGGATCTCTCGGTCCTCGGTGCCGCCTCTGCCGCAATGGTGGGTACCAGGGCCTTCGCGCGCCCCGGCTCCGTGGGTGAGGCGCTCGCCGATGCTGTGGGTGAGAGCGAGGTGGAGAACCAGCCCAGCCTGATCGATGCTCTGCGCGCATGGGCTGCAGGCGAACTAGCCGTTGATGGGTTGAGCGGACAGGCACGTGAACGCCTCGCCGACTGCGCCCGCATGCTCACCGATCTTTCCGAGCATGCTGATGAGACGCCGGTGGATCTCATCGGTCGCATCCTGCACGTCACGGGGTTGGGTGCCCATCTGCTGGTCGGTCCCGATGCGGAGGTGGCTGAGCGAGCACGGGCGGTTCAGGAGTTCACCGAGATCGCGGCCCACTTCGATGATCTCGATGGCGGCTCGAGCCTCACCGCGTTCCTCGCACGGCTCGATCTGGCCGAGGACTACAACACTGGGCCCACCTTCGAGCCGCTGGCTGATGTGCATGCGGTCCGCCTGATGACGGTGCACAAGGCCAAGGGCCTCGAGGCGCCCCATGTGTTCGTCACCGGGTTGAGTGAGGGCATGTTCCCCAATTCCAATACCCGCCCCCGATGGCCGACCCGACCCGATGTCGTGCCGTGGCGGCTGCGTGATGACGCGCCGGATCACCTGGCGGCGTGGCCTGACCTCGTCGCAGGACCACGGACTAACGACACCAAGCAGTTCGTCGCCGATAGTCGCGCATTGGAGTTGGAGGAGGAGCGTCGACTGTGCTACGTCGCGGTCACGCGAGCGAAGTTCAGCGTCACCCTGACCGGATTCGGCTGGGGCACGGCGGCGAAGTACCGGGGTCCCAGTGAGTTCCTGATCGAGGCGCGCCAGTTCGCCCTCGACGGTGGTGGACAGGTGTTGACCTGGGCCGATCCACCCGAGGATGGGCAGGCTAATCCCCGCCACAGTCATGAGTACCGCGACTGGCGGTGGCCGATCGATGCACCGGCGGATCACCTCAGAGCCGCCAGCGACGTGCGAGCTCGGGTGGAGCAGATGCGCCGTGCGGCACCTCGATCTGATGAATCAGGTGACGTGCGCTGGTCGGAGGAGGTTGCCGCACTCATCGCAGAGGAGCGACTGCGGCGCCAGCATCGCCTGCCCACCCTGCCCGATCGCGTATCGGTGAGCGATCTCGTGCGCTGGCAGGCAGACCCCGATGGCATGGCCCAGCGGTGGGCTCGGCCGATGCCAGAACCGCCGTCGGCTGCCGCCTATCGCGGGGCGTTGCTGCACGCCTGGATTGAGCAGCACTATCGATCCCGTCGCCTGCTGTCGATCGACGACATCCCCGGGGCGGTCGATGACGGCATCGACACCCAAGGCTGGCTGGCCCCGCTGAAGGAAAGGTTCCTGGCCACCGAGTGGGCTGCGCGCACACCGGTCGCGATCGAGGAGTCCTTCGTGGTGATGCACGAGGGTCGCCAGGTGCGCGGGCGCATCGATGCGGTGTTCGCTGTCGATGGTCGCGATGTCGTCGTGGATTGGAAGACCGGCGCACCCGGATCAGCGGATCCTTCGCAACTGGATCTCTATCGCAGTGCCTGGGCGGCGATCACCGATCAGCCCATCGACGCCATCGACGCCCAGTTCGTCTACCTCTAGCCCTTCTTCGGGTAGATCAGGCCCGATTTCGGCCCGATTCACCCGAAGAACCGCCCGAAGTTCGATCGGCGGCTTTTTCCTCCGGTGCCACCGGTTTCACTCCGACCATGCCGCGCATCCAGCGCCGTGCCGGCTCCTCGACGATCTTCCACATCAGCCACGCGATGACGAACGAACCGGCGATCGCCAGCACCACGCCCACCGCATACAGCACCCCGGATTCGATGCCGATGGCGTTCATGCCCGCCCGCCATGTGCCGAACCAGACCAGGTGCGTCATATACAGCGAATACGAGATCAACCCGCCCAGCACCATGGTCTTGGTGGACAGCCACTTCACCTGCCCGCGCTTGGACAATGCCAGGGCACCGATCCACACGATCAGCGGCGGTACCAGCCACAGGTGGAAGAACGGGGGGAGCGGCTCGGCGTCGGGATCGGTGATGAGGATCTCCGGCTGTGCCGCGACCCAGCGGCCCAGGAACACTGCACGGCGATGACGATGAGCGGCATCAGCACCGACACGGTGGTCGCCAACCGTTCCACGCGTGGGCGTATCGACCCGTCGTCGCCGATCAGGCGCATCACGATCAGGTACGTGATCGCCCCGGCGGTGAACTCGGTGAGCACCCGGATGATCGACCCCCATGCACTGCCGTAGTAGGGATCATCGCCCAGCGATCCGCGCAGGACCAACGGTGCGATAGCGACGAACCAGGCCAGCACCAGCACCGGAGTGGACATGCGGCGGTGGAAGAAGAACAGGGCGATCACCAGGATCGGGAACAGCAGATAGGCCAGCCACTCCATCGACAGCGACCACGCCACGACGTTCCAGCCTCGATCGGGGTGCGGGCCCCATTCCTGGATGAGCAGTAGGTTGCGGATGTAGTCCCAGACGTTCAGCCAGGGCCTTTCGCGTTGATCCCCGGTGATCAGCGTCTGCGCGACGATGGCCAATCCGGCGATGTTGAGCATCACGAAGTGCACCGGATAGATGCGGGCAAGTCGCAGCCACCAGAACTCCAAGGATGCCCGCGCCTGCAGGCCGCCACCGAGTCGGGTCAGATAGGTGTGGGTGAGGATGAATCCCGACAGTGCGAAGAACAGGTCGACGCCTAGTCGACCCACGCGGATGACATCCGACACCACCGGGATGCTCATCACGCCGAGCGTGTCGAGGGGTCCTTGCAGGTGGTAGAAGAGCACCCAGATCGCGGCGACGGCGCGAATGCCGGTCAACTGGCGAATGAACACACCCACGGGCGTCATCGTGTCATGGACACCGCGGGGAGTTCGGGCGACGCGCACTAGGGTGAGCACGTGAGCGCGAGCGGGAGCATCGAATCCCTGCTGGGCAATCTGGCTCTGGCCCGAGCCACGACCGATCGTGCCGAGCATCGACGCGATGATGACGCCTGGCTGCTAGGTGCGTGGTCGAATCCGACTACCCGCGTCCTGCGGGTCAATCGCGCGCGCTTTCCGCTGACCGCGGATGCCGACTGCTGTGGGTGGGACCGGATGAGGTGGATGGTTCCGCGGAAAGACTGTTCCTCGGAGTCGATGGTGCTGGTGTGGCGTACTTCGCTGCCCGGGTCGGCCCCGATGATGACGAGGGTGTTCCCTCAGCGATCACCTGGGGTGATCTGCGCCAGTACGGGGTTGGACTGTCCGATCGTGATGCCGGCCTCGCGGTCGCGTCGGTGGCCTTGGACAACTGGCATGGCAATCATCCGCGCTGTGCGCGCTGCGGGGATTCGACCGTCATCGGCAATGCCGGCTGGATCCGTCGCTGCACATCGTGTGCGGCCGAGCACTATCCACGCACCGATCCCGCGGTGATCATGCTCGCTATCGATGATGATGATCGAGCGCTGCTGGGCCGACGAGCAGATTGGCAGCCGGGTTGGTTCTCCACCCTCGCCGGTTTCGTCGAGGCGGGGGAGTCCGCCGAGGCGGCGGTGCGCCGCGAACTCGCCGAAGAGTCCGGTGTCGTCGTCGATGAGGTCACCTATCTGGGGAGCCAGCCGTGGCCGTTCCCGTGCTCTTTGATGCTGGGCTATCACGCGCACGCCACAAGCACCGACATCACCGTGGACGAGACCGAGATCGTCGAGGCCCGGTGGTTCACCCGCGATGAGTTGCGTGCCGAATGCGAAGCCGGCACGACGGCCGTGCCGCCAGCGGTGTCGATCGCGCGCAAACTGATCGAGCGCTGGTTCGGCGGCGAGATCCCCGGTGAATGGGGTCGGCCCTAGCCGGTCAGCCGATTTCGGCGAGATGCTTCTCGACCGCACCGATGGAGGGATTGGTCAGCGTGGAACCGTCGGTGAACAACAGCGTCGGCACGGTGTGGTTGCCGTCGTTGACGCTGCCCACGAAGGTCGCCGCCTCGTCATCGGCCTCGATGTCGACCTCGCGCACCGCGATGCCTGCACGGTCCATCTGGGCTTTCAGGCGGAAGCAGAACCCGCACCAGGATGTGGTGAACATGGTCACGGCGGGATGCTCGGGGTGCTGGGGGGCTGCATCGGTCACGGGAGACGATTCTGCCCTCCGATCCAGCCGTTGGCGATCGGAGCGCAGAAACAGGTGGGTCAGCGGGCGGAGATGATGATGCGGTTCGAGCGGACTCCGCCGTCATCGGCGATGAAGTAGACGTAGACCTTCTTGCCGGTCTTGCGCTGCCAGCGGAAGGTGCCGTCGGGTTGGACGATGCGGGTGGAGCCGTCGCGGTATTCCAGCTGCCCGGCGAGCTTGACGCGGGCCTGCACGGTGGCGCCGATGAGTCCGGTGGTCTCACCGTCGGCGTAGACACCTGGCTTGCCTGCGACGGTGCCGCGGGTGCCGGTGATGACGATGGTCT
>AACY020312442.1_pt1 | contig 12176 bp, 9 predicted proteins | sample 267378 | NCBI WGS metagenome assembly AACY02 (sample SAMN02954345, study PRJNA13694) | marine metagenome | biome: aquatic; feature: ocean; material: water; isolation source: isolated as part of a large dataset composed predominantly from surface... | reverse complement strand
CTTTGGCCTCTGGGTCGCACAACCGGTGGAGCGCGGCCTGCCCGGTTTTCATGCCGGTATAATGCAGCACCAGATGATCGATAGCCACGCCATCGGGGCGGGCGTCAAAATTGGGTGAGGCTTGTTCGATAAAGATAAGTGGCTCGGTCACGTCTGTGCCCGGTGCGCTTTCTTAGCGCCGTTTCTCATTGCGGGCGCGCCATGCTTCGCGTTCAGCCTCATCGGCATAACGCGGGTCTTCGCCCATACCGATGCCTTTGTAATCGATGCCAAGTGGGCGTAAGTCGAATAATTGTTCGAAATATGCCGTTGGCGTTTGACCATCATGCATGCCGGCCTCATCGCGCTCCGTCAGGATGCGTTCCATCGCCTCGGTCAGCAGGGCGATCCGCATGGCCGCCAGCTCACCAAAGGAGTTGGGCATACCTGTCGCGTCAGTTCGGCTGGGCTGTAGCGTGCCATCTGGCGCTGATATTCATCGGTGATCTGCACCGTCGCCATGGTGCGGCGAACCCCCAGTACCATGTAGGGATCGCGGATTTTCTTGGCATCATGCAGCGCACAGAGCTGGTCAAATTCGACCTTATTAATCCCGAAAATATTTGCAATCTGGCGGAGCATTTCCAACTCGGAACCCGTCAGCACATGATCGGCATAGGCAATCGCAAACAACGCATCCAGCAAGGCGTCAAGGTTCTCATGGCGTGTGCCAAAGATCTCAACCAGATTGTTGGCGTAATCCTCATAGCCGAATTCAGTCTTTTTCGCGTTGTTGTAAACGCGCGCGACCTCGTCGAGATTGTCACCATCAATGCGGAACACCTGACGGAATACCCGCACCTCATCAAAGGTGCTGTCGCCATCGGCGGCCGTCATTTTAGCGATGAGCGCAATCACCCCGATCATAAAGGTGGCCTGCTGGCCAGCGGTCAGCTCCTCGACCGAGGTGACGCCACGTAAGGGGTGCTCTTCCGGTCCATCAAACAGACTGGCAACGCTGTCAAAACTTTCTTTGATGAGATAGGCAACGGGGCCTATAGCCGCGAAGCCCAATGCGCTGATAGCGACTTTCGAAAGAAATCCAACCATGATGAACTAGATGTGGTGATGGGTATGCCATGAAACAACTGAAATCATAGCGGCTATATCGCGACGGGGCCAAGTGAACTTAACTCAATGCTTTATGATCGCCTTGATCTGTTTGGCAAACGGTGCCGATATGCTACGCCACATAAGTGAGTGATTAGCGAATGACCCTTTGGATATCTCGCCCATGATCAAGGCGTGCCTGATCCGCATATACCAAGCTTGGGCCCGCTCATCTGCCCGCGGGCATGGTGAACGGCAAAGCGGCCTTACCTTGCTGGAAGGGCTGTTGAGTATCGGGGTGATTGCGGCTGGCTTGGCGATTGTCACCACCCTTCAGGTCAATCAATTCAACTATGAAAAAGCGGCTGTCACCGCTCAACAGCACCGCATTGTGCATTACGCCGCCCGGCGTTATATGCGCGATTACTTTGGCGATATTCTGGCCAATACGCCGCGCGGGCAAGTCACCGAGATACCCGCCGGTGTTATGGCCGCTGAGGGATATTTGCCCGATTTCATGGTGCTGAACGGGGTGTTGCGGGTGAACCCCTATAATCAATCCTACCGCCTTTTGGCACGGCGCACGGATCGGGACGGTGATAGCCCGACGCTTGAGCTGTTAACCGTGACCACAGGCGGCAAGCCACTAACCGCCACGGAAGCCGGGCGTATTGTGTCCATTGCCGGGGCTGAGGCGGGCACCTTGTCAATAGATGGTCGTGCCTTGGCCGGGGCCTATGGAAGCTGGGAAATCCCGCTTGCCGATTTGCCGGCTGAGTATCGCCTGCAGCGCGGTAATCTGGCGATGATCGCGTATTACCGTCAGGGCGGCGGCGTGTATGTGAATTCATTTGAGGTTAATCTGCCGAGCCGGGTTGATCAGAACGAAAACCTGCCCGAAGACAATGTGCGTGGCTCAGGGGGGCAGGTCGGGATCAGCAGTATTCTGGGGGATCGCCGTTCCCGTGATCGCAGTCGCCGCAATGAGCCGCGTGACGTGGTGCGCACGACGGATCGGGGCAATTTTGGCAGCTTTGGTCGTTCCTTTAATCGCGATCTCTTTGCGGAACGGGAGCGGGGGTTGTTCACCTTTGAGCCAGAGCCGCCGCGCCAGCAGCGCGAGACTGCGCCGCAACCCGCACCGCAGCCCGCCCCACGCACCACGCCGCCGCAATCCGCCAACACAACCGCCACCGCCGGCGCCAGCTGCGCGCCGGAACGCTCGCTCGCCATCTCGCTTGATAACAACAACCAGATATTGGTTTGCCAGCAACGGGTCTGGCAGCCGATCAACCTGCCATTGGCGCTGCATTATGGCGGGTTGAACCAGAACGGGGCGGAAGTGCGCAGCCAGTCTTTCCCAGTAGCCCAGCGTGGTTTCCTGATCGCCCAGTCGGCCATCGGTCCCGCGCGTGGGGAGACCGGTATCAACCTGCCGCCCAGCGCTGGTATTCAGGTGAACGGGTCGTCCTGTCAGAATTCGACGCCAATCCCGAGCGACAGCAACCAGACCGGTGAATTCCGCTGCACCATGGTGCTCTCGCCCGGCCAGTATACGATTTCATCATCCGATGGCTTGGGTGTGGGCCAGCGCACCTATCACCGCCTCAGTTTTGTGGTGCTGCCTTATTAAGTGTGGCTAGGGCCGCCAGTGCTTGCGTCGACCTATCCCGGGCGGTACACCGGAAGGGCACCCGCTTTTGCCCTCCAGCCTTCATGGAAAACCCATGTCTAAATGGCAGTTCTGGATCGACCGTGGCGGTACGTTCACGGATATCGTTGCGCGTAAACCCGATGGGAGCCTCGCGACCCACAAGCTGCTGTCGGAAAACCCTGAGCGCTATAAGGACGCGGCCATTCGCGGTATCGCCGATTTGCTGGGGGCCAAGCTTGAGGCTGATATCCCCGCCGATCAGATTGAGGCGGTTAAGATGGGCACCACGGTTGGCACCAACGCGTTGCTTGAACGCAAAGGCGAAGAGGTGCTGCTGGTCGTTCCGCAAGGCTTTAAAGACGCTCTGCGCTTGGGCTACCAGGCGCGGCCCCGGATTTTTGATCTGGCGATTGAGTTGCCGGAACTGTTGTATCAGGACGTGCTCGAAGTGCCCGGCCGGATGATGGCCGACGGCACAGAACTAGAGCCCCTCGATGAGGCCGTCTTGCGCGACGGGCTGGCCGCCGCCAAGAAGCGCGGCATTGATGCCTGTGCCATCGTGTTCATGCACAGCTATCGTTATCCCGACCATGAAAAACGCGCGGCCGCCATCGCCGCGGAGGTCGGTTTTAGCCAGATTTCCGTGAGCCATGAGGTCAGCGCCCTGATCAAGCTGGTCGGCCGTGGTGATACGACGGTGGTGGATGCTTATCTCTCGCCAATCCTGCGCCGTTATGTGGATCAGGTGGCCGGACAGCTGCGCCGTGATGATGGCGGCGACAGCCCACGGCTGATGTTTATGCAGTCCAATGGCGGGTTGGTGGATGCCGACCGGTTCCAGGGCAAGGATTGTATCCTGTCGGGTCCCGCGGGCGGTATTGTCGGCGCGGTGGAAACCGCCCGCGCTTATGGCTTTGATCGGATTATCAGCTTTGACATGGGCGGTACCTCGACCGATGTGGCCCATTACGACGGCGCGTACGAACGCACCTTTGAGACCACGGTCGCCGGGGTACGCATGCGCGCGCCGATGATGAGCATTCACACGGTGGCCGCCGGTGGTGGCTCGATCTGTCATTTCGAGGGCGGGCGGTTCCGGGTCGGCCCGGACAGTGCGGGGGCTAATCCCGGCCCCGCCAGCTATCGCCGTGGCGGGCCGCTCACCGTGACCGATTGCAACGTAATGTTGGGCAAGCTGCAGCCCGGCTTTTTCCCGAGCCTGTTTGGCCCCGATGGTAAGCAACGGCTCGACGCCCATGTGGTACGCCGCGGCTTTGCCGAGCTGGCCGAACAGATCGCCGAGGAAACGGGCAGCCAGCGCACGCCGACAGAAGTGGCGGCGGGTTTCTTGCGCATTGCCATCGACAACATGGCCCATGCGATCCGTCAGGTCTCGGTCCAGCGCGGCCATGATGTGACTGGCTATGCGCTCAACAGCTTTGGTGGGGCGGGCGGTCAGCATGCCTGTTTGGTAGCTGATGCCTTGGGTATAGAAACCGTTATCCTGCACCCTTATGCTGGCGTTCTCTCGGCTTATGGCATGGGTTTGGCTGATCTCCGCTGCCTGCGCGAGGCATCGGTGGAAGCACCGCTGAACGCCGAGACCCTGGCCAAGGTGGCCAAGGACGCCGAGGCGCTGGTCGCCGATGCGCGGCAGGAATTATTAAGCCAGGGCATCGCCGATGATCTGCTGACGGCTCACACCCGCCTGCATCTGAAATACGCGGGCACGGACAAGTCACTGCCGGTGGCACTCGCCGATGAGGCAGACATGGCGGCGGCTTTTGCCCGCGATCACCAACAGCAATTCGGCTTCACCATGACTGACCGTGCGCTGGTGGTTGAAATGGTCGCCGTCGAAGTGGTGGGGGCGTCCGGCACGACCGCCAATGGTGACGGCACAATCCAGCGCAGCGGGGCCAAGAACGTCCCCCTGCCACCGCCGCTGACCGTCATGCCAGTCTATATGAATGACGAGTATCAGGACACGACCTTCTATCAGCGCAACGATCTGCCGGTTGGCTCGAACATCAAGGGCCCGGTGGTGCTGCTTGAGGATACCTCGACCATTGTGGTTGAGCCGGGTTGGGAAGCTGTGCTCGAGCCATCGGGTGCCGTGATCCTGAACCGCTACCAGCCACGGATCAACGCGGTGTCGGCGACCGAAGGCGGCACCGACGCCCGGCCCGACCCGGTGTTGCTCGAGGTGTTCAACAACCTCTTTATGTCGATTGCCGAACAGATGGGCGTGACGCTGGAGAACACCGCCTATTCGGTCAATATCAAGGAACGGCTCGATTTCTCCTGCGCGGTCTTTGATATCGACGGCAACCTCGTCGCCAACGCCCCGCATATGCCGGTGCATTTGGGCTCGATGGGTGAGAGTGTGAAGGCAATCATCGCGCGCCGCGGGCCGACGCTCAAGCCCGGCGATGTGTTCATGCTCAACGATCCGTATAATGGCGGCACGCATTTACCGGATGTGACGGTGATCACGCCAGTGTTTGATGAGGCAGGCACGGAACTGTTGTTCTACGTTGCATCGCGCGGCCACCATGCCGATATCGGCGGGTTGACCCCCGGCTCAATGCCGCCACACAGCACCCATATCGACGAAGAAGGTGTGCTCATCGATAACGTCCAGCTGGTTGACCAGGGGCGTTTGCTCGAGGATGACGTGCGCGCTATGCTCGCTGGCGCGAAATACCCGGCGCGGAATATCGACCAGAATATCGGCGATCTGAAAGCCCATATCGCTGCCAATGAAAAGGGTGTCGCAGAGTTGCGCAAGATGGTTGACCAGTTTGGTCTCGCCACCGTGCGCGCCTATATGGGCCATGTGCAGGATAACGCCGAACGCCTGGTGCGTGAGGTGCTGGGCGTCCTCAAAGACGGCAGCCATACGGTCCATCTCGATAATGGCGCCCAGGTACAAGTGGCCGTGACTATCGATCAGGAGGCGCGGCAAGCGGTGGTCGATTTCACCGGCACCAGCGATCAGCAAGACAACAACTTCAACGCGCCCACGGCCGTCTGCCGCGCCGCGGTGCTCTATGTCTTCCGCTCGCTGGTTGAGGCGGATATCCCGCTCAATGACGGCTGCTTGAAACCGATTGAAATCCGCATCCCCGAAGGCTCGATGCTAAACCCACGCCACCCGGCGGCGGTGGTGGCGGGCAATGTGGAAACCAGCCAATGCGTGACCGATTGCCTGTTCGGTGCCTTGGGCGTGATGGCCTCAGCGCAGGGCACGATGAATAACTTCACCTATGGCAATGCCGAGCATCAGTATTACGAGACGATCTGTGGCGGGTCCGGGGCCGGCTATCACCATAATCGCGGGTTCCATGGCACCAGCGGTGTTCACACCCACATGACCAATTCCCGCCTGACCGATCCCGAGGTGCTGGAACTGCGCTACCCGGTATTGCTCGAGCAGTTCAAGATCCGCGAAGGCTCCGGCGGCAATGGCCGCAACAAAGGCGGCGACGGTACCGTCCGCACCGTGAGGTTCCTGGAGCCGATGAAAGCCTCCATCCTCTCCAACCGCCGCAAAATCGCGCCCTTCGGCCTAAAAGAAGGCGAGCCCGGCGCCCTAGGCCGCACCAGCGTCCGCCGCGTAAATGGTAGTGAGGAGGAGCTCGCGAGCACCCAGACGATTGAGGTCGCAGTCGGCGACAGCGTCACGGTGGAAACACCCGGCGGCGGCGGGTTTGGAAGGGCTTAGTCACTAAGGCGCGTCATTCCGGCGAAAGCCGGAAACTCGATGATCAGAGCAATAGGCCAGCCACATCGAGATCCCGTTTTTCAACGGGATGACGTGCTAAAAGCTAAACGCGCCCGTCATTCCCGCGAAAGCGGGAATCTCAGTGAGGTAGTCTCCAGATTCCCGTTTCCACGGGAATGACGCGCCCTAAGATTGGGAATATTTGTTCGCTTTTTGTTCCTGCTTGGTGTAGGTCTGTTATCGCACTGACACAGATCGATATGCCATGGTGACCGACACTCTCCCGACCCCACATTCTAACACGCCGTTTGATCCCGCTGACCCGCATGCGACGGCGGCGTTTCACCCGGAGGACATCCCGCGCTGGATGTATGTGGACCTCAATTGCTTCTTCGCGAGCGTGGAGCAGCATCTGGATCCCACCCTGCGGGATAAGCCGGTGGCGGTGGTGCCCATCTTGCGTGGTGGGGGATCGGTGATCGCCGCTTGCCGGGTCTGTAAACGCCATGGCATTAAAACCGGAACCCGGGTTGCCGAGGCGCGGCAGCTACTCCCCGGCATCGTGTTCCGCGAAGCACGGCATGATGTGTATGTGAAGATCCACCGTGAGATTAAGGCGGTGATCGAACGCCATGTGCCGATCTATGAAGCCTATTCCATCGATGATTTCGTCTGCGCCCTCAAAGCAAATGAGGCTGAGCGCGAACGTGCCTTTGCGACCGCTCGAGCGATCAAGGAGGATCTAGCGCGAACCCTCAGCTCAGCGCTCACCTGTTCCATCGGCCTCGGCCCGAACCGGTTTCTGGCCAAGGTCGCAACCGAATTGCAAAAGCCTGATGGCCTGATCCAAATCCGCGCCAGTGAGCTGCCCGGCCGCTTGTCCAACCTTGGAATCAGTGATTTGCCTGGTGTCGGCAAGGGGATGAGCATCCGCCTCGCAAAGAACGGTATCAAGACCATTGACGACCTCTGGCGCTGCAGTCCAAAGCAACTCCGGGCCATCTGGCATAATGTCGAGGGCGAGCGCCTGTGGTACCGCCTCCATGGCTATCCCGTGCCCGAGGATTACAACGCCAGCGGCAAGATGATCAGCCATAGCCATGTGCTGCCATTCGAGGCCCGCGTACCCGCCAATGCCCGCCCCATCGCTCGGCGTCTCGCACAAAAAGCCGGCAGTCGCCTGCGCCGTCAGGAAAAGGTTGCGGGTGTGCTCGATCTCTCGGTCCGCTTCGCCGATGACCGCCGCTGGGCCGGTAGCTGGTCGTTAGGCGGTGTCCATGATGTCAAAGCCCTGACCCAGGCCGTTGACCGCCTCTGGGAACAAATGGAAGTGGTGGAGAACGTCAGCCCCGATACCTGCATCAAAAAAGTCGGGGTGATGCTCCATCAACTCAGCCCGATGAACGCCGTGCAAGGGGAACTCTTCGCCCCCACCCAGCTACAGCCCACGGTTCAGGCAGACACGCAAAAGCCTAAAAGCGAACCCAAGAACCGCGCCCGCGCCGAACGCCTATCAGGCGCCCTCGATGCCCTCAACCAACGCTACGGCAAAGACACCGTCTCCTTCGGTCACCTACCGGTCCAAACCGCCCCCTATGTCGGCGCCAAAATCGCCTTCAACCGCATCCCCGATGATTTCGACTTCCACACCTAGCAGGCATGCGCCTGCAGGCATGAATTGGGCAAAGGCTCAGTGGCTGTAAGTTGAGCTATAATCGATCGATAATGCCCAATTGACCGCAACCGAGCGAAGGCACCAAAACCCACGCCGCAGCCCGTTGGCTGCCTGCTAGGTGAGTTTGTGGTCGTCTAGGTGTTTGGTGGCTTTGTTTTGCTCGGCCTTGGTCTTTTGTTTTTCGGCTTTGGTGCGGCCGTGGGCTTTGCGGTTGGCGTCGGCTTCGCGCGCTTTGTCGGCACGTTCCTGTTGTTTTTTGAACCGGCGCAGATTGACGATATCAGCCATGGTGATCACCCATCATTGGCGGTTGCTTTGGTCGGCACATTGGCGTCGCGCTGGGCGGTGAGGTCGGCGAGCACGTGAAGGCGCAGGGCGCTTGAGAGGTTGCCGCTGTTCTCGGCCAGTGGGTCATCGGCAGTACGCTCGGCATCAACGGCTTCGATCAGCTTGGTCATGCTCATCCCGCGTTCATTGGCGATGCGCTGAAGTTCACGCCAGAACGCTTCTTCGAGGCTGATCGAGGTCAGATGCCCGAACAGCCTTACTGATCGTTTGCGAATGCCGCTGCTCATAAAAAATTCGCCAAAAAAGCCCGTGGCCAGAAACTAACGGGCTTTAAACTATCACGGGAAATGGGATGGGGTCACCCTGATCAGTTCTGGGTGCTGTCGAGGAGATAGCTTGGGATGCCGATGGTGCCGTCCATTTTGGCGCCGGTGAGGTTGATGCTGTCGAACATCGCACCGGTGAAATCGGCCCCGCGCAGATCGGCATGGGACAGATCAGCGTCCTGAAGGTTCGCCTTGCGCATGATGGCCCCGGACAGATCAGCCTGGCGTAAATCCGCCTGACAGAAGCTGGCCCCGGTCAGGTTGCAATTGGCAAAGCTCGCAGGATAGCGCAGGCGACCTTCCGGGCGCTGGACATAGAGTGGCGAGCAATCCGCGCGGTCAAATTTGGCGTTGCGCAGATTGGCTTCGGCAAAGCTGACGCCGCGCAGATCGGCGGATTTCGCCATCACATCTGGGGCGTTGGACGCCGATAAATCAGCCATCGCGAGATTGGCTTTGTTTAGATTGCCCTGACGCAAGAGGCTGAGGCTCATTAGCGCGGCGGATAGTTCCGCGCCTTCCAACCCGGCTTCGGTCAGGTCATAGCGGCTTAAATCAGCGCGAACGCCGATACGGCCGAGGCTTTCGATCCATTGATTGTGATCGCGCAAGATATCGCGCAGATCATCATCGAGGTTCTCAAACTCTCGCGACAGCCTTGCTTTGTTGATGTCGGTGCGTTTGATCCGCGCGGTTTCCAGAATGGCGGCGGTCAGGTCCGCGCCTTCCAGATTGGTGCGATCAAGGATCGTGCCTGACAGGTTCACGCCCTGCAGGTTTGAGCGGGCGAGGCTGGCGCCGGTGAGGTCGGCCTCACTCAAATCCGCCGCGCGAAGGTTACAGTCATTAAACTCAGCGTTATTCAGCTTGGCCTGGCTTAAATCACTGGCGCGGAAGTCAGTGCCATGGGCAATCACATCGGTCAGGTTCGCGCCATGGAGATCGGCAAACTGCATACTGGTTGGCTGAAACCGTGGTTTCTCGCCGCTATGCTCCATCATGCCCTGCCGCAGATCAGCGCCGCGCAGATTGGCGGTGCGGAGCTGGGCACCTTTGAGACTGGCGCCGCGCAAATCCACATTCACCATATTGGCGCCGTTTAGCGCGCAATCATCCATATTGGCGGCAAACAGACCGGTATTCGATAGATCACTGCCGCGGAAATTACTGCCGCGCAGGTCAGCGCCGGTTAGGTCGCCGAGAGCCAGATTGTGATGTGAGAAGTCAAGGCCATGGGCCAGCAAGCGCGTGAGGTCGAGGCGCGGTGCCTGACCACGGTCAGCCAGGAACTCCTGGTGTCCCGCAATCATCGCATCGAGCTGGCCTTGGGTCAGCGCAGTACCGGCTGCGGGTGATCCCGTGTCCTTCGGCTCGGCGGCTATGCTCGCTTTCGCTGCCACAATAAATCCCTACCACTTAATGTCGGTCGCACATCGCTGGGGGCTTTGTTGGGGGCCTTTATGCTGATGTGCATTGAGAGGGTTATTTATATCGATTACACCTCTGCTACGATCACTATGACGGAAAAATTCGGCCGCATCAAATGACTCAATTTTAGGTAAACAAGGCCAAAAAAATAAGATTAAATGCGGGTTTGAAAGGGGCAGCAAAATCAATCCGCTAGGTCGGCTGACATGCCTGACCTACAGCCGCAAAAATTTTCGTGAGCACGGACGAATGCGCAAGATCGGGCAAGAAAAAGCCCGGTCAGGCGAACCATAACCGGGCTTTTATCATTATAAACTGATAAGGTTGGAGCCAGCCTTTAGTCGCGCGGGCTGATCATCTCTTCGGGCTTGATCGCCGCTTTGAACTCATCGGCGGTCATCAGGCCCAGTGCGACGGCGGCCTCTTCGAGGGTTGAGTTGTCCTCAAAAGCCTTCTTCGCCACTTTGGCCGCGTTGTCGTAACCGATATGCGGGTTGAGCGCGGTGACCAGCATCAGGCTCTCGCGCATGAGCTTGCCGATCCGTTCCTCATTGGCGGTGATGCCAACCACGCAATTATCGGTAAAGCTGTTGCAGGCATCGGCGATCAGGCGGATGGATTGCAGCACGTTGTAGATCATCACCGGCTTGAACACATTCAGCTCGAAATGACCGTTGGAACCGGCGACCGTGACCGTGGTGTGATTGCCCATCACCTGAGCGCAGACCATGGTCATGGCTTCGCACTGGGTCGGGTTCACCTTACCGGGCATGATCGACGAGCCAGGCTCATTGGCTGGCAGGGAAATCTCACCAATGCCGCAGCGTGGGCCGGAGCCGAGCAGGCGCAGATCATTGGCGATCTTCATCAGCGAAGTTGCGAGCACGTTCAGCATGCCCGAGGTTTCCACCAGCGCGTCATGGGCGGCGAGGGCCTCGAATTTGTTAGGCGCGGTGACAAAAGGCAGGCTGGTGATCTCAGCCACCGCGGCGGCAAAGCCTTCGGCAAAACCGCGCTTTGAGTTAATGCCGGTGCCAACCGCGGTACCGCCCTGGGCCAGTTCCAACAGATGCGGCATGCAGCCGCGAATGCGGATCAGGCCGTTCTCAATCTGCTTGGCATAGCCAGAGAATTCCTGGCCTAAGGTCAGCGGCGTTGCGTCTTGTAAATGAGTACGGCCGATTTTGATGATGTCAGCGAAGTCTTTCGCTTTCTCATCGAGGGCGGCGTGCAGGCGTTGCAGAGCCGGGATCAGCTCATGGTGGATTTGCTCCACCGCCGCAATGTGCATGGCGGTGGGGAAGGTGTCGTTGGATGACTGCCCCATATTCACGTGATCATTGGGGTGCACCGGGTCTTTCGAGCCGATGGTGCCGCCGAGCATTTCAATGGCGCGGTTGGCGATCACCTCATTGGTGTTCATGTTCGATTGGGTGCCGGACCCGGTCTGCCAGACCACCAACGGGAAGTGATCGAGCAGCGTGCCGTCGATGACTTCCTCAGCCGCATCCGCAATCGCGTTGCCGATTTTGTTGTCCATCGCACCCAGCTCAACATTGGTCTGGGCGGCCGCCTTCTTCACAATACCCAGCGCGCGGACCAGCGGGGCCGGCATGGTCTCACCACCGATTTTGAAGTTGATCAGGGAACGCGCGGTCTGCGCCCCATAGTACCGGTCATTCGGAACGGGCAGCTCGCCCATACTGTCGGTTTCAATGCGGTGGTTTTTATCGGTCATGGCTCTGTTGGGTTGGGTCTTGGAAGTGCTGAAACGCACTCTCTTTTACGGTGCGCTGGACGTTATAGCAACTGAACTTCCTCTCCCTTGATGGGAGAGGATTGAGGTGAGGGTGACGCCACGAAGCGCATAACTCCGAACCCCCTCACCCTGACCCTCTCCCACCAGGGGAGAGGGAAGCGCCAAATAAAATCATCACAGCAAATCCCGCATGCGGTACCACGCCATGGCAAGGACGAGCGCCGGGGTGC
>AACY020295635.1_pt1 | contig 12182 bp, 8 predicted proteins | sample 267378 | NCBI WGS metagenome assembly AACY02 (sample SAMN02954345, study PRJNA13694) | marine metagenome | biome: aquatic; feature: ocean; material: water; isolation source: isolated as part of a large dataset composed predominantly from surface... | reverse complement strand
CTCCCCGCTGTGCATTACGTGCACGTAGCGGGAAACCACGCGGGCCACAGGCTCCCGCAGCAGGGTGAAGGTGAAAAATTCCTCGGGTAGGTCGGCCAACAAGTCGAGGCTGCAATGCCCGTGCAGAAAGGTTTTGCCCTCCCGCAGGGCGTTTTGCAGGGCCTGCCGGTCGTCGCCCAGAAGGAGTTGGCTGTTGTCGATGCCGCAAATACCCTCCAACCAACGCACCATGGAGGTGCCGCCACTCTTGGGGAGGTGGAAAAAAAATAGCTTTCTTTGAGGCATAATCGGCCCAATGCGGCAAGTGCCTTACATCATCATCGGGATGCACCGGAGCGGAACCCGCTTGCTGGCAAAACTACTGGAAAAATCAGGCATCTTTATGGGCGTGCTCAAGGAGCACAACTTTGAGGCCCTGCACTTTCTCAGCCTCAATCAGGCCGCCTTACAAGGCATGGGCGCCTCCTGGGTACACCCCCAGCCATGCGAAGTGGTGCCCCCGTCTTTTCCGCCCGCGAGCTTGCTCTACCGCGAACACTTTCAGGCCTACGGTAAAATGGCGCAGTTGCGCCTGGCCTGGCAAAGACCGGCCTGGGGCTGGAAGGATCCCCGCAATACTTTTACCCTACCCCTTTGGCTGCGCCTATTTCCCGGGGCCAAAGTCATCCACCTCATCCGCAACAGCGAAGCGGTGGTGCACAGCCTGCAAAGCCGTAACGGCCGGCCCGGAGAACCCTGGGTAGCGGAATTGAAGGACCTCACCTTTGCCCGGGGGCTTTGGCAGAGTTACGTAAACCAGGGGCGTAGCTACGCTCCTTCCCTGGGAGGACGCTATTGCGAATTGCACTACGAAGATCTCTGTGCCCTGGACGAGGAAGCCCTGCAAAAGCTGGAAGAATTCTGCGGCCGCCGCTTGCGCCCCGCACTCAAAGAGCTTTTGCGATGAATCCCCGGGTATCGGTCATCGTTCCCAATTACAACCACGCCCAGTATCTGCCGGAGCGCCTGGACAGCATTTTGCAACAGAGCTTCGGAGACTTTGAGCTCTTGCTGCTGGACGACGCCAGCACCGACCAAAGTGCAGAAATCCTGGCGGCCACAGCCGCAAGCGAACCCCGGGCCCGCTTCCTGCCCAACCAAAAGAACAGCGGCAGCCCCTTTGCCCAGTGGAACCGGGGGGCGGCAGAAGCAAAGGGCGAGTACCTGTGGATCGCTGAGAGCGACGATCGGGCCCATCCAGAATTGCTGACTACCCTGGTGGAAATGCTCGACCGGGATCCCAGTCTGGGACTGGCTTATGCCCAATCGATGCAAATTGATGCCCAGGGGGCGGAGCTCTACAGCTACCGGGAAAACCTGGCCTTTATTTATCCCGATTCCGATTGGTCGCGGGATTTTCGCATCGACGGGCGGGTGGCCTGCCGCCGCTGGCTGGTTTACCACAACCCCCTGCCCAACGCTAGTGGCATTCTCTTTCGGCGCAGCGCCTACGAAGCGGTAGGGGGTGCGGAAGAAAAAATGCGCCTGAACGGCGATTGGTATCTTTACGTCAAGCTCCTGCTGCGTTACGATTTGGCTTTTTGTGCCCGGGAGCTCAACTACTTTCGGGTTCACCGCCAAAGCCAGCGCAGCCGCTCACGAAAAAATGCCTCCGTTTACCAGGAATTGCTGCTGATCAACGACCTTATACGCAAGGAAGTACCGCAGAGCACCGCGGCCGCTGACCGGGCCCTCAAAAAAATTGGCAACTGGTGGATTGGCAATTTGCCCTACCACCGCTGGTCGTCGGAAAACCGCCGGATCAACCGCCAACTTTACCGCCGCTTTAACAGGGTGCGCGGGGAATTGCCTTTGCGGATTGCCCTTACCTTTATCATCAGCTACACCCGCGATTTTTTGCGCTTTACCGGCCTGCTCAAACCCCTGAAACAGTTCCGCGCATTTTTGTTTCCCGGACGTTATTGGCCCAAATGAAACCTTTTTACAGCGTTATCCTTCCCATTTACAATGCGGCCGAAACCCTGGCCGAAACCCTGGACAGCCTGCTGGCCCAGGATTACCCTTCCTTTGAAATTTGTGCGGTAAACGACGGTTCAAGCGATGGCAGCCGGGCCATTCTGGAGGCCTACCGGGAGCAGCACCCAGCCCTTTCCTGGAAAATAGTAGATCGTGCCAATGGCGGCCTGGGGGCCGCGCGCAATGCCGGAGTGGCGGTGGCCGAGGGCGATTTTTGTGCCCTGCTCGATGCCGACGACCGCTGGCACCCGAACAAACTGAGTCGTTGCGCCCAGTACCTCGAGCGCGAAAGGGATACCGCCCTGCTCTACCACCCGGTAAGGGCCTTTGGTGGTGATCGCAAAGCGCGGAATCGGGGGATTTATTCCGTGGTGGAAATTCGGGAGCTCCTCCTCAAGGGAAACCCCCTGGTGCCTTCGGCGGTAATTATTGCCCGCGATTTGCTGCGGGAAGAGGCCTTTAGCGAAGACCTCCGCTTTCACGGCGCGGAAGACCTGGAGCTGTGGATGCGCCTCCTGCACGGCGGACATCCCTTCCACCTGTGGCCGGAAGTGCTGGCCGATTACCGGCGCAGTGGGGGCATGAGCAGCAATTTGGAAGAGCACCTCCAGCACGTGTTTGCCGTATTGCGCACCGGCTACGAGCGGGGCTATTATTGGCAAAGCGACCTGGAAGCGGCCCGGCAGCGCAAGTACTACGAAGCGGGCAGAATGTGCCAAAAACGCGGCGACCACCACGAAGCCAATCGCTACTTCTCGGCCGCCGATGCCAAATCGATGAAACTATTGGGCCTGCGTTTCCTCAATGGCTTAGGAATCCGTTGGTAGGTGCATGGGGGCCGCTTTTGCTAACTTTGAATGATAAAACTGCATCACTTGACGCCGAATAATGGTTTATGGGTTTAGTCGACAAACGCGATATTGCCAAAGTGGCCCACCTCGAAAAGGTGGGGATGAGCGTGCTGGCCAAACCCATCATGGACATCCTGCGGATTTCCGATGTGAATGAGGTCTACGCCAAATTCGAGGAACTGCGGGGATTGGCCTTTATCGATGCGGTGTTGGATGAGTACCGGGTGAGCTTTGATTACTTTCCGGAAGAACTCCGCCGCATCCCCAAAGAGGGGCCGTTTATCGCGGTAGCCAATCACCCCCTGGGGGGCATCGACGGCATCCTCTTGATCAAGCTGATCAGCCAAATCCGACCGGATTTCAAGGTCATGGCCAATTTTCTCCTCCAAAAGATAGAGCCGCTAAAAGACTTTTTTATGCCCGTAAATCCCTTCGACAACAAGGATTTGCGCAGCAGTTTCACCGGCATCAAGGAATCGATGGCCCACGTGGAAGCCGGCATGGGCCTGGGCATTTTTCCGGCCGGTGAAGTGAGCACTTATCAGTTTGAGCAGCGCAAGGTGAGCGACAAGCCCTGGGAAGAGGGGGCCCTCCGCTTTATCCAAAAAATGGACGTACCCGTGGTGCCGGTTTTCTTCCAGGCCCGGAACAGCGCTTTCTTCTACCTGCTGTCTCTCCTGCATCCCACGCTTCGCACCGCCAAATTGCCTTCGGAGTTGAGGCAACAAAAAAACAAAGCCATCCAAATTCGCATCGGCCGGGCCATTCCCCAAAAGGAACAGAAAAATTTTCCCGGCCTTCCGGAATACGGGGCCTTTCTGCGGCAGCGCACCTATTTGCTCAAAGAAGCCCTGGCGCCGGATAAGCCCATTTTCCGCCGGCTGCGCCCGGAAAGTCCGGAGCCGGTGGCCCAAGCCGTTCCCACCGCTAGCCTCCTGTCGGAAATAGAAGATTTGCGCCGTTACGGCAATTGCTTGCTGCAGCAGCGCGAATACGAGGTGTTCTTTTGTGTGTCGGAACAAATACCCCGCCTGCTCACCGAAGTGGGCCGCTTGCGGGAGGAAACCTTCCGGGCGGTGGGAGAAGGCTCAAACAAAGCCCTGGACCTGGACGAATTCGACTACCATTACCACCACCTCTTGCTTTGGCACCGGGAAGAAGAACGCTTGCTGGGCGCCTATCGCCTGGGGCTTGGGCCGGAAATTTTTGAGCGCCGGGGAATTGAGGGTTTTTATACCCACACCCTGTTCCGGATCAAAAAGAAAGCCTGGCCGCTTTTTTCCCGTTCTCTGGAAATGGGCCGGGCCTTTATTGTTGCCGACCAACAGCAAAAGCCCCTGCCCCTCTACTTGCTGTGGGAGGGTATAAAAGTGGTCATTCACCAGAACGAAGATTTGCAGTTTATCGTAGGCTGCGCCAGCATCAGCAACCGTTTTTCGCGTTTTAGCAAGTCGCTGATGGTGGAGTTTTTGCTCAAACACTACGGCGATTCCCAATTGGCGCAATTGATCAAGCCCCGCAAGGCCTTTAAACCCAAACTCAAGGATGTGGTGCGCGAGGAGGTTTTTCGCAGCACCCACGAAGACCTCAACAAGTTTGATCGCCAAATTGAAGAGTTGGAACCGGGCGATATGCGTTTTCCGGTTTTGATCAAAAAATACCTGAAGCAAAACGGCAAAATTGTGTGCTTCAATGTCGATCCGCTGTTCAACAATTCGCTGGACGGCTTTATGTACATCAACATCAAAGACTTGCCCGAGGAGACCCTCAAACGCGAATCCTAAGCGAGCGCTAGGGCCCTGCCGGGCTAAAAGAAGATTTCCTGCGCCAGGCGAAAGGTATTGACGTGAGCGGTTACCACATCGGCCACCCGGGGCGAATAGCCCCCGCCCATGGCCACCACCGTGGGCAAGGCCTCGCGCTTGGCGGTTTCCAGCACAAATTGATCGCGTTGGCGGCAGCCCTCCATGGAAAGGCTCAATCTACCCAGCTTGTCGCTGGCCAGTACGTCTACTCCGCTCTGGTAAAAAAGAAAATCCGGCTGCTGTTCGTCGATGAGGCGGGGCAAGATGGACTGGAGCCGCCGCAGATAGGTCTGATCGTCACAACCGTCGGGCAGGGCCTCGTCCCAATCGGAACGCTCCTTGCGCAAGGGATAATTGCCGGCCCCGTGCATGGAAAAGGTGTATACCCGGGATTCATTTTGCATGATCGCCGCGGTACCGTTGCCTTGATGAACATCCAGGTCTACAATCAGGATTTTACGGGCCAATTTGCGCTCCAGAAGCCAATGAGCGGCAATGGCCATATCGTTCAGTAAACAAAAACCCTCGCCCCGGTCGGCATAGGCGTGGTGGGTGCCACCCGCAACGTTCATGGATATGCCATACTGCAAAGCAAACCGACAGTTTTCGATGGTGCCCTGATTTATGCAGCGCTCCCGCTCCACCAGTTGCGGGCTGAGGGGAAAGCCGGTCCGTCGCTCCTCGGCCCTACTCAGGTTTTGATCTTTTAGTTTGCGCCAGTAGTGCATTTGGTGGGTGCGCAGAATATCCTCTTCGGCCAAAAGCCCGGGAACAAAAAAATTGCTGGTGCTGGCGGTTCCCTCGTAGAGCAATTGATCGCGGATCAAGCCGTATTTGGACATGGGAAAGCGATGCTTGGCCGGCAGGGGATGGGGATAAATATCCGCGTAAGCGATCTTAAGCATAGCACTGAAAGGCAAAACACCCCTTGCGGGTTCACTACCGCAGTTCGGCGCCGTGCTCTTTTTCCAGACCAGCGAGAATATTGGCCATGGTTCTTTCTACCTGGGTATCGACTAAGGTCTTCTCCGGATCCTGCAAAATGAAGGACAGGGCGTAGGACTTCTTGCCGCCGGGCAAGTTTTTACCTTGGTAAACATCAAAGAGGTTTACCGCCTGCAAGAGTTTCTTCTCTTTTTTAAAGGCGGTTTGCTTCAAATCTGCATACCGCACCGACTCGTCAACCAACAGGGCCAGGTCTCTCCGCACGTGGGGAAAGCGCGGCAATGCCCGATAGGTTGATCTGGTTTGGGCTTGGGCACAAAGGAGGTCCCAGGGCAATTCGGCAAAATAGACCGGCTGATCCAGATCAAAGCTTTGGCATAGACTTTTGCTCAGCAGTCCAAGAGTAGCGATGCACTGCTTGCCTCTCTTCAAATGCAGGGCCTCCGCAAAGGGGGCACTTTCCTCCGGCATTTCGCGGTAGTCGTCAAAGCCCATTTTCTCCAGCACGGCCACCACCAAAGCTTTGAGGTGATAAAAATTGCTCGGTTGGCTCTGCCGATGCCAGGATTCTTCCTCGGCCTCGCCGCTCAGCCACAGGCTCAAGCGGGATTCCTCCCGGTAGGCACCTTCGCCATCGCGGAAATAGGCCCGGCCGAACTCGTATATCGCCAGCCGATCCTGCTGGCGTTTCCGGTTGTAGCTCAGGTTTTGCAGCCCTCCGCCCAGTAAGCTTTGCCGCATCACGTTTAGCTCCTGGCTAAGGGGGTTTAAAATGCTTACCGCTTTCGCGGGATCAAAGCCCCATTCTTCCCGCAACCAATCCTGAGGGCTGAGGGAATTGTTCAGCACTTCGTGCAAACCACGGGCACTTAACATCTGACTGATGCTTTCCTGCCAGGCCTCGCTCCGCTCCACGCCGCCTGTGGGACGGCTTATTAGCATCTTTTCGGGAAGCTCAATGGCGTTGAAACCATAGATGCGCAAGACCTCCTCCGCCACATCAGCGGGACGCTCTACATCGTGACGGTAAGCCGGTACGCGCAGCTGCCATTGATCGCCGAATTCCCCCAAAATCCGGATATCCAGCCAGCGGAGAATATTGCGCACCAGATCCACTTCCATTTCCTGGCCAATAAAAGCCTGCAGCCACTTAAGGTCTAAAGTAACTTCCCGGTCCTGGGGCAATTGACGCACTTCCTCGGCTATTTCCATGGCTATTTCTCCTCCCGCCAATTCCTTGATCAACAGGGCCGCCCGCTTGAGGGCGTAGAGGGTCATCTCCGGATCAACTCCGCGTTCAAAGCGAAAGCTGCTGTCGGTAGCGAGTCCGTGCCGCTTGGCGCTCTTGCGGACGGATACAGGATGGAAATGCGCCGCTTCCAGAAATACCTGGGTGGTTTCACTGCGTACCCCGCTGTTCAAGCCTCCCATTATTCCGGCCAAAACCAGAGGCTGGTCGTCGCCGTCGCAAATGGCCAGATCTTCGGCGGCCAGGCTTAGTTTGCTTTCGTCAAGGGCCACAACGGGGGTGCCTTCTGCCAGGTGTTTCACCCGTATCTCGCGTCCTCCGATACGGTCCACATCAAAGGCATGCAGGGGATGACCGGTTTCGTGCATGACGTAATTGGTCACGTCCACCACGTTGTTGATGGGTTTAAGACCGATGCTGCGCAGGCGCTTCTGAAGCCACTCAGGTGAGGGGGCTACGGCCACATTTTTGAGGGAAACCCCGGTATAGCGAAAACAAGCCTCGGGGGCTTCAATGCTGATCTTTATCGGCAAATCGCGGCTGCTGGCGTAAAAGGCCGATACGCTGGGCAAGGAGAGCTCCAGATGGGGGTGGTCGAAACGCAGCAGGGCGGCCCGCAAATCGCGGGCTACTCCATAGTGGCCCAAAGCGTCGCTGCGGTTAGGAGTAAGGCCAATTTCAAAAACCGTTTCCGCTTCCAGTTGGAAATATTGGGCTGCCGGCTGGCCAATCGGCGCTTCGGAATCCAGCACCATAATGCCGTCGTGGTCTTCGCCGAGGCCCAATTCATCCTCGGCGCAAATCATGCCGTTGGACACCTCGCCCCGGAGTTTGCTTTTCTTGATTTTGAAGCTTCCCTGGGGTCCGTGCAATTCGGTGCCCGGGGTAGCAACTACTACCTTTTGGCCTTCCGCAACGTTGGGGGCCCCACAAACGATTTGCAAAGCTTCCCCTTCGCCCACGTCCACTTTGGTCACCTTTAGCCGATCGGCATTGGGGTGGGGCGCACAGCTTAGAACCTGGCCCACTACTACCCCCTTCAAACCTCCGGGAACGGCCTCCAGGGTTTCCTGCCCTTCCACTTCCAGGCCGGTATTGGTAAGGTATTCCGCAACCCGTTCCGGAGAAAGGTCAACCGGCAGGTAATCTTTAAGCCATTGGTAGGATATTCTCATGCCGCCAAAATTTGCGGCCGCAAAGTTAGCCTTTCTGGGCTAGCCTTCCGGAACCACCAGTTGCCGTTGGTAATTCCGCTTGTATTGCTCCAGGGGTTGGTATTTGTACTCCCCCCCAGCGATGTAGGTAATGATCTCCTCAAAACTGCGGGGGTCCTGATAGCCCGGTACGGGTTGGATTACCTCGAGCTCCTCGTCGAGGTAAACGATGGTGGGATAAGACATCCGGCCGTTCATCAGGCGGGCGGGCAATTCGTGGTAGCCGCGGCGGCCTTTGGCCACGAAGCGATACCACTTCCCGCGAAAGCGGATGCTGTCCTTCTCCTCCCCATCCAGCTTAACCGCGTAAAAATGGGCATTAACGTAGGCCGCCAGGGCCGGATGCTGAAAGGTGTTCTTATCCATTTTCTTACACCAACCGCACCAATCGGTGTAAACGTCAATAATCACTTTGCGGGGTTCCCGTTGAACCGCTTGTTCGGCCTCCTGAATGGTCATCCACCGGATGCCGGTCTTTTCCTGACCGTAATGCAGGGTGGCTAAAAGGCTGAGGAAAAGGAAGAAAAAAGAACGCATAGACGGTATTTTTTGTGTGATCATCAAATACAATGCCTGCTTACTGGTCGGCCGTAGGACCCAGCTTCCCTTGCGGGAAGGCGGAGAGGGGGGCTTAGTCCTCTCCCTTATCGGCCAACTCAAAACCCTCTTGTTCCTCAAAATTGGTCCCTTCTTTTTCCTCTACCCCATGGGTGAGTTTTTTCAATTTGCGCAAGAAGAGGATGAGCAGTAGTCCAAAGGCAATGGTAATCAGGGTGATCATAATAAAGGTGCGCATCTCCCTTTTGTTGGAGGCTTCAAAGAGCACGATGTCACCCTGGTAATTGCGCAACGAGACTTCTACCGGTTCCCTTTCACTTTCGGGCAGTTCCTCCTGCTTCTTGAGGGCATTATTGTCTTTTTCGTTGATGTAGGTTATGGTAAAGTGCTGGGGGGTGGCAGGGCTGGCCCCTTCCTCCTCCAGGGCCAGGCGCAGGGCCTCCCGGTTTTCCGCATTGATTTGCACCAATTGGTTGATATCGGTGGCGCTGGTTTCTTCGGTGGTGATGACTACCTGCCCGTTTTCCAGGTAGGCAATGCCCTCTATTTCAAAAACACCGGCCTTGGCCAGGGTAGTGTCGGGAATAAAGCCTCCCTGTCCCTCATAATTGCTGTGGATCTCTGATTTAATTGGGTCGGTTTGAGAGGCCTCCCCAATTACTCCGGCCAGCTTATTGCCCAAACCGGTGGCGGCAAAATATACGCCCATCATAATAGAGGCATATTTCACTGGTGCCAGTTTGGTAATAAAGGAAAGGGCCACCGGTGAGGTAGAAAGCTCACCCAGGGTGTGAAAGAGATAGGCCAGAATGATCCAGATCAAAGCGGCTTTGGTTCCGTCCAGCACTTCGCTAGAGGCCTTGGCCATAAAGAGGAAGCCCAGCCCCATTACCATGGTACCAATGGCCATCTTAAACAGCGAGGAGGCCTCGCTGCCCAGCTTTCTGCGCCAGGCCCAAAAATTGGCCACGATGGTGCCAAAAATAATTATGAAAATGGCGTTAACGGCCTGGAAAACACTGGCGGGAATCTCCCCATCGTATATGAAGCCCAGGTGTACTACCCGGTTTACTTTTTCTTTGGTGTAGATGTTCATCAATCCCCCCGCCTGTTCAAAGGCGCCCCAGAACACAATCACGATGATGAAAGAGAGCAGCAGCACCACGTAGCGATCGCGCTCAATGTCGCTAAGCTCGTTGTAAATCACCGCCATCAAGCCCACCACCAAAGCCAGGAACATGGTGAGCAAACCGTAGCCAATGGAGCCCACCGACCAACCCATGGCCCCGCCGATAATCAGGAACAAGCCAAAGAGGGCCAGCACAAAAAAGAAAATGCGGGGCCAGGTTTCCACAAACATTTTGGAAAGGAGCCGGCCCAGCCCGTCGTCGGCTTTTTCCCGCTCTTCCGCACTGGGCGCATCGCCTACCCCTTTGAGATGTTTTTGGCCCAGCATGTAAACCAATTGGCCCAGCAACATGCCGATGCCGGCCATGCCAAAACCGTAGTGCCAGCCAATTTCCTCCCCTACGTAACCTACGGCCAGGGAAGCGGCTGCGGCACCAATATTGATGCCGATGTAAAAAATGGTAAAACCCTTATCGCGGCGAATGTCGCCCTGGCGGTACAAACCGCCCACCATGGTGGAGATATTGGGCTTTAGGCCGCCCACGCCCAGTACGATCAGCAGCAGCCCCGCATAAAAGGCCCACATTTCTTCCACCGCCAAAATGCCGTGTCCAGCGCAAAGGATCAAGCCGCCCACCAGTACACTTTTCTTTTGCCCAATGAATTTATCCGCTAAAATCCCCCCCGGAATGGACATGACGTAAACCAACATGGTATACCAGCCATAAAGAGCCAAAGCCTCGGTAGAATCCCAGCCCAGGCCGGGATTTTTGCCCACCGCATCGGCCGTGATATAAAGTACCAGGATGGCGCGCATGCCGTAATAGGAAAAGCGCTCCCACATTTCGGTGAAGAAAAGAATGTATAATCCGACCGGATGACCGAAGAGTTCCTTATGTCGCACAGGGCTGGCTTGGTCCATAGAGGGGTGTGTTGTTTCGTTGATGAAAAATTAAAGGCTGGAAAATATTAAATTTTAAGGCATCAGAGATTTTCCAGCAGAAAATCGGTCATCTTGCGGTAGAGGTGGTAACGGGTATTGCCCCCACCGATGCCGTGATTTTTGTCGGGGTAGAGAAAGAGGTCGAACTGCTTGTTGGCCTGCACCAGGGCTTCTACCATGCGCATGGTGTTTTGCAGATGCACATTATCGTCGGCACTGCCGTGGATGAGCAGGTAATGGCCCGCCAATTTATTTACGTGGTTAATGGGGGAGTTGTCGTCGTAGCCCAGGGCGTTTTCCTGAGGGGTACGCATGTAGCGCTCGGTGTAGATATTGTCGTAAAAGCGCCAATTGGTAACTGGTGCTACGGCAATGGCGGTTTTAAACACCTCGTGCCCCTTAAAGAGGGCCAAACTGCTCATGTAGCCACCGTAGCTCCAACCCCAAATGCCGATGCGGCTGGAATCGATGTAATTCATTCCCCCCAGATAGCGGGCGGCAGCAATCTGATCCTCGGTTTCGTACTTACCCAATTGCTGATAGGTTACGGTGCGAAAATCTCTTCCCCGCGCCCCGGTACCTCGGTTGTCTACGCTGGCAATAACGTAACCTTCATTGGCGAGCACCTGATACCACATGGCGTTAAAGGCATCGTAGCGGTCTTCTACGGTTTGGGAACCGGGGCCCCCGTAAACGAAAAGCAAAAGGGGATACTGCCGGCTGGGATCAAAGTCCTGGGGTTTTATCATCCAGCCGTTCAGATCGTGGCCAGCCTCGGTAGCGAAGTTGAAGAATTCTTTATGAGAGAGGGCATACTCCGCCAGGCGCTCCCTTAGGGCGGCGTTGTCGCGCATTTCGCGCACCAAAGTGCCGTTGCTGCGCCGAAGGCTTTCACGGGTGGGCTGCTGAGCGGAAGAGTGCCGGTGAATGAAATACTGAAAACCCTCACTAAACTGCGCCGTATTCCAACCCGCTTGGGTACTCAATTGCTCCTTCTTGCTGCCGTCTAGTTTGATGCGGTAAATCTCCCGGCGGAGAGGGCTTTCTTCCGCCGCCTGGTAATAAAGCCATCCGCTTTTTTCGTCCAGGCCGTAAAAGGTGGTCACCTCGTAATTGCCGCTGGTCAACTGCCGGATTACCTGGCCGTCTTCATCCAGGTGGTACAGGTGATTGAAGCCGTCTTTCTCACTGGTCCAAATGAAGCTATCGTCTTCCAGAAAGCGCAGGTCGTCATCGATTTCCAAATAGGCGGGCGCTTTTTCCTGGTACATTTTCTCAATTTCCAGGGCATCGCCATCCACCTCTACATTCCAAAGTACAAGTTGGTCTTGATGGCGGTTAAGGGTGGTAATGACCAGTTCGTCTTCGTCTTTGGTCCACTGAATGCGGGGGATGTATTCGTAGGGCTCAGGCAGTTCCACCTTGAGGTCGCGAGCGGCTTTCAGATCGTAGATGTGAATGTCGACCCGCGAA
>AACY020293181.1_pt1 | contig 12192 bp, 11 predicted proteins | sample 267378 | NCBI WGS metagenome assembly AACY02 (sample SAMN02954345, study PRJNA13694) | marine metagenome | biome: aquatic; feature: ocean; material: water; isolation source: isolated as part of a large dataset composed predominantly from surface... | reverse complement strand
CGCCGATCCGGCGAGCGGACGTCAGCCGCCAGGTCAGTCGGCCGGATTGATCTCGACGTCGACGCGGACCGGGATGACGGCCGCGAAGGCGTCGCCGCCATAGGTCATGCCCCAGTCGGCGCGCCGGATCTCGGCCGTCGCGGTGAAGCCCGCGATCGGGGTGCCGTTGAACGGGTTCTCGCCGATCTGGTTCAGCACCACGTCGAAAGTGACCTCGCGGGTTTCGCCGATCATGGTCAGGTCGCCCGTGAGTTCGGCGGTGGAGTCGGACGTCTGGACGATGCCCGTCGAGACGAAGGTGATCTCAGGGTGCTCCTGGACGTCGAGGAAGTCGGCCGAGCGGATATGCTCGTCGCGGCGCTCCCAGAAGGTGTTGATGCTGTCGGCCTGAACGACGAAGGACACCTCCGTGGCCTCGATGTTCTCCGGGTCGAACAGGATGTCGGCGTCGTATTCGGTGAACACGCCGTGCACCACCGAGAAGCCGAGGTGATCGGCCTGGAACGTGATCGCGGCGTGGCTCTTGTCGAGCGCCCAGGGTTCGGCGGAGAAGGCGGGGGCCGCGGCGAGGCCGGCGGCGAAGGCGAGGATCGTGGCGCGCATGAGATGTCTCCCGAATGATCATATCCGACGACACGGAATATGGATGCATGGCTCCAAGAACAAACCCCACCACTAACCACAGATCGTTTCCATAATGAGGCCAATTGCGGCGCGCCGCGACGCGGCGGCTTCTTGCGGCGCGGCCTCGGGCGCGGCTAGCTGGACGCCATGTCGAATTACTCACCGGTCGAGCGGGTGCGGCCTGACGGCGACCCATCCCTCATCCTGATCTGCGACCACGCCTCGAACGCGACGCCGCCGGACATGCCGGCGCTCGGCCTGAGCGAGGCCGACATGGCGCGGCACATCGCGTGGGACATCGGCGCGCGGGGCGTCACGCTGGCGCTCTCGGACATCTTCGAAGCGCCGGCGATCCTCTCGACCTTCTCGCGTCTCGTGATCGATCCGAATCGCGGCGAGGATGATCCGACCCTGGTGATGCGCCTCTATGACGGGTCGGTGATCCCGGGGAACCGCGACGCCGGGCCGGAGGAGCGCGCGCGCCGCCTCGACCGCTATCACCGCCCCTATCACGCGGCGGTGGACGCCGCGATCGACCGGGCGCTTGCGGAAGGCGTCGAGCCGCGGCTGATCTCGGTGCATTCCTTCACGCGGCAGCTGCGGGGCCGGGCGCCGCGTCCCTGGCATGTCGGCGTGCTGTGGGACCGCGACGACCGCATCGCGCGTCCGCTGATCGAACGCCTGCGCGCGGAAGACGAACTCGTCGTCGGGGACAACGAACCCTACTCCGGCCAGCTTCCGGGCGACGGCATGTGGCGCCACGGGACAAGGCGGGGCCTGCCGCACGTCCTGATCGAGATCCGCAACGATCTCATCGCGGACCCGGCCGGACAGGCGGCCTGGGCCGAACTGCTGGCGCGCTGCCTCGCCGACGCGCTGGACATCGACCCCGCCGGACAGGACATCGGGGTGAGGCGGTAGCGGCGGCCCCGACGCCCGCCGCAGTCCGGGGTGAGACCGATGGCGCGCGCGGCTCCGTCCTTGGGCCGCGGCCCATGGCGGCCATGCGCCTCCGCGACGCTCAGAGCGCGCCGAGACACCAGCGCAGGACGCCCTTCTGCGCGTGCAAGCGGTTCTCCGCCTCATCGAAAACAACGGACTGCGGCCCGTCCATGACCTCGGCCGTCGCCTCCTCGCCGCGATGGGCGGGCAGGCAATGCAGGAACAGCGCGTCCGGCCGCGCCTTCGCCATGAGCGCCGCGTCGACCTGGTAGGGACGGAGCAGGTTGTGCCGGCGCTCGCGCGCCTCGCCCGCGTCGTTCATCGAGAGCCACGTGTCGGTGACCACGGCGTCCGCCTCCGCGACGGCCTCTCCGGGATCGCGATGCAGCGTGACGCGCGCGCCTTCGTCCCGCGCCCAGCGGACCGCCTCCTGCGGCGGGTCCAGGGTCTCCGGCGCGGCGATGGCGAGGTCGAAGCGGAACCGCGCCGCGGCCTCGATGAAGGTCCGCGCGACGTTGTTGCCGTCCCCGGACCAGGCGACGCGCTTGCCGGCGATCGGGCCGCGATGCTCCTCGACGGTCATGACGTCGGCCATCAGCTGGCAGGGATGGCTGCGGTCGGTCAGCGCGTTGATGACCGGGACGGTGGCGTGCTCCGCCAGCTCCATCAGCTTCTCGTGGCCGGTCGTGCGGATCATGATCGCGTCGACGTAGCGCGACAGGACGCGGGCGGTGTCCGCGACCGTCTCGCCGCGGCCGAGCTGCATGTCGGCGCCGTTCAGGAGCAGCGTCTCGCCGCCGAGCTGGCGCATGGCCACGTCGAAGGAGACGCGGGTGCGGGTCGAGGGCTTCTCGAACACCATTGCGAGCAGCCGCCCGGCGAGCGGCTTCTCGTCGTCGGGCAGCCCTTTCGGCCGGTCGGCGCGCGCGTCCTTCATGGCGCGCGACGCGTCGATCATGGCCCGCAGGTCGTCGGCGGGCGTCGCGGCGATGTCGAGGAAATGCCTCATCCGCTCCTCCGCCTCACGCCGCCGCCTTGCCGTCGAGCGCGGCGCAGGCCGCGTCGAGCCGTTTCGCGCCCTCGTCGATCTCGGCGTCCGACACGATGAGCGGCGGCAGGACGCGCACCACGTTCTCGCCGGCGGGGACGAGGAGCAGCCCGGCGTCGCGCGCCGCCGCCACGACCTCGGCGTTCGGCTTGCGGCACCTGAGCCCCAGCATCAGACCCTCGCCGCGGATGCTCTCGATGACGTCGGGGTGGTCCGCGGCGACCCCCTCGAGGCGCTGGCGCAGCCGCCCCGCGGCCTCGGACACGCGCGCGAGGAAGCCGTCGGCGAGCATGACGTCCATCACCGCCTCGCCCACCGCCATGGCGAGCGGGTTGCCGCCATAGGTCGAGCCATGCGACCCGGCGGTCATCCCCGCCGCGGCGCGCTCCGTCGCGAGGCAGGCCCCGAGCGGGAACCCGCCGCCGATGGCCTTGGCGACCGCCATGATGTCCGGCGCGACGCCGGCCCATTCATGCGCGAAGAGCTTGCCCGTGCGCCCGTAGCCGCACTGGATCTCGTCGAAGATCAGCAGAACGCCCTGTTCGTCGCAAAGCTCCCGGAGCCCCCGCAGGCACTGGGGCGGCACGGGACGGATGCCCCCCTCCCCCTGCACCGGCTCGATCAGGACCGCGGCGGTCTCCGGGCCGATGGCGGCCTTGAGCGCCTCGTGGTCGCCGAAGGGGACGTGATCGAAGCCCTCGAGCATCGGGCCGAAGCCCGCCGTCAGCTTCTCCGCGCCGGCCGCGGCGATGGTGGCGAGGGTGCGCCCGTGGAACGAGCCCTCGAAGGCGACGATCCGGAAGCGCTCGGGCGCGCCTGCGTGGGAATGATGCTTGCGCGCCATCTTGATCGCGCACTCCATCGCCTCGGCGCCGGAGTTGGTGAAGAAGACCGTGTCGGCGAAGGTCGCGTCGACAAGCCGTTGCGCGAGCCGCTCCTGCCCCGGCACCCGGTAGAGGTTCGAGGTGTGCCAGAGGGTCCGCGCCTGCTCGGTCAGCGCCTCGATCAGCTGCGGATGCGCGTGGCCGAGCGCGTTCACGGCGATCCCGGCGCCGAAATCCAGATAACGTCGCCCCGCCTCGTCGATCAGCCAGCAGCCCTCGCCACGCGCGGCCGAGATCGGCGCGCGGGCGTAGGTCGGGAGAACCGGATCGATCATGGCGGAGCCTCCTCCTCTGGAACGCCTGAGCCCCGCCGGGCGGGCCGCGGCGGGGCTCGGTTTCGTGTTAAGGCGGGCGCGAAGCGCGGTCAATCGACCCGTCGGGCGCCTGCGCCCTCAGGCGTAGGTCTCGTCCAGCGCGTAGCCGGCGGCGCGGACCGTCCGGATCGGGTCCCGCTCGCCGCGGCGGTTGAGCGCCTTGCGGAGGCGCCCGACATGGACATCCACGGTGCGCGCCTCGACATAGACGTCCCGCCCCCAGACGAGGTCGAGCAGCTGCTCGCGCGAGAACACGCGGCCGGGGCGCTGGAGCAGGCAGTCGAGCAGGCGGAACTCGGTCGGGCCGAGCCGGACCTCGCGGTCCGCCCGCCGGACGCGGCGCGTCTCGCGGTCGAGCAGGATGTCGCCGAAGGTCGCGACGTCGCCGGAGAGCGTCGGGCGCGTCCGCCGCAGAACGGCGCGCACGCGCGCCACCAGCTCGGACATCGAGAACGGCTTGGTGAGGTAGTCGTCGGCGCCGGTGTCGAGGCCGCGAATGCGGTCGTCCTCCTCGCCGCGGGCCGTCAGCATGATGATCGGCAGGTCGCGCGTCTCGGCGCGGACGCGGATCTGGCGGCAGACCTCGATGCCGGAGACCTTCGGCAGCATCCAGTCGAGAAGAACCAGATCGGGCTTCTCCTCGGTCACCGCGTGGAGGCCCTCCTCGCCGTCCATCCGCAGATCGACGGCGAAGCCTTCCTTCTTGAGGTTGTATTCGAGCAGCGCGCAGAGCGCCTCTTCATCCTCGACGATGAGTATGCGCGCCAACATCGGCCCTCGTCTCCTCCGCTAGACGTCGAAATCGAGCATCGCGTCGATGGGCTCGCCCTTGGGGCGGTCGTCGGCGAGCTTCTCGCCCTCGACGACGTAATAGGTCATCTCCGCGATGAAGGTGGTGTGGTCGCCGATCCGCTCGAGGTTCTTCGCGACGAACATCAGCTGGCTGCACAGGCTGATCGTGCGCGTGTCCTCCATCATGTAGGTGATGAGTTCCCGGAACAGCGAGTTGTACATCTCGTCCACCTCGACGTCCTTGCGCCAGACGGCGGTGGCGAGGCCGGTGTCGCGGGCGGCGTAGGCGTCGAGCACTTCGGTGAGCTGCACCAGCGTCTGCCGGCCCATCCGCACCACCGGCGCGGCGAGGCGGATCGGCTGGTTGCGGGTCAGGAACTGCGCGCGGCGGGCGATGTTCTTGGACAGGTCGCCGATGCGCTCCAGCGTCGAGGCGATCTTGAGCGCGGAGATGGTCTCGCGCAGGTCCACCGCCATGGGCTGGCGCAGCGCGAGGGTGCGGATCGAGAGCCGCTCCAGCTCCTGCTCCATGTGGTCGAGCGCCTTGTCGCGCTCCACCACCTGCGCGGCCAGTTCGTCGTCGCGGCGCTGGATGGCCTCCAGCGCGTGGGAGAGCAGCTCCTCGGCGAGCCCGCCCATCTCGGCGATCTTGGCCTGGAGCAGCTGGAGGTCGCTGTCGAAGGCCGACACGATATGCGGCACTGTCGTCACTCACTCTGGGCGGGGCCGGCGGGATGCCGGCGCCTCGGTTGTCCTCGACAACTTACCCGAAACGGCCCGTTATGTAATCCTGCGTGCGCTTGTCCGATGGATTTGAGAAAATCTTCTCGGTGTCGTCATATTCCGGCATGATGCCGAGGTGGAAGAACGCCGTCTTCTGGCTGACGCGCGCCGCCTGCTGCATGGAATGGGTGACGATCACGACGGCGTAGTTCTGGCGCAGTTCGTGGATCAGGTCCTCCACCTGGGCGGTGGCGATGGGATCGAGCGCCGAGCAGGGCTCGTCCATCAGCAGCACTTCCGGCTCGGTGGCGATGGCGCGGGCGATGCAGAGGCGCTGCTGCTGCCCGCCCGAGAGGCCGGTGCCGGTGTCGTCGAGCCGGTCCTTCACCTCTTCCCAGAGCGCGGCGCGTCGGAGCGATTTCTCCACCACCTCGTCCATCTCGGCCTTGTTCGAGGCCATGCCGTGGATCTTGGGGCCGTAAGCGACGTTCTCGTAGATCGACTTTGGAAACGGGTTCGGCTTCTGGAACACCATGCCGACGCGGGCGCGCAGCTGCACCGGGTCGACCTTGGGGTCGTAGATGTCCTCGCCGTCGAGCAGCAGGTCGCCGGTGACGCGGCAGATGTCGATGGTGTCGTTCATCCGGTTCAGGCAGCGCAGGAAGGTCGACTTCCCGCAGCCCGACGGGCCGATGAAGGCCGTGACCGTGTGGTCCTGGATGTCGATGCTCACATCCTTGATGGCGTGCTTGTCGCCGTAGAAGACGTTGCACTTCTCGGTCTTGAACTTGGTGTCGGCCGCGTTCGCCGCCGGGGCGGGCCGTGACTGGGTCTGTGCGTCGGTCATGGCGTTCTGTCCTTGTCGGAGGGCGGCGCGGCTCACCACCGCCGCTCGAAGCGCTTGCGCAGCAGGATGGCGGTCAGGTTCATCGCGAGCATGAACACCAGCAGCACGATGATCGCGGCCGAAGTGCGCTCCACGAAGGCGCGCTCGGCGAGCCCCGCCCACATGTAGATCTGAACCGGCAGGGCGGTGGAGGGGTCGAAGGGCGTCGCCGGCGCGTCGGCGATGAAGGCGACCATGCCGATCAGCAGCAGCGGCGCGGTCTCGCCCAGCGCCTGCGCCAGCCCGATGATGGTGCCGGTCAGGATGCCGGGCGCGGCCAGCGGCAGCACGTGGTGCGTGATCGCCTGCATCTTGGACGCGCCGACGCCGAGCGCCGCCTCGCGGATCGAGGGCGGCACCGCCTTCAGCGCCGCGCGGGTGGTGATGATGATGGTCGGCAGCGTCATCAGCGTCAGCACGAGGCCGCCGACGACCGGCGCCGAACGCGGCAGGCCGAAGAAGTTGATGAACACCGCGAGGCCGAGGATGCCGAACACGATCGAGGGCACCGCGGCGAGGTTGTTGATGTTCACCTCGATCAGGTCGGTCCAGCGGTTCTTCGGCGCGAACTCCTCGAGGTAGATCGAGGCCATGACGCCGATCGGCAGCGCCAGCGCCAGCACGATCAGCACCATGTAGAGCGAGCCGATCAACGCGCCGCGCAGGCCCGCCATCTCGGGGCGCGAGGAGGCGCCGTTGGTGAACAGGCCCCAGTTGAACCCGCGCTCGATGAAGCCGGCCTCGACGCCCTGCTCGATCATCTCGAGCTGGTCATCCTTGAGCTGGCGCTGGGCTTCGGGGAGGTCAGCGTTGATCTGGCCCTTGAGGAAGCTGTCCACGTCGCCGGTGGCGAGGAAGGTGATCTCCTGCGTCGTGCCGATCAGCTCGGGGTTGTCGGCCACGAAGCCGCGCAGCGCGACCCGGCTGCCCTGGCTGAGAAGCTGCTGGGCGCGGATCGCGCGCATCTCGTTCTCGTCGATGTCGACGCCGAAGGTCTCGTGGACGGCCTCGTTGATCAGCTCGTCCCAGCGGAACACGTTGCCGGTCATGATGGCGTCCTGCGTGTTCCGGCCCTGGGGGTCGATGACCTCCTGCTTCAGATCGACCTCAAGGGTGACCGTGGTCTGGGTGAAGGCGGTATAACCCTTGCTGACGATCGAGGCGAAGAGCACCAGCACCAGCGCGATGCCGATGCAGACGGCCGCCGCGCCGTAGATCTTGAAGCGCCCCTCTGCCGCCTTGCGCCGGCGGGTGCGGGACGTCTCGTCATAGAGCGAGCCGCCGTGATGGCTGCGGGCGCGGGCCCCCGAGGGGAGAGCGGCGTCGGTCAATCGTACTGCTCCCGATACTTGCGCACGATGTGGAGCGCATAGACGTTCATGGCGAGGGTCACGCCGAACAGCGTGAGGCCGAGGGCGAAGGCCACCAGCGTCTGCGGCGACGTGAACTCGGTGTCGCCGGTGAGCTGGCTCACGATCTTCACGGTGATCGTCGTCATCTCGAGGAAGGGGTTGAGGCTGATGCGGGTCGCGACGCCGGCGGCGAGCACGACGATCATGGTCTCGCCGATGGCGCGGGAGGCCGCCAGCAGCACCGCGCCGACGATGCCCGGCAGCGCCGCGGGCAGGATCACGTTGCGGATGGTCTCGGACTTCGTCGCGCCGAGGCCGTAGGAGCCGTCGCGCAGCGACTGCGGCACCGAGTTGATGATGTCGTCCGAGAGCGACGAGACGAAGGGGATGATCATGATCCCCATCACCACGCCGGCGGTCATCACCGACGAGCCGGAGTTCGAGAGGCCGAGCGGGATCGCGATCAGGTCACGGATCAGCGGGCCGACGGTCGTCAGCGCGAAGAAGCCGTAGACGATGGTCGGGATGCCCGCGAGCACCTCCAGCGCCGGCTTGGCCCAGGCGCGGATGCCCCGCGTCGCGTATTCCGACAGGTAGATCGCGGCGAAGACGCCGATGGGCACCGCGATCACGAGCGCGATCAGCGAGATGTAGAGCGTGCCCCAGAGCAGCGGGATCAGGCCGAACTGGCCTTGGGCGGTCGCCTCGCCCGCTCCGGCGAAGCGCGGGTCCCAGGTCAGGCCGAAGAAGAAGCCCGAGGGCGGCACGCGGGAGAAGAAGACGAGGCTCTCATAGACCAGCGAGAGCACGATGCCGGCGGTGGTCAGGATCGCGATGGTCGAGGCTGCGATCAGGATGTACTTGACCACGTTCTCGACGATGTTGCGGGCGCGCAGCGGCGGCGCGATGTTCCGCCAGGCGAGGAACAGCCCGATAAGGGCGACCACGATCGTGGCGACCCAGCGGCCGATCTGGAAGCTGTCGCGGAGACTGTTCAGCGCGTAGGCCGCCTCGACATGCCAGGGCTGCACGTCTCCGGCGAGCGCTACGCCCTTCTGCGCGAAGAGCGGCCGGGCGGCGACGAGGCCGATTCGCAGCTGCTCCGCCTCACGCTCGGTCAGGCGGGAAAGGCCGCTGGCCACCTGATTGACGATGCCCTGCTGGAGACCGACCTGCGCGTCGTCCGCGGCGATCTCCTCGGGGAGATACGAGCGCACCGTCGCGCCGGTGACGAAGGGCTGCGCGATCAGGATGAGCGCCATCACGGCGAAGGCCGGCAGCGCGGTCCAGGTGAAGACGTAGGCCGCGTGGTAGCCGGGCCGCGAATGCATGTCGCGCGATCCGGCCGCCGCGCCGCTCGCCGCGACGGCGCGCGCGCGTCCGGCGAAATAGCCGGCTGCTGCGATCAGCACCACGGCGGCGACCAGCCAAAAAGGATTCATCGTCCGCTCCGCCCCGGCGCGCGTCCCGCGCCGCCTGTCGCGCCGCCCGCCCCTGCGGCGTGCGTGCAGTCCTTATCGAAGGTCGCCGGGAGCGGCGCTGGGCCGCTCCCGGCTCGGGAGGTCAGAGCCTCAGAGGGTCTCGCCGGAGGCGAAGGCCGAGCGCATGGCCTCGCGCTCGCCGCGCGGGGCCGGAACGAGGCCGTAGTTGGCCAGCGGCGAGCCCGGGCCGGTCATCTGGTCGGAGATGAAGAACTCGACATACTCGCGCAGGCCGGGGATCACGCCGAGATGCGCCTTCTTCACGTAGAAGAACAGCGGACGCGACACCGGATACTCGCCGGACGCGATGGTCTCGGTCGACGGGGTGATCCCCGACATGGTCGCGACCTTCAGCTTGTCGGTGTTGTTCTCGTAGAAGGCGAGGCCGAACACGCCGATGCCGGTCTTGTTGGCGTCGATTCGCGACAGGGTCTCGGTGTAGTCGCCGTCGATGTCGACCGCCTTGCCGTCCTTGCGGACGCGGATGCAGGCGCTCTCGGCGTCGTCCTCGGACATGCCGGAGTCCATCATCGCCTGCATGGCGCCGGTGGCCTCGCAGCCGACGAGAAGGACGTTCTCCTCGAAGACTTCGCGGGTGCCGTGCTTCTCGCCGGGGATGTAGGCGGCGATGTTCCAGGACGGGAAGTCGGAGTTGACCTCGGACCACTGCTCATGCGGGTTCGGAACCAGCGCGCCGTTGACCAGGACGGTCTCGCCGATGGCGTTGAACCAGTCCGCCGGCTCGTAGGCGAAGTCCGGACCGTTGATGTCGGAGGCGAAGACGATGCCGTCGTAGCCGATGCGGACCTCGATGATCTCGCTCACGCCGTTCGCGGCGCAGGCCTCGATCTCGCTCTCGCGGATGCCGCGCGAGGCGTTGGCGATGTCGATGGTGCCGGCGCCGGTGCCCTCGCAGAACTGGCGCAGGCCCGCGGAGGAGCCGCCCGAGCCGACGACCGGGGTCTGGAAGTTGGGGTAGGTCTCGCCGAACGCCTCGGCGACGATCTGCGCGTAGGGCAGAACGGTCGAGGAGCCGGCGATCTGGACCTGATCGCGCGCGGCGGCGGAGCCGGCGGAGGCGACGATCGCGGCCGCGGCGAGCGCAGCGAAGCGGTTGGTCATGGATGGAATCTCCAGGTCGGACGTCTTCTTCGGTTACAGCGAAGCGCCGCCTGCGCGACGCGAGGCAGCGACCGGTGCTGTGTAGCCACGCCGTGCTTCATGATCGTGACGGCCAGATTACGATTTGAAGACAGAGCAAGAGCCTGCGCCACATGCAAAAATCGGGCTTGACCGGCCGTATCATGGTTTGACGGCTTGAGAACGGCCGTTGATCTAGACCGCCTCGTCCGGACGCGCGGCGCAGCTCACGCCGCCTGGACGACGGGCTTTCGCTCCGGCGCGCGCTCGGGCAGCCAGACCGTGAAGCGCGCGCCTTCTCCCACGGAACTGGTGACTGTGAGGTCGCCGCGGTGGCGGTTCAGGATGTGCTTCGCGATGGCGAGGCCAAGCCCTGTGCCGCCCCGCTCGCGCGAACGCGCCGCGTCGACGCGGTAGAACCGCTCGGTCAGCCTCGGAAGGTGCTCTCGCGCGATCCCCGGGCCCTGATCCGCCACCGTCACGCCCATCATCTTGGGCCGCGCGGGCGTCGGCGGTTCGGCGTAGATGCGGACCGGTCCGTCGCTGCCGGCGTATTTCAGGGCGTTGTCGATCAGGTTGCCGAACACCTGCGCGATCTCCATCGCGTCGCCACGCGTCAACAGACCTTCCTCGGGGAGTTCGACCCGGATCTCGCTGTTCTCCGCCTCCGCGACGTGGGACAGCGCGCTCGCGACCTCCCGCACCGTGGCGGCGAGGTCCACCGGCTCGCGCGGGACGACATGCTCGTTCATCTCGATCCGGTTCAGCGACATCAGATCCTCGACGAGCCGCTTCATCCGGTCCGCCTGCTTCGACATGATCCCGAGGAAACGCTCCGCGGCGTCGGGATCGTCCCGCGCGTGCCCCTGAAGGGTCTCGATGAAGCCGGAGATCGAGGCGAGGGGCGTCTTGAGTTCGTGGCTCGCGTTCGCGACGAAGTCCCGCCGCAGCGCCTCCGCCTTCGCCTGGGCGGTGCGGTCCTCGAGCAGGACGAGCACGGCCGGACGCGGCTCGGCTGCGGCCACGTCGCGCGGGAGCGCGCGGATGAACGCGTGCACGACCCTCTCCTGAGACCGCTGGAGCGTCGCCTCCACCTCGGCGTCCCGGCCGGCCTTCAACGCCCCCGTGATCGCCTCGCTCAGCGCCGGCGCCCGGAGCGCCGAGGCGCCGCGGAGGCCGAGGATGGGGCGCTCCAGCAGGTCCTCGGCCGCCGCGTTCTCGTAAATGACGCGCCCCTGCGCGTCGAGCAGAAGGATGCCGACCGGAAGCAGGTCGAGGAGAGCGCGTCCCAGACCCACAGGCAACGCGTCCACGCCCTTGGGCGGGACCGTCGGCGGCGCGGCGGACCGCGTCGAGAGCGGGCGCGGCGCGGCGCGCAGACGTTCGGCGGCCGCCGCGCAGCCCGCAACCGCGCCGATCGCGACGAGCGCCGCCACCAGCATGTCGACCCCGGCGGTCTGGAGCGCGAGGGTCGCCGCCGCGGCGAGCGCCGCCGATACTCCGCTCCGTGTCGCCGCGCGCATGATGCGTGGCCTCCCTCGTTCGGTCACGCGAGGGAGGTATCACAGCGCGGAATCCGCGATAAGCGGAATGGCTTTCACGCGCCTGTCGCATATGTTTCCACTCGAGAGTTGATAAGGCGGCGGCGGATGATCCGATACGACCTGACATGCTCGCGCGGCTGCCGTTTCGACGGCTGGTTCCGCGACAGCGCGGGCTTCGAGGCCGAGCGCGAGGCGCGGCGCGTCGTGTGCCCGATGTGCGGCGGCTCCGACGTCGACCGCGCGCTGATGGCGCCGGCGGTCTCGGGGCGCTCCAGCCGCGAGCCCGCCGAAGCGCCGCCCGTGCCCGTCGCGCCGCAGCAGAACGCCATGGCTCAAGCGCTGACGGCGCTCCGCAAGAAGCTGGAGGCGCATGCGGATTACGTCGGCGGGCGTTTCGCCGAGGAGGCGCGCTCGATGCATCGCGGCGAGTCCGAGAGTCGTCCGATCTGGGGCGAGGCGACC
>AACY020311570.1_pt1 | contig 12193 bp, 12 predicted proteins | sample 267378 | NCBI WGS metagenome assembly AACY02 (sample SAMN02954345, study PRJNA13694) | marine metagenome | biome: aquatic; feature: ocean; material: water; isolation source: isolated as part of a large dataset composed predominantly from surface... | reverse complement strand
CGGGCGAGATGCTGGAGATGACCGATGCCGGGGGACGCGCCGCTCTTCGCCGTCGTCGCGCCGATGCGCAACGAAGCCGGCGCCGCGTCGTCGCTCGCGGCTGAGATCGCGACCGCCTGCGCGCCGATCGGCCCCTTCGAGGCCGTCTTCGTCGACGACGGCTCCGACGACGCGACGGCGGAGACGCTGGCGGCGCTGCGCGCCGAGCACCCCTGGCTGCGCAGCGTCCGGCATGTCGAGAGCTGCGGTCAGTCCGCCGCCGTGGCGACCGGCGTGCGCGCGGCGCGCGCGGCCCTGATCTGCACCATCGACGGCGACGGGCAGAACCCGCCTTCCGAGATCCCGAAGCTCGTCGCCCCGCTGCTGGCGCCGGACCGGCCTGCGCGGCTCGGCCTCGTCTGCGGCGTGCGGCGCGACCGGCGCGACGTCGCGGCGCGGCGCTGGGCGTCGCGCGCGGCGAACGTGATCCGCGCGCGGCTGCTCCATGACGGCTCGCCCGACACCGGCTGCGGGCTGAAGGCCTTCCCGCGCGACGCCTTTCTCGCGCTCCCCTATTTCGACCACATGCACCGCTACCTGCCCTCGCTCTTCCTGCGCGAGGGCTGGGAGATCGCGCATGTCGACGTGGACCACCGCGCGCGCGAGACCGGGCGGACCAAGTACACCAATATCGGCCGCGCGCTCGTGGGCGCTCTCGACCTGTTCGGGGTCTGGTGGCTGATGCGCCGGCGCAAGCGGCCGGTGATCGCCGAACCGGAGGCGCCGGGCGCGGCGCTCGGGAGGGCCGCGGAGTGAGCGCGGCCGACGCCTTCGGCTGGCTCGGGGTCGAGAGCTGGGGCGAACTGGTCTGGGTCGCCGTCGGGCTCGGCGGGCAGCTGCTGTTCTCCGCGCGCTTCATCGTGCAGTGGCTGGCCTCCGAGAAGGCGAAGCGGTCGGTGATGCCGGTCGCGTTCTGGTGGCTGTCGATCGCGGGAGGGCTGACGCTGCTCGCCTACGCGGTCTATCGCGGCGACCCGGTGTTCATTCTCGGCCAGTGCATGGGCGTGGTCATCTACGCCCGCAATCTCTGGCTGATCCGGACGGAGACGCGCGATGCGCCTGCTGCGTGACCCGGCCGCGTCGCTCGGCCCCTGGCCTGCGCTCGGCGCGGCGCTCTTCATCGCGGCGCTGACCGCCTGGCGCGTGGCGGCGCTCGGGTGGGCCGGGACCGATCTCTACACCGACGAGAGCCAGTACTGGTTCTGGAGCACGGATCTCGCCTTCGGCTATTTCTCGAAGCCGCCGATGATCGCGGGCGTCATCCGGCTCGCGACCGAGCTTGGCGGGGCGGAGACGCCGTTCTGGGTGCGGCTGCCGGCGCCGCTGTTCCACGCCTTCGGCGCGGGGGCGGTCGGCCTGCTGGGCGGGGCGGCGTTCGGGCGAACCGTCGGCGCGCTGTCGGCGGTCGTCTTCGCCACGCTGCCGGGCGTCGGCGTCGGCTCGATCGTGATCTCGACCGACACGCTGCTCCTGCCCTTCGTCGCGCTCGCGACGCTGGCCTGGCTGCGCGCGCTGGAGCGGCCGACGGACTTGCGCGCCGTGGCGCTGGGCGCGGCCGTGGGCGTGGGACTCTACGCGAAATACGCGGCGCTCTATCCGGTGATCGGCTTCGCGCTGGCCGCGCTGGTCTCGTCGCGGCTGCGGCTTCGGGGGCGGGCGGCGGCGGTCGCGGCCGCGGTCGCGCTGCTGATCGCGACGCCGCATCTGGTCTGGAGCGTCGCCAACGGCTTCGTCACCGCGGCCCATGTCGCGGCGGACGCGAAGGCCTCCGCCTCGCTCGCATGGGACGATCTCGCCGAGTTTCTCGGGGCGCAGTTCGGCGTGTTCGGACCGATCCTGTTCCCGGCCTGGCTGGCGGCGCTCGCACTGGCCGCGCGCGGCGGCGCGACGCGGGCCGAGGCGGCGCTCGCCTGGGCCTCGGCGCCGATCCTCGCCATCGTCTGCGCGCAGGCGCTCCGGGGCGGGGCGGAGCCGAACTGGGCGGCGGCGGCCTATGCGGCGGCGACGCCCCTCGCGACGGCGCTGCTGCTGGCGCGGGCGCCGCGGCTGCTGACGGCCTCGCTGATCCTGCACGGGGTCCTCGCGCTCGCCATACCGGCGATCCCGGCCGCGCCGACGCTGATCCAGGGTCCCGACGGCCGGCCGGTCCTGCGCCGCCTCCTCGGGCGGGAGGAGCTTGCGCGGGACATCGAGGCGGCCGCGCGCGCCGTGGACCTCTCGGTCATCGTCGCCGACAACCGGGGGATCGTCTCCGATCTGCTCTACGTGCTCCGCGACGAGCCGATCGCCGTGTTCGCGCCCCGGCCGGAGGGCGCGCCGCGCAACCATTTCGAGATGGCGGTCCCGCTGCCGGCCGATCTCGGCGAGCCGTTGCTGTTCGTGACCGGCGCGCAGGGCGAACCGACGCTTGATGGATGGCGCCCGGCGGAGTTCGTCGCCGGCTTCGCGCCGGAGGACGGCTTCTTCGCCGGCCGGCGTCTGAGCGCCTGGCGGATGACGCCGGAGTGAGCGGGCCGGACGTCGGCTGGTGGCGGGCGACGGCCTGGCTCTGCGGGCTCGGCCTGCTGTTCTCGGCGGCCTTCGCGGGCTGGCCGGCGCTCGATCTTCTGGCGGCGGCCGCGTTCCACGACGGCGTCGGCTTCCCGCTCGGCGACACGGCGACGGCCCGGACGCTGCGCATCGTCTATCGCTGGGCGTTTGTGGCGGCCTGCGTCGGCACGACGGCGGGGCTGCTCGCGGCGCTGGCCGCGCCCTCGGCGCGGCGGGTCTCCTGGCGCCTCTGGGCGTATCCGGTCCTGCTGTTCATCGTGGGGCCGGGACTCGTGGCGAACGCCCTCCTGAAGGAGAACTGGGGCCGCGCGCGCCCGGCGCAGATCGAGGCCTTCGGCGGCGAGGCGGCGTTCACGCGGCCCTTCGTGATCGCGTCCGAATGCGACTCCAACTGCTCCTTCGTCTCGGGCGAGGGCTCGGCCGCCGCGGCGCTGGCCTTCGCGGGGATAGGGCTGTTTTGGGCGCGGCTCGGTCCCGCGGGCCGCGCGGTGGCCGCCGGCGCGACGGCGCTCTGGCTGCTTGGGGCGGCCTTCATCCGCATCGCGCCGGGGCGGCACTTTCTCAGCGACACGCTGTTCGCCTTCGTGCTGATGGGGCTGGTCGCGGCGTTCCTCTACCGCGCGCTCGGCCTCGGCCCCCGGCGCGCGGCCGTCGGCCTCCGGGACTACGGGCGAGACCTCGCCGCGGGCGCGCTCGACGCGGCGCGGCGCGTCCGCGCCCTGCGCCGGCGCGGCGGGGACAGGGCCTGACGCGGGCTGCGCGCATGCCGGCGACCGACGCGCGCCGCCCGCTCCTGATCGCGGGGCCGACGGCCTCGGGCAAGTCCGCGCGCGCGCTGGAGGCGGCGGAGCGGGACCGCGGCGCGGTGGTCAACGCCGACGCGCTGCAGATCTACGCAGACTGGCGCGTGCTGACGGCCCGCCCGGACGAAGCGGACGAGGCCCGCGCGCCCCATCGGCTATACGGCATCGTCTCCGGCGTGCGGCCCTTCTCGGTGGGCGACTGGCTTCGCGCCGCGGCGGGCGTGCTCGACGACCTGCGCGCGGCCGATCTGCGTCCGATCTTTGTGGGCGGAACCGGCCTCTATTTCGCCGCGCTGACGGAGGGGCTGACCGAGCTGCCTCCGGTCTCGCCCGCGATCCGCGCGGCGGCGGAGGCGCGGCTCTCGGCGCTTGGGCGCGAGGGGTTCGCCGCCGAGATCGCGCGGCGCGACCCGGAGACCGCGGCGCGCATCGACCGCGCCAACCCGGTGCGGCTGCTGCGCGCCTGGGAGACGCTGGAGCAGACGGGCGAGGGCCTCGCTGCGCACTGGGCGCGCACCCCGCCGCCGCTCCTGCCGCTCGCGTCCTGCGAGACCCGGCTCCTGACGCCTGCCCGCGAGACGCTCTACGCCCGCTGCGACGCCCGCTTCGACGCTATGCTCGCCGCCGGCGCGCTCGACGAGGTCCGGGCCGCGGCGGCCGCCGATCCGCCGCTGTCGCCCCAGGCCTGGAACGCCCTCGGCGCGCGGGACCTCGCCGCGGCGCTGCGGGGCGAGACGTCCCTCGAGGATGCGGTCGCGGCGGCGAAGCGCGCCACGCGCAACTACGCCAAGCGTCAGCTCACCTGGGCGCGGGGGCGGATGGCGCGCTGGGGAGGGCCGGGCTGACCGGCCGCGCCGCTCATTCGTTCTCGGGGTGCTCGGCGACGTCCGCCAGCCGCTGCTCGATCTCGCGCCGGAGCGTGCGGCGGATCTCGGCGGCGCGGTGGCGCTTGCGCTCCAGGGCGGTCTTCGGCGCGAAGGCGGGTACGCCCGCAGGCCGGCCGTCGTCGTCGAGCGCGACCATCGTGAAATAGCAGGAGTTGGTGTGGCGCAGGACACCGCTCTGGATGTTCTCGGCCTCGACCCGGATGCCGATCTCCATCGAGGTGCGCCCGGTGTGGTTCACCGAGGCGCGGAAGGTGACGAGCTCGCCGACCCGGATCGGTTCGCGAAACACCACCTGATCGACCGAGAGCGTGACCGCGTAGCGCCGCGAATAGCGCGAGGCGCAGGAGAAGGCGACTCGGTCGAGCAGGTTCAGCAGCGCCCCGCCATGCACCTTGCCGGAGAAGTTCGCCATGTCCGGCGACATGAGCACGGTCATCACAAGGACGCGGCGGTCGTCCGCGTCGGGAAGCTGGTCCATTCCGCTCGCTCCGGCAGAGGGCGCGGGCCGCCCTGCGCTCAACCCTGCGGCGCCGCGGGGCGCGCGTCCAGCGGCCGCGTCCGCGGGGTTGGCGGCGTGGACGGATTGGTCCGGTTCGGGGCTGGAGAGGACGTTGTGGAACCCTCGCTGAGCTTGACGGCGCCGCTGTTCGGGAAGGATCGCGCAAACGCCCCATGTCGCTGAGGAGCGATGGAGCGTAGGCGCATTATGGCGCACGCAACTGTAACGGCGGCGCTTCTGGCCCCGTCGCAATGCGACCGCCTCCGGGATGGGGTGTTCGCGCGATCCGGGCTGGTCGCCCGGATCGCCGGAGCCGCTGAGCGGTAGGGGAAGGTCCGCTCCGTCCCGTACACCTGGCAGAAGGCGCGGCGGCGATCGCACCCGTTTTTTCGCCGTCAGGCGGGCGGTTCGGGGAACGCCGCGTCGAGGCGCGCGAGCGCGCGCTCGAAAAGGCCGGCATTAGGGAACACGATCCGGAGCCAGCTGTCGCGGTCGATCTGGAAGCGGAGGGTCGCGGCCGCCGGCTCCGCCTCGATCCAAAGAACGCGGTCAAGGTTGACGAGGGCCAGATCGCGAACGGCCTGGCCTGTCTCGTCGCTTTCATCCGCGATGAAGGCGCGCGGCGCGAGGTCCGAGATCCGCAGAAACGTCATGCGAGGGACGCCGCTCCTTTCGCGTGCCGGGACCGGCCCTCAGGCGGCGCCGGCGGCTCGCTGCTCCGCAAGCGCCGCCTCGAGCCGGGCGGCCTCGCGCAAGAAGAACGCACGTTCGTCCTCGCCCGCCTTCGGTCCGCGGGAGAGCTTCCGCGACAGCTCGAAGAATCCCGGCCCGGGCAGACCGTCGCGCCCGCGTCCTACGGCACGCGCGGCGATGAAAGGGCGTCCCGCCGCCACGTCTTGGCGCATGGTCGTCTCCAGCGCGCGTGTCACGCGCTTGACCGCCCCCGGCGTCCAAAGCCCGAGGGCGCGCGCGAGGGCCCCATAGGCGATCGGGGCCGATGAAGGTGAAAGGCTTTCGAGATAGGCGCGGGCCCGGGCGGCGAGCTCGATCTCGCGCGCCGCGGCCGCGCCGCTGTCGCGCGGAGGCGGGATCTCTCGGGCGGGGCCGTCGCGAGAGACCTCGGCGGCCCAAGCCCGGCCCGCGGCGCGCATGACGATGCGCGCCTTGCCCGCGTCCGCGCCGTGGCCGATCTCGGTCACGCCGGAGACGCGGCCGTCGCGCAGACCCTCGCGCAGCGCCTTGGGGGTCAGGCCAAGCTTCGGCGCGAGGTAGTCGGGGTCGACGGACACGTCGCCGCCCTCCCAGCGGATAACGTCCGCGGGGATCGGACGGAACAGGGCGGGGGACGGGCCGCGGTCGCGCGCGTAGAACGGATTGGATCCCGCGGCGTGGTCGGTGACGTCGACGATCTCTCGCAGCTCCGGCAGCGCCGCGCGCAGCATCCGCTCAACGCCCTCGCGCAGCGTGGCCGAGGAGGCGGCGCAGCCCTGGCAGCCGCCCGACATCCGCAGGTGAACCGCGCCGTTCTCGACCCGCTCCGCCTCGATACGTCCGCCATGGGCGGCGACCGACGGGTTCACCTGCCGGTCCAGAAGGTCGCGCACCTTGTCGAGCAGCGCCGCGTCCGGGTCGTCGCAGCCCGCTGGTCCGCCGCGTCCGAGGGGCGCGTCCGTCGCGTCGAGCGTTTCGCGGATCGCCGCCGCGACGGCGGGTTTGAGCGCGGCCCAGTCGGCCGCGTCCGTCTTGCCGATCCAGATCGCCGCGTCGGCCGTCTCCACCCGCGCGACGCCCTCGACGGCGTAGAGGGCGCGCGCAAGCGGCGCGTCGTCGGTCGGCTTGAGGCGCGCGGAGCGCCCGCCCTGGACGGGCGCGTCGAGCAGGAAGCCCATCACGTTCGGATCGCGGGCCGAGGCCTGCGCGCGGATGCGCCGGCGGGCGGCCGTCTCAGACATCCTCCACTCCCGCGTCGCCGAGCGCACGCAGCGCCGGATAGGGGTAGATGCCGGTGTCGTGGCCGTCGCTGAACGCCATGCCGAGGGCGTAGTTGCCGACGCTCCAGATCCGCGTGAGCGCGATGTCGAGCGGCACGCGGTCGGGGTCGACCAGGGGAGCGCCCGTCATCTCGTCGCGGCATTGCGCGCAGGCGCAGGCCAGGCGCAGATCGCGAACCGCGAGGCGCTGGTCTCGACCGTCGGCCCAGCGCAGGACGAGGAGGCCCGGCTCCGCGTCGAGCGCGGCGAGGCGATCCGGCGGACCGTCGCCCGAGACAACGGCCGCGGCGGGCTTGCCCGAGCCGTCGGCGAGCGACCAGGCGAAGGGCGTCGCGACGCCGCCGGCCGCGTCGCCGGCGCCGGCGAGCGCGGCGGCGATCCCCCGATAGGCCGACGCGGCGGCGCCCCCCGGCGCGGCCTGCACCAGCGGCCGGCCCTCGTCGCCGCAGTCCACGACCTCCGGGTCGAGCGGAACCTTGCCGAGGAAGGCGACGCCGAGCTCTCGCGCCACGGCCTCGCCGCCGCCCTGATGGAAGATGTGCGTGACCGTTCCGCAGGACGGACAGGTGAAGCCGCTCATGTTCTCGATCACGCCGAGGATCGGGACCTTGACCTGCTCCATCATGCGCAGCCCGCGCCGCGCGATCTTCAGGCTAACGTCCTGCGGCGTGCTGACCACGACCGCGCCGGTCAGCGGGAAAGCCTGCGCGAGGGTCAGCTGGATGTCGCCCGTGCCCGGCGGCAGGTCGAGCAGCAGCACGTCCAGCCGCCCCCACTCGACCTGCCGCACGAACATCTGGAGGTATTTCGTCACCATCGGCCCGCGCAGGATGGCGGGCTGGTCGTCGTCGGTCAGCATGGCCATCGAGATGACCTTCACGCCATGCGCCTCCGCCGGGACGACCTTCTGCTCCGGCGTGACGGCGGGCTTCTCCGCGGCGACGCCCAGCATGCGGGGGATGGAGGGGCCGTAGACGTCGGCGTCGACGACGCCGACGGCGAGCCCGGCCTCGGCCATAGCGACCGCGATGTTGGCGGTGACGGTCGACTTGCCGACGCCGCCCTTGCCGCTGCTGACGGCGATCATCCGCGGGGCCGGGGCCCCTTCAGGCTGCGCCATGTCGGTCTTCCTCCCTCTGCGCGTCGCGCGCCGGTCCGCCATAGCTGGCGCAGAGCCGGTCGATGTCATCGGCGTCCAGCGCCGCCGCCATGCAGGCGCAATAGGCCCCGTCGCCGGATGCGCCGAAATGGCGGCAGTCGCGGCAGGTGCCGAAGGCGGGGGCCGAGCGCCGCGCCGCCAGCGCCGAGGCCAGCCGCGAGAGCGTCGCGAGAAACCCGTCGCGCTCGCGCGGCGCCAGGGCCTCCGCTACGGTGATGAGATCGCGGAGCGGGTCGCCCGCAAGCGCCGCGCGGCCCGCCTCGGTCACGTCGAAGCGCACGCTGCGCCGGTCGCGGCCGGACGGCGCGCGCGCCAGCATCCCGCGGGTCTCAAGCGATTTCACGATCTGGGACGCGGTGCCGCGGGTGGTGGCCTGGAAGCTCGCGAAGCCCGAGGGCGTGCGGGTGGCGGCGTTCGCCCGCGCGAAGAAGCGCAGGCACGTCCATTGCGCCGCGGTCAGGTCGGAGCGCCCATCCTCGCGCCGCGCCGCCCGCCCGAGATGCACGAGCAGCTCCGCGATCTGGTCCGGGGCCTGAACAACCTGCGTCATGGCGCATGTGATAGCGATTCGAAATCAATCAGGCAATCGATGACCGTCCCGCGGCAGGATCGAGGCGCCGGCCGGATCCCGCAGGAGCGACCGTCGGCCCGTCGCAAGGGAGCGGCCCGCGCGGCGTGGCGCGCCGGCTCCCCCGCAACGCTTCGCGACGCCGCGGTCGGCCTAGGCGGACGCCTAGTACACGGTTTCGTAGAGCGCGCAGATCTCCGCCTCGGTCTTGCCCTCGAGCGCGGCGAGCTCGCCCTTCTTGTGGGCGAGATAGACCGAAGGCAACGGTTCCTCGAACCAACCCTTCACGACCGCGCTCGCGTCGAAGCGTTCGAGCGCCGCGGGAAGGCTTGTCGGAAGCCGCCGCAGTCCGCGGGCCGCGAGCGTCTCCGGGTCGAGCTCGGCGAGGTCCTCGGCGGTCGCCTCCGGCGCGGCGAGATCCTCCTCCACGCCCTGGCAGCCGGCGTGCACGATCGCGGCGAGCAGCAGGTGGGGCGAGGCCGCCGCGTCCGCCGCGCGGTACTCGATGTTGAACTGCCGCGCCGCCTCGACGTCGCTCATGGCCGAGACGGGGCAGATCCGCAGCGACGCCTCGCGGTCCTGGACCCCCAGATTGTTGAAGGCGGCGCTCCAGCGATGGGGCGTCAGCCGCGTGTAGGAGACGGCGCTCGGCGCCGTCAGCGCGACGAAGGCGTCGATGTACTTGAGGACGCCGGCGCAGAAGGCGCCCGCGAGCTTGCTCATGCGGTGCGGGCCGGAGGGGTCGAAGGCGGCCGGGCGGCCGTCGCGGTCGAGGAAGCTGAAATGGACGTGCACGCCGTTGCCGATCCCGGCCGGGTCGCGGAGCGGCGTGAAGGTGATCGCCTCGCCGAGGCTCGCCGCGACGGCGTGGGCGAGCTGGCGGAGGATCACGGCGTGGTCGGCCCCCGCCACCCCTTCGGCCGGGTCCATCGTCACCTCGAACTGCTCGACGCCGTATTCCTTCATCACGGTGTCGGGATGCAGGCCGGCGGCGCGCATGCAGCCGATCAGCCGCTCGGCGAAGGTCTGGCGCGCGCGGAAGCCCTGCAGCGTGTAGGCGTAGCCGGGCCCGAGCGGGTTCGACTTGAACTGGAACTCGTGCTCGAAGGTGGAGAGGAGCCGCAGCCCCGCGACGGCGTCGAGCCGGTCGAGCGCGCGCTTGAGGGCGCCGCGCGGGCAGAGCGCCCAGGAGCCGCCGTCGGTCGTGCGGAGGTCGCCGAGCACGAAATCCTCCGCGACGTCCATCTCCGGCGCGCGGATGCGGACCCGGGTGGCGGGGTCGGGGATGAGCACGCGGTCGCCGAGCGCGCCGAAGGGGCTCGGCGCGATGGCGTCGAAACAGGTGATCTGGCTGTTGGTGGGCGCCCAGCCGATCCCGCGCTTCAGGCGCTTGTCGAAGTCGGAGGCGGGGAAGCCCTTGCCCCGGACGCGCCCCGCGAGATCGCATGTGCAGGCGTAGACGACCTCTTCCGGCGCCATCGGACCGCTCCCGTTTCTTCTTGTCCCGTCGGGTGGGACGATCCCCGACCGGCGCCTGCAAATCAAGCGGGGTCCCGGAGCTTGACAGAAAGCGCGGCGCCCCCTCTGCTCGAGGGAGGCCGGTTGACCACGGAGCGGGCGATGCCGACGACGCGCGAGGCTCCCGAGACGCTGCTCGGCGCGGCGGACCCTGCGCCGGTGGAGATCGTGAACCCGGACGGGCGGGGTCCGCTCGCCCTGATCTGCGAGCATGCTGGGCGCGCGGTCCCGGCGGCGCTCGGCGATCTCGGGATCGCGGCGGAGGCGTTCGACCGCCACATCGCCTGGGACGTCGGCGCCGCAGGCGTTGCGCGCAGGCTCTCGGCGCTGCTCGACGCGCCGCTCGCGCTCCAGCCCTATTCGCGGCTTGTCGTCGACTGCAACCGGCCCTTCGACGCGCCCGACGCCATCCCCGCGGTCAGCGACGGGACGGCGATCCCCGCCAACGCGGGCCTTCCGGACGCCGCGCGGCGGGCGCGCTTCGACGCGATCCACGCGCCTTTCCACGCGGCGGTGGGCGGGATGCTCGACCGGCGCGCGGGGCCCACGGCGCTGGTGATGATCCACAGCTTCACGCCGCGGCTGCGGACCGAGGGCGTCGCGCGCCCCTGGGCGCTCGGCGTGCTGCATTTCCGCGACGACCGGCTCGCGCGGGCGCTGATGGCGGAGGCGCTGCGCCTGCGGCCCGGGCTCAGCGCAGCGTTCAACGAGCCCTACGGCTGCGACGATCTCAGCGACTACGCGGCGCCCGTCCACGGCGAGGGGCGCGGCCTGCCCTACGCGCTTCTGGAGATCCGCAACGATCTGATCGCCGACGCGTCGGGACAGGCCGACTGGGCCGGCTTCCTCGCCGAGGCGCTGACGGCGGCGGTCGCGGCCTGCCGGTGAGGCGACGCGCGACGAGCGGCCTGGGCCGGCCGCGCATCGAGGGGAGAGCGAGACATGGACGGAAGCGGGACGCCGAAATCGCTGCTGGAGCGGGACGCGCGGGCGATCGCGGAGATCGGTCGGCTGCGGTTCAACCCGCTGACGGTCACGGGCGGGCGCGGCTGCCGGCTGATCGAGGAGGGCGGGCGCAGCATCCTCGACCTCTCGGCCTGCGCGGGCGCCGCGTCGCTCGGCTACGGCCACCCGGCGGTGCTGGAGGCGGCGAGCGCCGCGCTCTCGGACATGGCGGGAGCGTCGCTCCTCCTTTACCCGAACGAGCCGGCGGTCTCGCTCGCGGAGCGTCTGCTGGCGGCGCGGCCGGGCGGCGCGGAACGGCGGGTCTGGTTCGGCCATTCGGGCTCCGACGCGAACGACTGCGCGGTGCGCGCAGCGCAGGCGGCGACCGGGCGCAGCCGGTTCATCTCCTTCATCGGGAGCTATCACGGCAACGTCTCGGGCTCGATGGCGGTCAGCGGGCACACCGCGATGACCCACACGCTCCCGCGGGCGGGCCTCGTGCTGCTGCCCTATCCCGACCCCTACCGCGCGCCGTTCTCGCCCGAGGCGGTGCTGGAGCTTCTGGACTACCAGTTCGCGACCACCTGCCCGCCGGATCAGGTGGCGGCGGTGTTCCTCGAGCCGCTGATGTCGGACGGCGGCCTCATCGTTCCGCCGCCGGGCTTCCTGAAGGCGCTGCAGGACCGTTGCCGGGCGCATGGCATCCTCGTCGTGGTCGACGAGGTGAAGGTCGGGATGGCGCGGAGCGGAAAGCTGCACTGCTTCGCGCATGAGGGGCTGGACCCCGACATCGTGATCTACGGCAAGGGGATCGGCGGAGGGCTGCCGCTTTCCGCCGTGGTCGGGCCCGCGCGGATCATGGACCATGCGCCCGCCTTCGCGCTGCAGACGACGGCGGGCAATCCGGTCGCGACGGCTGCGGGCGGGGCCGTGCTTGACGCGATCCGCGACGAGGGGCTGGAGGCGCATGCGGCGACTGTGGGCGCGGCGTTCATGGAGGCGCTCCGCGGGCTCGGCGAGCGCCACGAGATGATCGGCGACGTTCGCGGGCGCGGGCTCGCGATCGGGGTCGACCTGGTGACGGACCGGGAGACGAAGGCGCCTGTCCCCGCCACGACGACGGCGAAGGTGATCTATCGCGCCTGGGAGCTTGGGGTCGCCTTCTCCTATGTCGGACTCAGCGCCAATGTGCTGGAATTCACGCCGCCGCTGATCCTGACCAAGCGGAGATGCA
>AACY020522217.1_pt1 | contig 12197 bp, 12 predicted proteins | sample 267378 | NCBI WGS metagenome assembly AACY02 (sample SAMN02954345, study PRJNA13694) | marine metagenome | biome: aquatic; feature: ocean; material: water; isolation source: isolated as part of a large dataset composed predominantly from surface... | reverse complement strand
CCGGAGACAGGCCACCGGCCCTCGATCTGCTGCAACCCTTGCGGCAGCAGCTGCCGGCGTCGGTGGCGTTGATCTGCGAGGGAGGCATTGCGTCCGCCCCTGCGGCGGTGGACGCGGTCGCCAGAGGCGCTGACCTGGTGGTTGTCGGGACGGCTATCACCGGCGTGGACCTTCAGGTGCAGGCCTACGGCCGTGCTTTAGAGGGGCATCGTCGAGATCAAGCAGCGTCAAGCCCATGATCCCCGCGATCGTCGCGTGTTCAGAATGGATTGAGACGCATAAGATCTGTGGCCCATCGTTTCTTTGCGCCGCTTCTTCTTGGTGGCATGTTGCTCGGCATGCCGATCGCCGGGCTGCCGATGGGTGAATTGCAGGCTCTGAATGCGGAGTTGGGGCGTCTGTGCCGACGCCCACCCCGCGAGGCTCTCACCGTTTGTCGCTTGCATGCCCGCCTGGTGCGTGCGCTCTGAAGCGCCTGAACCACCAGGGGGCAGCCGCTTCACATCATGCCGGGCATTCCCATGCCGCCCATGCCAGGCATGCCCATGCCACCCATTCCGCCCATGCCACCCATGGGATCACCACCGCCAGGCGCCGCCGGCGCCGGAGGCTCAGGCTTGTCGGCAATCACCACCTCGGTGGTGACAAGCAGGGACGCGATCGACACCGCATCCTGCAGGGCGAGACGCACCACCTTGGCCGCATCGAGAATGCCGGCCTGGAGCAGATCTTCATACCCGCCGGTCATGGCATTGAAGCCTTGGCCGCTGCGGCGCACTTCATCGATCACCACATCGCCGTTGGCGCCGGCATTGATGGCAATCTGGCGCAGGGGGGCCGCCAGGGCCCGCTGCACAATCGCTACACCCGTGCGCTGATCCCCCTGAAGGGTGTTGGCGAGGCCCTCCAGTTCGGCCGCGAGCTGCAGCAAGGTGCAGCCGCCACCGGCAACGATCCCCTCTTCCACCGCAGCGCGCGTGGCATTGAGAGCATCTTCGATCCGCAGTTTGCGATTCTTCAGTTCGGTTTCGGTGGGCGCTCCCACCTTGATCACCGCGACGCCGCCGGCCAGCTTGGCGATCCGCTCGTTCAGCTTTTCACGGTCATAGTCGGAGTCGGTGTTCTCCAGCTCGCGGCGAATCGAAGCCACCCGAGCTGACACAGCATCCCGATGGTCATCATTGGCCACGATCGTGGTGCTGTCTTTGGTGATCGTGATCCGACGGGCGCGGCCCAGGTCGGCCAGCGTCACCTTGTCGAGGGTCATCGCCCTGTCTTCGCTGATCACGGTGCCACCGGTGAGCACGGCGATGTCAGCCAGGGCGGCTTTCCGCCGCTCTCCGAAGGACGGCGCACGCACCGCTGCCACCTGGAGCACACCGCGATTCTTGTTCACCACCAGCGTGGCCAGTGCTTCCCCATCCACTTCTTCCGCCAGGATCACCAGGGGTGAGCCAGACGACTGGACGCTTTCGAGCACAGGCACGAGGTCGGCCACAGCGCTGACCTTGCGGTCGGTGAGCAGCAGCAGGGCATTCTCAAACTCACAAACCTGGCGATCGCCATCGGTGACGAAGTAGGGGGAGGAATAGCCACGGTCGAAGGCCATGCCCTCGGTGACTTCCAGTTCGGTGGCCAGGGATTTCGATTCTTCAACCGTGATCACGCCATCCACGCTGACCCGGTCCATCGCTTCCGCCACCATCCGGCCCACTTCTTCATCGCCGCCGGAGCTCACCGTGGCCACCTGACGGATGGCATCACCGCTGACGCTCTGGCTGCGCTGGTCGAGCCCAGCCACCACCTGGGCCACGGCCTTCTCCATGCCGCGACGCAGTTCGATCGGGCTGGCGCCGGCGGCGGTGTTGCGCAGACCCTCTTCCACCATGGCCTGGGCGAGAACGGTGGCGGTGGTGGTGCCATCGCCGGCCTTGTCTTTCGTTTTGGCCGCCACCTGCTGAATCAACTTGGCTCCCAGATTCTCAAAAGGATCATCCAGGCTGATCTCCTTGGCGATCGTGTCGCCGTCGTTCACGATGTCGGGTGCGCCGAAGCTCTTCTCCAGCACGACGTTGCGACCGCGCGGGCCGATGGTCACGCGCACGGCATCGGCGAGGGCATTCATGCCCCGCTCGAGAGCGGCGCGCGAATCATCCGAAAAACTAAGAAGTTTGGCCATGATGGTCTGAATCCCGCCGATCAATGTCCCACAGGGAGGCGGTCTTTCGGATCAGCGCCTCGGTGGGGAAAGCCGAATCAAGTGCCGCTTCAGCGTGTGCGATCGGAACACGCTGGTTAACGTCTGCACATGAGTGATTCCGGCACCCTGTTCTTTGTGCTGATCGCGGCTCTGGCCGGAGCCATGACGCTCGTCTACGTGCCCCTGCGCATTTTTCTCACGGCCACGGCGCGCAGCCGACGGCTGCGGCTGCTCCAGAGGATCCGGCGCTTGCGCGATGAACTGGGCCAACCGCTGGAGTCTTGACAGCTGGGCGGCCCGATCAGCCCATCACCATGCCCCCATCCACCTGCAGCACCTGGCCGGTGATGTAGGCAGCGGCTGGGTCAGCCGCGAGAAAGCGCACGGTGCCTGCCACCTGCTCCGGATGGCCGAATCGCCCCAGAGGAATGGCCGCAAGGATGGCCTCGGCGTCGAGATCCTTGGTCATGTCGGTGGCGATGAAACCCGGTGCCACGGCATTGACGGTGATGCCGCGGCTCGCCATCTCCTTGGCGGCACTGCGGGTGAGGCCCACCACCCCCGCTTTGGCGGCGGCATAGTTCGCCTGGCCCGCATTGCCCATCAATCCCACCACGGAGGTGATGTTGATGATCCGGCCGCTTTTCTGCTTGAGCATGGTGCGCGTCACGGCGCGGGTGCAGAGGAAGACGCCGGTGAGATTGAGGTTGATCACGGCTTGCCAGTCGTCCGTTTTCATGCGCATCAGCAGGCCGTCGCGGGTGATGCCGGCGTTGTTGATCAGCACATCGATGCGGCCACTGCGCTCGAGCACGCTCTTGACCATGGCCTCCACCGCGTCTTCTTCGGCCACGTCGGCCTTGAGGGCATAGGCCTGGCCACCGGCCGCGAGGATCTCCGCCACCACGGCTTCAGCCGCCTCGGCGGAACGGGCGTAGTTCACCACCACTTCAGCCCCCGCCTCTGCCAGCGCCAGGGCCACACAACGGCCGATGCCGCGGCTGGCACCGGTCACGATCGCCGTCTGGCCGGTCATGGGGGCGGATGGGGTCATGGCAGAACGGCAACGGTGATCGATCGCCCGGGATCGTAAGCAGGGATCAGCCGCCCCCCGTGCGACCCATCGTTTCCACCATGTCGACGGCGGAACCGAGCAGATCCCGCAACAACCGCAGTTGGCCTTTGCTGCCCAGCACCACCAGCAATTGACCGGGGGCCAGCACCACATCGCCACCCGGGTTGGCGATCAGGCGGCCTCGGTCGCGGATGGCCAGCACCATCGCTCCGGTGCGGCGCCCCAGCTGCAGTTCCGACAGGCTGCGCCCAGGCAGGTTGTGCAGCAACAGGGGATCAGCGCTGAGCTGAAATTCCTCGATTTCGCAATCCGATCCCGCCAGCAGATCCATGAAATCCACCGCCAGGGGCCGCAGGGCGGTGGCTGCCATCATCCGCCCCCCGGCCACGTAGGGACTCACCACCACGCTCGCTCCCGCCAGGCGCAACTTGGCGGCCGATTCCTCACTGTCGGCCCTGGCGATCAGCCGGCAGCGGGGTTCGAGGCCGCGGGCACTCAGCACCACATACAGGTTGGCCGCGTTGCTCGGCAGGGCGGCGACAAGGCTGCGGCAGCGTTCGAGACCGGCCTCCAGAAGGGTTTCATCGAGGGTGGCATCCGCCTGAAGCACCCGCAGGCCGCTCTCCTCCGCGGCTTGTCGCCGTTCCGGATCCAGTTCCACCACCAGAACAGGCACGTTCTCCAGCTGCAGCTGGGCACCGATCTCACGGCCCATGCGGCCGTAGCCGCAGAGAATGACGTGGTTGTGCATGCGCCTGAGAATCCGCCGGAAACGCAGATCGCGCAACTGACGGAAGTAGCCGGATTCTGTCAGCCCCAGGATGCGCTGAATCGAGAGCTGCACCACCACCAGGCCACCGGCAATGATCAACACCGTGACCAACCGTCCGGCCTGAGAGAGCGGCTCCACTTCGCCGTAGCCGATCGTGCTGATGGTGATCAACACCATCCAGAGACAATCTCCCCAGTCCCAGCCTTCGGTGATGCGGTAGCCCAGGGCGCCGCCACAGATGACCGCCGCCAGAGCGAGCAACGGCAGCAGCCACGGTCTGGCCAGACGCTTGAGCTGGGGCCGGCTGCTGCGACGTCGGCCCCTGCCTTGGGAACGCTGGGGCAGGCGTGGCGCCGGGCTTGGCATCAGAAGCCCAGCGCGCTCAGCACATCCTGGGGATCGAGGGATGGCAGGCCGCCGGCAGGGGCTGGGAGGGCCTTGAGCCCTGCACGGGCGGGCAGCTGTTGTGGATCGGCGCCAAGGGCCACCAGAGGCACGCCGCTGTAAACAGCGAGCAGCTGGCTGATCGGGCAGCTGCTGAGCACCACATCAGCGCTGGCGATCGAAGCCGCACGGCTGAGCAGAGACCCGCCCGGTGGCAGTGCACGGCAACGCAGGTTGGCCAGCCGGGTGCGGATCGTGTCGGGAAGGCTGTGCCAACGCTCCGCCGGCCAGTCGTGGCTTCCGCCGCCTGGAGCGAGCAGCAGCATCGGCCCCTCGCCGGCCGGTTGCTGGGCTTGGGCTTCGTTCAGCGCTGTGGCTGGAAGGGAGAGGCGAAAGCTGTTGGCATCGAGCGACAAACCGATGGCCGCGAGGAAGCCTTGCGGCTGTTGAGCGGACCAGCCCTCCGTGGGCCTGGCGATGGCCGTGCTGGCGAAGCCGCTGCTGGCGATGCGGGTGGGGATGTGGCTCATCGACAGCATCAGATTCACCTGACGCCCCTCCGCGAAATTGAGGCACACCTGAAAATCCGGCTCGCGCACGGAGCCGAGCAGGTTGGCCCAGTCGGCGAGTGTGGGCGCTGCATCGAAAGGGAAGGGAATCAGCTTCTCCATGGCGGGAAGCAGCGTCCACACCTCGCGGCTGCCGGCGGGTGCCGCCACCTGCAGCGTGCCGCCCAGTTGCTCCGCCACCGCTGCCAGGGCCGGTAGGCGTTGGAGTTGCTGCTGAACACTCCCCGGACTGAGGGCAAGAACACGCATGAAGCAGCAGCACAGAACGGTGCGAGCTGATTGTATGGAGGCCGTTTCCGTCCGCTGGTCCGAGGAGTCGCTTGTGCATCTGTTGATCGCCGCCGCAGGCAGTGGACGTCGCATGGGTGCCGAGTGCAACAAGCTGCTCCTGCCCCTGGCCGGGAGGCCGGTGCTGGCCTGGACCCTGGAGGCGGCGTTGCAGGCCTCGTCCATTTCCTGGATCGGCATCGTTGGCCAACCGGTGGATCAGGCCGCCATCGCTCCGCTGATGCGCGACACGGCCAAGCCGGTGCTCTGGATCGAGGGCGGCAGCACCCGTCAGCAGTCTGTGGAGCGAGGTCTGGCAGCCCTGCCGGCGGAGGCCGTGCATGTGCTCATTCACGACGGAGCGCGTTGCCTGGTGGAGCCGGAGCTGTTCAATCGCTGTGCCTCCGCGGTGGAGGCGGGAGACGCGGTGATTGCCGCCACCCCCGTGACCGACACCATCAAGCGTGTGGATGCGGCGGGGCGGATCACAGCAACGCCGGATCGCTCCAGTCTCTGGGCGGCGCAGACTCCCCAGGGGTTTGCTGTGGAGCAGCTGCGACAGGGGCACCGTCAAGCGCTCGAGCAGGGCTGGACGGTGACCGACGATGCCTCGCTGTATGAACGGCTGGGCTGGCAGGTGCGCGTGCTGGAGGCCGGTCCCGCCAACATCAAGGTCACGACGCCCTTTGATTTGACCGTGGCAGAGGCGGTGCTGGCGCTCAGATCAGGCTGAGCAGGCCCCGATCGCCATCGAGTTCCGCCATCCGGCCCAGGGGCAGCGCCGCATTGCCGCCCGCACCGTGGCCCACGGGCAGCTCGCTGAGCAGCGGGATGGCGAGGTCGGCCGTCCGCTCCCGCAATACCTCCTCCAGCTGGAAGCCGGAGCGCTCCCCGTCCCGCTCCTCGCAGCCGCTGAAGCGACCGAAGCCAAGGCCGGCCAGGTTCTGCAGCAGTCCAAGCAGACGCCAGTGGGTGAGCATGCGATCGAGCCGATAGGGCGCTTCGCCCACGTCTTCCAGCACCAGAATCGCCCCATCGAGTTGGGGAACGTGGCTGCTGCCGAGCAGGTGACTGGCCACCGTGAGATTCGCCACCACCAGGGGGCCGCGGCCGCGGCCACCGCGCCAGCTGCAGCCCTGCAGGGGAGGGATGGGCTGACCAAACAACAGATCGCGCAGGCGTTGTTGGCTCCAGCCCGGCTCGCTGGCCAGTGTGGTGAGCAGGGGGCCATGCACGCCGCCGGGGACGCCGGCGGCCAAGCGGGCCCAGAGCAGGGCGGTCACATCGGAGAAGCCCAGCAACCAACCAGGACTCCAGTGCAGGGGCTCTTCCAGCAGCCGGGCTGCCCCCCAGCCGCCACGGGCACAGGCCAGCAGCCGGGCGGGGGGCGTGGGCGCGAGATCGGCGCGGCGCTCTTCATCCGTCCCGGCCAGATAGCCCCAGCGACGCCCGCTTGCCTTGTGCGGTCTCATCTCCAATCCCCAGGACGTCAGCAGATCGAGGCCGGCCTGAAGGGCATGGGGATCGTCAAGGGCGGAACTGGCGGCCACCACAGCGACGCCATCACCCTGCTGCAAGGGTTGGAGGGGCGGAAGGACAGCCCGGGGATCGGGGCGAGGAGCCAAGGCGGTTGGAGCGGTGGGGCGTGGCTCAGAGAATCCTGCCCAGGATCAGACCCAGGAGCAGCAGGGAGCCGAGCCAGACCTGCTGCTGGAAATGGCGTCCGAAGAGGGCCATCGGCTGGGACTGTTCGCCGCGCAGCTCGCCCGTCGCGCGCTGCATGCCAACGCTGGCGAGGAGCCAGCAGGGCCAGAACGGCCAGCTCAGGCCACCCTGCCAGGCGGCGATCGCCAGGCAGAGGCTGGTGAGGGCGTAGCTGATGCGCACCACGCGCACGGCGCGATGGCCCAGGCTCAGGGCGCTGCTGTTCAGGCCCAGACGGGCATCGTCAGGCCGGTCTGCCATGGCATAGACGGTGTCGAACCCGAAGGTCCAGAGCAGGGTGGCCATCCAGCAGCCGAGCAGAGGCCAGGACGCCTGCAGGCTGGCGCCGCTGGCGGCCCAGGGAATCAGGACGGCGAATCCCCAGCAGAGGGCCAGAACCGCCTGGGGATAGGCCAGCCAGCGTTTCGCTGATGGATAGAGAAGGATCGGGGGTAAGGCCAGAATCGCCAGCAGCAGACAGGTCAGTCGGCTGGTCGCCGGCAATGCCAGCACCACCGCCAGGCCGAGCAGCAGCAGAAGCACCAGCGCGGCAAACGCCGAGGTGAGCGAGAGCTTCCCCTGGGCCAGGGGGCGGTTTCGGGTGCGGGCCACCTCGCGATCGAAGCGCCGATCCCAGAGGTCGTTGGCGATGCAGCCGGCGCCACTGATGGCCACGCCCCCCAGCACGATCCACAGCACCAGGGACGGAGACGGTGGGGCGGTGGGTGCCAGCCACAAACTCCAGCCCGCCGGAATCAGCAGGATCAGGCGACCCGTGGGTTTGTTCCAGCGCAGCAGCTGGATCCAGGCGCTGAGGTCGGAACGGGACAAGGCGCTGCTCACGACGCTCTGCAACTGCGAAACCATAGGCATCGCTTGACCAGGGCCGCAGTCGGGAGCGATTGGGGAAGCGGTGGCAGAGTGGGGCGGACTGACGACTGCTGCTCCATGGCGGGTGCCGACCCCTCCGCGCTGCGCGAGCCAGTGACGGCCGAGACGGAGCCAGCCCCTTCCCCCAAGGGTGTGCTGCGCAATGGCCGACGGCTTCGCCAGGTGGCGGCGATCGATATCGGCACCAATTCCACCCACCTTCTGGTGGCTGCCGTTGATCCCAGCCTGCGCACGTTCAGCATCGAGCTGGCGGAGAAATCCACCACCCGGCTGGGTGAGCGTGATCCCGACAGCGGCAAGCTCACCGATGCGGCGATGGCCAGGGCCCTGGAAACGCTGCGGCGCTTCCGCGACCTCGCCTCCAGCCATCAGGTGGAGCAGGTGGTGACAGCCGCCACCAGTGCCGTGCGGGAAGCACCCAACGGCCGGGAGTTTCTGCAGAAGGTGAAGGAGGAGCTGGATCTGGAGGTGGATCTGGTCAGTGGCCCGGAGGAGGCGCGGCTGATTTACCTGGGTGTGTTGTCGGGGATGCCATTCGGGGACCGTCCCCACCTGCTCCTGGATATCGGCGGTGGCTCCACGGAGTTGATCCTTGCCGATGGCCGCGATGCCCGGGCGCTCACCAGCACCCGGGTGGGTGCTGTGCGCCTGCAACGGGATTTCGTGAAGCACGATCCGATGCCGGCCCAGAGGCGGGCCTTCCTGCAGGCGTTCATTCAGGGATCGCTGGAGCCGGCGGTCGACAAGGTGCGGCGGCGGATCAAGCCCGGAGAGACCCCCGTGATGGTGGCCACCAGCGGCACCGCCATGGCCATCGGGGCGCTCGCTGCCAGTGAGGAGGAGCGCCCCCCTCTGAAGCTGCACGGGTATCGCATCTCCAGGCAGAGGCTGGATCGCGTCGTCGACAAACTGGTCGACATGTCACCGGAGCAGCGCCGCGCCCTGGCTCCGATCAACGACCGCCGCGCCGAAATCATTGTGCCGGGTGCACTGATCCTGCAGACCACCATGCAGATGCTCGCCGTCCAGGAGCTGGTGCTCAGTGAGCGGGCGCTCCGGGAGGGGTTGATCGTCGATTGGATGCTCCGGCATGGCTTGCTGGAGGATCGTTTCAGTTTTCAGAGCAGCATCCGCCAACGCACCGTCATCCATCAGGTGCAGCGGTTTGCCGTCAATCAGCTGCGCGCCGAACGGGTCGCCTCCCATGCCCTCAGCCTCTATGACTCCACCCGTGGCCGCCTGCATCGTGATGAGGGGCCTGGCCGTGATCTGCTCTGGGCGGCCGCCATGCTCCACACCTGTGGCCAACACATCAATCTCAGTGCTTACCACAAGCATTCCTGGTATCTGATTCGCCACGGCGAATTGCTGGGTTACTCAGAGGCGGAGCACCTGATGGTGGCTGCCATCGCCCGTTATCACCGCCGCAGCCTGCCGAAGAAACGGCATGAAGCCTGGCAGGCGCTGCAGTCTCGTGCCAATCGCACCACGGTGTCGGAGATGGCTCTTTTGCTGCGGCTGGCGGCAGCGCTCGACCGTCGCCCGGAGCCTGTGGTGGCCTCGATTCAGGCCGAGGTCAGCGGCCACGAGCTCCAGCTCGGCCTGATTCCCGAGCGCGTGAATCAGAACATCAGCCTGGAGCAATGGAGTCTGGAGAGCTGTGCTCCGGTGCTCCGTGAGATCACAGGGCTGAATCTGACGGTGATGGTTCAGCAGTGACCCGATACCAGCGCACGTCATCGATCCTCCCGAGGGTCCTGGCGGTGGAGGCGTTGTCTCCCTCTCCGGTGCTGACTTTGACCAGATCAGGCCGTCCGGCATAGATCTCCAGCCCCCGCTCACCACGCAGGGTGGTGCTGGTTTTGAGCATGCCCTCAAACAGGATGGCGCCCTTGGCGTTGCGGATCACCAGCCAGCTGGGCTCCTGGGATGTGACCGTCACGGTGGAGACTGCTGCCGGAGGCTGGGGGGGCGTCGGCGGCTCGACCGCTGTGGCTTCGCTTGGTTGGGCAGCGGTGGAGGGTTCCGGGGTGATTCTGTTCAGGCTGAACAGCCCAGCGATCACGGCTGCGATGGCGATCAACCCGGACAGGGTTGCGAGCCCCAGCCATCTGGGCCAGCGTGGCGGCGCGATTGGTCTGCCGGAGGTCTTTGGGGGCTTGGGGCGCTCCTGATCCAGATCACCCAGGCCCAGGATGAGGGCGTTGGCTTCCACTCCAAGTTTGCCGGCGACGCGTCGCACCATTGCCTTGACGAACACCGCTTCAGGCAGATTGGCGCGGTCGCCGGCCTCCAGGGCTGCCAGCTGCTCTTCGCCCATGCGCAGGTTGCCTGCCAGATCGTGGAGGCTCAGGCCCTGGGCCTCGCGGGCTTGCCGAAGGGCTAAACCTGCAGCGGCGAGACCGGTGACTGTGGCTGTCGAAACAGCCTCCTCCGCGGAGGTGAGCATGGAGGAATCATGGCCATGACCCGCTCCCATGAAGACCCCAAACAATGGCTCTAAACCTTAAATGCATCGACCGGTTCTGTCATCGTCAACACTCATGATCGGAGCGTGACGGACCGATCAGTCGGTCGTTATGCAAGACATGGGCGATACTGGATTCGAACCAGTGACCCCTTCCGTGTGAAGGAAGTGCGCTACCACTGTGCTAATCGCCCGCACAACGGAATCTTAAACCACCACCGGCAGCCCTCTGAGCCGTCAGCGCTGCGGACGGAAGAGGTGGTCGTGCTGCGGTGAATAGAGCTTGGAGCGATGGCCCTGGGCCGTCAGCGCTGGGCTGATCACGTACAGGGTTGTGCGAATCAATCCTCGCTCCTGTGAAGCCTGCGCCATACGCTCCAGCGGCACCACCTGCAGCCATTGGTCGGGCCAGCTGACCCTGTAGCCGATGGCGACGGGGGTGTCGGCGGGATAGTGCTCCAGAAGGGTCGCCTGCACCTCCTCAACATGGCGGGCACTCAGATAGAGGCAGAGCGAGGCCTTTAACCGCGCCAGCTGCTTGAGCGTCTCGGTCTCCGGCACACCGGTGCGGCCGCCGGCGCGGCTGAGCACGATCGTTTGCACCAGGCCAGGGATGGTCAGTTCCGCCTTCAGCGCGGAGGCCGTCGCCTGGTAGGCGCTGAGGCCCGGCACCACCTCCGTGTCGATGCCGGCATCGGCCAGCCCGCAGATCTGCTCCGTCAGAGCGCCATACAGACAGGGATCGCCATCGTGAAGCCGCACCACGCGCAGGCCCTGCCGGACGCGATCGGTCATCAGGGGCACCACCTCCTCGAGGGTCAGGGTGCTGCTTCGGATTCGTTCGCAGTCAGGCCTGGCCAGGGCCGCAATCTCGGGGGAAACCAGTGAATCGGTCCAGATCAGCACATCGGCGGAGCGGATGCGGTCTTCGGCGCGTCGGGTGAGTAGATCGGGAGCACCTGGACCGGCTCCCACGATGGAAACCAGAGCATCGGGTTGGGTCATGCAGCTTCTCGTCGATGTCCGCAGGGATCAGGCAGCGGACGCTTCCGCCCGTATAGCCACCACAGCCCGACTCCGGCCAGAGCGATCAGGGCGAGGCTCATCAGCTGCGCCATCCTCAGGCCTCCATCGCAAAAGGGGGGAAGGCCCCTGAGGCAGAGGGGGTCGATGCGCAGGCCTTCGATCCAGAAGCGGCCAAGGCTGTAGGTCAGCAGGTAAAGGCAACTGAGCGCACCGGCGGGCAGCACAAGACGACCGCGCTGGCCACGCACGAACAGGATCATCAAGAGGCCGAACACCCCCAGATTCCAGACCGACTCATACAGAAAGGTGGGGTGAAAGAACTCGGCATCGGCGAAGACGGCCGGCCGGTTCGGGTAGGCAATGAACAGTTTCCAGGGAAGATCGGTGGGTACGCCGAAGGCTTCGGAGTTGAAGAAGTTGCCCCAGCGACCGATCGCCTGTCCGAGGGCCACCGACGGCACCAGCACATCGAGCACATCCCAGAGGGGTTGGCGCCGCCAGCGGCAGAACAGGATCACAGCGATCGTGCCGGCGAGCAGGGCGCCATGGATCGCGATGCCGCCGCGCCAGATGGCGAAGGCTTCCCACCAGGCCCCCTGATAGTTGCGCCATTCAAAGGCGACGTAATACAGGCGGGCGCCCACCACGGCCGCCAGCACCAGGATCGGCAGCAGATCACTGATCAGCCCCTGCTCCAGATGGCGTTGTTTGGCAAGCCAGCTGGAAAGGTTGAGGCCGATCAGCACGGCCAGGGCGATCAGTAGCCCATACCACCGCAAGACAAAAGGCCCGAGCTGAACAAGCTCGGGCCCGGGGGATGTGAACATCGCGACGAGGGACAC
>AACY020526728.1_pt1 | contig 12201 bp, 10 predicted proteins | sample 267378 | NCBI WGS metagenome assembly AACY02 (sample SAMN02954345, study PRJNA13694) | marine metagenome | biome: aquatic; feature: ocean; material: water; isolation source: isolated as part of a large dataset composed predominantly from surface... | reverse complement strand
AATTCCAGGCTGATTTGCTGGTGAGTTGATTAGGATCTTGAGCATCCAGGTGTTGACAAAACAAAAAAGCAAACGATTGTTAGGTTAAGGGGTGTAGTTGCAGCGGCGCAGACAGTCGTGCGTGCCATCCCAGTGAGCGTTTTTTTGGGAGGAAGACATGTTCAAATCTGTTGCGCGTTTTGCTGGCGCTGCCGTTCTGTTTTTACTAGCATCTCAGGCAACCGCCGAAGAGTATCCTGACGTGACCTTGCGCATGGCGCATCCATTGCCAGAAAGCTGGCCCGCCGTTCAATGGGACAAGTGGTGGGCCGAAGAGGTCACGCGGCGTTCGGATGGTAAAGTCAAGATCGAGATTTTCTGGTCTGGCCAATTGGGTGGTCTGTTGGAGATCAAGAACCTTGTGTCGTCAGGTGCGGTTGATCTTGGGGTGTTTGCGCAGGCTGTGCACGCTTCGGAAATGCCGATGACGTCGATCGCGGCGGGTCTTCTGAACCGTGTATCGGCTGATGCGCCTACAGCGCAGAAACTTGCCGGTGAGGTCTATGGCGCTGAACCCACCCAGGCCGAGCTGGCAAAACTGAACCTGCAGCCAATCAAATGGACCGTCACATCGCCCTATCGTCTGACCTGTAACAAGCCGATCAAGCTGATGTCGGATCTGGAGGGTCTGCGCGTGCGTGCGGTTGGCGGGGCTTATGTTCCGATCTGGATGGAAGCCTACGGCATGGTGCCCACACGTGTGCAGGCACCGGAAATCCGCGAAGGTCTGCAGCGCGGGACGCTAGATTGCAATTTTGGCCCCATCGAATGGGTGCCGTTCTTTTCACTACAATCGGTGGCGCCCTACATCTCGGACATCAACACGGGCACTTTCACCACGTTCCAGCTTTATGCGCCGCAAGATCGCTGGAATAGCTGGCCGGAAAGCGTGCGCAGCCTAATGACCGAAGTGGCGCAGGAGGCTATGATGAAAGATCTCCAATGGCTGGAAGGTGCCGAGGCCGAGGCCTATGCTACCTTTGAAGAGGCTGGCGGTCAGCGCATCGAACTGGCCGATATGAACGCCTTTGTCGCCAAATCGCCCGACATGATCGCGATCTGGGAAGAGCGGATGACAGCCGACGGCATGGGCGATGCGATTGCGCCCATCGTGCCAATGCAGCGCGAAGCGGCGAAAAGCTTCGAGTAATGGCTGACGCCGAAAAAAAAGCCGTGGGGGGGCATCACGCCGATGCCTCCCCCAGTGCCTTGGGGACAGGAGCGACGCTGCCCGAACGTGTGGCAATTTCGATTTGCGCCGCGATTCTTTTCGTCGTCATGATTGTGGGCGCGGCCGACATCATATCGGGTGAAATCTTCGGCACCTTCCTACCCTTCAAGGTCGATATGTCCGGAACCTTGGCTGCGGCTGCCATTTTCCTCGCCTGGCCTTTGGTGCAGCGCAGGCGCGATCATATCGGCGTTGATCTGTTTCTGCCGTTCCTTCCGCGCAGCCTGCGCTTTCTGGGCTGGTGGCTCAGCCAGGCAGCGGGGCTATTGGTCTTTGGACTGATCGCCTATGGCACGGCGCAGCTGGCCATCGACAGCGTTGAGATCTGGGAAGTGTCTGCGGCGACGCTGGGCTATCCGATCTGGCCTGCGAAAGTAGCCTGCGCCCTGGGGGCTGCGCTGACCGTCATGGTCTTTGTGCTGCAATGTCTGAAGGGACCGAAAGAAGACGCATCCACCAAATGAGCGGTCTGGAACAAGGCGGTGTCGCCTTTGCCTGTCTGTTGCTGCTTTTGGCCGTCGGCGTGCCGGTGGGCTTTGCCTTGGCCAGTGTGGCCGCGATTGGCCTTTACCTGAGCGTTGGCGCGTCCTTCGTTCTGACAACCTTCAAGACCACGCCCTATACTTTGGCCAGCGATTACACCTTTGTCGTGGTGCCGATGTTCGTGCTGATGGGGGCGATTGCCGGGCGCGCGGGGATCATTGGGGATCTTTATTTCGCGGCACAAGCCGTGCTGAGCCGGGTGCGCGGCAGCCTGTTCATGGCCACGATCATAGCGCAGGCGGGGTTTGCGGCGGCTTCGGGCTCGACCGTGGTGGCGTCGGGTGTTTTCACGCGCATGGCGCTGCCCGAGATGTTGAAGTTTCGCTATGACCCCGGTGTCTCCGCCGGTTGCATTGCGGCGGCGGGCACACTTGCGGGGCTGATCCCGCCCTCCATCGCGATGGTGCTTTACGCGCTGTTGACCGGGGAGCCGGTGGGCGCGCTGCTGATCGCGGGCATCCTTCCCGGGGTGTTGACGGCCGGGGCTTATATGTATGGCATCCGCCTGTTTTTGATCGTGCGGCCCGAATGGGCGCCGGAGGTGAAAGAGACGATCACCGGGCCCATGCGTTTCCGCGCCCTGTCCAAGGTGTGGAGCGTTCTGCTCCTGATGATCCTTGTGATGGGGGGCATTTATTCGGGGCTCTTCCCACCTTCGGCGGCGGGCGCAGTAGGTGCTGCGGGTGCACTGTTCATCGCGCTGTCGATGCGCCGGATCGGAGGAAACAAGATCTGGGAGGCACTGCTCGAATCCGCGCGGATCACGGCGATGATTTTCCTGATTGTAATTGGCGGTCTGGTCTTCTCGCGCTTTTTGCTGATCAGCGGGTTTATCGGTGACATCCGCGCCTTTGTCACCGCGACCGAGCTGGGCGTGGGCGGGTTTCTGGCGATGACGGTGGTGTTGTTCCTGCTGCTGGGGATGTTCCTTGATTCCGTCTCGCTTCTGGTGATTGCGGTGCCGTTTCTCTATCCGATCAGCCAGACGCTGGGCATTGATCCGATCTGGTTTGCGGTGATCATCGTCAAGCTGATCGAGATTGCGGCGATCTCACCCCCTGTGGGGCTGAACCTTTACGCGGTGCTGGCCTCCGCCGATGGGCGGGTGAAAACGGGGCAGCTTTTCAAAGGGGTGCTGCCGTTTCTGGCCATCGAAATGGTGGTGCTGGCGCTTTTGCTGGCCTTCCCCGCGATTGCGACCTTCCTGCCTGCCACAATGGGGTAAGCCATGCGTCTGATTGACTTTTTTGACCGATCCGTCGCCCTGACGCCCGAGGCGGTTTTCGTCAAACAAGGCGATGTCAGCCGCAGCTATGCGCAAAGTCAGGCCGCCACCCATCGCATCGCGGCCGCGTTGATCCGCGACGGGTTTGGCCCCGGCACGCGCGTGGGTGTCTACATGCCCAATGACTGGCGCGGGCTGGAGGCGATGTTCGGCTTCTGGCGCGCGGGCTGCGTGATGGTTCCCGTGAACGCGCGCAATGCGGTCGCGCAGAATGCGCAGATCCTGGCGGATGCGGGGGCCGAGGTGGTGTTCCATCACTCAAGCTTCGCGCGGGAATTGGACGAGGTGCGCGCCGCTTGCCCCAAGGTGACGCTGACCATCTGCATCGATGACGGGATGGTGGACTGGATGGCCCCCGAAGGCACACAGGCGCCGCATATCGCGCAGGCGCCTGACGATCTTTGGACGCTTTACTCCACCTCTGGTACCACCGGGAAATCCAAGGGGGTGCGGCACACGCATCTGAGTAACCTAGTCGCCTGCATGGACATGCTGCACGCCTTGCAGGTGCATGGGGCGGTCAATCATCTGGTCGTGGTCCCGATGACCCATTTTGCGGGGTCGTTTATCTTTGCGCTGACGGTGACGGGCGGCACGCATATCCTGCTGGACAGTGTTGAGCCGGAGGCGATCCTGGCCGCGATTGAGGCGGAGCGCGCGCAGATCCTGTTTCTGCCGCCCACGATCATCTATCGCATGTTGTCTTCACCAGATTTGAGGCGGCATAATTACTCCAGCCTGCACCGCTTTGCTTACGGCGCGGCCCCAATGGCGCCGCAGAAGCTGCGCGAGGCGATGGATGCGTTCGGCCCGGTGATGACCAATTTCTTTGGCCAGGCTGAGGGGATTGGCCCGATCTGTTTCCTCGCCCCGGAAGATCATCGCCCCGATGCAGGCGGCGTATGGGAGGATCGCCTGATGTCCATCGGCAAGCCGTCGATCCTGCGGCAAGTGGCGATTGTGAATGACGGCGGCCAACTGCAGCCGCCCGGCACGCGGGGCGAGGTGGCGGTGCGCAGTTGGGGCGTGACACAAGGCTATGAGAAGAATCCGCAAGCCACGGCGGAGGCGTTCAAGAACGGCTGGTACCTGACCGGCGATATCGGCGTGGCGGATTCCGAGGGTTATGTCACGCTGGTCGATCGCAAGAAGGACATGATCGTGTCGGGCGGGTTCAACATCTATCCGGCGGAGGTGGAGCGGGAGTTGCTGTCGCACCCGGATGTACAGGAGGCGGCGGTGATCGGTGTGCCGGACCCTGATTGGGGGGAGGCGGTGAAGGCCGTGGTCGAGCTGCGCGCAGGGGGAGCGGTGTCAGAGGGGGAGCTGATCGCGCTATGCAAAGACCGGCTTGGCAGCATGCGCGCGCCCAAATCGGTGGAGTTTCGCGATGAATTGCCCCGCAACGCGACCGGCAAGGTTCTCAAGCGTGAAATCCGCGCGCCGTTTTGGGAAGGCTACGACCGCGCGATCTGACAGGCCGTCTGGTATTGCCGGACCAGATCGTCGATCAGATCGGCGGCGGGCCGGATACCCTTCACTTGGCCCACACCGTGGCCCATGCTCCAGACCGTTTTCCACGAGGCCATGTCTAGCGCGCCATGATGAAGCGCCTGGCCTTTTTCGTCGATAATCGCTTCGGCGATCAGGCTGTCGCGTGCGAAATTGGCCGGGATGCCGGTGACCAGATCGGACAGCATTATGCCGTCTGCGTCCGTCCTGGTGACCATGTCCTTGTGCCCCGGCTGGGCGAGGCTTTCTTCCGTGGCGATAAAGGCCGTTCCGGCATAGCCCAGATCGGCGTCCAGAACCTCGACCGCGTGCAGCGCGCGGCCTGTGCCGATGGCGCCCGCAACGGCGATGGGGCCGTCGAAGAACTCGCGCACCGCGGCGACAAAGGCAAACGGGCTGAGCCAACCCGTGTTCCCACCCGCGCCCGCAGTCAGTAGCACCAGCCCGTCCGCACCCGCGGCCACGGCCTTGCGCGCGTGGCGCAAGCTGGCAACATCGGAAAAGACCAGCCCGCCATAGTCATGCACCGGCCCCGTGACCGCATCGGGCGCACCGACCGAAGCCACCACCAAAGGGGCCTGCGCGCGTACGGTTGCGGCCAGATCATGTTCCAGCCGTGCGTTCGAATGATGCACGATCAGGTTGACGCCCCAAGGGGCGGCGCCGTCGGTCTCTTCTGCAATCTGCGCAAGCCACCGGTCCAGATCCTGCGCAGTGCGCGCGTTCACGGAAGGAAAAGCCGACAATGCTCCGGCGCGGGCGGAGGCGATGATCAGCTCAGGCCCCGAGATCAGAAACATCGGCGCCACAAAGAGCGGCAGGCGCAGCCGCGCTTTCAGATCCGCGCGCAGGGCGGGTCCGGTTCGATCCTCTGGCCACATGGTTTGTCCTCCGATCTGTCTTCAATATTCTAACAATCAACTGTTAGGCAACTGCGCAAAAATGCGCTAAGTTTTCGGTTGGGAGAGAGAGGCTTGTCACCGCCGGTCGCGCGCATCCGGGCGCGGGGTGTCGGACGTGCCCAAAACGACGCTGACGCACCGATGCGCAGTGCACTGACAGGATGGGAAAGACGCAATCCATGACTGATCTACTGGACGACCCGCAGGTCTATTTGCCCGATCTTTTCGCCACGCATGCGCGCCATTATCCCGGCAAGGATGCCGTGATTTGTGGCGATCAGACACGCAGCTGGGGGGATTTTGTCGGCAATATCAACCGCGTGGCCAATCATCTGATCGCGGCAGGTTTGCAGAAAGGCGACCGCGTTGCGGTGATGATGGGTAATTCAGTGGACATGCTGGAATGTCTGTTCGGAGTGGTGCGGGCGGGGGGCTGTGTCGTGCCCTTGTCGGGGCTTTTGACCGCGGAGCAGCTGGCAAGTCTGCTAAGCGATTGCGATGCGGTTGCCGCTTTTGTGTCGGCGGAGTTTGAAGAGCGGGTTGCGCCACTGGCCGCCAAGCTGCCGGGGATCCGGACCTGGATCGCCCATGGGTTTCAGATTGACGGGTGGGGCAATGTCGCCGATATCTATGCGACATCGACCGACACGATGCCTGATATCCGCCACGCGCTGACGGATGCGTTCAATATCATCTATTCCTCGGGCACCACGGGGCTGCCCAAAGGAATCGTACAGACCCACCGCGCGCGCCTGCATTGGGCGTTTTCCAACGCAGTGGAAATGAGTTTTTCGTCAGACAGCCGCGCGCTGACGACCACGCCGCTTTATTCCAATGGCACGTGGTTGATGATGCTCCCGATCCTCTTTGCTGGGGGAACACTTCATGTGATGCCCGCGTTCGATGCGGCTGAGTTCCTGAAGACGGTCGAGCGGGAAAAAATCACCCATACCTTCATGGTCCCCGCGCAATATCTGATGGTGCTGGAGCGGCCCGAGTTGGATAGCACGGATTTAAGCTCCCTGCGCACTGTCCTGTCGGCCGGATCGCCCCTGCGCCGCGATACCAAACGTCATATTATTGAGCGGATTTCACCTGGCTTGTTTGAGCTTTATGGTTTTTCTGAAGGTTTTGCCTCCATGCTGAAGCCGCATCAGCATGCAGAGAAATTCAACACCGTCGGCACCCCGGTTCTGGGGTTCGAGGTGCGCATTCTGGATGATGAAGGCAATGAATTACCGCCCGGCAAACCGGGGGAGATCGCAGGGTATGGCGCGGGCATCATGTCGGAATACAACAAGCGCAATGCGCAAACAGCCGAGCTGATCTGGCGGGATGAGCGCGGGCGCACGTTTATCCGGTCCGGCGATGTCGGCGTGATGGATGAGGACGGGTTCCTCAAGATCGTGGACCGGAAAAAGGACATGATCATTTCGGGCGGGTTCAACGTGTTTCCCACGGATGTAGAGGCCATCGTCGGCCAACATCCTGACGTTATGGATGTCACTGTCATCGGCGTGCCGCATCCGAAATGGGGCGAAAGCTGTCTGGCGCTGGTGATCCCGGCCTCTGGTGCGTCGCCTGATCCGGAGGCGATCATGGCCTGGTCCAATGAACGTCTGGCAAAAATGCAGCGCCTTGTTGCCGTCGAATTGCGTGAGGACTTCCCGCGCAACGCGCTGGGCAAGGTGATCAAGAAAGACCTTCGCGCCCCGTATTGGAAAGATGCTGCCACCTGAGGAGGGGTAGCGCTGCAGCGCATTGGAGGACATGTCTAGACATTTGTTGAACCGCTGGCCGCGGCATCGTTTGTCTTTTCGGGGCTTTTGGCCTCAGCCGCTGAGGCAGAGACGGCACCGCTGGCGCCCTATCCGATGACCGGGGCTAACACCGTCACCTGGGATGCGGACAGCCTTTGGCGCTGGTCAGTTTACCGCGCCCGGGATTGCCCTGACGTTTCGGCGCGAGCGAGCCGGTCTCGCGCTTGAGCCGAACCATGTCGTTGATGAACTTGATCGATACGCACAGCCGTTGCGCCGCCTCTGTTTGTGTTGTCCTGCTCGACAGGCCGCACGGCACTTTCACGCAACTCAACAGGATGCGGTATGCCTGTCTCTGACTCCCATATATGCCTACAAAGCATGGAAGCACAGACCAAACCACATGGGAATCCTGAATCCTGTCAGGCGCTACACGCTCTAGTCCGACGCCCCGCAGCGTGGCCTAGGCCTAAATCAACGTGAAGGGGTTTGAGTCCGAATCGGCGCACCAGTGCAGTATATCATTTGCGGCTGGTATGGCCCAGATCCCAAGGTTGCGGGGGCTATGAACGCCCATTTCAACGCGGGCGTTGGCATCGGGGATTTCAACCAAGACGGGTCGGGCGACACATGGACTGGCTCCGGTGGCGATGGCACCGGGTCGATCATGATTGTCATCAAGCCGGGCAATAAAAGTGGCCCCGCCGCAGGCACGCTGAACTACGTGGGCACACCCTGTGTGGCCGGGCTGACGATCCCGTTCACCGGGTCCTTCTGCGGAGCAAGGCCGTGTCTGTCGATATTCAGGGCGCAGCACCTTGGCACAGGTGAAAGTCAATCATATCCCGGGCGGTGGCCGCCTGCTAGACGGCATCTTTACTTTTGCCCATTAAGACAGTTGCACGTGATGTCCCGCCGGGGCGTCACGCCGCATCGGGACGGATGGCCCTGACAAAGGATGTCGCTATCTTTTCCGGCGATGTGCCGCGTTTCTTGGAGTACCATACAGGCACCCAGTTCAGCGCACCAAGCAATTGAAGGCGCAAAAGCCTGCGATCCGCATCATCCGGCAGGTCGATATCTTTAAATAGGCGTTTGAATGTTTCCTCGTATTCGCGGCGATGCGCTTTGAGCTTCTGGTTCAGCTCCTCACGGTCCTCGGCGAAATTGGGTGAGATGATCGTTACCAGATTGCCGCTTCCTAGAAGCGCCTTCAGGTGAGCGACGGCGGCACGTTCCAGTCGATCCCACGGCGTTGTGCCCTTGGCGATGGCGGCCTCGGTATCGGCGACCATGTCTGTGACCACGCGTTCGTGAATGGCCAGCAGCATGTCTTCTTTTGAAGGGAAATGGTAATAAAGTGAGCCCGGCAGCATATCGACAGCGGCTGCGATATCGCGCATGGAGGTGCCGTCAAATCCGTGGCGCGCGATCAGAGCAGATGCTTTGCGAATGACGTCTTCGCGTTTGTTTCTGCGACGCGGTTGCTGTTGACTTCGCGCGTCGTCTTGCGCGCGCGCGCGTGACTTTTGCGGTGCCAAAGACCCGGCCTCCCTTTGTGCTGGCCCGTGGACGACACGGGCGGCTGTGTCCAAGCGCATACACGTGCGCCCTGGTCGTCATTCTACCGATTGTTTGTTTGAATTTCGAGAATGAAAATTCTAAGCTTGGTTTGCATTTAGAAAGGTGTGACATGTCAGGTGGTCAGGCGGTTTTTAAGGTCAATGGCGCGATTGCAGAAATCGTGTTTCATAATCCCGATCAGGGGTTTATGGATCGCGCGATGGAAGCCGATCTGTTGAAGGCGATAGAGCAGATTGTAGGCGATCCGTCGATACGCGTCTGTGTCCTGTCGGGGGCTGAACCGGGCGTGTTCATCCGGCATTATGATCTAAAGGTGCTGGCCCAGCAGGCTGTGCAGATGGCCGCGCGTGAGATGGTGTTCACCACCGACCGCCCGGTTCCCGAAGCGCCCATCCATATCGCCATGCGCCTGATGGAGGGCAGCGAAACGATTTTCATCGCAGCAATGACTGGCACTGCGATGGGGGGTGGGTTCGAGCTGGCGCTGGCCTGTGATCTGCGCATCGTGCAGGCAGGCGATTACGAATATGGGTTGCCGGAGATTAATCTGGGTATTCTGCCTGGGGCGGGGGGCACGCAGCGCTTGCCACAAATTGTCGGCCAGTCGCGCGCGCTACACATGACGTTGACCGGCGATACGTTGAGCCCGGATGAGATGGTAGCGGCGGGCCTGGCCTCGGCCTCAGTGACCAATGCGCGGGTGGAGGCCTTGGCGCTGGCGCAGCGCATAGCGGGAAAGCCCGTGCGGGCGGCCAGTCATATCAAGCGGCTTGTGCGTCAGGCGTTGTCGGTGGGGTCCGAGTCTTTCGGGGATGAACGCACGCTGTTTTGTGACCTGATGGTACAGCCAGACGCGAACCGGCTGCTAACTGAAGGGGCAGAGGGCGCGCGGCGGATCACCGACGAGCCCTGAGCCGGCTTACGTGAAGGGCGCTTCCAGAAGGATCACGGAGCAGGCGGCCTCGTCAAAGCCGATCACTCCACCGCCATTTTCCGCCAGTGCGATGCGAGCGCGGCCTGTTTGCCGGTCACCGGCTTCGCCGCGCAGTTGCAGCGCCAGTTCGTGGATCATTGACAGGCCTGTTGCACCCACTGGATGCCCCTTGGACACCAATCCGCCCGACAGGTTGACCGGCAGGCGGCCGCCCAGCTTGGTCGCACCATCTTCGACCAGCTTGCCGCCTTTGCCATCCTCGGCAAAGCCCAACATCTCCAGCTGGAAGATCTCGCAGAAGGATGTCGCATCGTGCAGTTCGATTAGATCGACATCCGCCGGTGTCAGTCCGGACTTGGCATAGGCCTTTTGCGCCGCTACGCGGCTGAGGCCCGGTTCTGACGGATCGCGATATTTGCCCCCCGTCAGGACCGAGGCGCGGACCTTGACCGCGCGGTTGCGGATGTCCTTGGGTTGGCGCGCGAGGACCTTTTCCGACACTAGGATCGCAGCAGCCGCCCCGTCGCCGATGGGCGCGGCCATGGAGCGCGTGATGGGCCAAGAGACCTCGCGATCGGCCAGAGCATCTTCCACCGGAACCTCGAAGCGATACTGCGCCTTGGGGTTCATCGACCCATGCCAGTGGTTTTTCGAGGCGGCGATGGCGATCTGTTCTTGCGTGGTGCCATAGGTCTTCATGTGCCAGGCGGCCTGCATGGCATAGGTGTCCATGAAGACTGTGCCGCCGGCGGCGTTCGGGTCAAAGGGTTTGCCTGCCTCCTCCCCGCGCTTGGCGTAGTAGTCGTGCCATTCCTGCGGGTCCATCTGGTCGATGCCGCCTTCGAAAATTTCCAGCGTTCGGGCGGCGTCGCCTTGCACGAAGGTTTTTTCAACGCCGATGGCCAAAGACACGTCCATATCGCCCGACGCCACGTCTTTCCACGCGCCGTGGAAGGCCATTGAAGCCGTCGCGCAGCCGCCTTCCACGTTGATCATAGGCACCCGTCCGGGGAAAAGCCCCTCGCGCACCAGTGGGGTGAAGCAGACCTGCCCGCGGATGTTGCGTTGACCAAAGGTGCCCATGCCACAATTGCCGAACCAGGCCTGTTCGATGGCGTCGCCGTTGTCCCAACCGGCATCGGCAATCACGTCCAGATAAGCCTCGCGGGTCAGGTCCTTGAAGCTGTCCCCTGGGCGTTTGCCGAAGGCGGTACAGGAGGTGACAAGCACATAAACATCACGCATTGTGGTCTCCTTTCAGAAGGATTTTTCCGTTGCGGCCACCGCGCGCGGCATGGGCGACAGCCTCTTTGATCTGATTGAGCGGATAGCGCGCGTCCACATCCGTTTGTAGCACACCTTCGGCCAGTTTGGCCTCAAGGAAGGCATGCAGATCGCGCATCTCGTCGGGGGTCGCGGTGCGGTACCAGTCGAAAAGCCAGAAGCCCTGCAGCCGCACATCGCGGAAGACGACATCGCGCGCGTCCATCTCATTCGGTTGGCCCGAAAGGAGGCCGTAGGCTACCACCGTGCCGCGATCGGCCAGTGCTGCGCCAAGGGCGCGGGTGACGGTGCCGCCCACGGCATCCAGGGCGAGTTTTGGCGCGGCGTCCGCGGCTGCGGCGATGGCTGCGGCGAGGTCTTGGCCTTCGTCCACGATGACAGCGTCCGCGCCGTCAGCCGTCAGCGCCTCGGCCACATCCGCGCGGCGGACGATGTTGACCGTATGCAGCCCACGTTCACGGGCAAAGCGGATGACCATACGGCCAACGTTGGAATTGGCGGCGTTCTGCACGACCCAGTCGCCCGCTTGCAGGTCAACGATATCGCTCAGCATCAGGTGGGCGGTGCCTGGATTGGCGCGCATCAGCGCCGCCTGTTCGGGATCCGCGCCCGCCGGGGCCTTTGGCGCCATGCGTTCGTGCAGGATCAGGGTATCGGCCCAAAACCCACCGCCCACGGGCAGCACAGCATCTCCAACGGCAAGCCGTGTGACGCCTTCGCCCACCGCATCTACGATGCCATAGGCCCCCACGCCGGGAGTGGCCGGCAGGGTGATTGGTTCGGCGCCATAACGCCCTTCGATCGAGAGCAGATCGGCGGGGTTGATCGTCATCACCTGAGTGCGCACGCGCACCTCGCCGGGACCGGGGGTGGGGTCGTCGTCTTCGATGATCTCGATCACCTTGGCCGGGTCGCCATGCTGTCGGAAGATCGCGCGTTTCATGCCATGCTCCGTTTCTTGAGATCGCGCAGGTCCACAATGCCCGAAGCGCTACGCGGGTCTTCCGCATCGGGAAAGATCAGGCCCTTGCGCACCTTCTGCGTGCCGGTGCGCGGCAGATCATCGACGAAATCCACCCAGCCGGGCAGCTTGTAATAGGCCACCAGTTCATGCGCACTGTCAAAGA
>AACY020305089.1_pt1 | contig 12202 bp, 9 predicted proteins | sample 267378 | NCBI WGS metagenome assembly AACY02 (sample SAMN02954345, study PRJNA13694) | marine metagenome | biome: aquatic; feature: ocean; material: water; isolation source: isolated as part of a large dataset composed predominantly from surface... | reverse complement strand
GACACTCGCGCTAAGCTCAGCCGTTACCGCGATCCAGGCTGGTCGCCCGGATCGCCGTCACCGCTGAGCTTAACGCGAGTGTCCCCTCCGTCCCGCGATACGGATGGATTGCGCTTCAGGGTCGCCCGGAGGCGCCCGCCCAAGCATGGCGGCGCACGCTCCGCTCGAACCGCCCGACGCCGTCGAACCTTTTCGGTTGTCTCCACCGGTCGCCGCTGCGCGAGGCGGGCGCGGGGGCGCCGAGGGGCCGCGCTCAGTCGAAGGACGGCGCGCGCCGCGCCGGGTCGAACCCGTCGAGCGAAACGCCTCCGCCCTCCGAGAGCCACACCGCCAGCCCCGCCGCCGCCAGCGCGGCGAGGACCGCGAGGGCGATCTTCCAGATCGACCACGGCCGCTCGCCCCAGACCGCCCCGGAGCGTCCGTTGACGACGATGCGGTAGCTCTTGCCCCGCCAGCGATAGGCGCCGATCCAGACCGGAAGCAGCACATGCTTGAAGGTCACGTCCGCCACGCGGGTGTCGAGCCGCTCGATCACCTGCCGGTCGCCGCCGATGTCGCGGCGCACGTCGCCCCGGATCACCCCGTCCATCACGCCCCGCGCGACCGTGAAGCCCTGTTCGAGGCCGACCGTGTAGGTCTCCGCGCGGAAGCCGGCGAGGAAGTCGCGCCGATAGGGTTCGAGCCGCGAGAGGTCCCAGGCGCCGAGGCCGCGCCGGCAGTCCTCGGGGAGAGCGGTTGAGCCTAGAGCGAGCACGTCGTCGAAGTCGCGCCGCACCCGGCCCGCGGCGCGGCGCCAGCAGATTCGCGTCTCGGTGACCGGCTGGCCCTTCGGCCCGCGCCTCTGGACCATGTAGACGTCGCCGCGCCGGCCGGAATAGGCGCTCTCGGTGCGGGCGTCGAAGGTCCACCACGGCGTGTAGACGCCACAGAGCGGCCTGCGGCGTGCGTATTTCTTCAGACCGTTCGGCGCGAACCAGCGCCCTGCGATCCACGTCGCCGCCGCCCGCTGGGCGGCCTTCGCGTCCATCGCGAAGGGCAGAAGCGCCTGCGGGCGGATATGGGCGTCCGCCGCGGGCTCCGCGACGAGCGGGCTCGCGCAGAAGGGGCAGACGCGCGCGCGCTCCGACGGGTCGAACTCGACCGACGCGCCGCAGCTTCCGCAAGGAACGGTCGGCGTCGTCTCGATCGGCGCAGCGTCGGCGAGCCGGCGGAGCGTCGCCTCGTAGTCCTGCTCGGCGACCGCCTCGACCCGCGCAGCGCGACCGGCCTCGGGCACCGCGGCCTCCGTCCCGCAGAAGCCGCAGATCAGACGGCGCTCGCCCGGCTTGAAGGCGAGCGTCGCGCCGCAGCCGGGGCAGGGGAAGCGCGCGCCGCCGCCCTCGCCAGCCTCCGGGCCCGGCGCGGGCGGCTCGCCCTCCTCGACCGGCGCGGGCTCCGCTGCGGCGGCGCGGCCCCAGGGACCCCAGCGGGGCGCTTTCATCGGCGGTCGGTCCCGGCCGTCAGCCTGCGGCCGGCGGCGGGGGCGGCGGCGGCGCGACGGTGAAGAGCTGCGCAAGCTCTGGGAACTCCTCGGCCTTCGTCCAGCCCTGTGCGCCCGGCGTCCAGACCAGCGTCGCCCGCGTCAGCTCTCCCGCGCTCGCCATGCGCCCGAGATCGGCGCGGCTGAACGGCCCCCTGGTCGCGCCGTTCTCCGCGACATGCCAGACCCGCTCCGGCGGCGGGGGCGGGGGGGGCGGCGCGGCCTGCGGCTGCGCCGGGGCCGCGCCCCACGGGCCGGCCATGCCCGCGCCTGCCTGTGCGCCGAGGCCTGCGCCCATACCCATCCCGATCGCCGCGCCCATCGCCGAGCCCGGCTGCGCAGCGGCCTCGCCCATCGCCTCGGCCGCCTGGAACTGCGCGTATTTGCCCAGATCGCCGACAATCCCCATGGAGGTGCGCTTGTCGAGCACCTTCTCGACCTCCGCCGGCAGGGAGACGTTCTCGATCAGCAGCGTCGGCGTCTCGATGCCGTAGGCGGCTAGCTCCGGCGCGATGCGCTTGCGCAGCATCTCCGCGAGCTCGTCGGTGTGGCCCGCCATGTCGAGCACCGCGATCCCGCTCTTCGCCAGCGCGTTCGAGAACCGGCTTACGACGACGTTGCGCAGCTGGAAGGCGATTTCGTCGGTGGTGAACTCGCCGTCGGTCCCGACGATCTCGGTCATGAACAGCGCGGGGTCGGTGACGCGGATCGTGTAGGTCCCGTAGGCGCGCAGCCGCACCGGGCCGAACTCCGGGTCGCGCATCATGATGGGGTTCTTGGTGCCCCATTTCAGGTCCTGAAAGCGGCGGGTCGAGACGAAGTAGATCTCCGACTTGAACGGCGAGCTGAAGCCGTGATCCCAGTGCTGGAGCGTGGTCATCACCGGCATGTTGTTGGTCTCGAGCATGTAGAGCCCGGGCTGGAACACGTCGGCCAGCTGACCCTCGTGCACGAACACGGCGGCCTGCCCCTCGCGGACCGTCAGCTTCGCGCCGTACTTGATCTCGTTCCCATAGCGCTCGAAGCGCCAGACCAGGGTGTCGCGGCTGTCGTCGGTCCATTCGATGACGTCGACGAACTCGCCGGCGAGACGGTTCCAGAGGCTCATGCCGGGGCTCCTCCAAACGCTGCGCGGCGTTCCATAGCACGGGGCCGCGGGCGCCGGGAGAGCATCCGCGCCGCGAGCGCCGGTCTTGGCGCCCCGCCCTGGGAGCCGCTACGCTCGCGACCCCGTTCGCCGCGCAGCTGCGGCGGCGTCAAGGAGTCTCCGCATGGCCGAAACCCACCATCTCGACTGGCGCCCCGAAAACCTGTTCTGGGGCTATTTCGACGCCGCGACGCCTCCGGCGCTGGAGGTCGCGTCGGGCGACGAGGTGGTTCTCGACTGCCTGCCCGCCTGCACCATGGAGGACCTGCCGCCCTCCGCCGCGGGCGTTCTGCCGGAGCATGTCGCCGCGATGGAGGCGCTGGCGGGCGCGAAGGGCGCGAGCCCGCACATGATCACCGGCCCCGTCTTCGTGCGTGGGGCCGCGCCCGGCGACGTCCTTCAGGTCGACATCCTCGAGGCGGCGCCGGCGCAGGACTGGGGCTTCACGGCCATCCTTCCGCTGCTCGGCGCGCTGCCCGACGAGTTCACCGACTACGAGCGCATGCATATCGAGATCGACCGGGCGGCCGGGACCTGCCGCCTGCCGATCGGCGTAGACCTGCCGCTTGACCCGTTCTTCGGCATCGTCGCCGTCGCGCCCCCGAAGGAATGGGGCCGCATCGGCGCGGCCGAGCCGCGGGCCTTTGGCGGCAACATGGACAACAAGGAGCTGCGGCCGGGGACGACCCTCTACCTGCCCGTCTTCAACGAGGGCGCGCTCTTCTCCGCCGGCGACGGCCACGGTCGGCAGGGCGACGGCGAGGTCTGCATCGCCGCCGTCGAGACGGCGCTGCGCGGGCGTTTCCGCCTGACCGTCCGCAAGGACATGTCCATCACGCAGCCCTTCGCAGAGACGCCGGAGACGCTGATGTCGATGGGCTTCGACGAGGACCTCGACGAGGCGATGCGCAAGGCGCTGCGCGACATGATCCGCCTGGTCGCCGAGCGTGGCGGGATCACCCGCAACCAGGCCTACATGCTCCTGAGCCTCGCCGGCGATCTCCGCATCACCCAGGTCGTCGACGGCGAGAAGGGCGTGCACATGCTGATGGAGAAGCGCTGGCTCCCGAAACGCGGGGGCTGATTCCCCGAGCGGGGATGGCGGCGCGGCGGCCCCCGCTCAGGCCGCCGCGCCCGCCGGCGGGGTCCAGGCGCGCTCGCGTATCGGCAGATGAACCACCGCCGAGAAGACGCCGAGCGCCACCGCCGCGCTCCAGACGACGTCATAGGAGCCGTAGAGGTCGTAGAGCCGCCCGCCCATCCAGACCCCGACGAAGCTCCCGATCTGGTGGGACAGGAACACGAAGCCGTAGAGCGTCCCCATCGACGCCGTCCCGAACATCGAGGCGACCAGAGCCGAGGTCAGGGGCACGGTCGAGAGCCACAGCACCCCGATGCCGAGCGAGAACAGCACCACCGTCAGCGGGCTCGGCGGAACCGAGAGGAACGCGAGGATCGCGACGGCGCGCAGCGCGTAGATCCCCGACAGCACCCAGGGCTTCGGATAGCGCGCGCCGAGCCGGCTCGCGAAGAGCGTCCCCGCCACGTTCGCGAGCCCGATCAGCGAGATCGTCGCCGCCCCCAGCGCCTCGGGCGAGATCTCGCGGCCCGCCAGCGTTAAGGCCGCGCAGACCTCCGCGACGTAGGGCGGCAGGTGGACCGTCATGAAGGCGACGTGGAAGCCGCAGACGAAGAAGCCCATCACCAGCAGCAGGTAGCTGGCGTGGCCGAAGGCTCGCCGCATGGCGATGGAGAGCGGGGGCGCGGGCGGCGCGTCGGCCTTCCGCGGCGCCCCGAGGAAGGGGATGCAGACGGCGATGGGCAGCAGCAGGAGCGACATCGTCATCAGCGCCGCCTGCCAGCCGACAGTGGCGACGATCTGCTGCGCCAGCAGCGGCAGCGCCACCTGCCCGGAGGCGCCGAGCGCCGAGACGAGGCCGAGCGCCTGCATCCGCCGCCCCTCCGGCGCCGCGCGCCCGACGACCGAGAGCACGATCCCGAAGGCGGTGCCCGAGACCCCCATGCCGACCAGCAGCCCCGTTCCGAGATGCTGCGCGACGGGCGTGACCCCCATCGCGGCCATGCCCATCCCGAGGAAATAGCAGAGCAGCCCGAGCCAGAGCGCGAGCCGGTCGCCGTAGCGGTCGGCGATCGCGCCGAAGGCCGGCTGGGCGACGCCCCAGACGATGTTCTGGATCGCGAGCGAAAGGGCGAAGGTCTCCCGCGGCCAGCCGAGATCAGCCGAGAGCGGCTCGATCACCACGCCGAACACCGACCGCGCCCCGAAGGAGAGCGCGAGCACGAGGCTCCCCGCGACCACGATCGCCGCCATGTCGCCCACCCTGTCCGCCGGTCTCGCCGCCATCCGCCGATTCCTAACCGTCCGGCGCCGCCGGATCGCCGCCCTTGTCGCGGCGCGCGACAGTCTCCTCCGGTGCGGGAGATTGCAACGGGAGAAGCGGTCGGGCGGCGTGCGGGGCGCGGCGAACAGGCCGAGGCGGATGAGTCCGGTTCTGGGCGGGAGGGGACGTTGGCGCGCTGAGCGGCGCCATTGGGTGCTCAGGATCGCGCGAACGCCCCAGCGCTGGGGCGCAGCCGATTTATCGCGCAAGCGGCTTTAAAGGCGGCGCTTCCAGCACCGTCGCAATGCGACCGCCCCCGGGATGGCGCGTTCGCGCGAACCGGGCTGGTCGCCCGGATCGCCAGCGCCGCTGAGCGGAAGGCGAACGTCCCCTCCGTCCCCCATTCCGACTTTCGCCTACGACCGAAATCGCCTCTCCCCGCCCGGGCGAGGCCGGACGCTTCGCGTTCCGCCCCGCCGCGCCCGCGTCGCTTGCGCCCGCGGCCTCGCCCCGCTCTAACGGGCGCGCGAAGGGGAGGAGACGCGATGCCCGACGGGCCGATGAGCCGCTACCGCGCCAAGCTCGCCGAAGGCGCGATCGCGCCCGATCCCGGCCAGGCGGCGGCGGTCGAGAAGCTGCAGCTTCTGCACCAGCGCCTCGTCGGCTGGTCGCCGGCCAGCCGCAAGAAGGTCGCGCGCGGCTTCCTCGGCTTCGGGCGCAAGGCCGCGAAACCCGACGCCGAGATCGGCGGCCTCTACCTCTACGGCGGCGTCGGGCGCGGCAAGTCGATGCTGATGGACCTGTTCTTCGAGGGCGCTCCCGTCGCCCGCAAGCGCCGCGTCCATTTCCACGCCTTCATGCAGGAGGTCCACGCCGGCGTTCATGTCGCGCGCGAATCCGGCGTGTCGGACCCGATCCCGCCCGTGGTCGACGAGATCGCCGAGGGCGCGGCGCTGCTCTGCTTCGACGAACTGGAGGTGCGCGACATCGCCGACGCGATGATCCTCGGACGGCTGTTCCAGGGCCTGTTCAACCGCGGCGTCGTCGTCGTCGCGACCTCGAACCGGCCGCCGACCGACCTCTACAAGGACGGACTCAACCGCCAGCTCTTCCTCCCCTTCATCGCGCTGATCCGCGAGCGCCTCGACGTCTGCGAGCTCGAAGGCCCGACCGACCATCGCCGCCGCGAAGGCGCCGCCGACCGCCACTACCATTGCCCGCTCGGCGCGGAGGCGACCGCGGAGCTCGACGCCGCCTGGGCCGAGTTGACCGACGGCGCCCCCGGCGCGCCGCGCGACGTCGCCGTGGGCGCGCGCACGATCCGCGTGCCGCGCATGGCGGGCCGCGTGGCGCGGGCCGGTTTCGAGGACCTGTGCGGCAGGCATCTCGGCGCCGCGGATTTCCTCGCCCTCGCCGCGGCGGCCGACACGGTGATCCTCGACGACGTGCCCCGCCTCACCCGCGCCCGCCACGACGCCGCGCGCCGCTTCGTGATGCTGATCGACGTGCTCTACGAGGCGAAGCGCCGCCTCATCCTCTCCGCCGCCGCCGAGCCCGCGGCGCTCTACGGCGAAGGGGAGGGGGCCTTCGAATTCGCCCGCACCGCCTCGCGGCTCGAGGAGATGCGCCGCGCGGACTGGCCGGAGGGGTGATCTTGCATAAATGATCCGTATCGAATATTTTTTCAATCTGAAGTTGGAAAGTGCTTCTATATTTCCGATTTCCCCAAAGGCAATCTATACGCTTGGTAATGCAAAATTAATAGATTATCTGGAGATTCCAGTGAGCGTAACACTGAGCAATTGCGGCAGGGTCGCTTGATGACCGAGCACCAATGGGTTCACGAAGCATGGACATCCAGAGATCGTCCTGATCGCGAATTGGCCGTGGAGATCACGGTCTTTTTGCTTGAGATTGGCGCTTCGGGATACCCTACCAAAGATATGTACAACTTTAGCGTTCCATGGTGCAAATGCGGTGATGTGACCGATAAAACGGTTACGCCAATTGGCTTTCATTGCGGAGAATCCAAGTATCAAGGCCGTGTGTCTTTAGGCTTTCATTTGCTAAGCGGTAGTCCCTGCAAGTCTTTTCCAAGAAAAAAGATGATGAACTATGTCAGGGCTTGTGGGATCAATCTAAAGGTTCCAAACCCAGGTAGCAGGCAAACTTTTACGTGGGAGCACTTTGATATTTCATGCCTGAGGGACGAAACTGTACGCGCTAAGTATAAGAGACTAATAGCAAACTGGTGGATACCTCTTTGTCAGGGCCTGTCTGTGATTGAAAGTCCGAACGATTTTTTGTGATTCACGGAAAAACAAAAATCCTATTTATTCGTGAAGGGTTTGCTCTGTTCGCGTCAATTGCCTGAACGACACGCGAACGCCCTGGCCTCTAGTACAGCGTCTTGCGGTATTCGTCCTCCAGCGCGGCGTTCATCTGCGCCAGCTCCCCGGGATCCTCCGGGGCCCCGGTCGTCTGGTCGAGGATGATCTTGGTGATCGACGGCAGCGCCCCGCGGTCCTGCAACGCGTCCGGGTCCCAGAGCCTCGAGCGCCGGAACGCCTTGGCGCAGTGTATGAACACCTCCAGCACCGTGACGACGACGGCGATGGTCGGAAGCCGGTCCTGCACGGCCATCATCGCGAGCAGGTCGGGGTCGCGCGAGAGCCGCGCCCGTCCGTTCACCCGCATCGTGTCGTCTAAGCCCGGCACCATGAACAGCAGCCCGATCGACGGGTTCTCCAGCAGATTCACGAGCGAGTCCAACCGGTTGTTGCCGGGCCGGTCCGGGATCAGCAGCGTGCGGTCGTCGAGAACCTTCACGAAACCGGCGGGGTCGCCGCGCGGGCTCACATCCGCGCGCCCCTCCGCCGACTGCGTGCCGACGCAGACGAAGGGCGACCGCTCGATGAAGGCCCTCGAATGGGGGTCGAGCTTTGGCTGGCACTTCTTCACGGCGAGCGGGTGGCGCGCCTTGTAGAGCGCCCGCAGGTCGTCCTCGGTGTCGATCAGGAAGTCTTCCCTCAGAGGCGTCGTCGCCGGCATGGTCCGCCCCGCTCCATCGCGATGTTCCAGACGTCGCCCGCGAGCCTGCCCCGTCTCGCCCGCCCGTGCAACGACGCTCGGCCGCCGCGTCGCGTCAGAGCGGCTTCTCCATGACCACCATATGCTTCGCCACCTCCGGATCCTGCACGCTGGCGGGATCGAACGGGGCGTCCTCGAACCCGAGCGTCCGGTAGAAGGCGACCGCCTCCCGCAGCCCGGCGGAGGTGTCGAGATAGAGCGCCGAGCAGCCCATCGCGCGCGCCTCGGCCTCCAGCAGCGCCATCAGCCGGCGGGCGAGGCCGAGGCGGCGGGCGGCGGGGCTGACATAGAGCCGCTTCACCTCGCCCTTGCCGTTCGCGAGGCGGTGCAGGAGCACCATGCCCAGAAGCCCGCGCTCGGGATGGGTCGCGGCGACGAACCGCCCGTCGGGTCCGAGGAAGCGCTCGATATGGTCGACCGTCTGGCGCAGCTGGCCCTCGGCGTCGACGCTCTGGCCGGTCGCCGCCGCGTGGACCGCGACGGCGTGCGCGAGGTATTCCCGGCTCATCTCGACCCAGCCCGGCGCCGCGGCCAGGTCGGTCACCAGATGCACGGCGACGTCTTCCGCGTCCATCTCCGCTCCCCCGCCCCCCGCCGAAAGCGCGCCGTCCTCGACGCGCCGGCTCCGGCCGCGCCGGCCGTCCGCTCAGACCGCGTCGTAGATCGCGCGCAGCCGGTTCACCGCCGCCTCGGGCGTCATCTCCTCCGAGGCGCCGGTCCGCCGCTCGGTCAGCTCGACCACGCCGCTGGCGAGGCCGCGGGGGCCGACCGTGATCCGCCAGGGCAGGCCGATCAGGTCCATGGTCGCGAACTTCGCGCCCGCGCGCTCGGCGCGGTCGTCGTAGAAGGGTTCGAGCCCGGCGTTGGTCAGCGCCGTCTCCAGCCCCTCGCAGGCGGCGTCGGCCTGCGGGTCGCCCTGCTTCAGGTTGACGATCCCGGCCGCGAAGGGCGTCACGCCCTCGGGCCAGATCGGCCCCTTCTCGTCGTGGTTCGCCTCGATCAGCGCGCCGACGAGGCGCGAGACGCCGATCCCGTGCGAGCCCATGTGGACCGGCGTCGCCGCGCCGTCCGGGCCGCTGACGGTCGCGCCCATCGGCTCGGAGTACTTCGTGCCGAAATAGAAGATCTGGCCGACCTCGATCCCGCGGCCGACCTTGCGGCGCGCCTCGGGGATCGCGTCGAACAGCGCCGGGTCGTGCGTCTCGTCGGTGCGGGCGTAGAGCGCGGTGAACTCGTCGAGCACCGCGCGGCACTGGGGATGGTCGTCATAGTCGATGTCGCGCGCGCCGAGGCGGATGTCCGTGACCGCGCTGTCGTAGAACACCTCCGACTCGCCCGTCTCCGCCAGCACGAGGAACTCGTGGGTGTCGTCGCCCCCGATCGGCCCGCTGTCGGCGCGCATGGGGATCGCCTGCAGCCCCATCCGCTCATAGGTCCGCAGATAGGTCACAAGGTGGCGGTTGTAGGCGTGGCGCGCGTCGGCTTCGGTCAGGTCGAAGTTGTAGCCGTCCTTCATGTAGAACTCGCGCCCGCGCATCACGCCGAAGCGCGGACGGACCTCGTCGCGGAACTTCCACTGCAGGTGGTAGAGCGTCAGCGGCAGGTCCTTGTAGCTCGACACATGGGCGCGGAAGATGTCGGTGATCATCTCCTCGTTGGTCGGCCCGTACAGCATGTCGCGGTCGTGGCGGTCGCGGATGCGCAGCATCTCCGGGCCGTAGGCGTCGTAGCGCCCGCTCTCGCGCCACAGGTCGGCGGGTTGGATCGTGGGCATCAGCATCGGGATGTGGCCCGCGCGCTGCTGCTCCTCATGCACGATGCGCTCGATGTTGCGCAGCACCCGGTAGCCGAGCGGCAGCCAGGAATAGATGCCGGAGGAGGACTGCCGGATCATGCCCGCCCGCAGCATGAAACGGTGCGAGACGATCTGCGCCTCGGCCGGCGTCTCCTTCAGAACGGGTAGGAAATAGCGGCTGTAGCGCATCGCGGCGGGCTCCCCGGTCGATCTCGCGAGTGGGTCTAGGCGAAGCGGGACGGGCGCGCAACGCGGACCGAGAAGCTTGCGCGCGAGCTGCCTGCAGCCGGTTTCGACCTGTCGCTCACGCAAGCGTCTGCTCCAATATCGTACATGTGCCTATAAACACATTTTCATTCTTTATCAAATTAATTTGGATCAGGAATTCATTAATTCTGTTCTTCTCAAGAAAAAGGCTAGCTGGGTCAAGGGTTCGTTCGCGGCGACCGCGCCGACCATCGCCGTTAGACGGTCTTCTGTTCTGGTGGAATCGCTCAACTTTCCTGTTCCGCCCGGCGTTTACGCCGGGTCGCGCCCGACCCTCCCCCCGGGAGGGCGCGATTGCGACGGCGCAAGCTGCGGCCTTGTCACAAGTTCTCGCCACCATAAAGCAAACCGCGGAATCCCCGGCGGCGCCCACCCAAGCTCGGGCGCGATCCTCTCCACTCAGCGACGATGTTTTCGTAAGACAGGAACACGTTCTCGGCTCGCCGAAGTTCCCCACGGCCCTTGAACGCGAGCGACCCGTCGCGCAAGATGCTTGCTCACTTCGGGGCGGCTGTCCGCGCGGACAGGAGGTGGGCCCCCGGGCCGGGTGGCCGCAGGCGCGGGCCGGGTGCGATCCGACCGATCCCGCGCGCGGCGAGCGCCGCTGCGAAATGCGGCCAGAGCCGCCCGCCCGTCGCCTCCGCCTCAGCCGCGCGCATCAGGCCGGGCGTCGCGGCGAAGGAGAATCGCTCGGGCTCAATGCGCCGCCAGAAGGCCAGCAGCACGAGCGCCGTGGCGTCCCGCGCCGCCGCAAGCGCCTCGCGGAACGGGTCCGGCGCGCGGTCGAAGGCGCGCCGGAAGCCTGCGCGCACCGCCGGGCGCAGGCCCGGGTCGCGCTCGGCCCGGTCTGCGAGCGCTTCCAGCGCCGGTGGGATCGCGCCGGCGGTCACCAGAAGGTCATGGTAAATATCGACGAAGGCGTCGAACCATGCGCCCATCAGCGGCTCGGAGAGTGCGTGCTCCGACGTCCAGCCATGGCGGAAGTCGGCCATCACGCGTTTGTTGTTCGCCTGGCGCACCTGCCGCGTCCGCGAGAACTCCGCGAAGCGGGCTAGCCCGCTTTATGCATCGGGTTGGGCCTGACCGCTCCGTTTTCCGTTGGTAGGGCCGTTTTGCCGAGGTTGCGCATGCGTCCTGGCGCACTCGCGGGTGGGCGGCGCGGCTTTGGCTATTGGGTTTTGGGGTTGCGGTTTTGGGGTGAGCGGGGGCGATGGCCGCGGCGGTTTTCAGACCGGCGCCATGCGCGGGAGCCGCTCGAGCAGCAGGCGCATGAGGGGGGCTGCGGGACAGGCGCTCGGCAGGTGCAGGGTGATGCGGGTCTTCATCTCGACGACGCGGGCGGCGATCTTCACGACGCGCAGGCGCAAGGTGTCGAACTGGGCGCGCCGCCAGGGCGAGCGCTTCGGCAGGGCGGCACGCAGGGTCCACATCAGCCAGTAGGCCCCGGCGTGCAGGAACAGCCTGAGCTGGTTGGCGGTGGCGCTGGTGCAGGAGGTGCGGTCGGCGGCGAGGTGGGTCTTGAAGGCCTTGATGTGGTTCTCGGCCTGGCCCCGGGCGCAATAGACGCCTTCGTAGAGCGTCTTGCCGGTGCCTTTGGTCAGGCTGGTGACGATGAAGCGGGTGTCGCAACCGCGGGGACCGGCCTCGACGCGGGCGATTATCCGCTCCACGCGGCTCCAGGAGCCTGCGCCGTCGTAGAACTCCTTGAAGCGGCGGATCGTGGCGCCTTCGGCCGCCTCGGCGCGGGCGGTGGTCGAGGCCTCCAGCGTCGTCACATGGGCGCGCAGGACGCTGGTGGTCGGCAGGCCAAGGATGAAGTCCACGCCGCGCGCGCGGCACAGGTCGAGCACCTCCGGCGCGCAGTAGTGCCCGTCGCCGCGGATCACGATCTCTACGCGCGGCCAATGGCTTCGGATTTCGCGGAACAGCCGCCGCAGCTGCGCGGCGATCTCGCGCCCGCTGGGCCGCTTGGCCGGGCGCAGCACCGCGGTCACGAAGCGCCCGGCGCCGTCGAACACCACGATCGGCTGGAAGCCGTACTC
>AACY020294365.1_pt1 | contig 12214 bp, 11 predicted proteins | sample 267378 | NCBI WGS metagenome assembly AACY02 (sample SAMN02954345, study PRJNA13694) | marine metagenome | biome: aquatic; feature: ocean; material: water; isolation source: isolated as part of a large dataset composed predominantly from surface... | reverse complement strand
GCCGGAGGCGCAGGCGGAGACCGCGGAGGCGCTGATGTCCGGCCTCTGGCCCGACGGCGCACCGCCCGAGCGGGCGGCGGCTTGCGCCGAAGCGCTCGCCGCGCTCGCGCTGCCGGAGGCCGCGCCGGTCTTCGCGCCCGGCGCGATCGCCGAGGCCGCCCTGTCGGTGGCGCTGCCGGGCCTCGGCCGCGTGTCCGGGCGGCTCGACCGGGCCGCGATCGGCGCCGCGTCGATTCTCGCCGTCGACTTCAAGACCGACGCCGCGCCGCCGGCGGGCCCGGAGGCGGCGCCGGACGCCTATCTCGCGCAGATGGCGGCCTATCGCGAGGCGCTGCGCCGGCTGCATCCGGGGCGGACGGTGACGCTGGCGCTGCTCTGGACGGCCGTCCCCCGGCTCGACGCGCTGCCGGACGCGCTGCTGGACGCGGCGCTGGCGCGGGCCGGCGCTTCTTGACCCCGCGGGGGCGGCTCCATAGCTTCGCTGTCCGCGGCGCCGCTGGCCGCCGAGCTCTCAGGGAAAGGGCGAACCCATGTCCACCGTCGCCGTCACCGACGACAGCTTCGAGACCGACGTTCTGAAGTCGGACACGCCGGTCATCGTCGACTTCTGGGCCGAGTGGTGCGGTCCCTGCAAGATGATCGGCCCCGCGCTGGAGGAGATCGCCGCGGAGATGGGCGACAAGGTCCGCGTCGCCAAGATCAACATCGACGACAATCCGGGCACGCCATCGAGATACGGCGTTCGCGGGATCCCGACGCTGATGCTGTTCAAGGACGGCGGGGTCGCAGCGACAAAGGTCGGCGCCGCCCCGAAATCCGCCATCGCGAGCTGGATCGACGAGTCCCTCTGAGCCCCATCGGGTTCTCCGAAGCGCCGGCGTCGCGCCGGCGCCTCGCGCGACGTCGAACCGCGGTCAGTAGCGGAAGCAGCGCAGCAGTTCGGTCGCGCTGATCACCGTTTCGTCCTGCTTGCGGAAATCGGGCTCGCCGTCGGACGGCTTGCCGTTCGACGTCGGCTGAGACTGGATCGCGGCGAGCCTGCGGTCGACGTCGAACACCACGATCGACTCGAAGAAGCGCACCGACCAGACGGTGCGCTCACACGGCTTCGACGTCGCGAGCCGGCTGAAGCGGTGGTTGATCCCGTCGACCACGTTCTTGGCGTAGCTGACGAAGGAGACCGGGCTCGGGCCGCCGAACTCCGGGAAGTACGAGGTGTGGACGTCCTCGACGACGAGCATCCCGCCGTCCCGGATCCGGGGCGTCGCGCAGACGGCGGTCGCGATCTGCTGCTCGAAGGTGTGGCCGCCGTCGTCCAGCAGCACGTCCACCGGGCCGACGGCGTCGAAAAAGCGCTTCCAGAACTTCGGATCGGCCTGGCTGCCGATGTGGATCTCGAAGCCCTCCGCCTCCCATTTCTTCGCGGCGGGGTTGAGATCCACCCCGATGATGCGCGCCGCGCTCCCGAAGAAGTCGCGCCACATGAAGAGCGAGCCGCCGCCGAGCACGCCGATCTCCACGAAGGTGATCGGCTTGCCGGCGTAGGGGGAGAAGAGCCGGTCGTAGACCGGGAAATAGGTGTTGTGCTTGATGCTGAGCCGCGGGCTGCGCCGATACGAGTCGAAGGCGCTGCGACGCGCGTTCATGCGCGGCCGTGGCAGTGCTTGAACTTCTTGCCGGAGCCGCAGGGGCAGGCTTCGTTGCGCCCGACCTTGCCCCAGCTCGACGGATCGTCGGCGACGGCCCCGGGCTGCGCTGCGCGGGCCGGACCCGCCGCCGCCGCCGCGGGCGCGCCGGCGCCGACCGTCTCGAGCTCGCGCTCCGGCGCGGCGGCCGGCGCTTCGCCGTAGGAGACCTCGACCTGCGGCTCGGGCGGGGGCGCGGGCTGCTGCGGCGCGAGACGGACATGGGCGAGCTGCCCCGTGACCTCGCCGCGCAGCCGCGAGAGCATCGAGTCGAACAGCGCGAAGGCCTCGGACTTGTACTCGTTGAGGGGGTCGCGCTGGCCGTAGCCGCGCAGGCCGATCACCGAGCGCAGATGGTCGAGCGTGACCAGATGCTCGCGCCAGAGGTGATCGACGGTCTGCAGCAGGACCGCCTTCTCGATCTGACGCGCGACGGTCGGCCCCATCTCGGCGGCCTTCTGCGCGGCGAGCTTGTCCGTCTCCTCGTAGAGCCGCTCGCGGATGGTCTCGTCGTCGGCGCCTTCCTCGGCGGCCCAGTCGTCCACCGGGAGGTCCTTGCCGAAATACACCTGCGCCTCCCGGCGCAGCCCCTCCGTGTCCCACTGGTCGTGATAGGCGCGCTCGGGAATGTGGCTTGCGACCAGCGTGTCGATCAGGTCGTGGCGCATGTCGCGCACGGTCTCGGAGACGTCGTCGGCCTCCATGACTTCGCGGCGCTGGGCGAAGATCGCCTTGCGCTGGTCGTTCATCACGTCGTCGAACTTCAGCAGGTTCTTGCGGATGTCGAAGTTGCGCGCCTCGACCTTGCCCTGAGCCCGCTCGATGGCCTTGTTCACCCAGTTGTGGACGATCGCCTCGCCTTCCTCGAGCCCGAGGCGCTGGAGCATCCCGTCCATGCGCTGCCCGCCGAAGATGCGCATGAGGTCGTCTTCGAGGCTCAGGAAGAAGGTCGAGCGGCCGGGGTCGCCCTGGCGGCCCGAGCGGCCGCGGAGCTGGTTGTCGATGCGCCGGCTCTCGTGGCGCTCGGTGCCGATCACCCAGAGGCCGCCGGCGGCGAGCGCCTGCTGGCGCTGCTTCTCGACGTCCCGCTCGACCTTCGCGGTGATGGACGCGACCTTCTCGGGGTCCGTCTCGTCGCCGACCTCCTCGGCCACGCGCATCTCGACATTGCCGCCGAGCTTGATGTCGGTGCCGCGGCCGGCCATGTTCGTCGCGATCGTCACCGCCGAGGGGCGCCCCGCCTGCGCGACGATGAAGGCCTCCTGCTCGTGGAAGCGCGCGTTCAGCACCCGGTGGGGGATGTTGCGCTTCTTCAGCTCCGCCGAGAGCGCCTCGGACTTCTCGATGGTCGTGGTGCCGACGAGGATCGGTTGTCCGCGCCGGCGTCCGTCCTTGATCGCCGCGATGATGGCCTCGGTCTTCTCGCGCGTGGTGCGATAGACCTGATCGTCCTCGTCGGCGCGCGCGACCGGCAGGTTGGTCGGGATCTCCACCACGTCGAGCCCGTAAATCGACATGAACTCCTCGGCTTCGGTCATCGCCGTGCCGGTCATGCCCGCGAGCTTCTCGTAGAGGCGGAAGTAGTTCTGGAAGGTGATCGACGCCATCGTGACGTTCTCGGGCTGGATCGCGCAGCCCTCCTTCGCCTCCACCGCCTGATGCAGCCCGTCGCCCCAGCGCCGGCCCTCCATCATGCGGCCGGTGAACTCGTCGATGATGACCACCTTGCCGTTGCGGACGATGTAGTCCTTGTCGCGCTGGAACAGCTTGTGCGCGCGCAACGCTTGGTTGACGTGGTGGACGAGCGTCACGTTCTCGGGGTCGTAAAGCGTCGCCTCGCCCTTCAGCCGGCCGCTCGCGCGCAGGACCTGCTCGACATGCTCGTTGCCCTCTTCGGTGAGCGCGGCGGAGCGGGCCTTCTCGTCGATCTCGTAATGCTCGGGGCGGAGCGACGGCGCGAGCTTGTCGATTTCGATGTAGAGCTCGGACTGGTCCTGCGTCGGGCCGGAGATGATCAGCGGCGTGCGCGCCTCGTCCACTAGGATCGAGTCGACCTCGTCGACGATCGCGTAGAAGTGGCCGCGCTGAGTCATGTCCTCCAGTCGGAACTTCATGTTGTCGCGCAGGTAGTCGAAGCCGAGCTCGTTGTTGGTGGCGTAGGTGACGTCGCAGGCGTAGGCGGCGCGGCGCGACGCGTCGTCGAGCCCGGGGACGATGACGCCGACGGTGAGGCCGAGGAACTCGTAGACCCGGCCCATCCATTCCGCGTCGCGCTTGGCGAGGTAGTCGTTGACGGTGACGACGTGGCACCCCTTGCCGGCGAGCGCGTTCAGGTAGATCGGCATCGTGGCGACGAGCGTCTTGCCCTCGCCCGTCTTCATCTCGGAGATGTTGCCCTGGTGCAGGATGATCCCGCCCATCAGCTGCACGTCGAACGGCCGCAGCCCGAGGGCCCGCTTCGCCGCCTCCCGCACCGTCGCGAACGCCTCCGGCAGCAGGGCGTCGAGGCTCTCGCCGCCGGCGTAGCGCTTGCGGAACGTCTCGGTCCGGGCGCGCAGCGCCTCGTCCGAAAGCGCCGCGGTCTCGGCTTCGAGCGCGTTGATCCGCTCGACGAGCTTGGCCGTCGGCTTGAGCTTGCGCTCGTTCTCGGTCCCGAAGACCCGTTTCGCGATACCGCCGAACATGCGCCGCTCCGTCACCCTTGCCCGCGGCCGGCCGCCGCGTTCGCTGCCGCCGCGCGTCCTTGTCGACCGCCTCCGCGCGGCGTAGATCAGGGGAGGTCGCGTGCGCCGGCGCATCGCCTCACGCGAGGCGTAGGTAAGCGGCGGCCCTGAGCGAGTCAACGTCGCGCGCCTGCCCGGGATCCGGCGCGCATCCCGAAGGAACGGCGGACCCGCCACCCAGACCGACCCCTGGAGGTTTCATGACCCATCGCATCGCCTCGCTCGCCGCGGCGGCCGTTCTCGCCCTCGCCGGCCCGCTGGCGGCGCAGGAGACCGACCCGGAGACCGTGGTCGCGACCGTCAACGGCGAGCCGATCACCCTCGGCGACATCGCCTCGGTGCGCGCCGACCTGCCCCAGCAGTACCAGCAGCTCCCCGACGAGGCGCTCTACGAAGGCATCCGCGAACAGCTGATCGACCAGAAGCTGATGACCCAGGCCGCGGAGGCCGCGGGCGTGGCCGACGAGGCCGCCGTGCGCCGAGCGCTCCAGATCCAGCGCCAGAGCCTGCTCTCCGACTTCTACATGCGCCTCCAGATGCGCGAGCGCCTGACCGCCGAGCGCCTCGCCGAGGCGTATCAGACGCGCTACGCGGAAGCCGAGCCGGTGCAGGAGATCCGCGCGCGCCACATCCTCGTCGACAGCGAGGAGACGGCGCAGGACATCAAGGACCAGATCGACGACGGCGCGGACTTCGCCGATCTCGCCGCCGAGCACGGGACCGACGGCACCAGCCGGCAGGGCGGCGATCTCGGCTGGTTCGACCGCACCGTGATGGTCCCCGCCTTCGCCGAGGCCGCCTTCGCGCTCGAGATCGGCGAGGTCTCCGAGCCCGTGCAGACCAATTTCGGCTGGCACCTGATCGAGGTGACCGACGAGCGCGAGGCGCCGGTCCCGACGCTCGAGCAGGTGCGCGGGGAACTCGCCCGCGAACTCGGCCAGGAGATCGCGCAGGAGGTCCTCACGGACCTGCGCGACGCCGCCGAGATCGTGACGGCCGGGAGCAATCCGGGGATCGACGCGTTCCGCGACCCGGCGCTCTCGACCTATCCCTGACGGCCATGGCGACGATCACCGCCGTCTCGCCCTTCGCGCCTGAGCGGTTTCCGGACCTGCCCGAGGTCAGGGGCGTGCGCCTCGCCGCCGGGGCCGCGGGCGTGCGCTACAAGGGGCGCGACGACGTGATGCTCGCGGAGATCGCGCCTGGCGCGGCGCTGGCGGGCGTGTTCACCCGCTCGAAGACCCGCGCGGCGCCGGTGCTGCTCTGCGAGGCGCGACTGGCGGCGCGGCGCGCGGGCGCACCGGCTGATGGGAAGGCCGCGATCGCGGTCAATTCCGGCAACGCAAACGCCTTCACGGGCGCTGGCGGGCGCGACGGGGCGGAGCGCATGGCCGCCGCTGCGGCGGCGGCGGTCGGCGCCGACCCCGCCAATGCGCTGGTCGCCTCGACCGGCGTCATCGGCGAGCCGCTGCCGGCCGGGAAGATCGAGGCCGTGATGGGCGACCTCGCGGGCCGGCTCGACGGGCGCGCCTGGGAGGCCGCGGCGCGGGCGATCATGACGACCGACACCTTTCCGAAGGGCGCGGGGCTGCGCGTCGATCTCGGCGGGGCGGAAGCCGCGATCGCGGGTTTCGCGAAGGGCTCGGGCATGATCGCGCCCGACATGGCGACGATGCTCGCCTTCGTCTTCACCGACGCGCCCGTCGCCGAGCCGCTGCTCCAGGCCATGCTCGCCGCCGAATGCGACCGCAGCTTCAACGCGATCACGGTGGACGGCGACACCTCGACCTCCGACACGCTGATCGTCGCGGCGACGGGGCTTTGCGGGGCGGCGCGGATCGAGAGCGCCGACGATCCGCGCGCCGCGCCCTTCCAGGCCGCGCTTGGGGGCGTGCTGCGGGATCTGGCGCATCAGGTGGTCAAGGACGGGGAGGGCGCGTCGAAATTCTGCGCGGTCACCGTGACCGGCGCGGAGAGCGACGCCGCGGCGCGGCGCATAGGGCTCTCCATCGCCAACTCGCCGCTCGTGAAGACGGCGCTGGCGGGCGAGGACCCGAACTGGGGCCGCATCGTGATGGCGGTCGGCAAGTCGGGCGAGGCCGCCGATCGCGACCGGCTCACGATCCGGTTCGGCGACATTCTCGTCGCCGAAAAGGGCTGGGTCGCCGCCGGCTATCGCGAGGCGGACGGCGCCGACTACATGAAACGGGCGGAGCTCGAGATCGCCGTGGATGTCGGCGTCGGGGCCGGTGCCGCGACCGTCTGGACCTGCGACCTGACGCACGCCTACGTCTCGATCAACGCCGACTACCGGAGTTGAGCGGCGCGGTGCCGCGCCGCTCGACGCTTTCCGCTCAGCTCAGCTCGGCCTCCCGCGCACAGAACGCGCCGAGGGAGACGATGGCGGCGGTGGCGAGGATCAGGGTCATGTCAGCCTCCATTCGGCGTCCGGACCGACGACATAGCGCATCCCCGCCGCTTTCGGCGCCGCCGCGCGTCGGGACCCCGGTCTGCGCGCGCCGCAAACCGGCGGCGCCCGTCACCAGAAGGCGACGACCATCGCCGCCGTGACCGCGAGGACGACCAGCCCCTGCGCCAGCGGCCGCTTGACCAGCGGCAGGTCGCCGTCGCGGGCGCGGTTGCGCGGCCAGGTGAGTTCGTCGACGACCGCCTCCGGCGGCCGGTCCTCGCGCGCGGCGATCACCGCGAACACCAGCCCGCTGAACGCGGTCATGATGCCGACATTGACGGTGAAATGCGCGTCCCAGAGCCCCTGGCGCGTCGCGACGAACAGCGCGACACCGACGATATGCCCCGCAAGAAGCGTCGTGAAGGCGGCCCCGCCGCGGCCGCGCGGCCAGAACACGCCGAGCAGGAAGATCGCGGCGACGGGCGGCACGAGGATCGAGAACGCCTGCTGGAGATAATCCCAGAGCCCGCCGAAATTCGCGATGTTCGGCGCCCAGACCGCCGCGACGACCATGAAGCCGAGCGTCGTCATGCGCCCGAGCCGACCGACGTGCCGCGGCGACATCTCGCGCGCAGGGGTGCGGACGAAGTCGTGGATCACGAGGGTCGAGGCGGAGTTCAGCGTCGAATCGATGCTCGACATGATCGCCGCGATCAGCCCCGCCATCACGAGCCCGGTCAGGCCGACGGGCAGCAGCTCCACCACGAGCGTCGGGAACACCTGATCGCCGTTCTCGAGATCGGGAAAGAGGTCGATCGCCATCGCCCCCGGCAGCACCATGATGAAGAGCGGCAGCAGCTTGAGCGCGCCCCCGAGATTGGCGCCCCATTGCGCGTGGCGAACCGAGGCCGCGCCGAGCACCCGCTGCGTGATGTACTGGTTCGTCGCCCAGTACCAGAAGCCGAGAATCGGCACGCCGATCAGGGTCCCGAGCCAGGGGAGCGAGTCGTCGTCGAGCGGGCGGATGAGCGACAGGTGGCCCTCCGGCACCGAGTCGCGCACCGCCGACCAGCTCCAGCCGAACTCGGCGAAGGCGATCGCGGTCAGCGCGCAGGAGCCGACGATCAGGACGACGGTCTGGATCACGTCGGTGTAGACCACGGCGCGCAGCCCGCCCGCCGCGGTGTAGAGCCCCGCCACCAGCGCGAGGACCAGGCAGGTCTGCCAGAGCACGAGCTCAGGAAAGAAGGTCCGCAGCACGACCGCGCCGGCGTAGATCCCGCCCGCGGTGTCCACGATGATCGTGAGCAGGATGCTGATCGCCGAGAAATACAGGCGCGAGCGCCGGTCGAACCGCAGCTCCAGGAATTCGGGGACGGTGGTGATCCGGCTTTTCAGATAGATCGGAATGTAGAAGATCGCCATGAAGACGAGGACGACGCCCGCCATCCATTCGTAGTTGGAGACCGCGATCCCGCTCGTGTAGGCGACGCCGGCGAGGCCGATCAGCGTCGTGGAGGAGATGTTCGAGGCGAAGAGCGATCCGCCGATCAGCGGCCAGGTCAGGCTGCGCCCCGCGAGGAACAGATCGTCGCCGGTCTCGACCTTGCGCGCGACCCAGAACCCGATGGCGAGAACGGCGGCGAAATACCCCGCGATCACGAGAAGATCGAGCAGAGCGATCGGCGTGTCTTCCATGAGTCGCACCCGTTGAACCCGTCGGAGGGGTGCAACGTCGGGACGCGGCGATGGTTGCGCCGTCGGCGGGGAGAGGGCCGGGCGGGGCCGGACGCACGGCGCGCCGAATCACGAGCGGCGGGAGCATGGCGGTCCGCTCGCGCAAGCTGACACTTCGGCGCGCAAGTCGGACGGCGCATGGCGCCGACGTCCCATCGGCGACGGGCGGCCGTCAGCCTGTCAGCGTCGCCGGCTGGAGGATCGCCGCAGCGGCGACGCGGCTGCGCGGCAGGTCAGAAGGCCCGGCCGGGCGCGCCAGTCCGGCGCGGCGCGCGCCGGAAGCCGGGCGATCAGAAGCCGAAGCCCTCGAACTTCTTCTTGAAGCGCGAGACGCGGCCGCCGGTGTCCATGAGCTTCTGGCCGCCGCCGGTCCAGGCGGGGTGCGCGGAGGGATCGATGTCGAGCGTCAGCGTCGCGCCCTCGTTCCCGTAGGTGGAGCGCATCTGCACGACGTCCCCGTTCGTCATCTTCACGTCGATGACGTGGTAGTCGGGGTGGATGTCTTTCTTCATCGTCTCACTCCCGCGCGAGGCCCCGCGCCGAAAGGGGAGGCGTTTCCGCGCGACGCGGACCCGCTCCCCGGCATGCCGTTGAAATCGGCGGTCGGATACAGGAGCCGCGCCGGGCTGTCCAGCGCCGTGGAGTCGACCCCGCGCCGCGCCGGGGCTAGGCTGGCCGCTCCCAGCGACCGGAGACCCCCATGTCCCTTCTCACCGAGGCCGAGGAGATCTCGGAGATCGCGTTCGGCTTCATGGGCTCGAAGGCCCTCTTCGCAGCGCTGCATTACGGCCTCTTCACCGCGCTCGCCGACGGGCCCGCGACCGCCGAGGCGATCGGCGCGCGCTGCGGTCTGCCCGCCGAACGGGCGCGCACGCTGCTGACGGCGCTGGCGGCGCTGAAGCTGCTTTCGGTAGAGGACGGGCGCTTCGCCAATGCGCCGGCCGCCGACGCCTTTCTGGTCAAGGGCCGCAAATACGACTTCGGCGACTACCTGCGCCTCCAGGTCGACCGCCAGATGTATCGCCTGTTCGACCAGATCGAGCCGGCGCTGGCCGACCGGCTGCCAGACGACGCGACCGGCTCCTACGCCGACTGGTTCGCCGACCCGGAGCAGGCCGCGCTCTACTCCCGCAGCCAGCACGCCGGCTCGCTCGGCCCCGCGCGGGCGCTCGCGCGGCGGGTCGACCTCTCGGACGCGCGCCGGCTGCTCGACGTCGGCGGCGGCACCGGCGCCTTCGCCATCACGCTCTGCCGCGCCTTTCCCGACCTCGAGGCGACGATCGTCGAGTTCCCGAACGTCGCGAAGCTCGGGCGCGAGTATGTCGAGGACGCGGGGCTCTCCGACCGGATCCGCTATGTCGAGGGGAACGCGCTGGAGACCGACTGGCCCGACGGGCAGGACGTGGTGCTGATGTCGTATCTGTTCTCGGGCGTGCCGGGCGAGGCGCAGCCGGGTCTGCTCGCCGGCGCGCGGGAGCGGCTCAATCCCGGTGGGCGCGTGCTCGTGCACGACTTCGTGGTGAACGAATCGCGCGACGGGCCGAAGCTCGCGGCGCTCTGGCAACTCCAGCACACCGCGTTCACGCCGACCGCGCGCTCGCTCGACGACGCGACCCTGCGGCGCGACCTCGCCGCCGCCGGCTTCCGCCACGTCCGCGTCGAGACGCTGATCCCGGGGCTGACGATGCTCGCCGAGGGCGAGCGCCCCGGCTGAGCCGCGGAACGGCGCGCGCGGGCGCGCGTTCCGGGGCGACGACGGCGGGGCGCGGCGCGCCCCGCCCGCTTCGCCTGGAGACGCGCCTTGGCCTCTCTCGACGACCGGTTCCTCCGGGACTACCCGGCTTTCGAGCGCGCGGTGGCGAAGATCCTCCTCGCCGGGATGGCGGTGGTGATCGCGCTCGCGCTCGGGAGCTTCGTCCTCACCACGCTCGCGACCGTCCCGCGTCTGTTCGAACCGCCCGACTACTCGGTGTTCCAGACGCTGTTCGACCGCATCCTCGCGGCGCTGATCGCGCTGGAGCTCGCCCATTCGGTGCACCAGATGGCGACGGGCAAGCACGGGCTGCGGCAGGTGAAGACGGTGATCGTCATCGGCGTCCTCGCCGTGGTCCGCAAGCTGGTGATCCTCGAGGTCCAGAGCACGTCGGGCGCGTTCCTCGCCGGGCTCGCAGCGGCGATCCTCGCGCTCGGGGGGCTGTTCGCGCTGGTCCACTGGGTCGAGAGCAAGCGCGGCGGGGACATCGACACGCCCTCTCCGGGCGCGTCCGACTAGCGCTTCGGGCCGGCCGCGCTCTTGCGTCCGGCCCCCGCAGGCGTATGGAGGGCGGTCCATGACCGACCGTCCCGTCATCCGCCTCCGCCCGAAGGCCGGCCGCCGGCTCGCCGCCGGCGCGCCCTGGGTCTACGCCGACGAGGTGGTCATGGACCGCCGCGCCCGCGGCCGCCCGCCCGGAACCGTCGTCACGCTCGAGAACGCCGAGCGCGCGGTGCTGGGAACGGCCGCCTTCAACCCGGCCTCGACCATCGCGGCGCGCCTGCTCGACCCCGACGGCGAGACCGAGATCGGCGCGGACTGGCTCGCCGCGAAGCTGCGCGCCGCGCTCGCGCTGCGCGAGACCTTCTTCGACGCGCCCTTCTACCGCCTCGTCCACGCCGAGGGCGACGGGCTGCCGGGCCTCGTGATCGACCGATATGGCGACGCGGTCGCTGTCCAGCCGAACGCGGCCTGGATCGACGCGCGGCTCGACGCGCTGGTCGCGGCGCTCGACGACGTCATCGCGCCCCGCGTCGTGGTGTTGAACGCCGGCTCGCGCACCCGCGCGCTCGAGAAGCTCGAGGGCGAGAGCCGCGTCCTGCGCGGCGCGCTGGACGGCCCCATCCCGACCCCGATGAACGGCGCGACCTACCTCGCCGACCTTGCGGTCGGGCAGAAGACCGGCCTCTTCTACGACCAGCGCCCGAACCACGCCTTCGCGGCGACGGTCGCACGCGGGCGCAGCGTGCTCGACGTCTTCAGCCATGTGGGCGGCTTCGGCCTCGCCGCGCTCGCGGGCGGCGCGACCTCGGCCCTCGCCGTCGACGGCTCGCAGCCGGCGCTGGACCTCGCGGCGGCGGGCGCGGAGCGGTCGGGCCTGGCCGATCGTTACGAGACCCTCCGCGCGCAGGCGTTCGACGCGCTGCGGGCGTTCGGGCAGGACGACCGGCGCTTCGGCGTGGTCGTCTGCGATCCGCCCGCCTTCGCGCCCAAGAGGGCGGCGCTCGCGCGCGGTCTGCGCGCCTATGAGAAGACCGCGCGGCTGGCGGCGCGGCTGGTAGAACCTGGCGGGTGGCTCGTGCTCTGCTCCTGCAGCCATGCGGCGGACCCGGTGAGCTTCCGCGACGCCTGCGTGCGCGGGATCGTGCTCGCTAAACGCGAGGCGGCGCTCGTCCACGAAGGTGGCGCGGGCCCCGACCACCCGGCGCATTTCGCGCTTCCGGAGACCAGCTACCTCAAGGCGCTGTTCTTCCGGATCGCGGCGTGAGGCTCGCGCTCGACGCCTGCGTCCTGTTCCCGAAAGGCCTGCGCGCCGTCCTGCTCGGCTACGCCGACGCGGGCGGGTTCGTCCCGGTCTGGTCGGAGCGCATCGCGGAGGAATGGGCGCGGGCGGCGGGGCGCCGTC
>AACY020537848.1_pt1 | contig 12215 bp, 5 predicted proteins | sample 267378 | NCBI WGS metagenome assembly AACY02 (sample SAMN02954345, study PRJNA13694) | marine metagenome | biome: aquatic; feature: ocean; material: water; isolation source: isolated as part of a large dataset composed predominantly from surface... | reverse complement strand
TGCTCATGGCATTGGGCTATACTGGTGAGGAAATTCTAGGTCTCTTTTATGGCCGTGTTTCCCTGGTTCGTCGTGATGCGGGCTGGGCCCAAGAATTCCGTCCCGAAATGATGCGTGGCGCCAAGCTAAACTTTGACCTTATTGACGCTGATACCGGTGAGGTGGCCGTTGAGGCGGGCAAGAAGATTACCCCACGTCTGGCACGTAAGTTGCAAGAAGGTGGCCTAAACCATGTTCTGTTCCAATCAGAACAGCTTGCTGGCCGTTATTTTGCGGAAGACCTGATCAATGAAGAAAATGGTCTTGTGCTTGTTGAGGCTGGTGATGAGGTGACCCCTGAGGCGTTAGCCGTGTTGGTGGATCATGACATTGAAGAGATCGCGCTTCTTGATATTGATCATGTCAATAAGGGCCCGCACATGCGCAACACCCTTGCAGCCGACAAGGCAGATAGCAAGGAACAGGCCCTGATTGATATTTACCGTGTGATGCGCCCGGGCGAACCCCCGACATTGGAAACCGCAGGTCAACTGCTCGAGAGCCTTTTCTTCGATCCAGAGCGCTATGATCTGTCCGCGGTTGGTCGTGTGAAGATGAACATGCGCCTCAACCTTGATGCAGAAGATACAGTACGTGTTCTTCGCCGTGAGGATATTGTTGCGGTGATGCAGGCGCTCCATGATTTGCGCGACGGCATCGGCCAGGTTGATGACATCGACCATTTGGGCAACCGCCGGGTGCGCTCTGTTGGTGAATTGATGGAAAACCAGTACCGTTTGGGACTGTTGCGGATGGAGCGGGCCATTAAAGAACGCATGAGCTCCGTGGAAATCGACACGGTGATGCCCCAGGACCTCATCAATGCAAAACCAGCTGCGGCAGCGGTGCGGGAATTCTTTGGCTCTTCTCAGCTTTCACAATTCATGGACCAAACCAACCCATTGTCTGAGGTGACACACAAGCGACGCATGTCTGCGCTTGGGCCTGGTGGTTTGACCCGTGAGCGTGCAGGCTTCGAGGTGCGTGACGTGCACCCAACCCATTACGGCCGTATCTGTCCGATTGAAACCCCGGAAGGGCCAAATATTGGCTTGATTAATTCCCTTGCAACCTATGCCCGCGTAAACAAATACGGCTTCATCGAAAGCCCGTATCGGAAGGTTGTGAATGGCGTGGCTGGTGATGAAGTGGTTTACCTTTCGGCCATCGAAGAGGGCCGGTATAAAATTGCCCAGGCAAATGAACCCTTGGAAGAGTCAGGGGCCTTGTCCAATGACCTCATCACTTGCCGCATGAATGGGGACTTTGTGACCATTCCGCCGTCAGAAGTGGAATATATGGACGTGTCACCGAAGCAGGTTGTTTCTGTGGCTGCGGCATTGATCCCGTTTCTTGAAAATGACGACGCAAACCGTGCCTTGATGGGCTCCAACATGCAACGCCAGGCCGTGCCTTTGTTGCGTGCGGAAGCTCCGTTGGTGGGCACCGGTATGGAAGCCGTTGTGGCCAGGGATTCCGGCGCGGCCATCGCGGCCAAGCGCGCAGGTATCATTGACCAGGTGGACGCCACGCGTATCGTCATCAGGGTAACCGAAGGTCTTGAGGGTGGTGAGTCCGGTGTTGATATCTACAACCTTCTCAAATTCCAGCGTTCCAACCAGAACACATGCATCAACCAAAAACCTCTGGTTCGTGTGGGGGATGAAGTTGCTGCAGGCGATATTATCGCTGACGGCCCGTCAACAGAATTTGGCGAATTGGCTTTGGGCAAGAATGTGCTCGTCGCTTTCATGCCTTGGAATGGGTACAACTTTGAGGATTCCATCCTTCTGTCAGAACGTATTGTTCGTGACGATGTCTTCACCTCTATTCATATTGAAGAATTTGAGGTGATGGCCCGTGACACCAAATTGGGCCCGGAAGAAATCACTCGTGATATTCCCAATGTTGGTGAGGAAGCACTTCGCAACCTTGATGAGGCTGGCATTGTTTATATTGGCGCAGAGGTTTCGCCGGGTGACATTCTTGTAGGTAAGATCACACCAAAGGGTGAAAGCCCGATGACCCCGGAGGAAAAATTGCTCCGGGCGATCTTTGGCGAAAAAGCATCTGACGTTCGGGATTCATCTCTGCGCTTGCCTCCTGGTGTCACAGGCACCGTTGTTGAGGTGCGTGTGTTCAACCGCCATGGCGTTGATAAAGATGAGCGTGCGCTCCAGATCGAGCGTGAAGAAATTGAGCGCTTGATGAAGGACCGTGACGACTCACTGCACATTGTTGAGCGCAACCTCCGCAAGCGTTTGGCGTCCTTGCTCGTGGGCACCAACGTGACCAAAGCCCCTAAGAACACAAAGTTGAAGGGGAAGTTAGCTGCGGATGAATTCCTCTCCCTCACACCAGGTCAGTGGTGGCAGTTGGCCGTTGATGACGACAAGGTCATGGATGAGCTTGCCCAGATCAAAAATTATTATGACGCGGCCCGCGATCGTCTTGAAGCACGCTTTACCGACAAAGTGGATAAGGTCCGTCGTGGTGATGAAATGCCACCAGGGGTCATGAAAATGGTCAAGGTGTATATCGCCATCAAGCGGAAGATCCAGCCGGGTGACAAGATGGCTGGCCGCCACGGCAACAAGGGTGTGATCTCACGCATCATGCCATTGGAGGACATGCCGCATCTTCCTGATGGCCGTCCGGTTGATATTGTTCTCAACCCACTGGGTGTTCCTTCCCGAATGAATGTGGGACAAATCCTTGAAACCCACCTTGGTTGGGCATCTGCCAACCTCGGTCGGGCGGTTGGTCGTGCATTGGAAGAATACCGCGAGAATGGTGACATGCAGCCCGTCTCAGACGCCATGAAGATGGCTTATGGTGCTGAGGTGTACAACAAAGCGATCGCGGATTTGCCAGTAGAGCGTTTGATCGAGACCGCAGAAAACGCCTCGCGTGGTGTGCCCCATGCAACACCTGTTTTTGACGGTGCAACCAAGGAAGATATCGCTGAAGCCCTGGTCCGTGCCGGCATGGACTCATCAGGCCAGGTGACCTTGATCGATGGGCGTTCCGGCGAGCCATTCGCAAGAAAGGTGACTGTGGGTTACAAATACTTGCTCAAGCTGCACCACTTGGTGGATGACAAGATCCATGCCCGTTCCATTGGCCCTTATTCCTTGGTTACCCAACAGCCATTGGGCGGTAAGGCCCAGTTTGGCGGTCAGCGATTTGGTGAAATGGAATGCTGGGCGTTGCAGGCTTATGGTGCTGCATACACCTTGCAGGAAATGCTGACGGTCAAATCCGATGATGTGGCCGGACGTACCAAGGTCTATGAATCCATCGTTCGCGGTGAAGATAATTTTGAAGCGGGTATCCCGGAAAGTTTCAATGTGTTGGTCAAGGAAATCAGATCCCTTGGTCTCAATGTGGAACTTCTGGATTCCAACGAGTACTGAGGAGCGCTTAAGCAATGAACCAGGACGTCACCAACGTATTCAGCCCCAATACGCCACCACAGACATTTGATTCCATAAAGATCTCGATTGCGAGCCCAGAGAAAATTCTCTCTTGGTCCTATGGTGAAATCAAAAAGCCAGAGACCATTAACTACCGGACGTTTAAGCCGGAGCGTGATGGTCTCTTCTGTGCACGTATCTTTGGCCCAACCAAGGATTATGAATGCCTCTGCGGCAAATATAAGCGCATGAAATATCGCGGTATTATCTGCGAAAAATGCGGCGTTGAAGTTACCCTCTCTAAGGTGCGCCGTGAGCGCATGGGCCATATTGAACTGGCTTCGCCAGTGGCCCATATCTGGTTCCTCAAATCCTTGCCAAGCCGCATCAGCCTCATGCTCGACATGATGCTGAAAGAGGTGGAAAAGGTTCTCTACTTCGAGAGCTACATTGTGATTGAGCCGGGTCTGACCCCGCTATCCCCAAAGCAGCTTTTGACCGAGGAAGAATATCTCGAAGCCCAGGAGCAATATGGTGAAGATTCCTTCACCGCTGGCATCGGCGCAGAAGCCGTTCGTGAATTGCTGATGGCGATTGACTTGGAGCAAGAGCGCGAAACACTTCGCGAAGAATTGGCTGAAGCGACAGGCGAATTGCGTCCGAAAAAAATTGCCAAGCGCCTCAAGCTTATTGAATCCTTTGTGGAATCTGGCAACCGCCCAGAATGGATGATCTTAACCGTTGTTCCGGTCATTCCCCCAGAATTGCGTCCTCTCGTGCCGCTCGATGGTGGTCGTTTTGCAACCTCTGACCTTAACGATCTTTATCGCCGGGTCATCAACCGCAACAATCGATTGAAGCGTTTGGTGGAGTTGCGTGCCCCAGACATTATTGTGCGCAACGAAAAGCGCATGTTGCAGGAATCCGTTGATGCCTTGTTCGATAATGGCCGCCGCGGCCGTGTGATTACAGGCACAAACAAGCGTCCGCTTAAGTCTTTGAGCGACATGCTCAAGGGTAAGCAGGGTCGTTTCCGTCAAAACCTGCTTGGTAAGCGGGTGGATTATTCCGGCCGTTCGGTGATCGTGGTGGGCCCGGAATTGAAACTCCACCAATGCGGTTTGCCCAAAAAGATGGCCCTAGAATTGTTCAAGCCATTTATTTATTCGCGCCTTGAAGCGAAGGGGCTCTCCGCGACCGTCAAGCAAGCCAAGAAATTGGTGGAGAAAGAGCGTCCGGAGGTTTGGGATATCCTCGAAGAAGTGATCCGTGAACACCCAATCCTTTTGAACCGTGCGCCAACACTTCACAGACTTGGTATCCAAGCCTTTGAACCAACCCTGATTGAAGGCAAGGCGATCCAGCTTCACCCGCTTGTTTGCGCAGCCTTTAACGCGGATTTTGACGGTGACCAGATGGCGGTTCATGTGCCTCTGTCTCTCGAGGCCCAACTTGAAGCCCGTGTGTTGATGATGTCCACCAACAACATCCTCAGCCCTGCCAATGGTAAGCCAATCATCGTTCCTTCCCAGGATATCGTTCTTGGCATCTATTACATGACCTTGGACCGGCAGAATGAAGTGGGCGAGGGGAAATCTTTTGCGTCCATGGCTGAGATTGAGCATGCCCTGCAGGTTGGTGCGATCAGTATTCACAGCAAAATCATCGCCCGGTTTAACACCGTGGATGAGGACAACAAGCCGATCGTCCAGCGTGTGGAAACCACACCTGGTCGCTTCATGATCGCAGATCTTATGCCGCGCCATCCGCGGGTCGAGTTTAACCTTGTCAATAAGTTGTTGACCAAGAAAGAGATCGCGAAAGTGATCGACGCGGTCTACCGCCATTGTGGCCAGAAGGATACCGTGGTGTTTGCTGACAGGCTCATGAAGCTTGGTTTCCAGAATGCTTATAAGGCCGGTATTTCCTTTGGTAAGGATGACATGATCATTCCAGAGGCGAAGCAGGGTCTGCTTGATGAAACCATGGCGCAGGTCAAGGAATTCGAGCAGCAATATTCCGATGGCCTCATCACCCAGGGCGAAAAATACAACAAGGTTGTTGATGCCTGGGCAAAATGTACCGACAAGGTCGCCTCAGAAATGATGAAGAAAATTTCTGCGGTCCAAATCGACGAGGAAACACAGAAGCATAAGGCTGAAAATTCCATCTACATGATGGCCCATTCCGGCGCCCGTGGTTCACCCCGTCAGATGCAACAGCTTGGCGGTATGCGCGGCCTCATGGCCAAGCCGTCTGGCGAAATTATCGAGACCCCGATTATTTCCAACTTTAAGGAAGGCCTGACGGTTCTTGAATATTTTAACTCCACCCATGGTGCGCGTAAGGGTCTTGCCGACACGGCCTTGAAGACAGCCAACTCTGGTTATCTGACACGCCGCCTCGTCGATGTTGCCCAGGATTGCATTGTGCGTGAGATCGATTGTGGAACCGAGCGTGGTTTGGATGTCAGTGCCTTGATCGATGGTGGTGAGGTGGTCGAGCCGATCATCGAGCGTATCCTTGGGCGTTCCGCAGCAGCGGATATCCTGGATCCGGGCACCGATGAGGTTATCGTTGCCAGGGGCGTCGAAATCACTGAGAAAGATGCGGCCCGTATTGAAGATGCAGGCATCCAGACAGTGAAAATCCGGTCTGCCCTGACTTGTGACACCAAGGCAGGTGTATGTGCCACATGCTATGGCCGTGACTTGGCACGTGGGACAGCCGTCAATATCGGCGAGGCTGTCGGTGTGATTGCGGCCCAATCCATTGGTGAGCCTGGCACTCAGTTGACCATGCGTACCTTCCACGTGGGTGGTACCGCTCAGGTGGCTGACCAGTCCTTCGTCGAAGCCAACTATCCAGGCACCCTTCGCATCGACAACAAGAATGTGGTGACAGGTCCTGACGGAAAGCTCATTGTGATGGGCCGAAACTGCCAGCTCGTGGTGGTGGATGAGAATGGCCATGAGCGTGCAACCCATAAGGTTACCTACGGCACCAAATTGTTGGTCGCCGAGGGTGATGCCATTGCCCGTGGCCAGCGGATTGCCGAATGGGATCCATACACATTGCCACTGCTGACTGAAGTTGGTGGACAGGTAAAGTTCATCGATATCGTCGATAACGTATCCGTGCGTGAAGAAACCGATGAAACCACGGGTATTTCTTCTATGGTCGTTGCCGATTGGCGTTCAAGCCCGCGTGGCACCAACCTCAAACCATCGATGATCTTGGTGGGTGATGATGGGGAGCCGCTGCGTCAGGAGAATGGCAACCCATATCAGTATCTCCTTTCCGTGGGTGCTATTTTGTCCGTGGAGAATGACCAAACGGTGGTTCCAGGTACAGTTCTTGCACGTATTCCTCGGGAAAGTGCGAAAACCAAGGACATCACCGGTGGTCTTCCAAGGGTCGCAGAATTGTTCGAAGCCCGCCGTCCGAAGGACCATGCCATCATTGCCGAGGCAGATGGCTATGTTTCCTTCGGCAAGGATTACAAGAACAAGCGTCGGATCATTGTGTCACCCACCGATGAGAATCTGGAGCCACTGGAATATTTGGTTCCAAAGGGCAAGCATATTGGTTTGCAGGAAGGTGACTTCATCAACCGCGGTGAATATATCATGGATGGTAACCCGGCACCTCATGACATCCTGAAGATTTTGGGTGTTGAGGCATTGGCCAATTACCTCATCAATGAGATCCAGGATGTTTACCGTTTGCAGGGTGTGAAGATTAACGACAAGCATATTGAAGTGATCGTTCGCCAGATGTTGCAGAAGGTTGAAATCACCGATGCTGGCGAAACCAATCTTCTCGCCGGTGAGCAACTCGATGAAATCGAATTGTTCGAGATTAATGAAAAAGCGAAGGCCGAGGGACGTCGTCCAGCCGAAGGTGAAAATATTCTCCTGGGCATCACTAAGGCGAGCCTGCAGACACGCTCATTCATCTCGGCGGCATCCTTCCAGGAAACCACAAGGGTGCTCACAGAGGCGGCAACGCAGGCCAAGTCTGATACCCTGGTCGGTCTCAAGGAAAACGTCATTGTGGGCCGCTTGATCCCGGCAGGTACCGGTGCCGCCCTTCGTCGTTATAAGAAATTGGCAGGTGAGCGTGACCGCACGCTGGTTGGTTCTGATCAGGCTGCCAACCGTGATGTGATTTCGGGCGAATAAGCCCGAAACCTCCAGCAAGCCTTGACGCGGGGCCTTACCTTCCTGTAAGGCCCCGGGACTTGAAGTGAAGGAAGTCCTAACGGGCTCTTTCAAGAAACTGTCAGCGGTCTCATGGCTGTTCAAGATGCGCGCAAGCGTATCCTCTGGCAACTCGGGGTGTCTGGTTCGTCCAGGCGCTCATTTTGTTTTTGTTATCGAAGTAAAGGCAACGACATATGCCCACGATTAACCAGTTGATCCGTAAGCCCCGTCAGGCCCAGGTGAAGCGCAACAAGGTCCCAGCATTGCAGGCTTGCCCGCAGCGCCGTGGCGTGTGCACCCGCGTCTACACCACCACACCTAAGAAGCCGAACTCAGCGCTTCGTAAGGTGGCGAAAATTCGCTTAACCAGCGGGTTCGAGGTGATCGGATATATCCCAGGTGAAGGCCACAACCTCCAGGAGCACTCCGTGGTGCTGATCCGTGGCGGCCGTGTGAAAGACCTTCCTGGTGTTCGTTACCACATTCTTCGCGGCGTTCTGGATACCCAGGGCGTCAAAGATCGTAAGCAGCGCCGTTCGAAATACGGCGCCAAGCGTCCAAAATAATTTAAGGAACGTTGAGTCATGTCTCGTCGCCATAGCGCAGAAAAACGTGAAGTTCTCCCCGACGCCAAGTTCGGTGATATCATTTTGACCAAATTCATGAACAACCTCATGAAGGATGGCAAAAAGTCCGCAGCCGAACGCATTGTTTACGGTGCCCTTGAGCGCATTGAGGGTAAGTTGAAGACCGACCCTCTTGCTGTCTTCCATGACGCGTTGGCAAATGTGTCTCCTGCCGTGGAAGTTCGGTCCCGCCGTGTTGGTGGTGCCACCTACCAGGTCCCCGTTGAGGTTCGCCCTGATCGTCGCCAAGCCTTGGCCGTGCGCTGGTTGATCAATGCTGCCAGATCCCGTGGTGAAACCACCATGGAAGAACGTCTTTCCGCCGAGCTTGTGGATGCCGCAAATAATCGTGGTTCCGCGGTGAAGAAGCGTGAAGACACCCATAAGATGGCCGAAGCCAACCGGGCATTTTCCCATTACCGTTGGTAAGAATTATTCAATATTTTTTGAACAAAGGATATAATGATGGCACGCGATAAACAACTTAGTGAATACCGCAATATCGGTATCATGGCGCATATTGACGCCGGCAAGACCACCACAACGGAACGTATTCTTTTTTACACTGGCCGTAGCCACAAAATCGGTGAAGTACATGATGGCGCGGCCACCATGGACTGGATGGAGCAGGAGCAAGAGCGCGGTATCACCATCACATCAGCTGCCACCACCTGCTTTTGGCGCGATCATCGTGTCAACATTATCGATACGCCTGGCCACGTGGATTTTACCATTGAGGTTGAGCGTTCACTTCGCGTGCTCGATGGCGCTGTGGCCGTGTTTGACGGCAATGCCGGCGTGGAGCCTCAGACCGAAACTGTTTGGCGCCAAGCTGACAAATATGCTGTGCCCCGCATGTGCTTCGTGAACAAAATGGACAAGATGGGTGCCGACTTTTACCGCACCTATGACATGATCATTGATCGTTTGGGCGCAACACCTTGTGCGATTCAGATCCCTGTGGGTGCCGAAGACCAATTTGAAGGTTTGATCGACCTCATCCGCATGAAAAATGTCGTTTGGGAAGGCGAAAATCTTGGCGCCTCCTACAGCTATGAGGAAATTCCTGCCGAGCTGAAGGATAAGGCCGAAGAATGGCGCGCCAAGATGATCGAAACAATCGTCGAAGTAGATGAAGAAGCTATGGAAGCTTACCTCGAAGGCGAAGAGCCTTCCGAAGAAAAGATCCGTGAGCTGATCCGCAAGGGCACCATCAATTTCGATTTTGTTCCTGTTCTGTGTGGCTCCGCGTTTAAGAATAAAGGTGTTCAGCCTCTGTTGGATGCTGTTGTCGATTTCATGCCGAGCCCGTTGGATGTTGAGTCCATCAAAGGCTTCAAGGTTGGTGATGAATCCGTTGAGGTTCCCCGCAAGGCTGACGACAACGAGCCTTTCTCAGCGCTTGCATTTAAGATCATGAATGACCCATTTGTTGGTTCCTTGACCTTTACCCGTGTGTATTCCGGCGTGATCGAGGCTGGTCAGTCCGTGTTGAATTCGGTGAAGGACAAGCGTGAGCGTGTAGGCCGGATGTTGTTGATGCATTCCAACCACCGTGAAGAAATCAAGGAAGCGCGTGCCGGTGATATCATTGCTGTTGTGGGCCTTAAGGACACAACAACCGGCGACACACTCTGTGATCCGTTGAAGCCCGTCGTCCTTGAATCCATGGAATTCCCAGATCCAGTTATTGAGATTGCCGTGGAGCCGAAAACCAAGGCTGACCAAGAAAAAATGTCCAACGCTTTGCAGCGTCTGGCCCAGGAAGATCCATCTTTCCGTGTAACTTCTGACACTGAAAGTGGTCAAACCATCCTGAAGGGCATGGGTGAACTTCACCTGGATATTCTCATTGACCGTATGCGTCGTGAATTTAAGGTTGAAGCCAACATTGGTGCCCCCCAGGTGGCTTACCGTGAGACCATTGGCCAGGAAATTGAAGTTGATTACACCCATAAGAAGCAGTCTGGCGGTTCTGGTCAGTTTGCGCGGGTGAAGATGGTTGTTGGTCCCAATGAAGCTGGTGCCGGTGAAGAATTTGTGTCGGAAATCGTCGGTGGTTCTGTTCCCCGCGAATATATCCCAGGCGTTGAAAAGGGCATCGATTCCGTAAAGGACTCAGGTCCGCTTGCTGGCTTCCCAGTGATCGACTTCAAGGTACGCTTGATCGACGGTGCCTATCATGATGTGGACTCTTCGGTTCTCGCGTTTGAAATCGCAGGGCGTGCTGCCATGCGTGAGGCCATCCAGAAGGGTGCGCCAAAGTTGCTTGAGCCAATCATGAAGGTCGAAGTTGTGACCCCTGAAGAATATATGGGTGACGTTATCGGTGACTTGAACAGCCGTCGTGGTCAGATTTCTGGCACCGAGTCTCGTGGCGTGGCCACCGTGATCATGGCGAATGTTCCTTTGGCCAACATGTTTGGTTACGTGAACAACCTTCGTTCCATGACCCAGGGTCGTGCCCAGTACACCATGTTGTTCTCCCATTATGAGGCGGTTCCAAATGCCGTCGCAGACGAAATCAAGGCGAAATACGCCAGCTAATTGCTGCGCGTCAGAGTGAAGGAGCTAGAAAATGGCAAAAGAGAAGTTTGAACGTAATAAGCCGCACTGCAACATTGGCACGATTGGTCACGTTGACCATGGTAAGACGTCATTGACCGCGGCGATCACGAAGGTACTTGCTGAGGCTGGTGGTGCTTCTTTTGCGGCCTATGACGACATTGACAAGGCGCCTGAAGAGAAGGCCCGTGGTATCACGATTTCCACGGCGCATGTTGAGTATGAGACGGATGGCCGTCACTATGCGCACGTTGATTGCCCGGGTCATGCTGACTATGTGAAGAACATGATCACGGGTGCGGCGCAGATGGATGGCGCGATCTTGGTTGTGTCGGCTGCTGATGGCCCGATGCCACAGACACGTGAGCATATTCTACTTGCCCGTCAGGTTGGTGTTCCAGCGCTTGTTGTGTTTTTGAACAAGGTTGACCAGGTTGATGACGAAGAGCTTCTTGAGCTTGTTGAGATGGAAGTTCAGGAACTTTTGAGCGAGTATGATTTCCCTGGTGATGAGATTCCGATCATCAAGGGTTCTGCGCTTTCTGCGTTGGAAGATCGTAATGACGAGATTGGTAAGAATGCCATTCTTGAGCTGATGAAGGCTGTTGATGATTATATTCCACAGCCGGATCGTCCTGTTGATTTGGACTTCTTGATGCCGATTGAAGATGTGTTCTCGATTTCTGGTCGTGGTACTGTTGTGACCGGCCGTATTGAGCGCGGTGTTCTCAATGTTGGGGACGAGATTGAGATTGTTGGTGTGCGTGACACGCAGAAGACGACCTGCACGGGCGTTGAGATGTTCCGTAAGTTGTTGGATCGCGGGGAAGCTGGTGACAATGTTGGCGCGCTTCTTCGTGGTATTGAGCGTGAAGGTGTTGAGCGAGGTCAGGTTCTTTCGAAGCCAGGTTCCATCAAGCCGCATGCGAAGTTTAAGGCTGAGGCATACATCCTGACGAAGGAAGAGGGTGGTCGTCACACGCCATTCTTTGCCAACTACCGCCCACAATTTTACTTCCGTACCACCGACGTGACCGGGATGTGCAAGTTGCCTGAAGGCACCGAGATGGTGATGCCAGGCGATAACATTGCGCTGGAAGTTGAACTGATTGCACCGATTGCCATGGAAGAAGGTCTCCGCTTCGCTATCCGCGAAGGTGGCCGTACCGTGGGTGCCGGTGTTGTGGCCAACGTCCTCGACTGAGGCAGGCTGTTAAGTGTTTCCCAGCCGGGGCCAACGCGCCCCGGTTTGGGTGTTTTTTGAAGGAAGGTAAGAAATGCTTGGTCAAAATATCAGAATTCGCCTCAAGGCATTCGATCATCGGGTTCTCGATGCATCGACCCGTGAGATTGTGAACACGGCA
>AACY020295249.1_pt1 | contig 12231 bp, 12 predicted proteins | sample 267378 | NCBI WGS metagenome assembly AACY02 (sample SAMN02954345, study PRJNA13694) | marine metagenome | biome: aquatic; feature: ocean; material: water; isolation source: isolated as part of a large dataset composed predominantly from surface... | reverse complement strand
CTACCACCTGCCCACTCTTACGGGCCAGCATGCCGGGGAGCAAAGCCTTGGTTAGGGCAATGGCCCCAAAAAAGTCGACGGCAAATATTTGATGGTAAACCGACATCTCGGTTTCGATTATCCGCGAACGTTGGGAAATGCCGGCATTGTTGATAAGGACGTCAGGCGTCCCCCACTTCTTTTCCACCTCCAGCGCTTGTTCAGCGATGGCCTTTTCGTCGGTCATATCCAGCAACAACCAGTTTACCTCCGCGGCTCCTGCTTTGCGGCATTCTTCGGCACTCCGTTCCAGGGCCTCCTGCCTCCTGGCGCTGAGGATTATACGATAACCTTTTCGCGCGTACTCCCGGGCCAGGGCGGCTCCGATGCCGCCACTGCCCCCCGTAATCCAGATCAATTTTTGAGGCATATGTTCCTGTGCTTATTGGGCAAAACAATTAAATTTCACCTATCTATCGCCCATGATGTCTCGTATTTGGTCTTTTTTCTTCCTGTTTGGTGGGCTTTTTTTTTGGGATTTCATCCACCGTACAAGGTCAAGGTTCGCAGGCGGATTCCATCCAGGTTCTCCAACTGGCGAGGCAATCCCTCAGCCTGGCTTACAGCAATAGCGACAGCGCCTGGGCCATAACCGAGGAACTTGAGGCCCTGGCTCGCAAAACGGGTAATCCGGCCCACCTGAGCCGAGCCTACAACATCTATGGGGTGATTAGCGACATCCGGGGGCAAGCCGATAGTGCCGTGGCCTATTACCGGAAAGGTCTTCGCTACGCTGGCCAGGGGGAGAACGAGCGGGAAAACCTCATCCTTAAAGCCCAATTTGAGAACAATTTGGGTTTGATCTATTGGAATCAAGCAGACTACCCCAAAGCCACTGAATACTACCTGCAATCCCTGGCTAAATTTCGCCGCGTGGAAGGGGCGGAACTAGGAGTGGTGAATACCCTGAGCAATTTGGCGGTGATTTACCAGGAAAGAGGCAATCGAATAAAGGCCCAGGAGTATTTATTGCTGGCCATGTGCCAGCGGGAGGCTATGGGAGACACTGCGGGCATTGGCATTTCCTACACCAATTTGGCCCTTTTTCACCTGGACGAGGGCATTATGGATTCTGTAGCCTGGTACGCGCGCAGGGCCCTGAGGATTAAAAAAGATCTGGCCGATGAATTTGGCATTGGCATCAACAATCTCCACCTCGGTTCCTACTACCTGGCTCAGTCTTTTTACGATTCGGCCTACAGTGCTTTTTCCGCGGCCGAGCAGCGCTTTGCCGCGCTTAATAATCCCAAGCGCTTGGCCGTGGCCTTGAACGGCCTGACTGCTGTAGCCCTGGCCAGAAATGAAGCCGATCGAGCCATAGCTTTATCCGAAAGGGCCTTGGAGCATGCGAGAGAAGCGGAAGCACTGGATGTAGAGGCCGAAGCACTTTTCTTGCAAGGACGGGCTCTGTCTAAGCAGGGCCGGGCCGAATCGGCCTATGCTGTGTTTTTGGAGGCACGCGACCTCGAGCGGGAGATTTTTAGTTTGAAGAGCGAGGAAACCATCAACGAAATGACCGTTCGCTAAGAAACGGCCGAGAAAGAGAAGGCCCTGGCGATGAATCGGGCGGCCCTGGCACAAGAGCGATTGCGCTCTGAGCATAGGGGGTTTTGGCTTTGGCTGCTGGGGATTGCCATCTTGTTGGTTGCCACCTTGAGTTTTTTTCTCTATGGCCAGCAAGGTCTCAAGCAAAGCCGATTGCAAGGACAGGCCCGATTTAGGCAAAAATTGGCGCAGCTTGAGTTGAAGAAGGGACTTGAACAGCAACGCGTGCGCATTTCCCGTGATCTGCACGATCATATTGGCGCACAATTGACCATCATTAGCAGCAAAGCCGATTAACTCGCCTTTCAAAACCGCAACAGCAATATTGGGCCTCACTTGACCGAAATTGCCGACCAGGGACGGGAAACGATGGGTCAATTGCGGGAAACCATTTGGGCCATGCAAAATGAGAAAGTCTCCTTGCCCATGCTTACTGCCAAATTGCAAGAGTTTTGCCAGCGCTTTCAGGACGCGGGCCGGGAAATCAGGGTTGAGCTCGACGAAGCATGCCGCCATCTCGAGCTTGGCCCGGCCAAAACCATCAACCTCTTTCGGGTAGCGCAGGAGGCCGTCCACAATGCCGTTAAGCACGCCGATTTTTCCCGGCTAAAAATTGGCTTGGAAGCCGATGCAGGTCTACTGCGGATGCAAATTCACGACAACGGAAAGGGCTTTGTGGTGGAAGAAGCACAGAATCAGGGCATGGGCCTGGCCAGCAAGCAGCAAAGAATGAAGGAAATAAGGGGGCGGCTTGCGCTGCAGAGCGAGCCGGGGAAGGGAACTACCTTGTACCTGGAAATTAGGATGGATGATGAAACGGAGGAACAACTGGTTCGGGAATTGGATTCTTAAAAAAGCGATCCCCCTCTTTCTTCTCTCGCTTCTGGGTGGGTCGATCGATATTTCTGGTCAGTCTCTTGATAGCCTAAAGCAAAACCTAAAGGAAGCAAAGAACGACTATCAGCATTTTCAAAGCCTGTTGGCTCTTTCCGCAGCGCAACTCTATCGCGATGCAGATAGTGCTCTTCCCTACATCCAAGCGGCTGAGGCTTATGCCCAGGCGAAGGGCCGTCCCCGTTGGGCAGTTGAAGCGGCCAACCAACGGGGCAATTACCGGCAACGCCGTTCCCAAAACGAGGCCGCCCTTTAAGTTTATGCGGAAGCGATTGAAAGGGCGCGAAACCTGGGTTATGATACGGGTTTGGCTAAGCTTTACAACAACATAGCCCTTATTCAGCTGCAACAGGGGGATTTGCCTCTGGCCCTGGAGGAATTCGTCAGTGCCACCCGATACGAAGAAGAGATAGGCAATTTTAGCGGGAAGGCCCAAGGCCTGAACAATATTGGGGTGGTGCATTATTACCAGGGCGATATCGAAAAGAGCCTGGACTATTTCCGGCAGTCGGTGGCCATCCACGAGCTGGCAGGCAATGAACTTAATGTCAAGCAGGGCTACAACAACCTGGGGGCCATTGAAGAAGCCCGCGAAAATTGGCCCGAGGCCCTGCGATTTTATGAAAAATCGCTCGCCATTGCCCGCAGATTAGGAGACCAGGGAGAGATGGCTCAAGGGCTAAACAACGTTGCCGGAGTTTATTTGGCCATCTGATTTAAGGATTCAAAAGCTCCTTTACCTGGGCCGAAATGGCCTTACCTTCTGCTTTACCCGTTAATTCCTTACTGGCGATTCCCATTACTTTACCCATATCCTGAGGGCCGCTGGCTTGTAGTTTTTCTATCAATTGCTTCAAGTACTCCTTGAGTTCCTTCTCGCTGAGGGGCTCGGGCAGAAATTTCTGAATGACTTCCATTTGCTTCGTCTCGGTCTCTGCCAGATCTTCCCGGCCCTGCGTTGTATAAATGTCCAGAGCGTCCTGGCGCTGCTTTTGCAGTTTTTGCAACAGTTTCAATTCATCTGCTTCGGTCATTTCCTCTTGTCCCCCCTTCTCGGTTTTGGCCAAAAGGATCGCAGATTTGATTGCCCGGAGGGCTTCCAGTTGCGCTTTGTCCTTAGCCTTCATGGCCGCTTTCATTTGGGCTGCTACTTTTTCTGCTAGTGCCATATTTGGTTTGTTCTTTTTTTGCCGGTTAATCTACGTTGTCGTGCAAAAAGGAATTGTTGCTGCGCAGGTCAGGTCCCCCTTCACCGTCGTCTAGCCGAAAGCGGCTTTGTTTTTCTTGCTGGCTATTGACAGCATTTTGGTCCAGATCAACTCCCTGACGCTTGTAAGCGGGTTCTTGGTCAGCATCGCGGAAGGCCTGGGGATGGTTGCGAAACCGGTAATTGAAGGCCTTTAATTTGGCCCGTCGCTCCTCAGCCTTCAAATGCATACTCTCGGCAATGGATGAATCTACGGGATTGATATCATTGCCTATTTTGCTTGCTTTTGTCTGGGCTTGTGGGCTCGTCCGTACGGTAAATTGGAGTGCTTCTTCTTCCTCTTCCTCTTCCCGGGCCTTTGCAGGTCCAGCTTGATTGAGCTGCTCTTCCAGGGCTTTGTAATCGTCAAGGGTAAAGCGCCGCACAGGCTCTTCTTTTGGCTGGGTTTGTTTCTCTGCCGGTCCGGGTTTATTTTCCGCTTTCGCGGGAAGGTCAATGGCCTGGCTTCTTTCTTCCGGGGCAATTTCAAAAAGTGGTTCTTCTCCTTCTTCTTCCTCCTCCTCTGCATGTGATTCCGGCTGGGAATCTTCTTCCGCCTGAGACCAATCTACATCAAATAAACTCGGTTGTACCTCGGCCTTATCCCGCTCGTCTATTCTTTTTAGTTCCTCATCGATGAGGTAGCTGCGGTCTTGCTTTACGGGCTTTTCATAAAGGCTAGAGCTTACTGCCTGGTCGTCTTCAAGCGTGTGCACCACCTTGTCGGGCATGCGGCCGATGGTCTTTTCCTGTTGATCGGGATTGAAGCCGGTGGCAACGATGGTTACCGCAATGTCGTCTCCCAGCTCGGCGTTTTCGCCAATGCCCATGATAATGTTGGCATTGCCTCCCGCTTCGTTCTGGATGTGCTCGTTTATTTCGCCAATTTCGTCGATGGTAATCTCGTTTTGGCCCGACACAATCAGCAGGAGCACATTCTTCGCACCCCGGATGTGGTTGTCATTGAGCAAGGGAGAGTCTAAGGCCGCATTGATGGCCGCGGCGGCCCGGTTTTCACCACTGGCACTGGCGGCTCCCATAATGGCGGTGCCGGAATTGGCCAATACCGTTTTGGCGTCCCTGACGTCGATATTGGCGGTGTAGTGGTGGGTAATTACTTCGGCAATGCCCCGCGCCGCGGTGGCTAACACTTCGTCGGCCTTGGCAAAGCCGGCCTTAAAGCCCAAATTTCCGTATACTTCCCGGAGCTTATTGTTGTTGATTACCACCAGCGAGTCTACGTTCTGCCGTAAACTGTCCACTCCTTTTTCTGCCTGCTGCAAGCGGTTTTTGCCCTCGAACTGAAAGGGAACGGTAACTATACCCACGGTTAAAATGCCCATTTCCCGGGCAGCCTCCGCGATAACGGGCGCTGCTCCGGTGCCGGTTCCTCCCCCCATACCCGCGGTTATGAATACCATTTTGGTGTTGGTACTCAGCAAATCCTTGATTTCATCCAAACTTTCCCGTGCCGCTTCCTCGCCGATTTCCGGATTGGCTCCTGCGCCCAATCCTTCGGTTAAACTAACTCCCAATTGGATTTTATTGGGAACGGGACTGGCTTCCAGGGCTTGGGCATCGGTATTGGACACCACGAAATCCACTCCGCGGATGCCTAAATTGTACATGTGGTTGACCGCATTGCTGCCACCGCCACCTACGCCAATTACCTTTATCACCGAAGATTGATTTTTGGGTAAATCGAAGCGCAAATCATTGGTTTCGATGCTCATAGGGAATGTTTACAGGTCTTCATTTAAAAATTTGCGGAACTTGTCGGCCCAGTTTTCCAGAAATCCACTCCGGCGCGTTCCCCGTTCGGTCTTCTCTGGCGCCCTTAGCTCTGAATCAATCCGTTCATTTTCTTCCTCACCGGAAGGACTGGAGCTTTGCTCGGGGGCTTCAAGGGTTTCGGGGGGCGGGGCTTTTTTGTTCTTGCTCTTGTTCAGGCCGAGCATAACCAGGCCCACGGCGGTAGCAAAGGCCGGTGAAGCAAATTCCTCACTCTTTTGGCTGGTTAGGTGCTCATTGGGGTAGCCAATGCGGGTATCCATGCCGGTAACAAACTCCACCAATTGCTTGATGTGCCGCAGTTGACTGCCTCCGCCGGTAAGCACGATCCCTGCGATCAGTTTCTTCTTGTTTTCTTCGTGACCGTAATTCTTGATCTCCAGGTAAACCTGTTCGATAATCTCCACCACCCGGGCATGGATGATCTTGGAGAGCATTTTCATGGAAATCTCTTTCGGTTCACGCCCGCGCAGGCCGGGGATGCTTACGATTTCATTTTCCTTGTTTTCCCCTGGCCAGGCAGAGCCAAATTTGATCTTCAGCAATTCGGCTTGCTTCTCGATGATGGCGCAACCTTCCTTGATGTCTTCGGTAATTACGTTTCCCCCAAAGGGAATTACCGCGGTGTGCCGGATAATACCGTCTTTAAAAATGGCTACATCGGTGGTCCCGCCCCCGATGTCAACCAGTACTACGCCCGCCTCTTTCTCTTCCTGGCTCAAGGTGGCTTCAGCGGAAGCCAGGGGTTCGAGGGTTATATCGGCAACTTGCAGGCTGCTGCTTTTTACGCAGCGACCGATGTTCTTTATTGAGCTGATTTGCCCAACCACAATGTGAAAACTGGCTTCCAGTCTGCTGCCGTGCATGCCCCGGGGCTCGCGGATTTCCGTTTGGCCATCTACCTTGAATTCCTGGGGAAGTACGTGAATGATTTCTTCGCCGGGCATCATGACCAGATTATGCACATTGCCAATGAGCTCGTCAACGTCGCGGTCTTCGATTACCGCATCGGCATTGTGCCGATTGATGTAGTCGCTGTGTTGTAAACTGCGGATGTGTTGACCGGCAATGCCCACTACCACGCTGCCTATGCTGGTGCTGCTTTGGTTTTCTGCCTCTTCCACCGCTTGTTTGATGGACTCTATGGTTTGGGTAATGTTGGTTACTACCCCCCGGTGCACTCCGAGGGAAGGCGCCTTGCCCATTCCTTTGATTTCAATCTTTCCGTATTGGTTCTTGCAACCAACCATTGCCACGATTTTGGTGGTGCCAATGTCCAGGCCCACGGCAATGTCTTCTTCGGCTTGTATGCTCATAGTCTTTTGCAGATTACCTGGTTTTCAAAGCGCAGATCAATGGTTTCCATCTCTTCCAGTGTTTTTTTATCGCCCGCCTGCCGGTAGAACACGGCCAGTTTGCGCATCTTGCGCTCGAGGTTTTCGGCTTGTCCCAAACGCACTTTTCGGCCGCCAGCCCGGGGATACAGCCACCAATCTCCCTCCGCATCGCGATGAACGCCATTAAAGAAGCCCTGCCAATGCGCTTCGCGCTCCAAAAGCTCAAGAAACTTGGCCAGCGGACGATGCAAGCTGTCTGGCCACTGGCCAGTAAGCAGGGGTGCCTCAGCCGAATAATGCGCGGTAACCGGCATAACTTTTCCTTCGGTGAGAAGGTATTGGCGGTCGGGGGAGCCGAAAAAACGCGCCAGGGGTTTATGTTGCCACACTTCGATCTGCAAGCGCTGGTTTAAAGAACAATATACCTCCGCCCTGAGGATAGCAGGGTGATTTTCAAGCTTTTCTTCCAACAAATGGGTGTTAATTTCTCGAATGGGCATTGCTTCCCATTTTGGCAAGACCTTTTCAATCTCGGAGCGAAGCACAAATTGATGGTCACCGGGTCGGTGGATGCTTATGTCCTGACCTAGTATGGCTGCCCTTTGTTGTTTTCCGGCGGCAGCCGCCACCAAGAGAACCAACAACAAGGCGCTTAAGCCCAGGATGACCACGTGTTTAACCTGCATCATTGGAGAAGGGCCATTTTAATGCTTTGTACCATTTGATCGATGTCGCCGGCCCCTGCGCTGATGAGGAGCTCGGGCTTGCTTTGTTTGATTTGGTTCAGGGCCTCTTCGCGACTGAGGATTTGGGCGGGCACCGTGAGGGCATCAAGAATGTTTTTGCTGCTGATGCCGGCAATAGGACGTTCGCGGGCAGGATATATGTCTAGCAAGATCACCTGATCAAAGAGGGACAGAGCCCGGCCGAACTCGGTTTGAAAATCGCGGGTGCGCGAGTATAGATGGGGTTGAAATATCACCAGTTTGCGCTTCTGCGGATAGAGTTCCGCTATGGCCCCTGCCAGGGCCTCAATTTCCCGGGGATGATGGGCGTAATCGTCAATGTAAACGGTGTGGTTGGTATTGATGTGGTACTCAAAACGCCGCTTTACCCCCCTAAAGCTCTCCATGCCGCTGCGGATTTGATCGACGTTTAAGCCTGCATATTCCGCCAGGGCGAGGGCTGCCACGGCATTTTCCACGTTGTGTTTGCCGGGCATAGTACAAATCAGGTCTTCTATTCTTCCCCGAGGTGAAACATAATCAAAGCGGTATTGGTGTTCAACCACTCGAAGATTTTCGGCGCGGTAGGAACTGCTGGGCTGCCAGCCGTAGGCCTTTCCGGGGAGTGCGGTCAAGCTTTCCTGGTAAACTACCGCACTTTGAGCCGCTTGCGCAAAGTGGCGAAAGCTTTCCTCCAAAGCGCGGGCTTCCCCGTATATGTCGAGGTGATCGGGGTCCATAGAGGTGACCACGGCAGCTTCCACGGCGAGGTGGCGAAAGCTCCGGTCAAATTCATCGGCCTCCACTACCATCCACTCGGCATTTACCTGACCCCAAAAATTGCTCTGATAATTGGTGCTAAGTCCCCCAAGGAAGGCCAGGGCCGGCTGCCCGCTGTGGCGCAGGAGATGAGCCAACAGAGTGGAAGTACTGGTTTTGCCGTGGGTGCCGGCAATGGCCAAACAGCGATGCAGGGCACTAATGGCGCCCAAAACGGCCGCTCTTTTGAAAAGGGAGAACCCCCCTTCGCGCAAGGCAAGGATTTCGGAGTGCTCGGGATCAAGAGCTGGGGTGTAGATCACCAAAGTGTTTTCGGGGGTGAAGCTGCGGGGAATCAGGGCCGGATCCGCCTGGTAGTGGATATGCATGCCTTCTTGCTCCAAACGGCGGCAGAGCGGGCTGGGGCTGCGGTCATAACCGGCCACCGACCGGCCCAGGGTGGCAAAATAGCGCGCCAGGGCACTCATTCCAATGCCTCCGATTCCTAAAAGGTAAACGTTTTCCTTATCAAGCATCCCGATAGGTTTTAAGCGCCAGTTGGTAAATGTCTTCCGTGGCTTGAGGTCGGGCCCAGGCTTTCAACCTTCCACTCAGGCTTTGTCTCCGCTCGGGACTGGCCAGAAGTTCCAGGGTCATTTGGGCCATAACTTCCGGACCTTCCTCTTCTGTTACCAATAAGGCTGCCTGATCATCGGCCAGACGGCGCGCGTTGTGGTATTGGTGGTTTTCGGCCACATTGGGCGAGGGAACCAGCACCGCGGGCTTGGCTACCACTGCGAGTTCTGACAGCGTATTGGCCCCCGCCCGGCTGATTACCAGGTCTGCCGCGCCGAAGGCCATGGACATGTCTTCCAGGAAATCGGTCAGGAGCAGCCCCTCAGAAGGGCCCTCCGATACCTCAGCTTGCAAGGCGGCGCGGTAAAGCTTCCCACACTGCCAGATCAAATTGCAACCGGCGTCTTTCCAGCGCGGCCACAGCTTTTGGGTCCACTGGTTGATGGTACGCGCCCCCAGACTGCCGCCCAGGATCAAAAGGGTTGGGCGTTCTGGTGGCAGGCCAAAGTGCTTTTTTGCATCAGCAGCCGCGGGCAAAGCCGCGCAAAGGGCCGGGCGAACGGGATTGCCGGTCAGGAACACCGTGCTCTTGGGGAAATAACGCTCCATCTTGGGATAGGCTACGGCCACTGTAGGTACCCAACGACCCAGCAAGCGGTTGGTAATGCCGGGCAATGAATTTTGTTCCTGAATGAGGCAAGGTATGCCACGCCGGCTGGCCAGGAAGAGTAGGGGGCCACTGGCATAACCTCCGGTACCGATGACCAGTTGGGGCTTATGTCGCCTCAACAGTTGCCGGGCCTTGAATAAGCTGTTAATCAGTTTGAAGGGAAAGCTGAGGTTTTGCAGACTTAGTTTGCGCTGAAAACCGCTGATCCAAAGGCCGCTGATGGGATAACCCGCTCGGGGTACGCGCTCCATCTCCATCCGCCCGAGCGCCCCCACGAAGTGTATATACACACCAGGATGAGCCTTTTTGATTTGGTCGGCCAGAGCCAGGGCAGGAAATATATGTCCGCCGGTTCCCCCTCCGCTAATCATCACCCGTTCAAGAGGCATAGTTCAGGTTTTGTGCAAGGTTTTCCTCTTCGCGCCCCTCCTCCGCTTCGGCTGGGTTTTCGCTGGCTCGGCTAATACTCAAAATCACCCCCAGGGCGATGCAAGTCATCCAAATGGAGCTTCCGCCGGCACTTATCAGGGGAAGGGTTTGTCCGGTAACGGGAAATAAATTGACGGCCACCCCCAGATTGGTGAAAGCTTGCAACATCAAACCAAAGCCAAGGCCCAGGGTGGCGAGCCGGCCAAAGTGGGTGGGGGCCTTGCTGGCCAGGCGGAGGATGCGGAGCAGAAGGATCAGGTAAAGTCCTAAAACCGACAAGGCTCCCAATAAGCCAAATTCTTCGGCGATGATGGCGTAGATAAAGTCGCTATTGGACTGGGGCAAAAAGTTTTTTTGGACGCTTTTGCCGGGGCCTTTGCCTATAATTTGACCACCCGTAATGGCCATTTTGGCGCGTTCTGTCTGGTAATTGGCTTCCGGATTTCCGCTGCCGAAATTTTCGATCCGGTGTTTCCAGGTAATTACCCGGCTGTTGTCGCTGAAAAAGGCCAGGGCAATGGACACGAACAAGACCAGCGTGATTAGGGCCCCCGCCACCATGAGCAGCAAATTGCGAAGGGGATAGCCGCCGATAAAGAGTAAGAGCAAACACAAGCTGAGCAGCAGAGCAGCAGTGCTGAAATTGGCAGGCAGGATTAAACCAATGACCAGAAACAAGGGCAGGATCAATTGCCGGAGGGTGCTGCCTAAATCCGCTTGTTTTTCGTGCGGGGTGATGCTCAGGTAGCGGGCCAGGTAAAGAGGCAGCACCACCCAGGCCAGGGCAGAGGTTTGAAAGGTTTTGTTGGTGCCGGGTATGGCGATCCAGCGCGAGGCGCTCGACACCGTTACGCCGTTCAATAAGGTATAGAGGAGTAAAAAGATAAGCAGAGGGAGCAGCAGTACCGAAAGTTTGCCAAATCGCTGGTAGGGCAAACGGTGGGTCATCACCATAAAGGTAAAGCCTAGGAACAGGTACATAAGGTGAGAACGCAGCATCGAAAAGGTGTCGCCGTTGAAGTGGGCAAAGGCCAGGTTGCTGCTGGTACTGTACACCGGAAAAAGGCTAAACAGGGCCAGGATCAGGCTTAGTACCCACAAACTACGGTCGCCATGCATCAATTTGCTCATTTCTTACAGGTTGCGAACGGCAGCTTTGAATTGGCGGCCGCGGTCTTCGTAATTTTCAAACCAATCGAAACTGGCGCAGGCCGGGCTGAGGAGAACATTATCGCCTTTGTTCCCCAAACGATAAGCCATGCCAACGGCCTCGGTAATGCTGCCTGCTACGTAGAGCTCGGGAACGATACCGCCGAAGGTTTGTTCCAACTTTTCTGTGTTCTTGCCAATGCAAATGAGGGCCTTAACCTTTTCCCGGACCAGGTCGTTTAACTGGCTGTAATCGTTGCCTTTGTCCACTCCTCCGGCTATCCAGATGGTTGGTTCCTGCATGCTTTCCAGGGCATACCAGGTGCTGTTTACATTGGTGGCCTTGCTGTCGTTGATAAAGTTCATGCCGTAAATCTGCAGCACCGGCTCCAGGCGGTGTTCGATGCTTTCGAAGCCAGCCAGCGATTCGCGGATGGTTTCCTTGCGGATGCCCAGTAAGCGACCGGCCAGGCCGGCAGCCATGCTGTTATAGCGGTTGTGCTTGCCCTGCAGGGCCAAATCATCTATGGTCATTTGTTCTCGGTTTTGCGTTGTTAGTACGATTTTCTTCTTGCCTTCCGTCCAGGCCGCTTTCGCGGGATGGGCTTCTTCCCCGAAAAGCAGGCATTGCGCCTTGCTGACCTTACCTAAGTCGGGGTGGAGATTGGGGTCATCGGCGTTGTAAATCAGGTAGTCTTCCTCCGATTGGTTTTCGGTAATCCGGAACTTGGCGGCCCGATAGCGATCGAAGCGGTTCTGGTAGCGCTCCAAATGATCGGGGCTGATATTGAGCACCAGAGCCAGGTGCGGTTTAAAGCGGTCGATGTCGTCGAGTTGAAATGAGCTGACTTCTACGGCGTAGTAGGCCTTTTCGCCTTCACATAAGGCGGCAGCGAAGCTTTTGCCCACATTGCCAACCAGGCCCGCTTCCCTATCGGCGGCGGTTAGCATATGATGGATCAGACTGGTCGTGGTGGTTTTGCCGTTGGTACCCGTTACGGCAATCAGAGTCGCCTGGGTGTGGCGGGCTGCAAATTCAATCTCCGACCAGATCGGCATGCCGCGGGCTCT
>AACY020309686.1_pt1 | contig 12240 bp, 9 predicted proteins | sample 267378 | NCBI WGS metagenome assembly AACY02 (sample SAMN02954345, study PRJNA13694) | marine metagenome | biome: aquatic; feature: ocean; material: water; isolation source: isolated as part of a large dataset composed predominantly from surface... | reverse complement strand
CGGTCTCGACGGAGGTACCGATGATGTCACCGGCCATTGCCGTAGACCAGGTCACGGTCGCAATGACGCCAGCGACGAGAAGCCGTTGCAGATCCAGTGCATCGCGCACGAAGGCCCATCGCTCGGATGCCAAGGTCGCCCAGCGCTGGAGAGCTTCGAAACCAAGTCCGGCGTAGATTGCCACCAGGACGGCAATCACGATGGGAAGCGGCGACCCGTTCATCGTCAAGGGAGTTCCCAGTATGGCAATGACGACATAACCGACCAGCGCGGTCATCCCCGAAACCCATGCCACAGCGACGGCCTGGAAGCGTGCATTCGGGTCGTAGGGCAGTGAGCGACGGGTGCTGACGATGACCTTCAGCAGCAGGGACCAACCGAAGGCTGCGACTGTGATCGATGCCGGGAAGAAAAGTCCGGCCAGGATGGCACCGACCAGCAGAGCGTCGAACTGCACGGTGCTTCGCTGCCAGCTCGGGACGATGGGGCGGGTGTCATTGAAAATCATTCGGGTCCAGGCAGCCTGTCGCGTGCGGAAACTCGCTTGTGGAGCGAGCACGCTGAACAGGATCAGTAGGGCCCCGACGATGATCGCGCGCGTGTCCTCGATCGGGTTGATCGGTGAGTGCACATCGATCCCCAGCGCGAAAAGCACGGTTGCGGTGAATGTCAGCCCGAGTCCGGTGGCCACCGCGAAGGATGTGAGGATGCCGACGCGGGCATACAGCGAGGATTCCTCATCGCTTCGTGCTGCGAACGGGGTCCCGGGATGCACCCAGCGCCCCAGCGCTCGCACAGCCTCGGGCGCACCTGTCCCCACGGCCGCATGCATCCGTCCATGGTAGGGGTGGACGTGGGGCGAAGCCGCATCACAGCGATGAACTCATCACAGCGATGAAGGCGCCCCAGCGGGATCGGTCCGATACCCCGAATGGTCCGATACCTCGATCGGTCCGATACCCCAAAGGTGATCAGAAGGCGGGGCAGAGCACCTCACGAGGAGGGGTTCACTCTCATTGAGGTCGTCGTCGCCCTCGGCGTATTCGCCGTGGTCTCACTGGCCACCGTCAGTATTTTGGTGTCGTCGCTGCGCACGGTGAATGAGAACGAGGACCGGGTGCTCGCGGCCAACCTGGCCCGCAGCGAGTTGGAGCAGGCTCGGATCACCGGGGCCATCGGCATCGAGCCGGGACTCACCGTCAGCGAGGTCAACGACTTCACCGTTCGGCGCTCGGCGTCGTGGGTGGGCGTCGATCAAAGCGTCAGCCCCTGTGAAGCAATCTCGCCGGGTCAGGATTTCCTGCGAGTGAGCGTCGAGGTCTCGGGTCGGACCCTGGCTGCACCTCAGCGGATCGACGGCGTCATTCCCGGAGTCGCCCCCGATGATGCCTCGGGTTCCCTGACTGTTTTCGTGGGAGACCGTTTCGCCGATCCGCTCAGCGACGTCACGATCACGGGCACGGACCAATTCCATGCACGCAATAATTTCTCTGTTGTCACGGGTCCGGATGGCTGCGTATTCCTGCCTGATCTGGATCCGTCGGGATCGCTCCAGGTCCAGGTGCAACGCCGTGTAGACGGGATCGACTACATCGCCCGTACCCCGGAGGGCACTCGTCAGCAGACCGCGATCGATCTCGATGCGGTCTCGCGCTTGAACTTCACCCTGGCCCGTCCGGCGGCGCTTCGGTTCGAATCGCTGGCAGCCGCCTATCCCGTTCCCGAAGGCATCGAAGTGTCCTGGAAAGAGCTCACCACGGGCTCGGTTATCCGAACGACACCGTTGGGCACGACGGTGCCGGGTCTGTGGCCGGCCGGTTCAGGATTCGAGGCTTGGCTGGGCCGCTGCACCGATGCCAATCCCCGCGAATATGGTTCCGGACCAACGTCTTTCGATCTCACCGAAGCGCAAACAGTGACTGTGCCTGTGGAGGCAGCCCGAGTGCGCATCCGCGGGTTGGCACCTGAGGGAAGTGTCATTGTCCGATACACCGGAACGGACCCTGAATGCGCCGACCTCGTCGTGGATGCGGGTGCTGCTGATGAAACTGGTCGACTGAGCATCTCCCTTCCGTACGGATCATGGGAGTTCTCTTCCGACGGGCAGACGCAGTTCCTGCCCGAGCCGCTGCAGCCGGCACCGGATCGCTTCGTCGTGACGTTCACCCTCGATGAAACCGAACCGGAAGACGAACCCGAAGACGAAGCCCGGCCGGCATCGGAGACGGCGCCATGAGGCCAGGGCGCGCATCGGATCGTCGAGCGGATGAAGCGGGTGTCACATTGGCCGAGCTCATGGTGGCGCTCGGCGTCTTCTCCATCCTCGCGGTGATCAGCGGTGCCGCGATGCTGTCAGTGATGTCGGGAATCCGCACCGTGTCGGCCAGCACCGAAATCCAAGTGGAGGCGCAGAACTCGGCGGTGTGGGTATCACGGCTGCTGCGTTATGCCGCGATCCCCCCTGGATCGGAGTCGGCATTCCTCTCCGCCGATCAGCAATCCCTGGTGTTCCACACGTGGGCCGGTGCTGGATCGACCCCCGATTCCCCTTATCGCGCACGCCTGGCGGTCATCACCACACCCGATGGTGCCCAGCAGCTCGTCAGCGATGTCGCGCCCGGCCGATTGCAGGATGGCGAATGGGCCTGGTCGGGGAACTGGATCGGGGGATCCCTGCAGGAGCCCCCATCTGCGGACTCAGCCCGCCGGATCCTGCTCGAGGTGGGGTCCGGGCAGGCCCCACCGGTTGAGTTCACGGTGTGGGCGTGTCGACCAGCAGAAGGATGCGAGGCGACCGCACGCAATGTCACGCCCGCCGCGCCGGCGGCGATCTCGCTAAATGAAGGCGAACGTCTCTTCGCCGTCGACGTCGTCCTGGGCCGCACGGATGACCCTTTGAGTGCTGTCACCCAGCGCATCAACCTCGTCAACCTGGCGGGACGACTATGAACGCCCCGAAAGGTGAGCAGTGGTTCCCCGAGACTCAGCGTGACGAGGGTGCGGCGATGATCTTCGTGCTGCTGTGGAGTGTCGCACTCGTGGCGATCGTCTTGGCGGTGACACAGGTCGCGGTGAATCAGATCGTGCCATCGGATTCCAGTGAGAAGTCCTATGGTGCGCTCGCTGCTGCCGAGGCTGGAATCGAGGACTATCAGGTTCGGTTGGAACAACCCGGGTATGAGTTCACCGAAGATCCGAACAACCCTGCCCTCACCTCATTCGTGCCTGTGCCCGGGGGTGGTTCCGTCGGGGAGTATACGTATTCGGTCGACACGAGTCGGGTGCGCGAAACCGGTGAGATCCGGGTGTTTTCGACCGGTCGCGTGGGTGATGTCGAGCGTACGGTGGAAGCGGTGCTGACGCGCAGATCGACCCTTGACTACGTGTACCTCAGCGATATCGAAACCCCAGCCCCCGACGTGCCAGGCGCCTATTCCACCGTGCCCGGAACAGGTGGTTCGGGATCGGCGACGGGCCGAGAACTTGCAGAGCGGCTATGTGACCGACGGTGGTACGAATCCGGTCAGGTCGACCCGAACGGGAACACCGGCAATCAGCGCAATCTCAATTTCTGCCAGTGGGCTGGAATCTACTCCTCTGAGCGGATCGCAGGGCGGATCCACACCAACGATGTGTGGCGTCTGCAGGCAACGGACCTGACCCGCACCCTGGACCCGGGTGCGATCTCATCGTCATGTCGCACACCCGCTGAAGGCCTCGCACCTGGAGAACCCGGATGCACTACCCAGCGGCGATACCTCACGACGAATGAGTCCCGCCTGTATTCGAACCCGATCGAGAACTCCCGTTGGCGGGGATCCTCCACCGCCTTCCAGGGTGATGGCTTCCGGCCGAGTGGCAGCGGCGATCCCACCGGGCGCAATCCGCGTTATGAACCGGTACTGGAACTGCCGACGACATCACTGGCTGCGGCGGAGCTGAAGGCACGCGCGGGGGAGAGCGGCTGCATCCTCACCGGTCCCACCCGACTGCGCTTCGATGTCGTCGGCGGGCGAGGCGTCGTCTACATCACCAGCCCGGACACGAAGGTCACCGGTGCGGCTTGTGGAACGGGATATCAGGATGCGACCATTCCTCATGCGACGAACATGGTCTACCTCGATGAATTCGATGATCTGATCATCTATGTCCAGGATGTGCCGGCACCAGGATTCGACGATCCGAATAATGCGTTCGATGTCAATAACGCATGGCCCGCAGGCACCGAACCGACGTGTCTGCCCAAGGTGAGCCAGCCGAGCCCGGCATCCAATATCTATCCGTTCGTGGTGCCGTCCGACAGCGGTGAGGCGGTGGGTTTCAACTCCACGGGACGACCGCAGGGATTCCCCTCCTATTACGCGAATGTCGATAACCCGTGGTACGCCGATAACTGCTCGCGCGGTGACGCCTATGTGCAAGGTTCGGTGAAGGGCCGGGTCACGATCGCAACGGACAACAACATCGTCCTGACCAGCTCACTTCGGGATTCGACAGCGAGTCTGTCGGGGACCGACTACGGAAAGCCTTCCTCGACGTCGAGCACCGTCATCGGTCTCGTTTCCGGCGAGTTCACCTACCTGTATCGCCCCACCTATTTCGATCGGTTCAACTACTTCGACCGGAATCCGTGGGTACCGGACTGGCGACGCTCCAACGCCCAGGACCCGATTCTCAATGTCGCGATGCTGGCGGTGGACGGTTGCTTCGCGGCGCAGGACCCGTACTTTCTTGCTCCGGCAACGCGCAGTTCGGCCCGCAACGGAGACATCCACCTGTGGGGCTCGCTATCGCAGAAGTATCGCTGCGTCGTAGGTTTCCGCGGTGGTTATGGCAAGGAGTACCGCTATGACGAACGCCTGACCTATCTGAGCCCGCCGTTCTTCGCCTCGGTGTTCTCCGAGCCGTGGCAGACCCGTCGCTTCGGTGAGATCAGCCCCTTGAACCAGGCTGTCGGCACCCGGTTGTGGTCGGTGGCCTTGAACCCCGGCGAGCAGATCGTCGAAGCCCAGGTTGTCGCCGGCAACGCGACGGTGACCCAGGATGGGGCGAGCGTCTCGGTGACGGCGAACTCCCCCGGCCAGGTCGTTGTGCGCTACCGCGTCGATTCAGGCGGGGAGCGGGTCCTTCGCCGCCTGGTCATTCGAGTCGGCTGAGTAGCATGCCGACATCGGTGACGATAAGGATGGCCGGGATGGATGAAACCGCCGAAGCGGATCTGCGCCGTGCTCATGCGCGGCTTTCCTCATCGGTGCTCGTTCGATCGGCGGCGCGCTATGCCGAACGCCAGGATGCCCACGCTGCAATGGCGTGCGCTTGGGTTGCCGATCTCACGGCCGCCCAGTCCCTGACGCGGGAACAGTCGTCGCATTCGGGTGGCGCTCATCGTCACGAGTGGTACCAGCTTTGGGAACGCGTCATCGCTTCCATCGAGGTTCTCCCTGACCCGGCCGGATCACTCGGGGATGTCATCCGGGAGCACCGTTCGGCGTTGCGCTCCGCGATCGTCGAGGCAGATATGCAATGCCCGGCGGACGCGTTCGTCGAAATCCCGGAACTCGATGCGGTGTCCGCCCCAACGACGCAGGACCTGGTCGCTGCTACGCGGGCCCGATGTCACAACATGGATGTCGACGAGTTCATCGCGGCCCGGCGACGCGAGGCGATCGACCGGATGATCAAAGCGCAGGGTGAGCTCAGCGCGGGGGACGCCGCGACGGCCGTTCGACTGGCATATGAATCCGACATGGCAGCACTTGATGCCTACCTCGCACTTTCGGCTCGCGATGCGGGTGATCGGTACCTGATGACGTGGCTGACCCGCTGGGAATTGGTATCCGATCGCATCGCGAACATGCCAGCACTGCCTCGCGACTTCGCATCTGCAGTCAAAGCGATTCGCACGGCGATCGCTGAGGCAGTTGCCGAACCGGATGCCTCACGGCTCCTGGCGTACCTGCAACCGGCCTGACTCAACCGGCCTACCTGCAACCGGCCTGGCCCCAATCGGCTCAACCCTGCTGCGTAGTCACTCCAGCGGCCACTGTCTCGGCCTGTTCGATCAGGTCGGGGAGTTCAGACTCCAGCACGAACATGGTTCCGGCCAGTGTGAGGGTGTCCTCATCGGAATCCTTGAGCCCACCGGCCACCACTGTCACGTCGGTGATCACGAAAGAACGCTCGAGATTCTCCATGGCAGCGATGAATTTGGTGAGTTGGGAGGGAGATCCGACAACCGTCATGTCCACTCGCATTGTGGCTAGACGAATGTCCGCTGCAGCTGAACCTTCATCGGTGGTGGTATCCACGCTCTCGGGTATCGCGGTGTTGATGACCTCGATACGATCGGCGGGAATGCCGGACTTCTTGGCAGCAGAGGTCAACTGGGTGAGCAGAGCCGGCAGTTCAGCGGTCTGCGGCATCGCCGAGAACAATCGCTGAGCCTGCTCGGCAGTTGCGGGGAGGTCGGCAGCAAGATCCAGTAGATCCCGTTCCCTGCGGGTGAGGTTGAGTTGTCCGAGTTCGAGATCCGCGGCCCGCACCTCGAGTTCGCCTGTCGTTTGGAAGCGTGGAGACAGGACGAACAGCCATCCGAGCACGACCAGCAGCACGAGACCGAGGACGACCCCGACCTGGGTGATGCGCACGGGATCTCGCGTCATGGTCACTGGGCCACCTCACCGGTGTCGCTGGCCGGTGTAGTCAAAGTGGTGAGGTATTCCTGATCAGGAGCGGTGACCAGAGCATCGATGGATATTCCGGCTGTGCCGGTGAACAGCACTCGGGGACCGCCGTCTCCTGTCGATGAGGTGAGGCTCGTCGACCCGACGTAGGGGCCGGTGAAGAATGCGTCAACCTCGAGTAGCGCGATGAACCGCGACACGGATGCGCGATCGGTGGCCTCTGCGGTGAACGATGCGCAGCCGATGGTGATCGTGGTGGCGAAGGGATCGGGGTTCGGGCATCGGTTGAGATCCTGCCCCGGTTGGGGCAGACCGAGATAGGTGGTGTTGAGCGCGGTGAATCTGATCCCGCCGGAATCGGCCGCGGCCGAACGCAATCGGTTGATGACCTCGACTGCTTGTGGAGAGGACGCTAGCGAGGCATCGACGATGTTGCGTTGGCGATTCAATTGCGCGGAGAGCGCACCGACCGGAGCAAGTTGGGTGATCCGCTGCGTCAAGCCATCGTTCTGCGCCTGCAACTGATCGACTCGATCCGACGCTGCCGAGATCGCACCACTCTCCAGCCACCATAATCCGGCTAATCCGAGGATGATCGCGCCAGCACCGACGGCTCCGCGTCGCAACACACTGCGCACGCGAAGTGAGCGGGTGATGCTCTCAGGCAGCAGGTTGACCCGGGGTTGGGACGGGTCCGGGTGCTGGCCCACGGTTGTGGGTTTGCTGATATCCGTCGCGATCGTCATAGCGCCAACCCGACGGCCAGAGCGAATCGCTGATCCTCGGGAATCGCGCGGGTGGCAGGTCCATGTGCGGGAAGCCCGGCGAGGGAGTCCATAGTCACCACAGGCAGCAGGGTCTGGGTCGTGATGCGCTCAGACAGGCCGCGCAGTCGGCTGGTCCGCCCCATGAGGCGAATCCGGGACACCGGTGTTTCCGGTGACGTGGATGAGTAGTAGTCGAGGGAGTCTTGGATCTCCTTGACCACCGTGGTTGCCCAGCGACCGAGCACCTCCGTGATGCGTTCGGTGCGGGGATCGGTGCGCGGTAACGTCGCGGTGACCGAACTGGCGAACACCGACGATTCCGCGATCGGGGTCAGGATCGGAGCCGGACCGTTGATGCCAGTGCTGACCATCTCCGCTTCGGCCTGTGCAGCATCGATGTGCAGGTCATCGGCGATAGCGGTGATAGCCGCCTCGCCTGCGACGTGACTGACCGATCGGATCAGCAGCGGGGTGCCGTCTCGGTGGATGATCATCGTCAATTGCTGGGCGCCGATATCGACCAGCAGCTCGGTGGCTCCCACCGACGACGCATCGGTGGTGGCTGAGGCTGAGCAAGCTGCTCGAATCAAACCGAAGGCATGGGTGTCGGCGGCGACCGGATGCAGGCCGGCCTGACGGAGAACCGATGCGGTCGCCGCAACACCCTCACTCGAGGTGGCCACGACGAGGATGCGGTTCGTTTCGGGTAGCCCGAGCGCAGAGGCACCGAGTTCTTCGAGGAGGTGGTATCCCACCTCGACCGTGCGCACATCGACCGGCAGCGCATCGTGGACCTGGAACTTCAACGCAGAGGCAAAATCCTCCGATTCCATCCAGGGCAGGTCCATCGGGCGGGTCAGGACAGCAGCGGGATCCACCCCCCACACCACACGCCGGGTGGAGAAGCGGCCGCGGCGCCAAAGGGAGCGTAGGGCCTTGGCGACGACCTTCGGCTCGGCGATGACCCCGTGGTCGATGGCCCCGACGGGCAGATCGATCTCGGCCAGCTTCGTCACGCGCGCCGGACGCCGCGCCGTCGCGGGAGCAACCTCCGCGGCGCGAATTCCGGTGGCACCGAGGTCGAGGCCGACGATGCGTGGGGTCATTCCGATCACGGGTGGGGTATCGGACCGTCCCGGCGGGAGTGACCCCTGCACAGGTATCGAGCCGATACCTGTGGCATGAGCCTTCCCACGACTGCATACCGGGCACCGATCGCGGACCTGCCTGGCCTGTTGACCGAGGCTGTGGCTCGCGGGGCATCGGATGTCCATATCCGTGCGGGCAGTCCGGTGTTGATGCGCATCGACGGCGACCTGGTGACGTTGACCGAGGGCCCGCTGCCGGCTGAGGTGGCTCGGGACCTGGTGCGGGCAGCGGTGGGATTCGAGCTTCCGGCGGCCGGATTCGACGCGGACTTCGCTGTGAACCTGCCCGGCATCGGTCGCTTCCGGGGAAATGCTTTCACATCCTTGGGCGGATGGGGTGTGGTGCTGCGTCATGTGCGCGACACGATCCCGACTCCGGATCAGTTGAACCTGCCCCCAGCGGTGCGCGGTTGGACCTCCGCATCACACGGGCTGATCGTGGTGAGCGGCCCCACGGGTTCGGGCAAGTCCACGACGCTGGCAGCCCTCGTCGGTGAGATCAACGCCACTCGCCCCTGCCACATCCTGACCATCGAGGATCCCGTCGAGTTCGTGCATCGGGATCTGCGTGCGTCGGTGACTCAGCGCGAGATCGGCACGGACACCGAGAGTTTCCAGCGAGCCCTGAGATCAGGGCTGCGGCAGGACCCGGATGTGATCGTAATCGGGGAGATTCGCGACCTGGCGACCATGCGCATCGCTGCTCAGGCCGCCGAGACCGGGCATCTGGTTCTGGCGAGCGTCCATGCGGGCAGCGCCTTGGAAACAGTGCATCGCATGGTGTCGCTGTTCGAGGTGTCCGAGCAGGACATGGCGCGTGCCGCGCTCGCGGAATCCCTGGTCGGGGTGGTGAGCCAGCGGTTGGTGACTGGCGAAACCACACGGAAACGAACACTGGTGACCGAGGTCATGATCAGCACCCCACGAATCAGCGAAGCGATCAGTCAGCCCGACCGCAGTGATCCGCTGGAGGAGATCATCGGCGAGGGGGAGTACTACGGGATGCACACGCTGCTCCAGGATGCCGTGCGCCTTGTCCTTGCGGGCGACCTGTCGGTCCAGGATTCCTCGCGGGTGGTGGCCAACCCAGCCGAACTTGATGTCGCATTGCACCGCAACGGTTATCGGTCGACGTCGGGAGTGACTTATGTCTAGCACGGTCGTGGAAGTGCTGCTCGATGAAGGCCTAGTCACCCAGGATCAGTTGATTGTCGCCGAGGATGCGGCGCGACGGTCCTCGGATTCGATCGTGCGCACCCTGGTGGATCTGGGCGCTGTGTCCAAACGCGATGTGGTGCGTGCGACTGTTCACGCTGCCGGACTTCGATTTGTCGATGTACTCGATCTTTCACCTGACCCCGCAGCGGTCTCGCTCCTGACCAGTGATCAGGCGCGGCGTTATGGCGTGCTGCCAGTCGGTTTCGAGGGATCAACCGTCGTGGTCGTGACCGATTCGCAGACTGCTGCGGATTGGCAGGTCCGCGAAGACCTGCAGGCCATTACTCGACAACCGGTCCGGTTCGACTGCGGGATGAAGGCCGAGATCGCGACGCGGATCAACCAGGTGTATCGCGCGGATTCCGAACTCGGTGAGTTGATGCGCGACGTGCTCGGTGATGACGCCGCGATCGATGTGACGGCCCCGGTGGCATCCACCTCTGATGCGCCGCTGATCCGCTACGTGAATCTGCTGCTCAGCCAGGCGATCTCCGATAGCGCCTCGGATGTGCATGTGGAGCCGTCAGAGGACAACATTCGCATCCGGCTGCGCATCGACGGTGTGCTCAAGGAGATGGCGCCCGCGCCCAAGGAAGTGCAATCAGCCCTCGTTTCGCGGCTGAAGATCATGGCCGACATGGATATCGCCGAACGGCGCATCCCTCAGGATGGCCGACTCACGGTGGTGTGGCAGGGCAAGAAGATCGATCTGCGCGTCAGCTCCATCCCCACGGTTTGGGGCGAAAAAATCGTCATGCGGGTGCTGGACAACACCGCGGCACGCATGGCGCTGCCGGATCTGGGGTTCTCTCCGGACAACCTGGCGAAGTGGAGTGAGTCCTACAACCGCCCGTATGGCTTGGTCATCGTCAGCGGGCCGACCGGATCGGGCAAGTCCACGACGCTGTACGCGACGTTGAACTCCCTGGTGAAGCCTGAGGTCAACATCGTCACGGTCGAAGACCCGGTCGAATACCGCATCCCGGGCATCAACCAGGTGCAGACGAATCCCAAGGCTGGGTTGACCTTCGCCTCGGCGCTGCGGTCGATTCTGCGAGGAGACCCGGACATCGTGCTGGTCGGTGAAATCCGCGATCGCGAAACCGCCCAGATCGCGATTGAATCCGCGCTCACCGGTCACCTCGTCCTGACCACGCTGCACACCAACGATGCGCCAAGCGTGGCCACCCGACTCACGGAGATGGGAATCGAGCCGTATCTGATCACCTCCGCCCTTCAGTGCGCGTCGAGCCAGCGTCTGGCCCGCCGACTCTGCACGGCATGCAAGGGCGAGGTCGATCCGTCACCGGCATCCCTGGCCGCCGCGGGATTCGAGTACCCATCCGGGATCGACGCTCGGTTCTTCGAACCGGTGGGTTGCTCGAACTGCGCAGGCACCGGTTATCGCGGACGCATGGCGATTCACGAGGTGATGACGATGAGCGATGAGATCTCCTCCCTTGTGGTGGAGCGCGCCTCATCCGAGGACCTTCGCAAAGTTGCGAGCGCTCAGGGCATGTCGTCGCTGAAGTACGACGGGTGGCGCAAGGTCGCGCTTGGCGAGACGACGACGGCCGAGATTCTGCGGATCGTGGCGTGAGGTGGTGATGATGAGTGATACCGCTTTCACCCTGCCGGTCTCTCCGGCCACACCGGCGACACCGGCACCGCCTCAGCCGCTACTCGCTGATGACCCCATCCTCGCGCCCGAGGTCCCGGTGCTCACTGCTGATCGCGGGGTGCAGGCTGCTGCCGACGATGGCGCGGAGACCCCGGTGGCCACCCTCGAACGCATCCTGCTGGAGCTGCTGCGTCTCGATGGATCGGACCTGCACCTCAATGCCGGTCTGCCACCGATGATCCGCGCGGATGGCGATGTGCAGCCACTGCGCGGCTGGTCGGCACTGACATCTCGACAGGTGCACGACATCGTCTTCGCGATCCTCACCGGTCGCCAGCAGCAGCGGCTGGAAGAGGACCGTGAACTCGATTTCGCGTTCGAACTGGTTGGTTCCGCGCGATTCCGGGTCAATGCGATGTGGCAGCGGGGCACGATCGCGGCGACGTTCCGGGTGATCCCCTGGGATATCAAACCGTTGGAATCCTTGAATTTGCCCGCAGCCTTGGATCGGCTGCCCGATCTGCCCCGCGGACTGGTTCTGGTCACCGGACCGACCGGTTCGGGCAAGTCGACGACCCTGGCCTCGATCATCGATCGGATCAACCGCACGTACCAGGGACACGTCATCACGGTTGAGGATCCGGTGGAGTTCGTGCATCCGTCACGTTCCTGCGTGGTCAGCCAGCGTGAAGTCGGGACCGACACCTCATCCTTCGCTAGCGCGTTGAAGCATGCGCTGCGACAAGACCCCGATGTCATCCTCGTCGGCGAGATGCGCGATCTCGAGACGATCTCGATTGCGT
>AACY020551658.1_pt1 | contig 12244 bp, 8 predicted proteins | sample 267378 | NCBI WGS metagenome assembly AACY02 (sample SAMN02954345, study PRJNA13694) | marine metagenome | biome: aquatic; feature: ocean; material: water; isolation source: isolated as part of a large dataset composed predominantly from surface... | reverse complement strand
TGGGTCTGACCAGCCAAGCATTGGGCGGCGGGGACGCGCAAGAGGTCCGCGCGCTGTTCTTTCGCAGCGCAGGTATTGGCGTACTCGCTGGACTAGGGTTTATCACGTTTCAGATCCCCATTTTTGCTGCTGCCTTTTGGATTGCCCCAGCCTCTGAGGAAGTTGAGGGTTTGGCGCGGGCCTATATGTCTATTCGTGTTTGGTCGGCACCGGCGGCGATTGCAATTTATGGCCTTAGCGGGTGGTTGATTGCGCAAGAGCGCACCCGCGCTGTGCTGATGATTCAGCTTTTCATGAATGTGACAAATATCATTTTGGATTTCTGGTTCGTACTCGGATTGGGCTTTGGGGTCGAAGGGGTGGCCGTGGCGACTTTGATTGCCGAATGGGGCGGGCTGGTATTGGGCCTCTACCTCTGCCGACAGGTCTTTCGCGGTTTGGCGCTGTCTTTGTGGCAGCAGATCGTTAACCGGCGGCGTGTGATCTATATGATGCAGGTGAATGGCGATATTCTAATCCGCTCAGTGCTCCTGCAAGCGGGCTTCGTTAGCTTTTTATTCTTTGGGGCCGAACTCGGGGATGTGACCTTGGCGGCCAATCAAGTCTTGCTGCAATTTGTTTATCTGGCCTCCTATGCCATGGATGGCTTTGTCTTTGCGGCAGAGTCTTTGGTGGGCCAAGCTATGGGTGCCAAGGCTGTAGCGCAATTGCGGCGGGGCGCATCGGTGACGGCGGTTTGGGCCTTTGGCTCGGCCTTTGTCATGGCCACCGGATTTTGGATCGCCGGGCCCTTTGTGATTGATGTGATGGCCAAAGATCCCGCTGTGCAGCAGCGGCACGTTTGTATCTGCCGCATATGGCGCTCGCGCCCCTTTTGGGCGCTTTGGCCTGGATGCTTGATGGGATTTTTATCGGCGCCACCCGCACAAAGGACATGCGCAACATGATGAGCCTGTCGTTTTAGTACTGTGGTCTGTGCTCTGCTCTGCCGAGTTTCGGCAACCATGGGCTTTGGATGGCGATGAATGGGTTTTTCATTCTGCGCGGTGTCAGTTTGGCGCTTCGCTATCCCGCGCTGGAACGGGTTGCCGCCGCGCCTTAATCTTTGGCCTTAGAGCCAGTCTTGCGTGGTGGTGCCAATGGCTTGATCGAGCCGCTCATGGCCGTCCTGGGCCAAAAGTTGATCTAGGCCATTTGCAATGCGCGGCACCAAGGATAGACCCTGGTAGACCATGGCCGAATAGATTTGCACGGCGCAGGCCCCGGCCGTGATTTTCGCATAGGCGTCCTGTGCCGATCCAATACCACCCACGCCCACTAGATCGATCTCGCCCTGTGTGGCCTGGCGCATTTTGGCCAGAATGCGAGTGGATTTTTCAAACAAAGGCCGCCCCGATAGGCCGCCTGTTTCTTGGCGCTGCGCAGAGGCAAGCCCGTCCCGGTCCAGCGTGGTATTGGTGCAGATAATCGCCGCAAGCCCGGCTGCGCGCGCCAGATCGGCGATGTCCTGGATTTCTGCATCGGTCAGATCAGGTGCGATTTTCAGGAAGATAGGCAGGGGGTTGGTCAAATTTGCATTGGCTGCGTTCACTCGGCCCAACAGATCTTCTAGGGCCGCTTTTCCCTGAAGATCGCGGAGCTTTTCGGTATTGGGCGAAGAGATGTTCACCGTTGCGAAATCAATATGGGCTGCCGCCTGTGTGAGTACCTGGCCAAAATCATCGGCTCGGTCTGCGCTGTCTTTGTTGGCACCAAGATTCAAACCGCGTGGTATGGCTGTTGGGTTTTGCGCGAGACGGGCGGCGATTTCGGCGATGCCTTGGTTGTTAAAACCAAAGCGGTTGATGACCGCCTGGTCTTTGGTCAGACGAAACAGCCGTGGCTTGGGATTGCCGGGCTGTGGCCTCGGGGTTGCCGCGCCCACTTCCAAAAACCCAAATCCCGCCTTGGCCATTGGCGCCAGCGCCTCGGCATTTTTGTCATAGCCCGCGGCCAAACCAATTGGATTGTGCAGGGCAATGCCGCCCATTGAGGTTTCAAGGCGTGCCCGTTGAACCGGGCCGCCGTGCAGCGGGGCCAGGCCCAGCTTTAGCGCTTGAATTGACAATCCATGTGCACGCTCTGGATCCAACTGGTGCAGAAGCTTCAGGCCCAATTTTTCCCGCAGGCTCATGTTAGGCCTTCGGGGAATTTGTGGCGTCCATCGACCAGCGGCAGGGGCTGGCACCAAAGAACATTTGTTAATTTGAGTGTGGCATAGAGGTGGGGAAATTCAGCGCCGCCGCGCGAGACTTCCCATTTTATCGCAGGGCCCAGAGCGTCAGTTTCGACCGCTGCCAGAAAGAGATTTTCCGCATTGGCAAAATGTTTGTCGGCTGTGTCTTGGGCCTGCTGGGCTGTGGAGAAATGGATATAGCCGTCTGCGATATCGACGGGAGCCCCAAGGGTCTCGCCCTGTGTCTGCAGGGCCTGCCATTCAACGGCACGGAATATTTTGTAAATCATCATCCCCCACCTGTGCCGTGTCAGGGGAAAATCGTCAACCGTCCTTTCGGGGCAGGGGCTTTTCCAGCAGTTGGAATTGACTCGACTCAGCAGATGTGGGTCGATGGCTCATTGATTAACTCAGGGGGATGACGATGATGAAAACATTGCTGGCCAGCGCAGCTGCTGTGGCCTTAAGTGCCGGGATGGCCGTCGCCGATTATAAGATAACAATTTTACACACCAATGACTTCCATGCACGTTTTGAGCCGGTGTCAAAATATGACAGCGGCTGCGGTGAGGAAGATAATGCAGAAGGCAAGTGCTTTGGCGGTTCGGCCCGATTGGTCACGGCCATTAACGAAGCGCGCGCCAGATCCGACAACTCGATTTTGGTGGATGGTGGGGACCAATTCCAAGGCACTTTGTTTTATACCTACTATAAGGGGAAACTGGCCGCCGAGATGATGAACAAAATGGGCTATACGGCAATGACCGTTGGCAACCATGAGTTTGACGATGGGCCAGAAGTGCTGCGCGGCTTTGTCGATGCGGTGAATTTCCCGATCCTAATGTCCAATGCCGATATCAGCGGCGAGGCGCTGCTGCGCGATGTGATCCAGAAGTCAGTGGTCATTGAGCAGGCTGGTGAGAAAATTGGTTTGATCGGGCTCACCCCTGAGGATACCGACGAGCTGGCAAGCCCCGGCCCGAATGTGATCTTCTCCGATCCGTCAGAAGCGGTGCAGGGCGAGGTGGATCGTCTGACGGCGATGGGCGTCAATAAGATCATTGTGCTGTCGCATTCCGGCTATCTGGTCGATCAGCGGGTCGCGGCCAATACCACGGGCGTCGATGTGATCGTCGGCGGGCATTCCAACACATTGCTGTCCAACACAAATGACCGTGCTGATGGGGCTTATCCAACAATGGTTGGGGATACGGCGATTGTGCAAGCCTATGCCTACGGCAAGTTTTTAGGTGAATTGAATGTCACCTTTGATGATGCCGGCCGCATCCTTGAGGCCATTGGTGAGCCGCTGATCATGGATGGATCTGTGGATGAAGATGGGGCCACAAAGGACCGCATTGCCGAGGCGGCCGAGCCGTTGGAGGCGATCCGCAATCAAGTCGTGGCGATGTCTGCGGCCGCGATTGAAGGCGACCGCTCAGTCTGCCGCGTGCAAGAATGTGAGATGGGCAACCTGGTGGCGGATGCGATGCTTGCGCGCGTGGCCGATCAGGGCGTGCAAATTGCTATTGCCAATTCAGGCGGTCTGCGCGCCAGCATTGATGCTGGAGAGGTGACCATGGGTGAAGTTCTCACCGTGCTGCCGTTTCAAAACACTTTGGCAACGTTCCAGATTTCTGGGCAGGGGGTGATTGACGCGCTTGAAAACTCTGTCAGCCAAGTCGAGGAGGTCGCGGGCCGTTTTGCGCAGGTGGCCGGTCTGAAATACACTTGGGACCCAAAGGTTGCACCCAATGAGGGGCGCATCGTTGAGGTACTCGTCGCGCAAGATGGCGGCTATGTGCCGATTGATCCTGCGGCGCTCTACTCTGTTGTGACGAATAACTATGTGCGCAATGGCGGAGACGGGTACAAAATGTTTCGGGACGGGTTGAATGCCTATGATTACGGCCCGGGTCTCGAAGTGGTTTTGGCCGAATATATGGCCGAGCAGGGCAGCTATGCGCCCTATCTTGATGGCCGTATTTCGGTGAAATAACAAAATGCGGGGCCACTGGGCCCCGCATGTCCCGCCCTTTGGGCGTTAGACTTGAAAATACTTGTGGCCGGTTATGGCCAGCATGAAATCAAGGCGACGGTTTCTTGCGCAAGATTAGCGAGATCCACAGGCTCCAACTTAGCCGTCTCCGTTTCGGTGCTGGCGGCTGCATTGGCCGCGATCAATGTCTCAGAAATCAAGGGCCAATTGGCCATAAACTGCACGTTTGCAGGCAGTTGGCGAGATCCCTGCGGCGGTGGCGGCAACAGTATTCCAATCACAGATCCATAGTGATCATAAATCGGCCCACCGATATCGCCCGGCAGGCTGTCGATCTCCAATCGGGAAACACCGGCACGGCCTTTGAGGTCGGTCAGCGCTTGCAATTGGCCCATGGTGATGGAGGGCGCGCCGAGTTTGCCACCATAGGAATAACCGCCCAAAGCAACATATTGCGGCGCATAGGGGCTCCGGGTCTCAAACTGGCCAATCGAGGGGGCCGCCGCGTCCTGCGCGGGAACCAAGACCGCAAGTTCCGCGTTTTGAGCCGCGATGCTGAGCGGGAGGCCATCTTGCAGTTGTAATTTTCCGCATTCCGAAAAGTCTTGAGCCGCCGTGAGAACATGACCCTCGCGGCTGATGAAGACGCCCGATTGCGAGAAGCTTGGCTGGCGAATGGTCAAGCCTCCCAGAGACTCTTGTGGTGTGAGACCGGCGCTAAGAATGGGCGCCTCGCCCAGCGTGCCGGACAGAGATGTAAAGCTTGTGAAGATTTCCTCTTCCACCCGCGCGCGGCGGGCCGTGTCCCCGCGCGGCCACACGAAAATCAGGCCTTTGATGTCACCGCCTTGCAATGTGGCAAAGCCGGTGGTGTGGAGCCGGTCGTCATAGGCTTCGATCGTGAAGCTGGATTTCGCCAGATTGCGCGGGCCGGTTTCGGGCAGGATGCTCAAGGTTTGCATCACCTCATAGAGGGCTGCAAGCCGGTCTCTATCGCCGCGTTGACTGATGAGGATCACCTGCGCCAAGCCTGTGTCTTTGGCGGCATAGGTGGCAAAGGGCGGATCGTAGGAGGCCGGGGCCAAAAGGGCGCTGGGCAGGCGCAGCGTGATTCCAGCCTGCGCATCAACCACGTCTTCAAATCCTAAACCGGCCAGTAAAAACTGATAATCTGCGATAAGCTCAGCTCTTTGTGCGGCGGTTAGAACACCGGTTGCGTTATAGCCATTGGCATATTGCCAGCTCTTCATAGCAGCGCGTGTGCCCGAACCATAAAGCCCATCAATGGCACTTTCATAAAACCCTGCCCAAGCGAGTGCCCGTTGCAGGTATTTTTTCTCGGCCTCTGTCATAGCACTTTCTGAGGCTTTGGCTTGCTTCAGCTGCTCGGCCGGGCTGATTGGCTGTTCTGCTGCGGGCTCTTCGGTGGGCGGCGCGGTTTGGGGGGCCGTGTTTGCGGCCCTATCAGTGTCTGCGGCGGGTTGAGCCGCCACAGCCGGCGGATAGAAGCGCGCGCCAAAGGACGCGCCGGTTGTGGTGAAGCTGGTGCGGGGGATCACCCCTTCGGCGCGGAATTTTTGTAAAGCGGCATCGGCCTGTTCTGGATCATATGGGCCGATGGCCACGCCGAACCAGCCTCCATTGATTTCAAATCCGTTTACGTTGTCCAAGTCGCGGGCATAGATCTCAATACTGTCCAAACTGGCCTCGAGATTCAGTCGGGTCTCAAGCTGAATCCAAACCTGCCGGGGCAGAGTGGATTGCGCCAAAGCGGCCTGTGCCCAGGTCAACATCAAAGCCATGAGGCTGTAGAGAAGCGATGATCTCATCTTTGAACCTTTTGAAAATTTGCCCTGTTATTTGTGGGATTGGCGCGTAAATCAAGCCGGTGCAGGAAAGTTTTGGCATTTGCGCTGATTTGGCATCGGTGGCTTGATTGACGCTGGCCCGTGCAGCGCCTATTCAGGCGCCAGATCAGCGGCCGAGGAACACATGAGCACTCCAAAATCATTCCAAGAGATAATTTTGCGCCTTCAAACCTATTGGGCCGCGCAGGGCTGCGCCATTTTGCAACCCTATGACATGGAGGTGGGCGCTGGGACGTTTCACCCGGCCACCACGCTGCGGGCTTTGGGCTCCAAGCCATGGGCGGCTGCCTATGTGCAGCCATCGCGCCGTCCGACTGATGGGCGTTATGGGGAAAATCCAAACCGCTTGCAGCATTATTACCAATATCAAGTGCTCATCAAACCCAGCCCGCCGAATTTGCAAGAGCTCTATTTGGGCAGTCTCAAAGCCATTGGCATCGATATGGCCCTGCATGACATCCGCTTTGTAGAGGATGATTGGGAAAGCCCGACCCTGGGGGCTTGGGGCTTGGGCTGGGAAGTGTGGTGTGACGGTATGGAAGTATCGCAGTTCACTTATTTCCAGCAGGTCGGAGGTCATGATTGTCACCCTATTTCTGGGGAGCTGACCTATGGTCTGGAGCGTTTAGCAATGTATGTGTTGGGTGTGGATCACGTGATGGACATGCCCTTTAATGACCCTTCCGCCCCTATCGCTTTGACCTATGGCGACATTTTCCGCCAAACCGAGGAAGAATACGCCCGTTGGAACTTTGATGTGGCCAATACCGAGGTCTTGCTGCGCCAGTTTGAAGAGGCTGAGGCAGAATGCGAGACTATTTTGGCGCAAGAGGCGATTGACCCCAAAACCGGCAAGCGGATTATCATGGCCCATCCGGCCTATGATCAATGTATCAAAGCCAGCCATATGTTTAACCTTCTGGATGCGCGCGGCGTCATCTCCGTCACCGAACGACAGGCCTATATCGGCCGGGTTCGGAGTTTGGCGACCAAATGCGCCAATGCCTTCGTGCAGACTTCAGCAGCGGGAGCGGCCTGATGGCTGTCAGTGGAAAAGTGATCAGCGGCGGAATTTTAGGAATAACAGCAGCCTTCGGGATTGGCGTCTATTATGCGCAGGTCTATGGCTATTATGAAACCTTCACCGCAGGGCGAGGTGGCCTTGACCTCAATCGTCAGTGGCGCGCCAACACGCATTCCGGTGACGGAGTTTGAGGGCATTGACGCAGACAGCAGCCCAATCCGCTATCGCGCCTGTTTTAAAACACCTTTGAGCACGGCCATGCTAACCGAAACATTCACCACGCTGGAGCGTTCGGAGCCGCGCAACGCGCCGGAGTGGTTTGGATGTTTCGACGCGGCCCAAATCGCCGCTGACATCGACGCCGGCATTGCGACCGCCTATTTGGGGGCCGCGAATTTCGAGTTTGGGATCGACCGGATTGTGGCAATTTACGATGACGGGCGCGGCTTTGTTTGGCATCAAATCAACGAGTGTGGCGACAAACTGTATGACGGCTCACAGGCCTCTGACGATTGTCCGGAAAGGGATCAATAATGGCGGATCTTCTCATTGAACTCTTTTCGGAAGAAATACCCGCAGGTTTGCAAGCCCCTGCGGCTCAGAACCTCAAGAAACTGTTGACCAATGGGATGGTTGAGGCGGGCTTGACCTATGCCAATGCGTCAGCCTTTCACACAGCGCGACGCCTCACTTTGGTTGTGGAAGGTTTGCTCGACGCCAGCCCCACGGTGCAAGAAGAGCGTAAGGGTCCGAAAGTCGGCGCGCCAGAGCAGGCGATCAATGGATTTTTGCGCGGTGCGGGCTTGTCTATGGATGACCTGGAAGTGCGCGATGACAAAAAAGGTCAGGTCTATTTTGCCAAGATCACCAAGCCCGGGCGCCCCGCGGCTGAGATTGTGGCAGAGGTGTTAGAAGCGACTATTCGCAATTTCCCTTGGCCAAAATCGATGCGCTGGGGGTCTGGGAGTCTGCGCTGGGTGCGGCCTTTGCAATCGATCCTTTGTGTCTTGTCCAATGAGGCCGAAGTCTCGCTTGTCCCTCTCGACGTGGACGGCATTAAAGCTGGCAACCAGACCCGCGGTCACCGTTTCATGGCGCCAGATGCCTTTGCGGTGAGTGGTTTTGAGGATTACGAAACCAAGCTGAAGCGCGCCAAAGTGATCCTGCGGGCCGATGAGCGGCAAGCTGCGATTTGGCAGGAAGCCCAGACCCAAGCTTTTGCGCTGGGCCAGAGCGTGGTGGAAGACACCGGCTTGTTGGCTGAGGTGGCAGGACTCGTGGAATGGCCCGTTGTTCTGATGGGTCAAATTGATGAGGAATTTTTGGATCTGCCCCCGGAGGTTTTGAAAACCTCCATGAAGGAACATCAAAAATTCTTCTCGGTCTCCAACCCGAAAACAGGCCGCATTGAGCGCTTTGTCACCGTGGCCAATATCGAGGCGGCCGATCAGGGCGCCACGATATTGAAGGGCAATCAAAAGGTGCTGGCTGCGCGTCTTGCCGATGCGAAATTCTTTTGGGAGAACGATCTGCGCGAAGCAAAAGCGGGCATGGGAAACTGGCAGGCGGCTTTGGAAAACGTCACCTTTCACAACAAGCTGGGCAGTCAGGCCGCGCGAATCAAGCGTATTGCAGCATTGGCCCGTGACTTGGCGCCAGTGGTGGGCGCTGATCCGGATATGGCAGAGCAGGCCGCTTTGGTGGCGAAGGCGGATTTGAGCTCACAAATGGTCTATGAATTTCCTGAATTGCAGGGGCTCATGGGGCGCTATTATGCCGAAAAAGCGGGCATGTCGGCTGACATTGCGGCGGCCTGTGAAGCGCATTACTCGCCACTTGGGCCTTCTGACGATGTGCCGACTGCGCCCGTTTCTGTTGCTGTGGCGCTGGCCGACAAGCTTGACATGTTGACCGGGTTTTGGGCGATTGATGAAAAGCCGACTGGCTCGAAAGACCCGTTTGCTCTGCGCCGCGCAGCCTTGGGGGTGATCCGCTTGATTTTGGACAATCACCTCACTTTGCCTTTAGCGGATCGCCTGGCCGCTGCCGACGCGGGTGCTGGAGCCGCGGATTTGCTCGGATTTTTCCAAGATCGCCTCAAAACCTACCTGCGTGACCGGGGCATTCGCCATGATGTGATTGATGCCTGCATCGCCATGCCGCAAAGTGACGATCTGGCACTTTTGGTCAAGCGGGCCGAGGCCCTGCAAGGGGCGCTGGGCACAGATGATGGCGAAAATTTGATCCAAGGTTTCAAACGCGCCAATAATATCTTGAGCCAAGCCGAAGAGAAGGATGGGGTTGAATATAGCTTTGGCGCCGATGTGAAATATGCGGAAAACGAGGCGGAGAAGGTGCTTTTCGCGGCGTTGGATTCGGCGGATAAGACGATTCAACCCGCCATGGCAACACAGGATTTTGCCGCCGCTATGGCAGCTATGGCCACATTGCGTGGTCCGATCGATGCGTTTTTCGAAGCGGTAAAGATTAATGCGGATAGTGCATTGGTCCGTCGCAATCGGCTGAACCTTTTGAGCCGGATTCGCACAACCTGCCTGTCGGTTGCTGATTTGACCAAAGTCGAAGGCTGACAAGTGCCTCTTGCACTACGCAGTCAAGGGCCTATGCTGCAGCAGAACATGAGGATGCCGCAGTGCAGAACGATCAAACTTTCGCCCCTGTTGTATTGGTTACCAATACAGCCCCAATGACCGCCGCCGCCTATGGCGGGCGGGCCAAATGCGCGCAGCGCCTGATCCGGCTGGATATGCCGGTTCCAACAACGGTCGCCCTTTCCTTTAAGGCGGTGCATGATTTGGCACAGGGCCATGCTTTGGATCTTGGCTTGGTCCTGCCACATTTCGGCGCGGCGCCCTTGCTCTCCGTGCGGCCGTCTTCTGGCAGCCCTGATTGGGGTGGGCCGGGCGCGATTTTGAATATTGGCATGAATGATCGGAAATTCTCAGAGCTCTGCGAAAGCCACGGTGAAACGGCGGCGGCCACCCTCTATCTGCGGTTTATCAACGCCTATGCGACCCATGTGGCGCGGCTGGATCCAGACGCTTTCGATGATCCTGAAACGCCGACCGCGGGCGATGTGATGAAGGCTTTGACCACCTATTGCGACGAGGCCGATGAGCCCTTCCCGCAGGAGGTGGATGTGCAATTGGCCCATGTGTTGCGCTCTATGGCTCGGGCTTGGGAAGGCACCAGTGCCCGGCTTTTGCGCCAGGCGAAGGGTGCCCCCGCGGATGCGGGGCTTGGGCTTGTCGTTCAGGCGATGGCCATTGGGGTTGGCCGCGGCGAATGTGGCTCGGGAGTGATACAATTTGCCTCGTCCGACACGGGCCTGCCCGAGATTCACGGGCGCTACCTGCGACAATCTCAGGGGCGGGAGGCTTTGGATCGTCAGGTTGGATCTTTATATCTGACCAAGGATCCGCGTGGCCCGTCCTTTGAAGAAACCTGCCCCGAGGCTTTTAAACAGCTTTTGGACTATTCAGTTTTGGCCCGGCAGCGCCTGCGTGAAGAGATGCAAATTGAATTCACGCTCGAAAGTGGCAAGCTGGCGATTTTGGATGCGGTGCGTATCGTGCGATCTTCAAGCGCAGCGGTGCATATTGCCGTGGACCTGGCCCGCGACGGGATCATCCCGCGCGAAGATGCCCTTATGCGGGTTGACCCAAAGGCTTTGTCTGAACTGTTGCACCGGCAAGTGGCGCCCAATGCACCGCGCAGCGTATTGGCCAAGGGGATTGCCGCAAGCCCCGGGGCGGCGACCGGAAAGATCGTCTTTACAGCCTCCGACGCGCAAGCCAGTGCCGCGCGCGGCGAGGCGGCTGTTTTGGTGCGTCGTGAAACCGGTCCAGAAGATATTCGCGGCATGCACTCTGTGGTTGCGGTTCTCACCGAACGGGGCGGGGTCACAAGCCATGCCGCAGTGATCGGGCGTGGTCTTGGCTTACCCTGCGTGGTTGGCGCCTCGGACATGCGCATCGACGGGCAAAAGAAGACGGTCATTGGTTGCAACCAACAGATTTTGCGCGAAGGGGATGTCATCACTGTGGACGGCACCCATGGTGAGGTATTGGTGGGGCATGTGGAGACGGTGGAAGCCGGTCTCAACACCGCTGTCACAACCTTACTGGGCTGGGCAGATGAGTTGCGCGATATTGGGATCAGAGCCAATGCGGATACGCCGCGTGATGCGCAAACGGCCAAAAATTTTATGGCGGACGGCATTGGCTTGTGCCGCAGTGAGCATATGTTCTTTGAAGCGGACCGCTTAACTGTGATGCGGGAGATGATTTTTGCGGAAAACGAAGCGGACCGCGCCGCTTCTTTGGAACGACTCTTGCCCATGCAACGGGCCGATTTCACCGAATTGTTCCAAATAATGGAGGGGCGCCCGGTTTGCATTCGGTTGCTTGACCCGCCTTTGCACGAGTTTTTGCCTGCCGATCGTAGCGGGTTGCGCGATTTGGCCGAAGCTCTCAGCCTGCCACTGTCGCGGGTGACCGAAAGGGTGGAGCAATTGTCGGAATATAACCCGATGCTCGGTCTGCGCGGGGTGCGGCTTGGGATCACGGTTCCCGAAATCTACGAGATGCAGGCGCGGGCGATATTTGAAGCGGCGATCGACAGTGGCGTTGATGCCTCACCAGAGATTATGATTCCATTGGTCTCGGCCTGTCGTGAGGTTGAATTGGTCAAAGCGCGCATTGATGCCGCCGCCGCCGCGGTGCGGGTCGAACGTGGACAAAGCTTTAGCTATTCTCTTGGGGTCATGGTCGAAACCCCGCGTGCGGCTTTGCGAGCCGGTGAAATTGCCGCCTATTCGCAGTTTTTGAGCTTTGGCACCAATGATTTGACACAGATGACCTATGGGTTGTCGCGCGATGATGCGGGGCGGTTTATGTCCTCTTACGTTCAGCAGGGGGTCTATGAAGAAGATCCGTTTCACCGCTTGGACAAAGAAGGTGTCGGCGAGTTGCTGACGCTTGGAGCCGAGCGTGGCCGAGCTGCGCGGCCTGAAGTGGTCCTGTCCATCTGTGGGGAGCATGGGGGCGATCCGGAGGCGATTGCCTTTATCCGGCAATGTGGGTTCACCTATGTGTCTTGCTCGCCGTTTCGTGTGC
>AACY020310544.1_pt1 | contig 12249 bp, 7 predicted proteins | sample 267378 | NCBI WGS metagenome assembly AACY02 (sample SAMN02954345, study PRJNA13694) | marine metagenome | biome: aquatic; feature: ocean; material: water; isolation source: isolated as part of a large dataset composed predominantly from surface... | reverse complement strand
TGCGGTCGAAAGTGTGGATGGGCATCGCCGGGTTGTCGTTGACGTGGTGCCAGGGCAGCGGCTGACGGCTGGCAAACTGCAGATCGATGGCCTTCCGGATTCCCTTGTGGCGGAGTTGCGGACGTGGCTCACCAGCCCACAGCCACCGTCCTCGGCCAAGCCACGGATCGTCGATGCGGGAAATGCCGCAACGATTGAATGGGTCAACGATCAAGGACGGCCGGTGCGGATGAAGCCGCCGCTCTGGACGCCGGGCGAGCCGGCAGCGCTTGATCCGCCGTTTGTCGATTCGGTGAAGCGGTTGATTGTCCGCTTCCTGCGTGAGGCAGGGCACCTGCAGGCTGCGAATCAGCTCAAAAAGAAGGGGCAAACGCTCTGCGAAATCGCAGTGAATTCTGCCGACAGCTCGGATGCGGCTGCTGGAGGTGAGGCAACGCTCGCGCTCCGGTTTGAGCCACTGCCGCCAGCCGCCACGCTGGGGAAGGTGGCCATCAAGGGCACTGGGGGCGCGTCGGCGGCCGAACTGCGAGAGTTTCTGCAGCTGAGCGATGGAGACCGTGTCACCGAGGCCGATCGTCGTCTCTGGGAAGAGCAGCTGCGGCAGTCCGGCCGGTTTATTCGGCACGCCGTGACGCTCGAGCCGCTGGGTGCCAAAGACGGAAGCGTGAAGGCTGTCTTCGACCTCGTCTCCTATCCCAAAGTCACCCCGCTTGGTGAGCCGCTCTCTCGGGAGGAGGCGGTGATGCTGCGGTTTCGCTCGTGGCTGACGGCCGCGCTTGAGGGGAATGGCATTCGTGCCCAATGGCAGCGACCTGATGGCACGCCGATGGCGTCGTGCATGCTGTCGGCTGAGCATGGCGCGGTGATCATGCTGGCTTCCGAGCGGGCCGGTGGGGCCGTCGCCGTCACCGAGGCGGGCCTCGGAGTGTTTCTCGATCAACAGGCCGGTCGGTTTGAGATTCCATTGTCCTCGCAGGGTCAGGCCGTTGTGCACGCCGCATTGAGTGTGCGGGATACGGTCGATGCCGAAACAGGAGACTACAAGCACGACCTGTCTTTGGCCGCTTCGTTCGGGTCGGCAGCATCAGAGTCGGAGCCTGCGGCTGTGGTCACGGCCCGGATAGAACCGGTTGCCTGCCTGGCCCTGGTTCACCGCAAGCCTTCGAGCGGTGGCGAGGCGAGCGACGTTCGCTGGAATGGCGATGTTCTTGAGATTCACGGCAACGGTGGGTTGGCCCGGTTTGACGAGGAAACAGGCCGTCTGCTCGAGATCCAGCTCGATCGGCTGGGCCGCATCACCCTTGAGGAAGCAGGAGACTGGGGCGTGCAGATAGCGGAGCTCCGCGAAGACAGCGGCAGCAACGCCTACCGCCAGCACGCGCCGGTGTCGTCGACGATTCAGTTTTTTGCATCTGGCGAGTCAGGGGCGTTTGCGGGCCAGGTGCTCGCATTGATCGGCTTGGACCGAAAGGCTTCCGAGGCTGCCCGCCCGTGGAACGGTCTGCTAACAGCAGTCGCCGCTGCGGCTGCAGATGGCGGTTTTACGGAGATGGATGGCTTTGTCGCTGACTATCTGGCGTCAGAGAGCCACCGAGATACGCTTCCAACCATTCCGTCGGCCACAGGCGATCAGCCGCCTCTGGATGCGATCATGGCCGTTTTGTCGAAGCTTTCGGCAAAGGCCTGGGCCTGGTTGGACGACACCTGCGGCAGTGAGGCGTGGCCCACTGGTCTGGCCAGGCTGGCCAACGCTGTGCTCCGTCAGGATGGCTCTGCGAGTTTTCAGGAAGTGGCCCTCTTTATGGGCTCGGATCAGGCCGGGCCGGTCGCCCACCTGATGGCGGCATCAGCAATGCCCATGAAGCCTTTGGCAGCCTCGTTTGCCATGCGAGGCCAGAGCCGGGCGGAGCCTGCTGCGTTTGCTCGGGAATGTGAGCCTCTGCTTTCTGTGCTGAAAAAGGCTGGGCTGGAGCAGCCCATTGTGGCCACACTGCGGCGGCTTGATGAGGGCCAGGCTCGGTCTCTCGGCGAGGCGTGTTTCGGAAATGCCGAGGGCTTTGGATCCTTTGTGGATGAACTCAAGAGCTGCCCGACAGATCAAGCCGCCGAGGAGGCGGTGCCTGCCGCGCTGATGGCCTGGTGGGAGGCCTCGCTGGGCAAAACGGTGTCGTTGGCTCTTGAGCAGCGGGGCGGTGGCCGGATCGCCGGACGTGAGCCGACGGAGCGGCGACTCCAGCGGTAAGAGCATCTTCTGCAGCGGTATTTCTCGCCGGTTTTGCGGTTTGCGAGTTTTTTTTGGTGGGTGTTGACACCCCCCAGCAGGTTGGTACTTTTTCAAGCGTCGGTGGCGGGCACAGTGCTCGCCGCCGTGAGAAGAAGGAGTCAGCTACTGACCGCGTGCGACTGACGTCGCAGCAGTGAAATCCGACAGCCCCCCGGTGACCAGCCGTGGTTTTGCGGTTGTTCTCCGTGATTTCGCTTCCAGGTCGTAGCTTCGTTCGAGCGGTCTCTTCCGCGTCCTTCTGAGCTCTCCGGTTTCTGCCGCGATTCGTCTTTTGCACTCGGTCTCGTCGCTTGCTCGACGTTTTCCCGTTGCGAGAGCACGAAACCGATGAACACCACCACCACGGTTCACGGCGTCTTTTCTGTCCTTTCCAAATCATGTGTTCTGATCGCTGCGGTGACTGCCGCCATCGCGACGGGCACTCAGGCTGAGGCAGCCTCCATCCCACCTGTTCTCTACGGTGTCGACGTAGCCAACGACATCTGGTCGATCGACCCGGTTACCCAGACAACGACCAAGGTGCTCACCAGCAGTGAGATTGGCCAGACCGCCAACGCCCTGGCTTTTGACCAGAGCCGCGGCCAGCTCTTCTTCGTGAACGCGGCCAACACGTTCGACTACTGGGAATCGGCCACCAACACGATCCAGAGTGTGGGCGGCCTCTCGCTCGGCCTGACATCCGACCCCAACAACGCGGCTTTCTACAACGACGCCTTCTGGTACTTCGAGCACAACTCCAACGTGCTGCGTCGGGCGACGCTTTCTTACACCGGAGTGGGCGACACCGCAGTGCCGAGCGTCTCCAGCCTTGCCAGTTTTCCCGTCCTTGGCATGAATCCGACCGGCGTCAACACCAACAGCTTTGGCGACATTGCGATCGATCACAACACGGGCACGCTCTACGCATCCACCTCTCGTGGCCGCTTCTATACCGTTGACCTTGCGAATCCGACGCTGAGCTTTAACGAGATCGTGCCCTCGCCAGGCAACGACAGGACCGTTGGACTCCAGCTCTCGTTTGACCAGCTCAGCAACACGCTTTACGGCCACAACTATCGCAGCGGCGACTGGTACACGATCGACACGACGACCGGCAGCCTGACGCAGATTGCGGGCTTCAACACGCTCGTCGCTGGCGGACGCGGCTTCCGCGACCTCGGTGGTGCGGCTCCGGTGCCGGAGCCGAGCACGATCGGCCTGGCCGCCGTCGGCCTCGTGGGTGGCCTCGGCTACACCGGCATGCGTCGCCGTCGCCGCACGGCAGACCGAACCGACCCAACGCTCGCTGCGTAACCCACACTGTTAAGCATGACCTGTCTGCGGTGAGCGGCCTGTGGTGGTGCCGCTCGCCGCAGCGGTCGTTTGTGGCTTAGTCGCCAAGTTTTATTCGGGCCACTTCAAAGGCTGCGACCGCTTTGGCGAGGTCGTCTTGCGAATGGCCAGCAGAAACCTGCGTGCGGATGCGAGCCTTCCCCTGCGGGACGACCGGATAGCTAAAGCCGATCACATACACGCCTTCTGCAAGCATGAGATCAGCCATGCGGGAGGCGAGAGCGGCGTCCCCAAGCATCACGGGCACAATCGGATGTTCGCCCGGCAGGATTGAGAAGCCGCGATTGCCCATCTCCTCGCGGAAGAAGCCGGTGTTGGCGGCGAGCGTGTCGCGGAGGCTCGTGGAGGCTTCGAGCATCTCGAGGGATTTCAGGGCGCCCGCCGCGACGGGCGGAGCCACCGTGTTGGAGAAGAGGTAGGTTCGCGACCGCTGGCGGAGCCACTCCACCAGTTCCTTTCGCCCCGACGTGTAGCCGCCGCTGCCGCCTCCGAGGGCTTTGCCGAGCGTGCCGGTGAGGATGTCGATGCGGTCCATCACATCGAAGTGCTCGTGGGTGCCGCGGCCGTGCGGGCCCACAAAGCCCACCGCATGGGAGTCGTCGACCATGATCGCGGCGTCAAACTCGTCGGCGAGTTCGCAGATGGCCGGCAGGTTGGCGAGATAGCCATCCATGGAAAACACGCCATCGGTGGCGATCAGCCGGTAGCGGGCGTCTTTGGCTTCGCTGAGCTTCTCCCGCAGATCGGCCATGTCGTTGTTGCGATACCGCAGCCGCTTGGCTTTGCAGAGCCGGATGCCGTCGATGATGCTCGCGTGGTTGAGCTCATCAGAGATGATCGCATCGTCGGGGCCCAGAATGGTCTCAAAGAGGCCGCCGTTGGCGTCCCAGCAGGAGTTGTAGAGGATCGTGTCATCCTTGCCGACAAACCGACTCAGCGCGGCCTCAAGGTCTTTGTGCAGCTGCTGCGTGCCGCAGATGAATCGCACGCTCGCCAGGCCATAGCCCCAGCGGTCAAGCGACTCTCTGGCGGCGGCCACAATTTCCGGATGGTCGGCCAGGCCGAGGTAGTTGTTGGCGCACATGTTGAGCACGCTGCGACCACCCACCTCAATCTCGGCTCGCTGAGGCGACTCGAGCACTCGCTCGGTCTTGTAGGTGCCGGCCTCTCGCATGGCGGCCGATTGTTCGGCGAAGGATTCCCACAGCTGCTCTCGGCTCATGTATCTCTCCAGGAGAGGATCACCTTGCCGCTCTCGCCCGACTGCATGGCGGCAAAGCCTTTCTCGTATTCGGTGTAGGGGAAGCGGTGGGTGATCACCGGTGCGATGTCGAGCCCGCTCTGGATCATCACCGTCATCTTGTACCAGGTCTCATACATCTCGCGGCCGTAGATGCCCTTGATCGTGAGCATGTTGAAGACCACCTGCTGCCAGTCGATGGCGATGGGTTCTGAGGGGATCCCGAGCATGGCCACCTTGCCGCCGTGGCACATCGCTCCGAGCATCTGCCGCAGCGCTGCCGGCGAGCCCGACATCTCCAGGCTGACGTCAAAGCCCTCCTTCATACCGAGGTCGGACATCACCTGCTCCAGGCTGCCTGAGCGGACATCGAGGGCGACCGTGGCGCCAAGTTGTGTGGCCAGGTCAAGCCGGTAGGGATTCATGTCGGTGATCACGACGTAGCGGGCGCCTGCGTGTTTGGCGACGGCGACCGCCATGATGCCGATTGGGCCGGCTCCCGTGATCAGCACATCTTCACCAAGCAGGTCGAACGAGAGAGCGGTGTGGACTGCGTTGCCCAGCGGATCGAAGATCGAGGCCACATCGAGGTCAATGTCGGGCTCCTGATGCCAGACATTCGTCTGGGGCAGAGCGAGGTATTCGGCAAACGCTCCGGGCCGGTTCACGCCGACGCCTGATGTGCTTTTGCAGAGATGCCGGCGGCCGGCGAGGCAGTTGCGGCAGCGGCCGCAGACAACGTGGCCTTCCCCGGAAACAATTTCCCCAGGAAAGAAGTCGTTGACGTTGGAGCCCACCGCGACGATCTCACCGACAAACTCATGCCCAACAACCATCGGCACGGGGATCGTCTTCTGGGCCCAGGCATCCCAGTTGTAGATGTGGAGGTCGGTGCCGCAGATTCCCGTGCGGTCGACGCGGATCAGCACATCGTTGATGCCGATCTCGGGGACGGGGACGTCTTCCAGCCAGAGCCCTGGAGCCTTCTCACGCTTCACCAGCGCCTTCATCGTGTCGGTCATCTGCCGCCTTTTTCTCTGGAAACCGATCCGTGCGAGATTGCTGAGTGGAATTATAGGGAAGGAGTCGGGATCTTCGTCATTGACTGCCCGACGCCATGAGGCAGAGCCGGTCGGGGAGGTTGTTGGGGTGGCGACAACTAGATGGGCCGACCGGCATCGGTGAGCATGCCGATGTAGCCGGAGAAGAGCCGGAAAATGATGAAGATGATCATGCCGGCCACGACCACCCACACGCCGCCGCCGGCGGCTTGGGCCGCCATGGAAAAGCCACGGCTGGCCTCGTCATCGAAGTCGTCGGCGAGGCGGGCCAGGACCGTGTCGGTGGTGCCGGCGGTTTCCCCAACGGCCAGCCCTTCGCAGAGCAGGCGGGGGAAACGGCCCGTCTGCTCAAGGGCCTCGGCGAGCGTGTGGCCACCACGCAGGCCGTCGACGAGCTCGTCACGGTCGACCGCAAGGCCGGGGGCAACGGACGAAGCGAGCGTCACCAGCCGCCCGGCATCGAGGCCCGCTCCGGCGGCCAGGCTGGCTGCCCGACACCAGAGGGCTGCTTCGGCCGAGAGGGCGGCATCTCCAAGCACCGGCACCCGCGAGAGCAGCCGCCGCACAATGCCGTGGGCCTGCCAGCCCGCAAGGGCCTGCTTAAGCCCCAGCCACAGGCCAACGCCAAGAGCCGCGAGCAGCATCAGGTAGATCAGCAGGCCACTCGAGCCGGTGAGGCCCAGGCCGAGCAGATCGATCGGCTCGCCTGCAGCGTCGGTGAGCACGCCGGCAATGAAGATCAGAAAACCGACGACGGCGATCGCCACGCTGAGTTGAAAGGCGGGCCAGGCGAGCTTGCCACGCAGGCTGCGGGCGGTGCGGAGTTGGCGATCGAGCACGTGAGAGACGTTGCGGATCGTTTCGGGCTCGTGCCCCGTTCGCTCGCCAACGGCCACCATCCCCACAACCAGTGGTGAGAAGCGGCCCGTTTCCTGCATCGCGTCAGAGAGCGGCTCGCCTTCCGCCAGCGCCGCGTTGACCTGCTCCATGACCGGACGCCAGCGAGCCGGTGTCCGCTCTGTTTCGCTCGCCCACGCCCGCCGCAGATCAACGCCCGCGGAGAGCGCGATCGAAAGCCGGCCGAGCATCTCAGCCAGACGGGCAGTTGGAAACAGACGCTGGGAGGCCATTGGCGAGTTTCCGAAACAGAGAACGCAGCCGCAGCGGGAGTTTACCTCATCTCTCGAGAAACGCTCGCACCCTCGTGCAGCTCGCGTCGGTGAGAGGCATTCGTGCGTGCAGTCTCTGTCCATGCTGGTCGAGTCAACGGCCTGCAGGAAAAAGCCGGGCCGGATCAACTGTCAGCAGGCACTCGTGGCACAGCGCCAGCCGCACGTCGCCCGAGGCCCGGCCGAACGTTTCCCCCGCATACTTCCCATCAGGGCCGAGCGTGAGCGCGTGCACCGTTTGTTCTTCGGGGTCTGCGATCACATACCAGGGCACCCGCTCCTGCTCGTAGATGGCCCGCTTCACAACGAGATCCCGTTCTCGCGTCGCAGCCGAAAGAACCTCCACGATCAAGGCCGGCCGCTGCTCGACATGTCCCTCGGGGGCCGGCCCGCAGACCAGCGTGAGGTCGGGACGCAGGACCGTGTCGTCAGCAACGATCCAATCAATCTCCACCAGCACGGTCGCGTTGCATGCGGCAGCATCGATCGCATTGCCCAATGCCATCACGAATCGTCCGAGCAGTTCTGCGTGACGTCCTGTCGGGCTTGGAGACATCGCGATCGCTGCGCCACCTAAGAGTTCCCAGCGACCTTCCCAATGGCGGTAGTCAGCAACCCGGTACTGCGGTTGGTATCTGGGGGCAGTGCTCATAACATCCAATAGTAAGCGAGGTCTCAACAAGCCTCAAAGATATCCTGCGGCCGGGTATGCTCCTGCGATGCATCCCGCTGCTCAGACCGACGAAGACCTTCTTGCAGAATGCGATGAAACCCGCACCCGACGCGGCGGCCCGGGCGGCCAGCATCGCAACAAAGTGGAAACAGCCGTCGTGCTCAGGCACCGGCCGACGGGCCTCTCGGCAGAGGCGAATGAGCGTCGAAGCCAGGCCGACAACCGACGGGTCGCCGTGCAGCGTCTGCGGCTGAGGCTGGCGATCGAGCACCGCGAGCCTGCGATCGCCGAGGCTTCGGAACTTTGGCGGTCGCGGGTGCGGGGCGGCCGGCTTGAGGTGAGCAGCGAGCATCACGACTTTGCCACACTTCTGGCTGAGGCCTGTGATCAACTGGCCGCGTGCGGATGGCAGCCTGCGGCGGTTGCGGAACAGCTTGGCGTGTCGGGATCCCAGATCGTCAAACTCCTCAAGCGGTGCCCGGCCGCCTTCGTGGCCCTCAATCGGCAGCGGCAGGCCGTGGGGCTCAAGCCGATGGCATGAGGGGCGATCCCGTGAGTACACGCCCCTGACCTGGGACGTGATCTTGGAATGTGCGACTACGTCGATTCCGCTGCGGCGCGGCTGACGTCGAGGGCAAGGACGGAGAGCAGCTGCTCGTCAGTCATTTCGGTGAGCAGGGTTTCGCCGGCAGCAGTGGGGCCAAGAATCTGATCGGCGAGCTGCTGCTTCTGGCGGAGCATGTCGTCGATCCGCTCCTCCACCGTGCCGCGGCAGACGAAGGCATGGACCAGGACATTTCGCTGCTGGCCGATGCGGAAGGCCCGGTCGGTGGCCTGGTTTTCCACGGCCGGATTCCACCAGCGGTCGAAGTGCACCACGTGGGAGGCGGCGGTGAGATTCAACCCGGTGCCGCCGGCCTTCACCGAGATCACAAAAAACGGCACGTTGTCATCTTCTTGAAACCGCTGCACGAGTTCCTTGCGGCGGGCCACCGGCACCTTGCCGTGCAGCACGACCCCAGGCTTTTCAAATACCTCGGCAAGCCAGCCGGCGAGCGGCTCGCACATCGCCTGAAACTGCGTGAAGACCAGCGCCTTTTCCTGGCGAGCTGCAATCGGCTCGCAGATCTCCGCGAGCCTGAGAAACTTGCCGCTCTCCTGGGCGGCATAGGCGGCCCCGCTGGGCAGGCCCTGGTCGGGATGGTTGCAGATCTGCTTCAGCCGCATCGTCGTGGCGAGCACCATGCCCCGGCGTTGGATGTCGTTGCCGCGGCCCTCGTTCTGATTCCGCTTGAGCGCATCGCGAAGGTCGTTCACGGTCCGTTCGTAGAGGGCGGCCTGCTTTCTGGAGAGCCCGCACTCGGTTCGCATCACCGTCTTCGCCGGCAGATCTGGGGCAATCGCCGGATCGGTCTTGAGACGCCTGAGAATGTAGGGCTGCACGAGCCGCCGCAGGGCCGCGAAGCCATGCGACTCCGGCTGCTTTCCCAGGTTGCGGACAAACTGTTTGAACTCGCCGGCTGAGCCGAGCAGCCCCGGGCAGCAGAAGTCAAAGAGCGACCAGAGATCACCGAGATGGTTTTCCACCGGTGTGCCCGTCAACGCGATGCGGGCCTGGGCAGGGAGCTTCTTGATTGCCTTGGTCTGCGCCGAGGACGCGTTTTTGATTGCCTGGGCTTCGTCGAGGATCACCAGCCGCCAGGCCACCTTCGGGAGCCAGGCGAGTTTCTTGGCCAGGGCGTAGGTGGTGATCACGAGGTCGTGCCCTTTGAGTTCTTTTTCGGGGGCTGCTGCCAGCCGATCGAGCTGCTCGGGCGAACACTCCGAGCGGTGCACAAGCAGGTATTGCAGCTGCGGGGCAAACCGGGTGAGTTCCTGCTTCCAGTTGCCCAACAGCGACGCGGGCACCACGAGCAGGCTCGTCGTCGGAGTCGCTGGCTTGCGGGCGGCCTTGGTCGTGCCCCGCTTGGGGCGAGCGGGAGCCGCAGCCGCGCCGTCGGCCCGCAGCCGCAGCAAGAGGTCGATCACCTGGATCGTCTTGCCAAGGCCCATGTCGTCGGCAAGGCAGCCGCCCATCCGCAGGCGAGTGAGCAGCCAGAGCCAGCGAACGCCCTGCTCCTGGTAGGGCCGCAGGGTGGCGGCCAGGTCGGTGCCCGGCGTGCACCCGCTGCCTGCAGGATCCCGCAGCTCGGCGAGCGACTCGCGGAGCCAGTCTCCGGCGGCCATCGTGGACCATTCCTGGCGGGGATCGTCGAAGCTCGCGGCTCCGTATCCAAAGTCGGCCCCGGCCAGCAGCCGCATGCCCCGCACAAAATCGATGCCATCGGCGTGTTCGCGACGGAGCTGTGTCCACTGGTCGAGCACCTGCTGCAGCCGCTTCCGATCGACCTCCACCCAGCGGCCGCGGAGCAGGGCCAGGCCTTCGCTGCCGGCAAGCAGCTCTTTCGCTTCGGCGGCTGAGAGGGGATCACCGTCGAGGGCCAGGCCAACGGAGAAATCAAGGAGTGACTCGACGCCAACTTCCGCGGGCTTGCGGTCGCCAATCCGCACCTCGACGGTCGGCCGAGGACGCCTGCGTGCCCGCCACCAGTCGGGCACCCGCACAGCCAGGCCGCTCTCCTCCATCGCCGGCACGTCGCTGAGAAAGCGGTGGGCTTCGCCGATCGTGAGTGCCTGGGCCGCAAAGATCGCCCGTGAGTCGAGCCACTCGCGAATCAGCGGGCTTCGATCCGCGGCGGTGCGGACTGGCGTGAGGAGCTCCACGAGCTTGGCCTGATCGCGGCGGTCGGCCGACTCTTCGATGGCCTTGGCCAGCGGCAGGTGCTGCACGGCAGCCGAGCCCGCAGGCCGATGGGCGTAGGTGGCGAGAAACGCGAACGGCCGCTCCTCGTTGCGGCGATTCTCGGCGAGGTGAAAGGTCACACGGCCGAGCAGATGCAGCTGCGGGTCGAGCGTGGCGAGCACCTCACCGAGGCCGCCTTTTGCGGCCCGCGCCTGATCCTGGACCGACGCCGCCATCTCCCGCCAGGCATCGCGAAGCAGGCTGGCTGAGAGGTATTCCAGCCCGGGCATCGGCGGGGCAGCAGCCAGCGAGGTCGCCAGCGCATCGTCGTCGGCCGCTGGCAGAAACCGCTCAAGGGCAGCCGGGGTGCGGGCTTTCGCAAAGGCGGCTCGCTCGTCCTCGGCGAGGTGGCCCAGGCTGGTGATCAGGCTCCGGGCGTGGGCGCGGAAGAAGGTAAAGGCGGGCGACAACGGCACGGATTCCGAAAGGCCCGCCAGCGCGAGCAGCCCTGCGGCCTGGCCGGCGGCCATCGCGTCGGTGATCGTGGCGGCCACGTTCTGTGGCAGCGTGGCCGCCGAGAGATCGCCTGTTGCCTCAACTGGCTCGGCAACCAGGCGACCATGTGGCGTGATCCGCAGGCGGAGAGACGTGTCGGATGCTGGGGCGGCCCGGCCGCGGGGTGCTGGTTTCATGGCAAAAAGGTGACGCGTGGCCGAGATGTCGGCAAGCGATTTCTCGGCGGAACGGATACAACGGGCGAGCGGTGTGTCCAGGCTTGGCCATCCCAGAAGGGGGCCAGTCGCCTGTTTCGCGTGTGACCGTGGAGTGCAACCTGAGGACCCGATCGATGGGCTGGTATGGCTTTGATGATGATGGGCCGGGATACGTGCCCGCCTGGAAGCGGGTGGCCACGGCGAGGCGACAGGCGGAGAAGGAGGCCAAACGCAGCGGCCGGCAGGCGGAGCCGGTGGTGATTGAAGGCCGGGAGATCGTGACGACCTTTTGGGGCAAGGCCTGGTGCCGCAACCTGGAAACCTACAGCGACTTCTCCAACCGGCTGCCCCGGGGCCGGACCTACGCCCGCAACGGCTCGGTGGCGGATCTGCATGTCACCGAAGGACGGATCGATGCGGTGGTGTCGGGCTCTCGGGTCTACGACGTCGCGATCGCGATCGAGCCTCTCTCACCAAAAACCTGGAAGGCAATCAAGCGGGACTGCGCCACATCGATCGGCTCGCTCTTGGACCTGCTTGGGGGTCGGCTGGCCGACGACGTGATGCGGCGTCTCACGCAGCCTGCCGATGGCATGTTTCCCACGCCGCGGCAGATTGGGCTCAGCTGCAGCTGCCCCGACGGCGCCAGGCTCTGCAAGCACCTGGCGGCCGTGTTGTATGGGATCGGCCACCGGCTCGACACGCAGCCGGAGCTGCTGTTTCTGCTGCGGGGAGTCGATCAGCAGGAGCTCGTGTCGGTGGCGACCAAGGAATCGGTGTCGCAGGCTGTGCGGGGGCAGGCGGTGAGCGAGCTGGCAGACGCCGACCTGGGAGACATCTTCGGGATTGAGCTGGGCACGGCTGAGGTGCAGCCGGCGACCGCGACAAAACGGCGGACAACGGCCGTGGCTGGGGCCGTGAAGAGGAAAGCGACGAAGAAGAAAACCGCCAACAAGAAGAGCGCCGGGAAGAAGAGCGTCAACAAGAAAGCAGCC
>AACY020294903.1_pt1 | contig 12253 bp, 11 predicted proteins | sample 267378 | NCBI WGS metagenome assembly AACY02 (sample SAMN02954345, study PRJNA13694) | marine metagenome | biome: aquatic; feature: ocean; material: water; isolation source: isolated as part of a large dataset composed predominantly from surface... | reverse complement strand
AATCTTGGAGACTCCCTGCACTTGTAGCAGGAATTTCTCTACGATCCAGGTGCAAGCGGCGCAGCTCATCCCCGAGACCATTAAGGGCATTTCAATGCCCTCATCGCTTTCTCGGGTAAATGAGTCGAGCCAGTCTTTATCTTGAAACCAAGCGACTACCCGGCTGTCGACCTCTGCCGGTTGCGGCGGATAATCGGTACGCTGACGGTAAAAGGCCGAGAGATCTGCCCCGGCAATCATCGCGGCTACTGCCTGACAACCGATGCAGCACACTGGTTGGCCAATGCCATCGATAGTGACCCTTAAATGGACACCCGGCGGTATGGATTCACCGCAGTGAAAACAGGGATTAGCACAGGGCCGACTCAAAAATACTGTTCGCCGTCGACACGCCAAGCACTGCCGTCGCCGGCGTCAACAATCCAGATCCAGCGGCCGCTGAGCGCTTGGGGCACGGCGCCGCGATAGCTACCTGCACCAATCATCTTCAAAGGCACTTTGAAATCCCGCGCTGACTCCATGGGATGAGACAGTAGCAATCGCAATTGTGGCTGATCGACGGGACCCGTTATGCGCACATCGATTTGTCTGCCCTCGGCCGTGAGCGTGGCGTCAATACCGAGGTCCTCGGCGGCGCGGGTGCGTTCTAGCTGACGGTTAATAGACAGCCCTTCTCGATAGTACTCATCGACGACCAGATCATCGGCGTGGCGAGTGGCAAGCACCAAGGTGTAAATTGACGCTACGACCACGGTGCCAGGCAGGGCGATAAGAAACCAAGGCCAAAATTGCCGGTACCAAGGGGGAGAGGGGGTCATTTTCGCCATAGCAGTCGCCGTCACAGAAGCCCTTGTGGCTACAGGGGTTTCATGAAGCGCGATTCATGATCTGTAGTAATACTGGCGTCATCGACACGGGTAGCCTTGAACACAATCGGTGTACTGGGTGCCTGCAGATCAATCGGATTGGCTCGCACCCTTAACGTCAGCTCGGCCAACTCACCGCCACCGACGGTGACCCGTTGCTCCCCGATCACTTGTGCCCCATCAATACCCGTCACTTCCAGTAAAAAGCTATGTGCATCGGCGTCGAGGTTCGATAGGTGGATCTTGTAGATGTTGTCGATGAGACCGCCGGGGGCTTCCATATACAGCTGGTTACGCTCCCGGAGAATAGTCATATCCACCATGTCCCGCGTGAGCATGGCATAACTGAAGGCCACCATCATGATACACATGACCGTTACATAGCCAATGAGTCTCGGTCGTAGGATGTGCGTTTGTCCGCCCTCCAGACGATTTTCACTGGTGTAACTGACCAAGCCTCGGGCATAACCCATTTTGTCCATCACCGAATCACAGGCATCAATGCACAGGGCGCAACCAATGCACTTGTACTGTAAGCCATCTCGGATATCGATCCCGGTAGGGCACACTTGTACACACATCTGACAGTCAACACAGTCCCCAAGCTGGCTGGCTTGCTCACCCGTGCGTTTGCGCGCGCCTCTGGGTTCACCCCGTTGGCTGTCATAGGACACAATGAGTGTGTCACGGTCGAACATCACCGATTGAAAGCGTGCGTAGGGACACATGTAGGTGCAGACCTGCTCCCGCATCCAGCCTGCATTAAGATACGTCAGCACGGTAAAAATGAAGATCCACACCAGGGCCCAGCTGTTCGCTTGTAGGGTGAACACATCCCCCAGCAGATCGCGAATGGGCGTAAAGTAGCCGACAAAGGTGAAACCCGTCATGAACGCCACAAACAGCCAGCCCGAATGCTTCATAAGTTTCCGCCGAAACTTCGTGAATGACATGGGGGCTTTATCGAGTTTGATGCGTTGATTACAGCTGCCTTCAAAGAACTGTTCGATCCACATGAAGATCGCTGTCCACACGGTTGTGGACAGGTATAACCGCACCAAACCCGACCGGCTAAGGCGGTTACGGTGAACAGTCCGAAGGCGGATATGATCAGCAACCAGGCCAGCATGAAAAAGTCTTGGGGCCAAAAGGTCATGGTCAAAATGTGGAATTTGCGCGCGGGTAGATCGAACAAAACCGATTGTTGGCCGAACAGGTTGATCCATGGCAAACAAAAATAACCCAGTAACAGCGGCCAACCGGTTAGGGTTCGTAGCCGCTGAAAGCGACCTTGGATAGCGCGTGTGTAAATCTTTTCGCGCTTCTGATAGAGATCAAGTTCCCCGATCTCGGCGGGGGCGGCGGCGTCTACCGCCAACACATTGTCACGTGTATCGCTCACCCCATGACCTCCTTCGTGGCCGTTACTGTGTCGCCGCTAGCTGCGCACTCTCGCCATGGCTCAGACCATAAACCCACGCTGTTAGGATGTGGATTTTGTCTTCACTGAGAATATCGCCGAAGGCGGGCATGTTGCCGTTGCGCCCATTACGCAGGGTCTGAGTAAGTTGTTGCTCAGAGCCGCCATACAGCCAGATGCCGTTGGTAAGGTTGGGTGCCCCCATCATGTGGTTACCCATGGCGTTGGCACCGTGACAGGCGCTGCAATAGGTCTGGAAGTGTTTCTCACCTGCAGCCACTTTGCTGGCATCGGCTTCGCGGCCGTTCAGGGACATCAGGTAGTGCACCGTCTCATCGATACCGGTATCACCCAAAATGGCCTGCCAAGCGGGCATGGCCGCCCGGCGACCGTGGTTCAATGTGGTTTTAATTGCTTCGGGTGTGCCACCGTAGAGCCAATCGTCATCGCTCAGGTTAGGGAAACCGTAAGCACCCCCAGCATCAGAGCCATGACAGGTTGCACAGTTGTTGCCAAAGATACGCTGCCCCATTTTCCGCACTTTCGGATCGTGGGCGATCTCTTCCACGGGCAGGGCCAAGTAGCGATCACGCATGGCGCGGTATTTCTCGTCCGCAACGGCGACTCGATCTTCGTATTGCCCCACCGATGTCCAGCCAATGACTCCTTTCCAGCTCCCCATGCCTGGGTAGATGATCAGGTAGCCAATGGCGAAGAGGATGGTCAGGACGAACATTTGAAACCACCAGGCGGGCAGCGGGTTGTCAAACTCTTCTAAGCCGTCATATGAGTGGCCAGTCGTTTGAATGTCGCCACTGGTTTTTTTTCGGTTCGCGAACAGCAGCCATGCGGCGAGAATGATCTGCGCCGACGTCAGGATGATAATCCATGCGCTCCAGAAGCTAGTCATTGGGGCGTTCCTCACTGGTTGTACGTTGGTCGATGTTGTCGTCTGCGAACGGTAGGTTAGCCGCCTCATCGAACGCTTGTTTTTGTTTGCGGCTGTATGCCCAGATGACGACACCGATGAAGGCCATCATCAGTAGTACTGTGCTTAGCCCGCGCAAGTCATTGATATCCATGATTAGCGACGACTTTTGAGTAGGGTGCCCAGCTGTTGAAGGTAGGCCACCACCGCGTCGATCTCCCGGCAGTGTCCACCCGGCGCCGAGGGGCAGGTCTCAGCAGCAGCCTGAGCACCCGCGATGTCCTCGTCAGTGTAGGGCACACCTAAGATACGCAGCGCTCGGAATTTGGCCGGTACAACCGAGCCATCGATCTTGTTATCGAACAGCCAAGGGTATGCGGGCATGATGGATTCGGGCACCACGTCGCGGGGGTTGTATAAGTGCGCACGCTGCCAATCATCACTGTAGCGACCACCAACGCGAGCCAGGTCGGGTCCGGTGCGTTTAGAGCCCCATAGGAACGGGTGTTCGTACACCGACTCGCCCGCCACTGAGTAGTGTCCATAACGCTCGGTTTCAGCGCGCATTGGACGTACCATTTGTGAGTGACACACCGCGCAGCCCTCGCGCATATAAATATCGCGACCCTCTAATTCCAGTGCTGAATAGGGCTCGAGGCCTTCAATGGGGGTGTTAACCGTTTTACTAAACGCCAGAGGTACCAGCTCCACAAGCGCTCCGAAGCTGATCGCCACGATGATCAAGACAATCATGAGTGGCGTGTTTTTTTCGACGATTTCGTGATTCATAACAACGCTCTCCTCAGGCAGCTGCGGCAGCGGTTTGCGGCGCGGGAATACTGTCTTCAACACCACGGCGTGTGGTCATGTAGACGTTGTAGGCCATGAGTAGCATGCCCCCAAGGAAAATGGCGCCACCGAGTACGCGCACGACGTAGCCGGGGTGACTGGCCACAACCGATTCCACGAAGGTGTAGGTGAGGGTGCCGTCTTCGTTGTAGGCGCGCCACATAAGTCCCTGCATGATGCCGTTCACCCACATAGACGCGATGTAAAGCACCGTACCAATGGTCGACATCCAGAAGTGCAGGTTGACCAAGGGCGTGCTGTACATGCCGTTTTTCCCGTAAAGATGGGGGATGAGATGGTAGACCGCGCCAATCGAAATCATGGCGACCCAGCCAAGCGCCCCGGAATGCACGTGACCAATGGTCCAGTCGGTGTAGTGGGATAGGGCATTCACCGTTTTAATTGACATCATCGGACCTTCAAAGGTGGACATGCCATAGAACGACAGGCTGACGACCAAGAACCGCAAAATGGGGTCGTGACGCAATTTTTCCCAGGCACCGGATAGGGTCATGATGCCGTTGATCATGCCGCCCCATGAGGGTGCTAACAGAATCAAGCTCATGACCATGCCCAAACTTTGGGCCCAGTCGGGTAGAGCGGTGTAATGGAGGTGGTGGGGGCCCGCCCAAATATAAATGGCAATCAGCGCCCAGAAGTGCACGATGGATAGACGGTACGAGTACACGGGACGCTCGGCCTGTTTGGGCACGAAGTAATACATCATTCCCAAGAACCCGGCAGTCAGGAAAAAGCCCACGGCGTTATGGCCGTACCACCATTGGATCATGGCATCGACCGTGCCGGCATAGACCGAATAGGATTTCATCATGGTCAATGAGGGCGGTAGCTCAGCACTATTGACCAGGTGCAACACGGCAACCGTGATGATAAAGGCGCCGAAGAACCAGTTAGCCACATAAATATGTGACACTTTGCGCTTCATGAGGGTGCCGAAAAACAGTACCGCATAGGCCACCCACACCAGCGCAATCAGGATATCGATGGGCCACTCGAGTTCCGCGTATTCTTTAGTGGTGGTATAGCCCAAGGGGAGGGTGATAGCCGCCAACACAATGACCAGTTGCCATCCCCAAAAGACTGCCGCCGCCAATCCATCGGACAGTAACCGGGTTTGAGTGGTGCGCTGCACAATGTAGAGGGACGTCCCCATCAGTGCGCAGCCGCCGAAGGCGAAGATGACCGCATTGGTATGCAGTGGCCGCAAACGGCCAAAGCTGGTCCAAGGCAGATCAAAGTTTAATGCTGGCCAGGCCAGCTGGGCCGCAATCCAAACACCGACAAACATGCCGACGATGCCCCAAACCACGGTCATGATGGCGAACTGGCGCACTACTTTGTAGTTATATAGCGGGTGCTCCAGTGCTGAATTGACTTCAGACATGGTGACGCTTTTCCTTGTTGTCCATAGATGATTGCTCGTAGACAACACCAGCGACCATCTTCCCCCAGTTTGACCCGCCCCCTTTGGAGGGTTGCGCGGCCCGCATCCGCCCGGATGCTTACGTTGTTTCAGTCAGTAAATGACGGTGTTGCACCCCATTCCCACAGCATGACGGTAGCCACCAACAGGCATATGAAAATGATGAAGGCAATGCCCACCACGGCCGATGCAAACAAAAAGCCGCGGGTTTCTGGAATACGCATGACGACGGGAATGCCCGAATACAACAGGTAGGTCGACCAGCTCAGGGCAAACACGCCCAGGATCATGTCGAGCCAGAGAATGGGATAGAAACCCACTGCGCCAGCAATGAATAAGGGCGTGGCGCAAATACTGACGATTAAAATGCCTTTGGTGATCGACGAATCGGCACCGTAGGTATCAGACATCCAGTGCACGAAGTAGCCAATGACAGCGACGCAGGTCACCATGCCGGCGTAGAACAGAAAGCTGATGATCGTTGCGCTGTTATCCGTTAAACGAATGACACCGCCGTCGTTGCCGACGCTCCAGCCGATATGTGTCGTGCCCCAGTACCAGGCCACAGCTGGCAGCACCGCCCAAATCATCGGGTAGAGCAGCATGATGGCTCGCTGGGTCTCGGTGAGATCGGCAAGACGACGCCACTCGGTGGCGGGCCTGGTCAGAATGCCAAGAGAATGTTGTAGCATAAAACTATTCCCCCAAATAGTTGTTTTAGATTATAAGCCGATTCCCGTACAAGGCAAGCGGTTATTCATAGTCTACTCGCTAATCGCCCGCTAATGTGGCAAATCACGTAAAAGTTTTGCTCGAGTGGCTCGAGGGCCGGCGCCGTCAAGAAGTTGAGAGCGCCGTACCAAGGTTGAGAGCGCTATGGCGCTTCGGTGGGGCTAAGAGCGCCCTAGCGCCTTACTGACGGCAATTCAGCTAAAAGCTGCTCGGGGCTGGTTTCCTGCTCATCGAACAACTCGATAAAGTCGATGCCAAGCTCCGCGGCCAACGCCCGCTCCCGCTCATCCCTGAACACCACCCGTTCACCCACCAGGTGGTGTAGATCACTGATGGCTTGGTGCAGTGCAGGTAGTCGCTCCCTTGTGGCATCCGGCGGCCAGAGCGAGGTATCGAGGGCCAGCATGTGAGGCCTCAACTGCTGTAGTTGCGATGTGGTACCTCGACTTGGATTTACGCCGCTAATAGCAATATGGCAGCCAATGGAGCGAAGGGTGCGGGCGAAATCGGCGATACGCGACTCCTCTCTTAGCCATGATGAGTCGCGCAGCTCAATACACAAACGATCAGTACCAATACCGCTGTCGGACACCTGGGTCAGTACGAAGTCAAGGAAGTCGTGGTGTAGCGCCGCATCAGTGCTCAGTCGAATGCTAAAAGCGGGAACTTCATAGCCCGCCGTCGCGATTTGCTCGGCAAATTCACACACCGCTTTTACCTTCAAGCAGTCGAGGGCGATAGTGAGCGCACTGGAGTGGTAGCCAGGGGCCCGGCTCAATTCTATGGCGGTATCCGCCGCGCTATCGAGCAGCACCTGGTACACCTGCTCTTGCTCGTCGGGGTCGATGCAGCCACTGCGTTGCACCCGGCGTAAACTCAAGCTCGGCGGCATATCGGCTAACAGTCGCTCATAGGTGTTGCGCACTGCCACACCTAGATCGCTGGGTTGTCGGCCTCGCTCTGCCACAATAGCCATATTCGGTGAGAGCGCGAGACCCCGCCGCGCCGTTTGTGCAACCGTGTTGAGTAAGTCTTCGGCGCCGCCGTGTGCCGGATCAATGACCGCTAAACCCATGCCAACATTGGCTGCGCCCGGATGGTCTGCAATCTGGCGCTGCAGATTGTCGATTGCTACGGTATTGAGCACCAAGCCGTGGGTTGTCGGTGAAATAAGGCCCCGAGCATCGACCGTGAAACCTGCATTCTCGATGTTGACGATCAGTTGTGTCACCGCCTCTGGGGCATCGGTATGTACTGCCAGCAAACTGTGCTGTGGACCTTTGCGTCGCGCTCGCCGGATAACACTTTGTAACCAATCCACCAACTGCCCGCGCCCGAGCTCGGTGTTGGTTGCGGGAGTCACCATGGACGCGAGGTCCGCCTGACGACGTTCCAAGGTGGTGAATACCGAGCGTTCAATGATGGGTAGTTGCTCTGAGGGTGTCAGCGGTCGCAGTGTGCTACCCAACCAACGGGCCAGTTCGACAACGTTCAAGTCGCGGACTTTTTGGCCTTGTTCATTGGTGAATGCGAAGCGTGTACCGTCGTCATTGCGCCAGATCAGTTGAATGCTGCGCTGGCGACCCTCCGGCAGTTGATCGGTGAGCCAGGTGTTGAGGGGTAGCTCCCTCGCCCGTCGCACCCAGCGCATTAACCGCGGCAGGGATTTTAAGCGTTCGCTGAAAGCTGGCTCGGCAAAAATGGCGAGTTTGCCCAATGTTGAACTGGCCGTGATCACCGGTTCGGCGCCGGTCAGCTGCTGGCGTAAGCGACTGATCGTCAGGTCTTGTTCGGGTGTCAGGAATGCACCGTCGTCGAGGGCGCCGGTTAACGCTTGCAGTTCTGCCTGCGCCTCAGCGTCCGACAGAGGCTCTGCCCCCGCAGCGATCTCTAGCAGACGTTGGCAAAGTGCACCGAGCCGATCCAAAACCGCGTGGTACGCTACGGCACGGTCATCGCGCAACGCCATGACCACCAGGGCATCGCGCAGCAATGTGTCAATGAGCGCAAGCAGTGCTTCGGGTAATTCGGTAGCTCGCAGGGCTGACACCAGGTCTTGCTCCACCTGAGCAATGGCGCGCTGGCGTTTCTCTTTACCTTCCTCGGCTGCAACCTGCCGCTGAATGGCGCGCCGCTGCTGCTTCAGCATGGCTAGCGCTAGATCGGTGAGTTGGGCCAGCGCTCGGTGGAATGTGTCGAGACTACCGTCGTAGTTGCTGTTAACGCCGTGCAAAATATCGTTAATCTGCTTCTCTATGCGCGTGTTGCCCCGCGGTGCGAGCGCAGCTAATTCGGTAATGCGCTCAATGAGCTGACGAGCCGGGTGCTCTGGATTGCGGTAAAAGGTGGGTTCAGACAGTGAAAGCTGAGCCAGCGGGAGTTTTAAAGCGTCCAGACTAGAGGCCATTGTGTCGCTTAAAGGCAGTGTGTCGCGCATGGTCTCGTACAAGTTATCGACCAATTTGACACTGCCTTTGACCGGTTCGAGCTCCGCACCCAGTTGATCGAAACCCAGCTGGGTAACAAGGGGTTGGCCATTATTGGCGGGTATGAAGCCATCGTTACGCAGCGCAGCTATTTGATTGACCATGGCGGTTGCTTGCGCTGCTAAAGTCTCTGCACTCGCCGGCGCAATACCGCTATCGCCCCACTGGGCGCGTATCCGATCGAGGGTGTAAGCATCGATCAGCGTATGCAGCCCCTGATCACCGCGGCCAGGCAGGAAATCGGGACTCCCTTCATTGGCCGCCGCCTGCTCAAGTGTCGAGGGCGCGTACTGTCGTCGATTCGGCGTGATAAATCGCCCGGTGCGCTGCGCTCCCGGCACGGACGGGATGGTGGGTGCTTGTTCCCACTCGCCGCGCCTGGCCGAGGCCGGGCCATCGAGTGGGTTCTCGGCCGGGTTATTGGGCAGCTCGCTGAGATAGGGCGCCCGTGCTTGGGCCACGGCGCCACTTTCTGTGTTTGCCGGTTCTGTGTTTGCCGGAGAGCTACTCGTCTGTGGTTGAGCGGCACTGGACGTCTGCCCGCTGCTGCCAGAGGGCGGGGCCGATTTGGCGGCTGTTAGTTTAGAGCCTTCCGTTTGAATCTCTTTTTCGACCCCGGGCAATAAGCCATCATTTTCTAACTGTTTGTTGAGCTGCTGATAAATATCCCCAAGTGCCGGTAATAAGCTGGCGCTGAAGGTTTTATCAAGTTCAGTCAAGAGTACTTGGCTAAATTCCAGGGGCTTGAGGCTCTCCCGATAGGCGGTGCACAGTCCGCGTACCCCAAAGGGCAGCTCAATACGGGTGGGCGCCACGTCAAGTATTTCACCCACGCGCAAGGTGATGGCTTCAAGCTGTAACCAGTAACGATCAGCACCGGCCTTGACCATGCGATCGATGGCTAGCTTGTCCTCAAATTCCTCGAGGTCAATCAGATCTAAATGGCCGTCCGCGGGTGCTTCGGTGTTTGACGAGACCCGCCCGCTCGTCACCAGCTTGGCGTAGCCCCCGTCAAGGTGGCTCAGCATGCCCGCGACCAAGGCGCGTCCCTGTACTTTCAGTGCCGAGAATGCCTCGAAACACTGCCGGCGGGTATCGGGGCTAGTATTGCCCCCCGATGACAGGGTAAACATGTGGTCGGTCATGGCGCTGACGACCGCGTTTAACTGCGGCTCCAGTAGCCGTTTGGCCGAAACTCGCAGTGCAGCGACCTGCGGCTCTGCGATTGCGTTCACACTGTTATTGGCGTTGCTGTCGCTGGACATAGAGCGCGTATTTATCCTGACCCAGTGGTGCCATGTTACTGTGCTAATAGACCCAAGAGCCAGCGAATCGGGGAGCAAGAGCTAGGGAATCGAGGAAAACAGTGGACGAGCTAGTACCCATGGGGCTGCAGGAGGACTGGGAAGCCTTGCTGTCCGACGAATTTTTACAGCCTTATATGCAAACGCTTGCGGCCTTTTTAGCTCGGGAGCGGGTTCGCACATCGGTGTATCCGCCGCCTATGCTGCGTTTACAGGCACTGCGATTGACATCTCTGCGGGCCACCCGCGTGGTAATTTTAGGGCAAGACCCCTACCACGGGCCCGGTCAAGCCAACGGCCTGGCCTTCTCGGTAAATCGAGATCAACCGGTGCCCCCCTCATTACGCAATATTTACCGCGAGTTGAATACCGACTTGGGGCTAACGAGCCCGTGCCACGGTGATCTCTGTTCTTGGGCAGAGCAGGGGGTTTTGCTGCTCAACACGGTACTGACAGTGGCGCAGGGTGAAGCCGGTTCCCACGCGGGACGCGGCTGGGAGCGTTTTACCGACTGCATCATCAACGCCTTAAATGAGGATACTTCGCCCAAGGTTTTTTTACTGTGGGGAAAGCACGCCCAAGCCAAAGGCTCGAACCTGTGTCGGCGTCGCCACGTCGTGCTGGTGGCGCCCCACCCATCACCGTTGTCGGCCCACCGTGGTTTTTTCGGTTGTCGCCCGTTCAGTGCTGCCAATCATGCTCTCAGTGAGCTCGGGCGTGATGTTATCGATTGGCGATTGCCCAGCTAATCCTCGGTTACCTCGCTGAGCCTCGTGTACTGGGCTAGGGCTCGTTCACCGGCTCAAGCACGGTGCCATCGGGAAGCTCTAATCCCCTGGCAATACCATCCTCGGTGGTCTCAATGGCCAACAATAAGCGTGTTTGCCATGTACAGGCATTTACTACACTACCCAGAGTGGTACTGGACCCTTGTAGGGTCAGAGGTGTTCCGGGGTCGGGACAGAGGGTGGTGGCTGCGCTGGCTGTGTATAGGCGACGTTTTGGGGTGCCGCGCCAATGTAAGCGGGCAATGATTTCCTGGCCCATGTAGCAACCCTTATCGAAACTCACCCAGTCCTTCAGGTCATAGTTGAGATCTTGAGGAAGGTACTTCCCGCTGGTCGCTGCTGTCACGCGAGCTTCTCCAGCCATGATACGTAAGCTGCGCCAGCTGGCCTCTTCGGTGATAACGGATGGGTCTTCGTCGACGGGAACGCGCAGGGGCTCGGTCGACCATATTTCTACCATCCCTCTTCCTGCCATTTTGGGGCTGCGATACACCACGAAGCCTGAGTCGTTGTCGTTGTCGTTGTCGATAGCGTGGGCACAGACTGTATTGGCGGATTCGTCGTGGTCGCCCGGCAAGTTTGCCAGTGGATCACCCCATGCGCCCGTAACCACCCAGTCAAGGGGGGTGAGCTCGGCTTTGGCGAACATCAGGTATTTTTGTGTGTGGGCCATCAGTACCGGGATGAGTGACCGGTCGGTTCGCAGCAGAATGCGTTCAGAGTTCACCGTCAGCGCCAGAAAATCGATGATCACGCGACCTTTGAGATCGCAAAATGCCCCCGGGATGACAGCCATTGGGGTGATGCGGCTGAAATCAGCGGTGGTCTGACCTTGTAAAAACTGTCCAGCACCCGGCCCCGTTAACGCAAGCAGTCCATCACTGCTGAGTTCTGCCAGGCCGTTTCTTGTGTCCATGTTACCTACTGTCACCGTTGCCTCCTTCTGGCCGACCGCTGGTTACCCTTGTGCCCTGGGTCGGCTTAACACCGCCAGATATGATAGCTTGCGCCGCCAACACCACCACCGAGTATGGAGATGATGACAGAGTCTGAAGATTTCAACCGCATGCGCTGGGCAAGTCGCCGCGGCCTGTTAGAGTTGGATTTGCTGCTGGCGCCTTTTGTCGATGCTTGCTACCGGGATTTAGCGGAAGAGGATAAGCGGATTTTTCGCCGTTTAGTGACCTGTGAAGATCAAGACCTGATGAATTGGATCATGGGGCGCGAGCCTGTCGATGACCCCGAGCTGGCATCGAGCGTGGCGCTCATCCGCGCCCATAACCGCGCAAAACTTAACCCTTGAGGTCATCCCCTTAAGTGATATCGGTGTAGGGGGGAAGTTGGTCACCGGTATCGAGTCGGTGCTGGCTAGCGCCCGGCGGTGTCAGCAGCGTGTTGTGGGCATGAATCAGGGTGTCGGGATGATCTTGGTTGTA
>AACY020524505.1_pt1 | contig 12262 bp, 13 predicted proteins | sample 267378 | NCBI WGS metagenome assembly AACY02 (sample SAMN02954345, study PRJNA13694) | marine metagenome | biome: aquatic; feature: ocean; material: water; isolation source: isolated as part of a large dataset composed predominantly from surface... | reverse complement strand
GTGGACGCATCCTTTAGGTTAAAGCGTTCGGAAATAAAGGCAGATCCCAGGCCGAGGCGCTCCGCATCGAGCGCCTCCTGGATGAGGTCCCGGGGGTTATTCGTATGCCCGGCAAGCGTGTAATACCCCAGCTCCGGCTTTAACGTGCCCTGCTCCATGCGACTTCCCCTCTCTCTAGTTGCTTAAGGCCAGCGCCGCCGCCGCATCGGCGTGCAGCCGTGTGGTGTCGAGAAGGGGCACGGGCCCCTCCCCCTCCTTAAAAAGTAGGCCAAGCTCGGTGCAACCAAGAATCACGGCCTCAGCCCCAGCCAGGGCCAGGGAGGCCACGGCCCGAGCCAGCTGCCGGCGACTCTCATCCCGGATCACGCCGCGCACCAGCTCCTCGTAAATGATGCGATGGACCTGCTCCCGCTCCGCGGCCTCGGGCGTCAATACGGTAAGCTCAAAGTGCGCCGTGAGGTAATCGCGATAGAACGCCTGCTCCATGGTAAAGCGCGTGCCCAGCAAGCCCACGCGCTGGTATCCCTGCGCCCGCAAGGCTGCACCCGTAGGATCGGCGATGTGCAGGAGCGGCAGGCCACTGCCGGCTTCGATCTCCTCGGCCAGACAGTGCATGGTATTGGTACAGAGCACGAGATGCTCGGCCCCCGCCGCGGCCAGGCCCTTCGCCGCCTGGGTAAGCTTCTGGCCTAAGGCATCCCAGGCCCCTGCGTGCTGAAGCGCCTCAATCTCGGCAAAATTCGCACTCCACAGAAGCAGTTCTGCCGACGCGCCGCCCCCGAGCTGCGCCTGGACCTGCTGATTGATGCGCGCGTAGTAGGGCTGGGTCGATTCCCAACTCATGCCGCCAAGCAGCCCAAAACCTTCATGGCCGACTCCGGAGCACGGCGGTGGGGAACGCAACGACGCTCTCGTTGCCATCGTGCCCCACGGCGGCCACGCCGAAGAGGTAGTTATCGATCACCATCCCCTTAAGGGTGGTGTGGGTGACCTTGCCCAGCCAGCGGGAATGGGTCCATTGAGGGGCGTCCGTGTCCCGCCAATAGAGGCGATAACCGGCTAAGGCCGGCTCGTCCGACGCCGCCCAGGATAGCCACGTATCCGGCGCCACCACGCCGCCAATGGCGACGTCCTTCGGTGCCCGAGGCGCCGACGCCAGGCTCGCTAGGGTCACCACATTCACGCCCGTGAGCGCGGCCGCGTGCTTGAAATCCACGAAGTCGAGGGTGTCGCCATAGGTCACGCCGTTTTCCGTGCGGAGATCCTGGTGCTGGCGCTCGTAGTGTTCGTGGCTTTCCATAATGCGCACGCCCGGAAAGCCCACATTATTGAAGGGGGTGTGGTGCCCCCCACGGCCGAAGCGATCAAGGCGATAAACCATGCGCGCCTGCAGCTTGGGGAAAAACTGCTCCGTCAGAGTCGCGACGCGTCGGGCAAGCTGGCGTGAGGGCCCATCCACCTCGCCGCCATAGCGACGGTAGTTCCATCCTTTCGGCTGATACTCAGGCATGGGCACGGCTTCGGAGAACACGCGGAACTCGGCGTTACTGATAATTCCATCGATCCCGGCGATGTTGCCAATCATGTCGTTGTTCAAGACCGCCTCAAGCCCCCAGCCCTCCTCCCGGGCGAGCGCGGCCAGATGGGCCCCGCCATAGAGCCCCTGCTCTTCCCCAGAGAGGGCAGCGAAAACCACCGACGCGGCACGGGGCCCCGCCGCTGCCAGCACCCGGGCCGCTTCGAGCACCCCCGCCAGCCCCGAAGCGTTGTCGTTCGCCCCAGGAGCGTCCGTGACGCCGTCGCTCGGATTGGAGGCGCGGGAGTCGATATCACCGGCCATAAGCACATAGCGGGAAGGATCGGATCCGCGCAGGATGGCAAACACGTTGACCACTTCCGTGTCGACGGGGATCCGAGTCTTCGGATCCCCCGACACCACTGTTCGCTGCATGCGCACCTCAAGGCACCCGCCGCAGGCCGCGCTGATGCGCTCGAACTCATCGCGGACAAAGCGCCGCGCCGCCCCGATGCCGCGACTGTCCGACTCCGTTTCCGAAAGAGTGTTGCGCGTGCCAAAGCTGACCAGGCGCCGGATATCTTGCTCAATGCGCTGGGCCGAGGGCGCCTCCGCGAGCGCGTAAAGGCGGGCATCGAGCGCGGGAGGCGCCGGGGCAAGTTCCGCGCGAGCCACGGAAGGGAGGGCCAGCGACAAACCTGAGGCGAGCGCAGCAAGGCTCAAAACAGACAGGGATAGGCGACGATTCATAGACAGCCCTCACGGTTAGGAGAGGGCCGATGGTGGGGGAAATCGACGCCCAGGGAAAGGCGAAGCTAGGCGCCGAGGGCCCGGCGCGTGGAACGCGCTAGCAGACGAATGGCCTCCGCCTCGTAACCGGCGTGCAGCCGACCCTCCGCGGCGAAGCGCTCGATGGTGTCTAGGGGATGCCAGGCGACTTCAAGCAGCTCGGCGCGATCGAACCATTCGATGGCAGGCGCCACCGCGGCGGTATACACCCGATGGAGCGCCCCCTTATAGCGGTAATCCCCGACCTCGCCGAGATCCGTCACGGCAATGCGCAATTCTTCCTGGAGCTCGCGGCGGACCGCGTCTTCCGGGGCTTCTCCATATTCGATATGGCCCCCGGGAAGCCCCCAGTGCGCCCGCTTAAAGTTCCGCACGCCCGAATGAACCACCATCAGGAACTCGTCGCCAGCGCGCAAAATGCAGCGCGCGGTGCGCAGGCGCGGCGGGGCGCGACGGGCTAGGGATAGAAATCGACTCACGGCTTATCTCTTTGTTTTCGGATTTCCCACTATAGCGCCCCTAGATGACCGTATGCTTAATCGCAAAATGTTAAGCTGCCGCGTCGCTGAACGCCGGAAAGGATTGCCCCCTATGCTGGGTTTTACTCGCTTGCGCCGCCCCCTTCTCGCCTTATCGGTGCTCTGGTCGAGCGCGCAGGCCCTGGGGGAGAGCTCGGACATGACCATGGACGATCCTCGGCTCGCCCGGACCGTAACGGAACGGCCCTTTGAGGTCGTCATTGATCGTCGCGCCTGCGGCACGCGCGGCGTTTACGTCCAGGTCCTGGGCGCAGGAGCCGATGATCTCACCGATGCCCAAGCCAGCAGTGGCTACCTGGTCTGGGTCGATGGCAAGGCCCGCGTCCTCATCGACATGGGCGCGGGGTCGGCCCTGCGCTTTGAAGAGTCCGGCGCCGACTTCAAGGACCTCTACGCCGTCGGCCTTAGCCAGCTGCACGCAGAACACAGCGCCGACCTGCCAGCCTTCCTTCAGGGAGCCGCCAAGCTTCGCCGCAAGGAGGACCTCCCCCTCTTTGGCCCGGCCTCGGGAGAAAAAACTCTCGGGCTGAAAACCTGGACCAGCCGTCTCCTCGGCCCCAATGGCGCTTATCCCCATCTCGCCGACTACTTCTCGCCCTTTTCCCAGGGGGGCTTCGAGGTGCTGCAGGAAGAGATCGAAAGCGCGAATCGCCGCCCCTGGCGTGGCTTCCGCCGCGATGGCATCGCCCTTTCCGCCGTCGCCACGGACCACGGCCAGGGCACGAGCCTGGCCTGGCGCGTAGACGTGGAGGACGTGGGCATTACCTTCACGGGCGATACAGGGAATCGGCGGCAAACGGTGAAAACGCTGGCGGAGGGCTCCACCATTATCGTCGGCCATCACGCGGTGCCGGAGAACGTGCGCGGCTATGCCCGCGATGAGCACATGCCGCCCTCCCAGCTGGCCAAAATCGCCGAGGAAGCGAACGCCAACCTCTTGATCCTATCCCACCGGACCCCCCGAACCCGGGGTCGGGAGCTCCAAACCCGTCGGGAAATCAGCTCCGTCTTCAAGGGCGCGGTCCTATTCGCCAACGACATGGAATGCTGGGAGCCCTAGCCCCATGCCAGCGTTGGACCCGGCCCTGCAGGCCTTCGTTGCCGCATACCCCTTCGCAACGCTCGTTTCGCCAACGCTGGAGGTGGCTGCGGCGCCCCTACGCTTCACCGCCGAAGGCAAGCTAGAGGGCCATGTGGCGCGGGCCACGGCGCAGCGTCTAATGCTGGCCTCGGGGGCGAGCCTGTTAGCGATCTTTCAGGGCCCTCATGGCTATGTGAGCGCCGCCGACTACGGGCCGGGCGCTGCGGTCCCCACTTGGAACACGGTGCGTCTTGAAGCGCGGGGGTCGGTTAAGATCCTCGAAGACGAGGCGGCGCGCCGACGCGCGCTGACGGCTCAGCTCGACGCCCTAGAGTCCGCCGCGGCCCAGGCTGACCACGTTACCGAATCCCTGGTCCACCGGTTACTTCCCGCCATCACGGTGTTCCAATTGTCGGCACTGATGCTGAAGAGCACCTTCAAGCTGGGGCAGCAAAAGCCCCTCGCAGCGCAAAGCGCTCTGGCCACGGCGCTGGCTCGGCGAGGGCAAAGGGCCCTTTCGCAGCTCACGGATGGGCGCGGCGGCGATCGCCATGTCTGGCCCCCCTTCCCCTAGCATCCTCGCCGCGTCGCTCCTGACCCTATGGTTCGGCCCGGAGCCTGAGCGCGATGCCCTCTGCGCCTCAAGGCCCCTCTGGTTCCGCGCCACGGAGGCCGACGATCAAGCGCTCCGCGATCGCTTCCTAAGCGCCCTAGGGGGTTCGCACCCCGGGGCGGGCTGGCCCCGGGACAGCGCCGAAAGCCGGCTCGCGCGCGTCCTCCTGTTTGATCAATTGCCGCGTCACCTCTTTCGCGGGACCGCCCGCGCCTTCGGCTACGACCGCCTTGCCCGCACCGAGGCCGCCGCCGCTCTGGCCCGCGGCGATGCCTGTGCCCTCCCGCTAGCGCCAGTTCTGTTCTTACTTATGCCCTTTCGCCACAGCGAAGACCTTGCCACGGTGCGGGCCCTTCGGCGCACCTACGGCCGCTTGACCAGGCGTTTCCGGGATCACCCGAGCCTACCCTTGGTTCGGGACTTCGACCGCAGCGCCGGCGCTTTAGAGCGACGCCTGCGGCGCTTTGGGCGCGACCCTTTGCGCAATGCGGCCCTAGGCCGCCCAAACCGCCCCGAGGAAAGCGAATTCCTAGCTAAGCGCTTGAAAAGGCGAGGCACCTAGGCGACGCTTGCGCCGTGGCGGAGTCATCCAGCATCCACGGCTTCGCTTCCGCATCGGGCACCGCACGGGAGGACACCCTATGACCTCGGACGACGCCCTCTTCCTCGCCGAAATGGACGGGGTTGCGCCCCTCTCGGAGAGTCACCAGCGCATTCGCTCGGAAGGCAAAGCGACGCCCTCCGCTGCGCAGCTTGCGCGGCGCCAGGCCGCTGCCGCCCTGCCGGCGGAAGGCAACACGCTCACGCTCGGGGAAGTACCCCCCGTTGCGCCTTTCGACGAGATCGCCTTCAAACGGGACGGCGTCCAAACTGGCGTGTACCGGAAGTTGCGCTTAGGCCACTACCCCCTCGAAGCCACCCTCGATCTACACCGCTTCACGGTGAAGGAAGCGCGCGTTGCCGTGTGGCGTTTCGTGCATGATGCGCAAAAGGCGGGGCTCCGCAGCGTGCTCATCACCCATGGGCGAGGCGATCGCAGCGAAACCCCGGGGAGAATCAAAAGCTACGTCGCACACTGGCTCACGACTCTGCCACTGGTGCTGGCCTTCCATAGCGCTCAGCGCCATCACGGCGGCTTCGGCGCCTGCTACGTGCTGCTGCGCAAAAATGCGGAAAAGCGCCAGGACAACCGGGAGCGTCACGCGCGAAGGACGCCCATCGGCGGCCGCTAGAGCGCCAGCGCCATGGCGCAGCGATCGCGCAAGCCCGCGGCCTGTTCCTGCGCGAGCGCCTCTCGGATATGGTCCGGCAAGGTTTCCTCCGGCGCCAGTTCCTCGAAGCCAAAGCGCGCGTAAAAAGGGGCATTGAAGGGCACGTTGCGAAAGGTCGTAAGGGTAAGGCGGCGGCAGCCCCGGCTCCGAGCCCAGGCACAGCTAAAGGCCAACAACGCGCGACCGATGCCCTGCCCCCCAAAGGCCAGGGGCACATCGAACTCCTGAAGCCAGCCGTCAGCACCGTGCTGCTCCAGCAGAGCAAAGCCGCAAAGGGCCTCTCCGTACTCCGCAACCAAGAGCCGATCCTCCTGCAGTGCCCGGCGCAGAAGGGGCTCGGTCATGGACGGCGCAGCATCGGCTAGGGCGCTATGTGCCGTACCGCGAAAACGCTGCGCCGCTTCCCGTTCGAGGCCGGGAATTAAGGGCAGATCATTGGGGAGCGCACTGCGAATATTGACGGTCATGGCGTAAGGGGCTTTTCCAATTCGAGCAGGCGGGGGCGAAAGCCGAACTGCCCATAGGTGGACCGCGCCCCAGCGTTTTCCGCCAACACCTGCACCCGCAGCGTTGCACTGCCGCCTTCCCGAGCGAAGGCCTCGGCGACGGAAAGGAGCGCTCGCGCCGCGCCCCGGCCTCGATAAGCCGGATAAACGAAGAGCTCGCCGAGGCTGGCATAGGTGCGCTGCCCCTCATCAAGCGCGCTATCCGTCACCCGGGCAAGAACGCAGCAGAACCCGGCGACCTCTTGATGCTTTTCCGCTAGAAAGATGGCCCCCCGAAAGGCCATGCAGCGTTGCACCATGGCCTCCACGTAGCGGGGCGCCACGCTTTCCCCCTTCGGCAGCCGCGGCTCCACCTGGCGCTCAAAATCCTGCAGCGCCGCCACGGCCTCGATGAGCACCGCGCGCTCCTGCCGAGGATCGCAGCGCCGAATTGCGAAGGCATCGTTCCCTGCAGCCATGGGGTGGCTCCTAACAGACCCCGCCCATTCTTGGGGGCTTGCGCGGCAAGGGCAAGCACCGCCTTGGCTTGCGAAGGCGGCCGGGGGCCCCTAAGCTTGCCATCGCAACGCCTAAGGGGTGGCCTCAACGTTCGGTGGCCTGAGACGTTTTCCGCGAAAACGGACCCTTTGAACCTGATCCGGTTAGCACCGGCGTAGGGATAGGTGACCATTTCGCAATGCCCCTCACCTAACTTGCTCGCTTCCGGGTCTTCATCTCACAGGAGAAGGAGACTGGCATGTATTCGCCTACCCACCGCCGGCCTTTGCGCTGGCTCAGCCTGAGCCTCGCAAGCCTGCTGTTCACCCCGCCCCTACGCGCCGTCGACGCGCCAGCCCCGCCGCCCCTCGAGGAGCTGGTGGTCACGGGGAGCTTTCAAGCCCGCCCCCTAAGCGACGTCCCCGCCGCGGTCACCGTTTTTACCCAGGCCGACCTGGAGGCCCGCGGCGCCAGCCACCTAGAAACCTTGCTCCCGGAAAGCCCCAACCTCAATGCAGCCAACGGCGGCGGCCGGGCACGCTTTTTTCAAATGCGCGGCATCGGCGAGCGCGGTCAGTTCAGCGAGCCCCTGAACCCCTCCGTGGGCCTCATCCTCGACGGCGTGGATCTCTCCGGCGCCGGCACCGCGGCGCAGCTTTTCGATATTGCAGCGGTGAATCTATTTCGGGGCCCCCAACCCGGGCGCTATGGTGCAAACGCCCTCGCGGGCCTCATGGTTCTCGAGAGCGTGGCACCCCCGAGTCCTGGCGAGGCCCCGGAGAGCCGACTTGTGGCGGAAGGCGGGAACCTCGGTACCCGAGGCCTTGAAGGCGGCGCAGGCTTTCGTCTGACAAAGGCCCTTGGGCTGCGCCTCTCGGCCTTCTCGCGGAAAAGCGACGGCTGGATGCGCAATCAATTTCTTGACCGGGATGACACCGGCGGCTTCGACGAGCGCGGGGGAAGAGCGCGCGTGACCTTTGACCCCACGGAAAACTGGCACCTCGACCTCAGCCTCAGCCGCCTTGATCTGAACAATGGCTACGACGGCTTCACCCTCGATAACACCCGATCCAGCCTGGCCGACCAACCCGGCAAGGATGCGCAACAAAGCACCCTTGGCAGCTTAAAGATCACCCGAAGCGCCCTCCCCGGGGGGACGGAAGCCACCCTCCTGCTCGCGGGCAGCGAGAGCCATAGCGACTATCGCTACGATGAAGACTGGACCTTTGAGGGCTTTCATCCCGACGGCTATCGCTCCGAGGACCGCTACCGGCGTGACCGGGACACGGAAACTTTCGAGCTTCGCTTGCAAAACCCGGAAGGCAATCGGCCCTGGACCCTCGGCCTCTATCAGCACACGCGTCAGGTGGCGCTTCTGCGAGATTACACCTTCGCGCCCGGGCCCTTTGAAAGCCGCTTCGAAACCCGTCGCCGAGCGGTTTATGGGGAAGGGACGCAGCCGCTCCGGGGCGCCTGGCGCCTTGAAGGCGGTCTGCGCTTAGAGGAACGAGAGGACCGTTACGATGACAGCGCCGCCGTCGCCTTTCGGCCTAGCGAAACCCTGCTCGGGGGCCGGGCAGCCCTGCTCTACCAGCCTTCCGCCCACTTGATGGGGTACTCCGCCCTAAGCCGCGGGTACAAGGCCGGAGGCTTCAACACCGACGGCTCCCTACCGGAAGGGCTTCGAAGCTTCCGTAGCGAAGGGCTCTGGAATCTCGAGCTGGGCCTGCGAGGCGAGCTGCCCGCGCAGCGCCTTTCCGGCGCTCTCACCCTCTTCTGGATGCAGCGGGAGGATCAGCAAATCAGTACCTCTCGGGTGCAGGTGCGCGCCGATGGGAGCGCCGAATTCATCGATTTCACGGGCAATGCGGCGGAGGGGCGAAACTACGGGCTTGAGGCGGAAGGTCGCTGGCGCCCCACGCCCAGCCTGGCGCTTCAGGGCACCCTGGGCCTTCTGGCAACGCGCTTTGACCGCTACGAAAACGGGGCCGGCGATAGCTTGTCCGGGCGGGATCAGGCCCATGCGCCCCGCTACCAATTCTCCCTTCGAGCCCAGCAGCGCTTGCCCTTCGGCAGCCTCCTTGAGGTTACCGCCCTCGGTCGGGACGGGTTCTACTGGTCTGACTCCCACGATGCCCGCGCCCGAAGTCTCTATCGCCTCAATGCTCAGATCACCGTCCCCTTCCGAGCCCTAGACTTAACGCTCTATGGGCGGAACTTAACGGATGAGCGCTTTGGCACTCGGGGCTTCGGTGGCTTTGGCAATGACCCCCGCAATAGCTATGCCACGGGGGAATACATTCAACTCGGGGCGCCCCGAGAGGTGGGGGTGCGCGTTGCCTGGAGCGGGTTATGAACACACCAACCCTATCCGTCGAGGCCAGTCTCTATCCTTTGGACGCGCGCTATATCCCGGCGATCGAGGGATTCATCGATGCCCTTCAGCATCCGGCGCTCACCCTAACCGTTGGCGAGATGAGCACCCGTCTTGAGGGCCCGCGGGACGTGCTGTGGGCCCAGCTCGAAAAGGCCTTGGCGACGCTCGACGAAGGCCCTCGAGCGTCTTTGGTACTGAAGGTGCTCACCTTTTCCGCAGCCGAACCCCATCCGCCGGAGGCTCGGGGGCTCACCCCGTAGCGCTACGGCGACGGACTGGGCACACTCCGTCGCCTAAGGAGACGGCTATGCACAGCTCAGCACTCGCTGCCCTTGAGCAGCGATGGCACGAAGAAATCCCCCTCAGCGCGGCGATGAACCTGCGGGTTCTGCCGAGCCCCGCTCACACCCTACACCTCCAGGCACCGCTGGCGCCGAACCGCAACGTCCACGGCACCGCCTTTGCGGGAAGCTTGTATGCCGCCGCGGCGCTCTGTGGCTGGGGGCGCATGGCCCTTACCCTGGAAGCCGCAGGCCTGGATGGGGAGCTGGTAATTGCGGAGGGCACCATCCGCTATCGGCGGCCGGTGACGGAAGCGCTGGCCCTGAAAACGACCTTTCCCGAAGCGGACGCTGAAGCGTTCTGCGCAGCGCTGCGAGCACAGGGAAAAGCCCGGCAAACGCTGGAAGTGCTTATCAACGCAGACGCTGAGGGGTTTTGCGCGCGCTTTGAAGGGGTTTACGCGGTTCGCTTGCGGTCCGCCTAGGGGTTAGGAAGGGATCGCTCCCCCAGCTGGAAGCGCACGACGCTTTCCACGCCGTCCCAGCCGCGGCCGCGGGGGTCTTCCGCATAGCGCCAGCTGAGCACCGTTTGCAGGGCCGCCGCCTCGAACACCCCCGGGGGCATCGCCTCCAGCACCACAGGCGCCTCAACGCCACCCGCGGCCGTCACCCGATAGCGCACCCGGACCCATCCTTCCTGCCCGGCGGCCTTCGCTGCCGCGGGATAGCGCGGCATGCTGCCCTTCAGAAACCGAAGGGGCGGCCCGCCCGGGGCGTCCCCCAGGGGAACGGCGCCGCAGGCGGCCAGCCCAAGGGCCAGCGCAGCGAGCCCAAGCCCGCGCCCAAAGCCCCAGCCCATCCACTGACGGTTGACGCCAAGCATCATGGAAACCTCGGCGCCGGTAGGCGACGCAGCTGGGCGATTTCAGGCAGATAGGCATCCACCGCTTCGCCAGGCTGAAGGCCGCGCAGCGCCCAGCGCCAACGATAAACGCCCGCCTTGAGCCGATCCTTCGGCAACACATCAGGACCACAGGCCCCCGTGCCGACGCCGCGCTGCTGCCGATCTAAATGGACGGTCAGGCGCTTTTCGGGCCGGAGGGCATGACGGTGCGCCGTGGCCTCTAGCTGCTCGTCGCTGTAGTAAGACACGCTCATCTCGCCGCCCTTCGGCGGCACAAATAGGAGGCCCAGGCCATCGGGGCGTCGCTGGGCCCACCAGTGAACATCGCCGCGATTGCCGGAGGCCTGGGGCGCGAGGTAGGTCTCGGAAAGCCCATCGATGGTTGCCTGGTAACGCCCTAGGGAGGCCGCAAACTGCCGATCTCGGTAGTTTTCCCCGGGCCCTAGCGCATAGTACTCGGCAAGGGAAAAGCTGGCCGGCAGGGAAAAGCGCACCCCAAGGCGCGGTAAATCGTCCAAGGCTTCGGGCACTTCGAACGCCTCCTCGAAGAGTACCCAGCCCGGGGGCCCTGCGCGAAGGCGCTGCTCGTAAGCTAAACCCACGCCGCCGGCGGTGCGCAGCGTACCCTGACGCAAGACGGCCCCCACGCCCCAGCGAACGGCGTCGAGCTCAAGGGAGAGGTCCGCTAGCCCGAGGCGCTGCCAGCGTCGCAGGGGGTTCTGAGGCGCCGCGCCTCGGGGAATGCCGTCATTATCCAAGGGTGCCCGCCAGAGGCAGGGCTCAAGGCCCTCAAGCCCATCCGCTACGCCCGGTTGATGCAGACGTTTCAGGGCGCCGCTTACCCCGTCGAGTTCCAGTACCACGCCCGCCCCAAGCTCGAAAGCCGGGGCATCCGCGTCAAGAGCCGGGGCGAGCGCAGACTGGGGCAGGGGACGTACCGCGCCCTCCCCCAAGGCATAGCTCGCCTCTCGATAAATCCAGCCGCGAGGCGCCGTAGGCGAGGCCCGACGCTGCACCAGGGTAAGGCGAAGCTGCAGCCGCTGTCCCGGCCCCGGCGAGACCGGGGTGAAGGGCACCACCACGGACCCCCGGGCACCTGGGGCGAGGGCAGGCGCCGGAAGCGTCCCCCGCTGCTTCGTGGTTCCCTCACAGACCAGTGCCCACTGCAATGCAAGATCTGCGGTGGTCAGAAAGTCACGCTGACTGCGCAAGGCGAGGCGCTGCGTTGCCGGCGAAAAGCCCTCAAAGGCCAGGGGCGCCGCCAGGGCTGCGTGCTCAAGCAGGGCCGGATGGGGGCGCCGGTCGGGATCCACCAGTCCGTTGATGCAGAAATTTCGGTCGTTCGGCTCATCGCCAAAATCACCGCCATAGCCGTAGGCGCGGGCGCTGGCTCGCGCCCCAGGCAGGGAAAGGCCCTGATCAACCCAGTCCCAAATAAAACCGCCCTGGAGCTGGGGATAACGATTCATTAGCGCCCAATAATCCGCGAGCCCGCCATTGGAATTGCCCATGGCATGACTGTATTCACAAAGGATGACCGGCGCGGCCACGGGCGGCTGCTCGGCGAAACGGCGCAGGGCGTCATGGCTGGGATACATGGGACAGACTAAATCGGTGGCGGGTACGGCAAAGCCCCGCCCCGGCCCGAGGCGCCGCGCCAAAGGGCCATTTTCCAGGGCATCCCAGGGCCGCTGGATGGCCCCTTCGTAGTGAATAACTCGCGTGGGGTCGAAGGCCCGGAGCCACGCCGCTTCCCCATCGTGCACGGGACCGTAGCCTGCCTCATTCCCCAGAGACCAGGCGACGATGCAAGGGTGATTGCGGTCCCGCTGGGCCATGCGGCGGATGCGCGCAGCCATGGCCGCTTCAAAGCGCCCGTCGTGGCAAAGACTATGTTGCCGGGCATGC
>AACY020297811.1_pt1 | contig 12266 bp, 9 predicted proteins | sample 267378 | NCBI WGS metagenome assembly AACY02 (sample SAMN02954345, study PRJNA13694) | marine metagenome | biome: aquatic; feature: ocean; material: water; isolation source: isolated as part of a large dataset composed predominantly from surface... | reverse complement strand
TCCCGCTGATGGGCGCCGAATGCGGCCGGGCCGTGGCGACCGCGCTGGAGATCGGCTACCGCGCCATCGACACCGCGCAGATGTACGAGAACGAGGCAGATGTGGGGGCCGCGCTGGCGGAGTCGGCGCTGCCGCGCGGCGACCTCCTGGTCACGACCAAGGTCCATCCGGACAATTTCGGCGCCGACAGGTTCCTGCCGTCGGTCGAGCGGAGTCTGAAGGACCTGCGCCTCGACAAGGTGGACGTTCTGCTGCTGCACTGGCCTCCGATCGGCGGGGACGTCGCGCCGTCGCTCAGGCTGCTCTCCGAGGCGCGGGCGAAGGGTCTCTGCGACCATATCGGCGTCAGCAACTACACCGTCGCGATGATGAAGGCCTGCGCCGGGATCGTCGACGACCCCATCGTGACCAACCAGGTCGAGTTCCACCCGCTGCTCGACCAGGACAAGCTGCTCGCCGGCGCGGTCGAAACCGGCGTCCCGCTCGCCTCCTACTCCTCCGTCGCCCGCGGCGAGGTGTTCAGGGAGCCGCTTTTCGCCGAGATCGGCGCCGCCTACGGCAAGACCGCCGGGCAGGTCGTGCTGCGCTGGATTCTCCAGAAGGGCGTTTCGGTGAACACCATGTCCACCAAGCCGGAGAACATTCGGGCGAACTTCGAGGTCATGGACTTCACCCTGTCGAACATCGACATGGCGCGCATCGACGCGCTGACGCGGCGCAACCACCGGATCGTGACGCAGGACCTCGTTCCCTGGGCGCCGGATTGGGACTGAGGCGCGCGGGTCTGCGGCGCCGGGACCGCCGCGGACCGAAAGTTTTGCCGAAAAGTACAATGATTTCAATGGTCCCGCATGCGGACCGCGTGCGGTCCCGTCAGCAGACCGCCTCAAGCCGCTCGGCGCAGGCGGCGAGAATTTCGGGGATCGGACGCCGCCACCAGTCCTCCGCGGAGAAGACCTCCACCTCGACCGGCCCGCCATATCCCGCAGCCTCGACCATGCCCCGGATGCGCTTCAGATCGATCACGCCGTCCCCCATCATCCCGCGATCGAGCAGCAGGTCCCGCGTCGGCACGAGCCAGTCGCAGACATGGAAGGCGAAGAGCCGCCCGGTCCGCCCGGCGCAATCGACCTGAGCGTCCAGCTTCGGATCCCACCAGACGTGATAGACGTCGACCGCTGTTCCGAGCCAGGGCGCGCCGGCGGGCTCCGGTTCGATCCGCGCGCAAAGATCGAGCGCCTGCTCCAGGGTGTTCAGGCAGGACCGGTCGCCCGCATACATCGGATGGAGCGGCTCAAGCGCGAGCCGGACGCCGGCGTCCTGCGCATGCTCCAGCAGCCGCGCCGTCCCCTCCTCGACATCCGCCCAGGCCGCCGGCAGGTCGCGCGAGCCCTTCGGCAGCGAGCCGACCACCATCACGAAGCACGCCGCCCCGAGCGCCGCCGCCTGATCGACCGCCCGGCGATTGTCCGCCACCGCCGCGTCTAAGGTCGCGCGGTCGGCGCTCGGCAGGTAGGTCGAGCGGCAGTAGCCCGAGACCGCGAGCCCCGCGTCCCGGATGCGGCGCGCGACCGCGGCCACGTCCTCGCCCTCCATCTCCCGCCGCCAGGGGCAGATCGCCCCGAAGCCGGCCCGCGCGACCGCGTCGACCGTCTCGCCGATCCGTGTCTGATAGCCGAGCGTCGCCGTGTTGATCGAGCAGAGGTCGAGGCGTCCGGCGAGGTCTCTCACGCGGCGACCCCGTAGACCGCGAGCAGCCGCCGCATCCGCGCGACCGCCATCTCCGGGTCCTGCAGCAGCCCCGCGGCGTCGGCCAGCCGGAACAGTTCGGTGAAGTAGGGCAGGGGGCGCATCGCCTGCGCGCCGCCGACCATCACGAAATGCTCCTGCCAGCCGTTCAGCCAGGCGAGGAAGACGACCCCCGTCTTGTAGTACCGCGTCGGCGCCCGGAAGATGTGCCGCGAGAGCGGGACCGTCGGCGCGAGGATCCGCTCATAGGCCGCCTCGTCGCCGCGCGCGAGCGCGGCCAGCGCCGCCGAGGCCGAGGGCGCTATCGGGTCGAACACGCCGAGCAGCGCATGGCTGAAGCCCTGCGCGTCGCCGCGGATCAGCGCCGGGTAGTTGAAGTCGTCGCCGGTGTACATCTTCACCCCCGCCGGCAGGCGGCGGCGCATGACGACTTCCTTTTCGGCGTCGAGCAGAGAGATCTTGACGCCGTCCACCTTGGCGGCGTTCTCCGAGATCACGCCGAGCGCGGTCTCCATCGTCGCCTCGAAGGCGTCGCCGCCCCAGTAGCCCGCGAGCGCCGGATCGAACATCGGGCCGAGCCAATGTAGAATCACCGGCGCGTCGGCCGCCGCCAGCACTCTGCCGTAGACGTCCGCATAGTCCTCGGGCCCACGCGCGACCCGAGCGAGGGCGCGGCTCGCCATCAGGATCATGCGCCCGCCCAGGCCCTGCACCGCTTCGAGCTGCTCCAGATAGGCTGCGGCGACGTCGTCGAGGCTCCGCGCCGCTTCCGGTGCGAGGTGGTCGGTCCCGACGCCCGAGAAGATGCGATCGCGCTCCGCCGGCTCGGCGGCTTCGAGCGATCGCCGGATCAGCTCCCGCGCTCCGTTCCAGTCGAGTCCCATGCCCCGCTGCGCGGTGTCCATCGCCTCCGCGATCCCGAGGCCAAGATCGAGCAGGTGGCGGCGGAAGGCGAGCGTCGCGTCCCAGTGGATCGCGGGACCGACCCCGGGTTCGACGGGCGAGAACGGATCGGCGACGACATGCGCGGCCGAGAAGGCGATCCGGTCGAAGCGATGCGGTCCCTCTGGAACCGCGACCGGAGTTCCCGAGAGCAGGTAGGGCGCGACGGCCCCGGTCTCGTCGGGCAGGTCGATGCTGAGCGACATGGCCCCCTCCTCAGAAGCGCGGCACGAGCAGGCCGCCGTCCACGGCGACCGCCTGTCCGGTGCAGTAGGCGAGCTTGCCGGTCGCCATGGCGGCGGCGACCGAGCCGACGTCCCCCGCGTCGCCGACGCGCGGCGTCAGCGTGAAGCCCTCCGCGATCCGGGCTGTGTAGGTCTCGAGCGCCGCGGCGGTCATGTCGGTCGCGATCACGCCCGGCCGGATCTCGTAGACGTTGATCCCTTCGGCCCCGAGCCGCACCGCGAAGCAGCGCGTCGCCATCGAAGCCGCAGCCTTCGATACAGCGTATTCGGCTCGGTTCATCGCGACTGCGACGGCGTTCGACGAGGTGACGTTGATGACGCAGTGATGGCCCGAGACGTCCAGCTCCCGCTCGATGAGCCGTCGGCCGAAGGCCTGCGTCAGGAAGAACAGGGCGCGCGCGTTGATCGCCTGGCAGCGGTCGTAGCTCTCGGGCGACACGTCGAGCGGATCGCCGCGGCTCAGCACCCCGACGCCGGCGTTGTTGACCAACGTCGTGAGCGGACCGACCGCCGACTCCGCCGCGTCGAGCAGCGCTGCGTGGCCCGCGATGTCCGAGACGTCGGCGACGACCGGCGCGGCGCGGACGCCGACGGCCTCGATCTCCGCGACCGCATCGTGCAGATCGGGCGCGTCGACCTCTGCGTTGACCGCGACGGCGAAGCCCTCGCGCGCCAGCGCCAGCGCGATCCCCTTGCCGATGCCCCGGCGTCCGCCGGTGACGAGGGCGGCGCCGCTCATGCCGCCGCGCCCGACTTCAGCAGTTCGCGCGCAATGACCGTGCGCTGGATCTGCTGGGTGCCCTCATAGATTTGCGTGATCTTGGCGTCGCGGTAGAGCCGCTCGACCTCGAAGCCGCGGATGTAGCCCGAGCCCCCGAAGATCTGCACCGCGTTCGCCGTCTGCGCCACCGCCATGTCGCCGGCGTAGAGCTTCGCCATCGAGCAGGCCGCGTTCGCGGGCTTTCCCGCGTCCAGCAACATCGCCGCGCGATGCACGAGCGCCCTCGCCGCCGTCACCTCCTTCGCCATGTCGGCGAGCATCCACTGCACGCCCTGCTGCGCCGAGATCGGTCCGCCGAACTGGCGGCGCTGCTGAGCGTAGTCGAGCGCGGCCTCCAGTCCCGCCTGCGCGATGCCGACCGCGAGCGCGGCGATGCCGACGCGGCCCTTCTCCAGCACGCTCATCATCATGTGGAAGCCGCGGCCCTCCTCCCCGAGCAAGGCCTCGGGGCCGAGAGCCACGTCCTCGAAGGTCAACCCGCCGACCTGGCTCGCCCGCTGGCCCATCTTGTGCTCCTTGGGCCCGCGCGCGACGCCTTTCGCGTGCAGATCGACGATGAAGATCGACATGCCGCGACGCCCCGCCTCGGGGTCGGTGCGGGCGAGCACGAAGGCGGTGTCGGCGACAGGGGCGTTGTGGATCCAGAGCTTCGCGCCGGTCAGGCGCCAGCCGGCTCCATCGCGCCGCGCCGTGGTCCTGAGGCCTGAGACGTCCGACCCGGCCTCCGCCTCGGTGATGCAGTAGGCGACACGGAGCCGTGCGCGCAGCATGGGCTCCATGATCTCGGCGCGCTGCGTCTGCGAGCCGTATCGGCTGAGCAATGTCGATATCAGCTCCACCAGCCCGCACTGGTCGGCGACTGACGCGTAGCCGCGCGACAGCTCCTCCATAACCACTGCGTAGGCGAGCGCGTCGAGGCCTGCGCCGCCATGCTCCTCGGGGGCCGAGACGCCAAACAGGCCGAGTTCGCCCATGCGTTCGTAGAGCTCGGCCGGGAACCGCTCGTCGCGGTCGAGCGCCTCGGCGATCGGGCGCACGGCGTCGTCCGCGAAGCGGCGCGCCGTCTCTCCGATCTGGTCGTAAATCTCCGGGTCCAGCGTGGGCGTCGGGATCATTAGCGCGCCTCCCCTGCCGCGCGCGGGCCGCGCGATTTCGCTTGAGGCCCTGCAAATAAGTAACTATCTAGTTATTTAGCGCGTAGCCTTCGGTTCCGTCAAGCGAGCCGCGCGCCGCGCCGGGGGAACAGGGAGACCGAACGGATGACGACGGGCGTGGCGCTGGAGGCCGCCGACCAGATCGCCGCGAGGGTGCCGGACGGCGCGACCCTCGCGCTGACCGGATCGGGGGTCTTTCTCGAGGCCGACGAGATTTTCGCCGCGCTTGAGCGGCGTTTTCTGGAGACTGGCGCGCCGCGCGGTCTGACGCTCGTTCATGCGCTCGGCATTGGCGACGGCCAGGGCTCCGGGATCGGCCGGTTCGCGCATGAGGGCATGACGCGTCGTGTGATCGGCGGGCACTGGAGCTGGTCGCCGGCCATGCAGCGCCTCGCTCGCGAGAACCGGGTTGCGGCCTACTCCTTCCCCGCGGGCGTCATCTCGACGCTTCTGCGCGAGAGCGGCGCGGGCCGTCCTGGACTTCTCACGCGAATCGGCCTCGGGACGTTCGCCGATCCGCGGCTCGACGGCGGGCGGATCAACGAGGCGGCGAGTGAAAACCTCGTCGAGGTGGTGGAGTTCGATGGTCGGGAATGGCTCCGCTACAAGCCGCTCCGGATCGACGTCGCTATCGTCCGCGGCACATCGATCGATCCGAAAGGCAACGTCTCCCTCGCGCGCGAGCCCTGCGACCTGGACGCCTACTCGGTCGCGTTGGCGGCGCGCAATTCCGGCGGCGTGGTTCTGGCGCAGGTCGAGGAACGTCTGTCGGGCCGCGTCCTCCCCGCGCGGCTCGCGCGCATTCCCGGCGCGCTGATCGACGCGGCGGTCGTCGCGCCGGACGCGCGCAAGACTTACCTTCCCGGATACGACCCGCATGTCAGCGGCGAAGCCGCGACCGATCCCGGCGCGCCGGCGGCGCTTCAACCCGAGCCGCAGGGGCTGCGCCGCCGCATAGCGGAGCGGGCGCTCGCCGAAATCCCGCGGCGCGACGGTCGGCCGGCGTCGGTCAATTTCGGCTTCGGCATCCCGGGCGGCATCCCGGCGCTCGCGCAGCGGGCGGGCGTCGCCTATTGGGGCACGGTGGAGCAGGGCGTCCACAACGGCGCGATGTTCGACGGACCGATGTTCGGCGCGGCGCGGGACGCGGATTCGATCCTGTCCTCCGTCGACCAGTTCGACTTCTATTCCGGCGGCGGGATCGAGGTGGCCTTCCTCGGCATGGGCGAGATGGACGGCGAGGGCAACGTCAACGTGTCGCTGATGGGCGGCACTGTGGTCGGGCCTGGCGGCTTTGTCGACATCACGCAGACGGCGCGGAAGGTCGTCTTCTGCGGCGCCTTCGAGGCCAAGGGGCTTCGGGTCGTCGAAGACGGAGGGCGGTTGCGCATCGAGCGTCCGGGCGACGTCCCCAAGCTCGTCGCCCGGGTGGCGCATGTGACCTTCAGCGGACCGCAGGCGCTGCGGAACGGGCAGGAGGTGCTCTACGTCACCGAGCGCGCCGTGTTTCGGCTCGAGCCCGGCGGCGTCGCGCTGACCGAGGTGGCGCCCGGCGTCGATGTCGAGCGCGACGTCCTGGCGCGGATGGGTTTCGCGCCTCGGGTTGCGATCGCCGCCTGAACCTCAGGCGGCCACCAGTCTGCGTACGGTCTCGAGGTTGAAGGCGAGGCGCTCGTCCAGCGCCTCCTTCGCCATCATGTCGCGTTCATAGAGGACGGCGCCGGTGTAGCGGTTGGTCAGGTAGTAGTAGTTGATCGCGGCGACCGTGAAGTTGAGTTGCACCGCGTCGACTCCCGGGCGGAACACGCCCTTCGCGACGCCACGGTCTAGTATGCTCTGCACGAGATCGACATAGGGCGGAAACGAGTCGCGCACGGGTTTCAGCGCCTTGAGATGACGCGCCTTGTGCAGGTTCTCGCTGTTCACGAGCCGCAGAAATTCGGGATTCTTCAGGTAGTAGTTCCAGGTGAAGGTCACGAGCGCGTCGAGCGCGTCTTCGGGCTCCATGCTCTCGAGGCCGAGCTTGCGTTCGGCGGTGCGGATGTCCAGATACGCGTCTTCGAGGACAGCGCGGAACAGGTCCTCCTTGCCGCCGAAGTAGTGGTAGATCATCCTTTTGTTCGCCTTGGCTCTTTCGGCGATGGCGTCAACGCGAGCGCCGCCGAGGCCATAGAGCGCGAACTCCTTCTTCGCCGCGGCCAGGATCCGGCCGCGCGTCGCGTCGGCGTCGCGCGTGCGGGGCGTCTCGGTTTCGGCGACGGCGCTCATCTGCATCCTCCGGTCGTACCACGCTGCGAGCAGGTGCGAAGCCCTTGATACCTAGAGCCGCCCGACACGCAAAGCCACCTTTCAGTCCGCTTGAAAATAACCCACCAGTTAGTTACTAAGGTCCGAAAGGCAGGGAAGTTCGACGATGCTCGATCAGGAGTGCGCGCCGGCGGCCGCGCCTGTCGCGCGCGGCGTGCGGACCGGAGACGGCCGCGCGACCTGGCAGGTCGCGCCTGACGACCTCGGGCGGCGGGCCATTTGCGCGGTATGAGGGGACCTAGCATGGCGGGATACGACTACGTCATTGTGGGCGGCGGCTCGGCGGGCTGCGCCCTCGCCGCGCGGCTGAGCGAGAACCCCGACGTCTCGGTGCTGCTGCTCGAGGCGGGGCCGAAAGACACCAATCCCTACATCCACATGCCGGTCGGCTTCGCGAAGATGACGACGGGGCCGCTGACCTGGAGCCTCAAGACCGCGCCGCAGGCGCACTGCAAGGGCCGCGAGATCCCTTACGCGCAGGGCCGCGTCCTCGGCGGCGGCGGTTCGATCAACGCGGAGGTGTTCACCCGCGGCAATCCGGCGGACTACGACGCTTGGGCTGCGGAGTTCGGCTGCGCCGGATGGTCGTTCAGCGAGGTGAAGCCCTACTTCCTTCGTTCCGAGGACAATGACACCCTCGCCGGCGACTGGCACGGGATCGGCGGGCCGCTGGGCGTCCACAGTCCGTCGCCGCAGCCGTTGACCCGAGGGTTCGTGCAGGCCTGTCAGCAGTTCGGAATGCCCTACAATCCGGACTTCAACGGTCCGCGGCAGGAAGGGGCGGGGGCCTATCAGATCACCACCCGCGGCGCGCGGCGCTGTTCGGCGGCGGTGGGTTATCTGAGGCCGGCCCGCAATCGGAGGAACCTGACGGTCCGGACAGGCGCGCCGGCGCGGCGGATCGTCGTCGAGACGGGCCGCGCGGTCGGCGTTGAACTGATGGACGGCGAGACGGTGCGCGCGGGGGCCGAAGTGATCCTGACGGGCGGGGCCATCGGCTCGCCGAAGCTGATGATGCTCTCCGGTCTCGGGCCGGCGGATCATCTGCGCGCCGCTGGCGTCGATGTGGTCGCAGACATCCCCGAAGTCGGCCGCAACCTCCACGACCATTTCGGAGTCGATCTTGTCTATGAACTGCACCGGCCCGACAGCTTCGACAAATACAACAAACCGCACTGGATGGTCTGGGCCGGAATAGAATACATGCTGTTCGGGAAAGGTCCGGTCGCGTCGAACGTCGTCGAGGGCGGTGCGTTTTGGTACGCCGACGGGGAGGCGCCGACGCCTGATCTGCAATTCCATTTTCTCGTCGGCGCCGGCGTGGAGGCGGGGGTTGCCAAGATCGGGTCTGGGTCGGGCTGCACGCTCAACTCCTACACGCTTCGCCCGCGGGCGCGGGGTTCTGTGACCCTGCGCAGCGCCGATCCCGCAGACGCGCCGATCGTAGATCCGAACTTTCTCGGCGACCCCTACGACGTCGAGACGTCGACGAATGGCGTGATGATGAGCCGGGAGATCATGAGCCAGCCCGCCATGCGCCGTTACGTGAAGCGCGAGCATTTTCCGGGCGACGCCGTGAAGACCCGCGCCGATTTCGAAGATTACGCCCGCGACCGCGGCCGCACCTCGTACCATCCGGTCGGCACATGCCGAATGGGCGGGGACGACGCCTCGGTGGTCGATCCGGAGCTGCGGGTGCGCGCGGTCGAGGGCCTTCGGATCTGCGACAGCTCGGTGATGCCTCGGCTCGTGAGTTCGAACACGAACGCGCCGTCGATCATGATCGGCGAGAAGGCGGCGGATCTGATCCTCGGGAACCGCCGGGCTGCGGACGCCGCATGAGGCCTTATTCGGAAGACGTCAGGAGCGCGTTCTCGCCTTCCTGAACGATCTCGCCCCGCTGGTTCGAGACCTCGAAAGCCAGGCGGACGACCGCGCGCTCCGGATCGCTCCGGCTCTGGCGGATCTCCGCGACGGTCAGCGCCGCGGCGATCCGGTCGCCGACGAACACGGGCTTGCGGAACCTCCAGTCCCAGCCGAGCGACGCCACCGCGGCGAGCTGCACCCGGGCGCGGTTCTTCAGCCCGTCCACGAGTGAAAGCACCAGCAGCCCGTGAGCGACGCGGGCGGGAAAGCCGAGAGCCTGCGCCGCCGCGTCGTCCATGTGGAGGTCGAAGAAATCGCCGGAGAGCCCAGCGTAGCCGACGACGTGCGATTCCGTCATGACGATCCCGCCGGTCTCCCAGCGGTCGCCGGGCGCAATGTCTCGCCAGCCATAGCGGCCGGGTGAAAGCGAGCGGGTCACGGCGTCGGCGCGTCCTCGCGGAGCAGGCCCCGGCGTTTCAGCTCCGTCCAGAAGTCGGAGGGGATCGGGTGCGAGAACCAGGCGAGGTTCTGCTTCAACTGCTCGACCGTCCGTGTTCCCGCGCAGAAGGACGGCACCGCCGGATGCGCCACGACGAATTGCAGCGCTGCGGCCGGCAACGGCACGTCGAACTCGGCGCAGACGGTTTCGATCGCGGCGACGCGCTTCATGATGTTCTCCGGCGCCGGGGCGTAGTTGTATTTCGCGCCGGGCTTCGCGCCGGTGGCGAGGATGCCCGAGTTGAAGCCGCCGCCGACCACGACGGCCGCGCCGCGCTCTTCGCAGAGCGGCAGGAAGTCGTTGAGCGCGTCCTGCTCCAGAAGCGTGTAGCGCCCGGCGAGCAGGAAGCAGTCGAAGTCGCGCCGCTGCAGCGCCGCGTGGCAAACTTCCCATTCGTTGACGCCGACGCCGATGGCATTGACCAGCCCCTGCGTCTTCAGGTCGGACAGCGCGCGCCAGGCGCCGTCCATCGCCTGCTCGAACACTTCGGGCTGCTCGTCGCCGCGGGTGAAGCGATCGATGTCGTGGATGTAGACGATGTCGATGCGCTCGAGCGCCAGGCGCTGCAAGGAGTCCTCGAAGGACCGCATGATCCCGTCATAGCTGTAGTCGAAATGCATGGTGAACGGCGCGGCGTTGGTCCAGGGCGCGAAGTCGATGGTCTCCCGCTTCGCAGGCTTCAGTCGCCGGCCGACCTTCGAGGCGAGCACGTAGTCGTCCCGCCGCTTCCAGCGCAACGCCTGGCCGAGCCGCAGCTCGGACAGGCCGTGACCGTACATCGGGGCGGTGTCGTAGAGGCGGACGCCGGCGTCCCAGGCGGTCTCGACCATCGCCAGCGACGTCTCCTCGGAGATCTCGCGAAAGATGTTTCCGATGGGCGCGGCGCCGAAGCTGAAGGCCGTGACCTCCAGGTCGACGCGGCCGAAACGGTTGCGATGGTCGGGCGTCATGGCGGCCTGTCCTCCCCGTATATAAGTAACTGGTTAGTTATATCGCATAGGCCTTCATCGTTCAATGGGGTGGTCTCGCCCGACCCGGCGCGCGGGCTTCAGCCGGCCTGCGCCTCGGCGATGGCGCGCCAGAGGCGCTCGGAGGTCGCGGGCATGTCGAAGCGCGCGACGCCGAGCGGCGCGAGCGCGTCGAGAACGGCGGCGAGGCCCGCCGGAAGCGCGCCGACGGTTCCGGCTTCGCCCGCTCCCTTCGCGCCGAGCGGGTTCTTGGTGGTCGGCTGGGGATTGTGGCCGACCACGTAGCGCGGCAGATCGGCGGCGCGCGGCGCCGCGTAGTCCATGAAACTGGCGGTGATCGGCTGGCCCGTCTCCGGGTCGAACGCCATGCGCTCGGCCATGACCTGCGCGAGGCCCTGCGCGACGCCGCCATGGATCTGGCCTTCGACGATCATGGGGTTCAGCGCGGTCCCGACGTCGTCCACCACCGTGTAGCGCTCGACGGAGAGCGCCCCGGTCTCAGGATCGATCTCGACCTCGCAGACATGCGTCCCGTTGGGGAAGGTCGCGCCCTGATCCGCCGCGAAGCGCGCCGTCTCGGCCAGCGGCGCGGGCGCCGTCGCGGCGAGCGCGGCGAAGGCGACGGCGCGGTCGGTTCCCGCGACCCTCGCCTCGCCCTCCGTCAGGCGGATGTCCGGCGGGGCCGCCTCCAGCGCCGCGCCGGCGAGCGTCCTCAGGCGTTCGGCCACCGCCTCGGCCGCCCGGAGCGCCGCCGACCCGGCCAGGCAGGCGGTCCGCGAGCCGAAGGTGCCGACCCCGCGCGGCCCGCGATCGGTGTCGCCCTGCGCGACGCGGACGCGGGCCGGGTCCAGTCCGAGCGCGGCGGAGACGACCTGCGCGAGCATCGTCTCGTGGCCCTGCCCGTGGTTGACCGATCCCGTCAGGGCGAGGGCGGAGCCGTCCGGCTCGATCCGCACCTCAACGCCCTCGTCCAGCATGCCGGCGGAGCTCTCGATGGCGTTCGCGACGCCGAGGCCGCGCAGACGACCGCGGGCGGCGGCCTCGGCGCGGCGCGTCTCGAAGCCTGCGGCGTCCGCCAGCGCCAGCGCCTTCTCCATGCCCGCGGGGAAGTCGCCGCTGTCATAGGTGAAGGTCAGGCCGGTGCGGAACGGCAGCTCTTCCGGGCGAATCATGTTCCGGCGGCGCAGCTCGATCCGGTCCAGCCCGAGATCGCGGGCGGCCCGGTCGATCGCAAGCTCGACGCAGGCGATGGCCTCGGGCCGGCCCGCGCCGCGATAGGGCGCGATCGGCGCCGCGTTGGTGTAGACGGCGCGGACCTCGGCGCGGATCGCCGGCGTGCGGTAGACCCCGGCGAGCCCGCCGAGGTTGCTGAAGGTCGGGATCGGGCCGAACAGCGAGAGATACGCGCCGAGCGCGGCCGTCGAGCGGGCGCGGAGCGCGGTGAACCGCCCCTCCGCGTCGAGGCCGAGCTCGACGCGCATGGTGAGGTCGCGCCCCTGATCGTCGGCGAGAAAATGCGCGCTGCGGGTTCCGGTCCAGCGGACGGGTCGCCCGAGCCTGCGGGCCGCCCAGAGCACGAACGCCATCTCCGGAAACAGGCCGGAGCGCATCCCGAAGGCGCCGCCCATGTCGGGCGTCACGATCCGGACGGCGTCCTCGCCGCATCCGAGCACCGCGTCCCCGAGGACCTGCCGTATGATATGCGGGTTCTGCGTGCCGCAGGTCAGGACGTGGCGGCCGTCCTCGAAGGCGCCG
>AACY020428960.1_pt1 | contig 12273 bp, 12 predicted proteins | sample 267378 | NCBI WGS metagenome assembly AACY02 (sample SAMN02954345, study PRJNA13694) | marine metagenome | biome: aquatic; feature: ocean; material: water; isolation source: isolated as part of a large dataset composed predominantly from surface... | reverse complement strand
TAGCTCATTTAATTTATCTAAAAAACCCAACTAAAGATCATCGTAACATTCGTTGGGAAAGGATTATTCCAGAATCTACTTTAAATAGAGGTTCTTTTATCAGAGTTTTCTTTGCAGATCTTGATGAAGATGGGAAGGTTGAGGTTATTACAGCAAATAAAGGAGGAGAAAATGCTTCCGGATCTGATTCTCCACTAAAAAACGTCTCTTTTTATAAGTTACCGAAAGAACCTCTGATGGGAAATTTATGGGAAGAGATTGTGCTTGCAAAAGTGAAGATCCCCATTAATTCACAGCCAATTGATCTTGATGAAGATGGAGACATGGATATTGTTATAGGCTCAAGAGGAGAAGCAAGAATACTTTGGATGGAGAATTTAGGTAATCTAAATTTTAAAGAGCATGAAATTAATTTATCTAAAAATCTTCCTCCAGCATCTTGGCTAACTGGATTTAATATGGATTATCAAGATCTTAATCAAGATGGACGGTTGGACATTGTAAGTACAGTGTGGCCTCATTACTTAGTAGCTTTATTTCAACCTGAATATCCGAGCATGAGCTGGGATATGGAAGTTATAGGAAGTATTAAGCCTGATCAATTAGTCAGTGTTTCTCTAGCTGACATAGATTCAGATGGAGATTTTGATGCTTTTGTGGGTTCTTACAGCAGAGGTAGTAGAGATAAAGATGATGAATCTAATGAAAATCAGGCTTTAGGAAGTGTAGCTTGGTTCGAAAATACTGAATCTGGCTGGAAAAAGAACAATATTCTAAGAAGAAAGAGAGGAATGTATGATAAATGGATACCTGTTGATTTGGATGAAGACGGCGACTTAGATTTTGTTGGCACCAGAGGAAATAGCAAGCCATATGATGGAGTCATATGGTTAGAGCAGGTCAGATCAAAAAACCTTCTTCCAACCTTTAAACAGGCAAGGGATATAGATAGTGAAAGCGTTCCTTTTGTTGATTAAATTTTCATATATAGAAAGCTTAGCTATAATCAACATATGGTTATGAGCAATGTAAAGCCTTTAGATGTTATTTCTGAAGAGCAGTACGAGAAAATAAAAGAAAAGCAGGATTGGAGAAACATTCTTTCCATAAGTTCTAATTGGTTACAAATGGCCTTAACTATGGTTTTTTTCTTCTTTTACCCAAATGTTCTAACTTTTTTATTTGCGGTAGTAATTATAGGAAGTAGGCAATTTGCTTTAGCCGTTTTAGCACATGATGCTGCTCATAATCTTCTATTTTCAAATAATAAAGTTAATGATTGGGTAGGGCAGTGGTTTTGTGCCTATCCAATTTTTCAAGACAATAGAGTTTATAGACCGTACCATCTAAAGCATCACAGGCATACTGAAACAGAGGATGATCCAGATCTAATTTTGAGCGCTCCTTTCCCAATAACCAAAAAAAGCTTCACGAGAAAGGTTCTTAGAGATTTAACTGGCATCACAGGTTTTAGGCGCTATGGAGGATCTTTATACTCTATCTTCACAACTCAAGGTGAAACCTTGTTAATTAAAGCATCCAAAACTTCAAATAAACTATATGGTTTTTTAGTATCAAATTTCGTTATCTTTATTCTTATTTCTACAACCATGCATTGGTCATTATTTTTACTACTATGGTGGCTACCTTCCTTTACCTATTATAGTTTGATAATAAGAATCAGAAATATCTCAGAACACGCAGTAACACCAGGAAATAATTGTTTTGATAATACCAGGACAACTAAATCAACAGTATTAACTAGATTTTTAATGGTTCCCCATAATGTGAACTATCATCTAGAGCATCATCTATTTACGCGATGCCCTTGGTACAATCTACCAATGGCTCACCAAATGCTTATTAATAACGGTTATCTTGACGAAATGTGTGTAGAGGATTCATACAGAGATGTTTTAAAAAAAGCCGTAGGAGCTTAGCAATGACAGAAAAAAATAATGAAAAGCCACAGGAAGAACTTAGCCCAGAAGAATATTACGTAACCCAAAAAAAAGGAACTGAACCTGCTTTTTCAGGGAAATATGATGGAGAGAAAACACCTGGAGTTTACAATTGTGTTGTTTGTGGAGCGCCATTATTTAGCTCTAAAGCTAAATATGATTCTGGATCAGGCTGGCCCAGCTTTTGGGAGCCAATTAAGCAAGAAAATATAGGTTCAGAGGTAGATCATTCTGCTGGAATGACACGTACCGAAGTTCATTGTTATAATTGCAAAGCTCATTTAGGGCATGTATTTCCTGACGGACCTCAGCCTACAGGGTTAAGATATTGTATTAATTCAGTCTCGCTTAATTTAAAACCAGATGATGAGGTTGAAGACTGAACTCAAAACCAGAAAAGAACTTTCAATCCTTTAAACTATTACTTAGTAGTGGCTTAGTTAGCTTTTGGACTTTTATTTCAAGGATTCTCGGCCTCATAAGAGACATTGTGCTAACTGGTTTACTAGGGGCGGGTGTGGCTCTAGATGCTTTTGTTGTAATGATGAAAATTCCAAGTGTTTTCAGGCGACTTTTTGCTGAAGGAGCTTTTAACCAAGCATTTATACCTGTTTTAGCTGAATATAAAGAAAATAATTCCACAAAAGAGACCAAAGATCTTATTAATTTTACTTTTGGCGCTTTAACAAGCACTCTTTTGTGCGTAACTATTTTGGCCCTTTTGACTGCACCTATCTTTGTTATGATCTTTGCTCCAGGTTTTTATCTAGAGCCTTTAAAGAAAGAGCTTGCCATAGATATCCTACAAATAACTTTTCCTTACTTATTTTTCATTTCTTTAGTGGCTTTATCAGGATCTATTTTAAATTCTTACGAAAGATTTTCATTACCTGCTTTAACTCCTCTTTTTTATAATTTAAGTTTAATTGTGGCTGCCATATGGTTTGCTCCAAGCCTAGAACTTCCTATTTATGCTATAGCTTGGGCAGTTTTTTTTGCTGGAATAATACAAGTTTTAATACAGATACCTGCGTTGGTGAAGTTAGGCCTTCTGCCTAAATTCAAAATAAATTTTCAGCACCCAGGCTTAAGAAAAGTAATGTTTTTAATGGTACCAGGCATAATTGCCGGGGGTGTAAGCCAAATCAATATGCTTATTGACACAATTTTGGCATCTTTATTACCTACTGGCAGTCCCAGTTGGCTATATGTCTCTGATCGTTTAATGCAACTACCTTTGGGAATTTTTGCTATCGCTATAGCAACAGTTATTTTACCTAGGTTATCTAATCTATTTGCTAGTGAAAATAAAGAGCAATTTTCAAGTACTTTAGATTGGTCTATGAGACTAATATTTTTAATTGGTGTACCGGCTGTAATTGGGTTAGTAATGTTAGCAGAACCTATTATCTTAACGTTATTTGAAAGAGGGGAATTTAGGTCCGTAGATTCAAGTATGGCTTCTTCAAGTTTAGTTGCGCTGGCTTTTGGCTTATTGGCTTTTATGCTTATAAAAATCCTCACACCAAGTTTTTTTGCAAGGCAACAGCCAAAAAAACCTATGTATGTAGCTTTAGCATCAATGATCTTAAATGCATTTTTAGCTTGGCTTTTAGCTTTTCATTTAGGGTATGCACATGTTGGTCTTGCCTTGGCTAGTACAATCTCTGCTTTCTTTACCGTTGTTACTCTTTTATTTATCCTATACAAAGACAATGTTTACAATGCTTCAAAGGGCTGGATTGTTTTCTTATTCAAGATGTCATTGGCCTCTTTGGTGCTCATCTCTCTTTTATACTATTTTGGAAAAGAAGTTGATTATTTAAGACAAATTGGTGAATTTAGTCGTTTCCTCTATATCATTAAAATAATATTGATAGGAATGTTTGGATACTTTTTAAGTTTATGGATTTTAGGTTTAAGAATTAAAGATTTTTCTAGTAAAGATGTATTTGATTAGAGGTTTACAAAACATTAACTTATATAAGGAAAGAAATCCTGAAGTAAAGTTAGTTGCTACTATTGGTAATTTTGACGGGTTGCATCTAGGGCATCAGCATATTATTGAAAATATGCAAAAAGACGCGTTAAAGAAAGGGTGGAAGAAACTGATAATATTTACAGAACCTCACGCTAAAGAATTCTTCGCCGAATCTCTTGGAACCGAGGAAGCTAAACCCCCTAGAATATTACCTTGGTCAGAAAAAGTAAAAAGATTTAAAGAACTAGGCATTGAATTTGCTTTCTTTCTAAACTTTAACAATCAGCTGAGAACTATGACTCCCGAGGCCTTCTTAACTGAGGTTCTATCTAAGTTAAATATTAAAAAACTTGTGATAGGAGATGATTTTAGATTTGGAGCCAATAGGGAAGGAGATTTTACGTTTTTACAGGAGTGGGGGCAAAAGAATAGTATTGAGGTAGATAAAACTCAGACATTTAGTATAGGAAATCAAAGAGTTAGCAGTACAAGAATAAGAGAAGCTTTATTGGCTAACCGTTTTGCAGAAGCTAAAGACTTACTAGGAAGACCTTATACATTTTCGGGCAAAGTAGTATTTGGCAAGCAGTTAGGTTCTCAACTTGGAGTGCCTACAGCTAATATGTGGCTTCCAAAGAATAGATTACCCATAGCTGGCGTTTACATCGTAAAGGTCTTCTTCGAAGGTCGAGAATATGGTGGAATTGCAAATATGGGGACAAGACCCACAGTGGATGGTCAAACACCAGTTTTAGAAGTACATATTCTGGAATTTAATGAACGCATATATGGAAAAAAAATTACCGTAGAATTTTGTGAAAAAGTAAGAGATGAAAAGAAATTTGAAGACTTGGATGCTTTAAAAGACCAAATTTATAAAGATATTTCCACAGCAAAGGAATATTTCAGTTAAAGTGCTTCAAAATTTGTTATGACAGATTATAAAGACACATTAAATTTACCCAAAAATGAACTAGCTATGAAGGCTAACTTACCTTCTAAAGAGCCTAAAATGCTAGAGTATTGGGAAGATATTAATTTACTACAAAAGATAAAAGACGCTAGGTCTGGAAGAGAAAAGTTTATTCTTCATGATGGACCGCCTTATGCGAATGGAGAAATTCATACTGGCCATGCCGTGAACAAAGTTCTTAAGGATATGGTAATCAAGTCTCAAACATTATCTGGTAAGTATGCCCCTTATGTCCCGGGGTGGGACTGTCATGGATTGCCTATAGAATTAAATGTAGAGAAAAAGATAGGAAAGGTAGGTCAAAAAGTTTCAGCTTCTGAATTTAGGGAAGCTTGTAGAAAGTATGCATCTTCTCAAATAGACATACAAAGAAAAGATTTTAGGCGTTTAGGGATTATTGGAGATTGGGAGAAGCCTTACATCACAATGGACTATAAATTTGAAGCCGATATAGTTAGGGCTCTTGGAAAAATTATTAATAATGGGCATCTTCAAAAAGGTGATAAGCCGGTTCACTGGTGTGTGGATTGTAAATCTGCTTTGGCAGAAGCTGAGGTTGAATATCAAGATAAGATTTCCACATCAATTGATTTTATTTTTCCTATTAATGACCCTAAGGTACAAGAAATTTTTTCTTGTAAAACGGATTCCTCTATTTATGTTGCCAGTTGGACAACTACGCCCTGGACCTTGCCTGGAAATTTAGCACTTACTATTAATCAAGAACTTATCTATGAATTGATTGCAATAGAGCATGATGGATTAAAGAATATTATTGTTGCTAAAGACCTTGTTGAGCAGACAATGGAGAGAATTGGTTGCAATAAATATAAAATTTTAGGATCGACAGAAGGCAAAAACCTTTTGGGGCTAAAGGCTAAGCACCCATATCTTTCTCGAGATTCGGTAATTTTAACTGGAGATCATGTTACGACTGAAACAGGTACCGGGATAGTGCACACAGCTCCCGGACATGGACTGGAGGATTATTCAGTAGCGATGGAAAATGGTCTAGATGTTCTAAGTCCCGTGGTTGCGAACGGAACTTTTTCTGATGATGTGGAGCATTTAGCAGGCATGTTTGTATTCAAATCCAATGAAAAGGTTATCCAAATCTTAGAAGAAAAAGGAGCATTACTTGCTAAAGCAGATTATGAGCATAGCTATCCTCACTGCTGGCGACATAAAACACCATTAATGTTCAGAGCAACGCCTCAATGGTTTATTGGTATGGACAGTAAGGACCTGTTGAAACGAAGTTCTTTATCGATAGAAAATGTTCTTTGGGAACCTGATTGGGGAAAAGCCAGAATGGCTTCTATGCTAGAAGCAAGACCTGACTGGTGTATTTCGAGACAGAGAACTTGGGGCGTCCCAATAACTTTATTAGTTCATAATGAGACTGGTAACTTGCACCCTAATATGGAAGCAATCATTGAGAATGTTGCTACTTTAATAGAGCAAGAAGGAGTTCAAGCCTGGCATGATATTGAGATTTCAGAATTAATAGAAGATTCAGAGGATTATTTTAAAGTTACTGACTGCCTAGACGTATGGTTTGATTCTGGGGTGACTCATGCAAGTGTTTTGAGTGAAAACGACGAGTTGAATTTTCCAGCTGATTTATATTTAGAAGGTTCTGATCAGCATAGAGGTTGGTTTCAATCATCTCTGTTAACAAGCATGGCTATTAATGGAGAGCCTCCCTATAAGGGTGTTTTAACCCATGGATTTGTAGTCGACAGCGAAGGAAAGAAGATGTCTAAATCCATAGGTAATGTTATTTCTCCCCAGAAGATATGGGATACGATGGGATCAGATGTACTTAGAGCATGGATAGCTTCCACAGATTACACGAAAGAAATTGTCCTTTCAGATGACATTCTAAAAAGAACTTCAGATTCTTATAGAAGAATAAGAAACACAGTTAGGTTTTTATTAGGAAACCTTAGTGATTTTAAACATGATGATAGTGTGAGTAAGGATAAATTTACCGAGCTTGATAAATGGATGATATCTAGGACCAAAAGTCTACAAGAAGAAATAAGAAAAGATTACGAAAACTTTCATTTCCATCAAGCATTTCAGAAGATTCATAATTTTTGTGCAAACGATCTAGGAGGATTTTATCTTGATATCCTTAAGGACAGACTTTACACAGCTAAAACAGACTGTGATGCTAGAAGATCAGCTCAAACAGCATTATCAAATATTTTACAGGCTTTATTGAGATGGATAAGTCCAATACTGAGTTTTACGGCTGAAGAAGCATGGCTTTTAATGAAAGAGGATGAAGAATCAGTTCATCTTTTAGAATGGTTTGAAGATTGGCATGATTTTGGTGAATTGAAGATCTCTGATGACGACTGGAACAAAGTCTTAGAAATAAGATCTGAAGTAAACAAACATATTGAAGAGGCCAGGAATCAAGAAATTATTGGATCTTCTCTTGATGCAGACTTAGAATTAAATTGCAGCAAAGAACTTAAAGAGTTTCTTGATATCTTCGAAGAAGAGCTAAGATTTATATTTATCACTTCTGATGCAAAAGTTAATTTATCAGAAAAAGGAATCGTAACTGGCGTAGAGGGCTTAAAGATAAAAGTAGCTAAGACCCAAAATCAAAAATGCATCAGATGCTGGCATAGTAGACCAGAAGTTGGAACGATCAAGCACCATGAAACCATATGCCAAAGATGCTTTGAAAACGTAAAGGGCAAAGGTGAAATAAGACTTTTTGCTTAGACATGTCCCTTATATTAAGAAATAAATTTATTGCTCTAACATTCATGTTGATTGCTGATCAAGTTAGTAAACTGGTAATAGTAAAAAACTTGATATTAGGGCAGAGTGTCGCGATATCACCCTTCTTTGATTTGACACTAGTTTTCAATACAGGAGTGGCTTTTAGTCTATTTAGTGGGGGAGGTGATTTAGGTAGGTGGATATTAGTTCTTTTAGTGCTATTAGTTTTACTTTATTTAGCTTACGTTCTAATTAATGAAAATCTTAAAGAATATGAAAGTGTTTCCCTTCTGATGATCTTTTGTGGAGGATTGGGTAATTTAATTGATAGGGCATTTAGAGGCCATGTAATTGATTTTTTACACTTTTATTACGAAAACTATTCCTTTTATGTCTTTAATTTTGCTGACACTTATATAACTGTCGGGGTTGTCATCTATTTAATAGGTATTATTTACCAATATAATAAACAGAATGAAGATCAGACTAGCTGATACTAGAGGATTCTGTGCAGGGGTCGATAGAGCTATCGAGATAGTAAAAAAGGTTCTTGAGCTCAATGGAGCACCTGTTTACGTAAAACATGAAGTCGTACACAATAAAACAGTTGTAAATGAGTTAAAATCATTAGGAGTTGTGTTTGTAGAAGAAGTTGACGAAGTTCCTAATGGTGAAATAGTTATTTATAGCGCTCACGGCGTTTCTAAAGCCGTTGAGACCGATTCACATGCTAAAGATTTAGAAGTATTCGACGCTACCTGCCCATTAGTCAGCAAGGTTCATGCTGAAGTTAACACATACGCCAAATTAGGTTATGACTGTTTATTAATTGGCCATTTAAATCATCCAGAGGTAGAAGGAACTATGGGCCAATTTGATACTTCACACGGTGGCTCCATAACATTGATTGAAACTTTAGAGGATGTAAAAAGTTTAAAATTTAAAAATGGTAAAAATTTGGCTTTCGTAACTCAAACAACATTGTCAGTTGATGATACGGAAGAAATTATAGAATTATTAGTTTCTAGATTCCCTGCAATAACAGGTCCCAAAAAAGATGATATTTGTTACGCAACACAAAATAGACAAGATGCAGTCAAGCAGTTAGCTTTAGAGTCCGATCTAGTTTTGGTTATTGGTTCAATCAACAGTTCTAACTCCAATCGTTTAAGGGAAATTGCAGAAAGGTCAGGAGTTGACTCATATTTGTTAGATTCTGTTGAAAATTTAGAAGAATCTTGGTTAGAAGGTAAAAAGAATATTGGGGTAACTTCTGGAGCATCAGCTCCTGAGCACCTAGTAAAAGAACTTATAGACTCTTTAGAAAAAAATTACGGCTATTCTCTTCATGGCAGTAACGAAATTATAGATGAAGGAATAGCTTTTCGCCTACCTAAGGGTTTAAGATAACTGAACTTTTATGCAGAGGCTCTGCCTAAACAAGTAAGGAGAATAATTATGAAATACAAACTAACCTTATCAATACTAGTCATAAGCTTATTTACTTCACTAGCTTCAACTGCTCCAAAGGGAGTAAAAAAACTTAGAAATTTAGATCACGATAATAATGGACAAATAAACTTTGATGAATTTTCTAAAGCACACATAGAGCGCTTTGGTAATCTAGACAGGGATTCAGACGGAATAATCTCGAAAGAAGAATTTTTATTCCCTCTTTCAAAGCAATTTGAAAAAATTGATTTAAATTCTGATGGAGCTATTCAGAAAGGAGAAGCGAAAAAAGAAATGAGATCTAAAAAAAAGAAAATGAAGAAGAAGAGGAAAAAAAGGGATAGAAAGTTTTTTCGCAGGAATTAAATTTAAAGATTCTTGAAAATAAATAAGAGAAACCGACTAGAGAGTGCAAGAGTTGTAGACTCTCCAAACTTCTCAGACCGATTGCATGAAGAAATTTCTCTTCTAGTTATTCATAATATCAGCTTACCTCCGGGAGAATTCGGTAATCATTTTGTAAATGATTTTTTTACCAATCAACTAGATCCAACCCAAGACCCTTACTTTGAAGAAATTCATCAAATGAAGGTTTCAAGTCATCTTTTTATAGATAGAGAAGGTCTAGTAACTCAATTTGTACCTTTTGATAAAGCCGCTTGGCATGCAGGAGTGTCAGAGTTCAATGGTAAAGACAACTGCAATGAGTTTTCAATAGGTATTGAGTTGGAAGGAACAGATCACATAGAGTATACATCTGATCAATACAGCGCTTTAATTGAGGTTACTAAAATCCTTATGCAAGCTTATCCCGAGATTACCATTGATAATATTGTTGGACATAAGCACATTGCTCCTGCTAGAAAAACAGATCCCGGAGATTCTTTTAATTGGGATTTTTATAAGTCTTCTTTATCTTAATTCTTCAAATTGCTTCTAGTAAATACTAAACTAAAGGACTGAATACTGCATAGGAAAAAATTATGGCCTCTTTTGATATTAAATCTGAAATAGATCATCACGAAATAACGAATGCTGTTGATCAAGCTAATAGAGTTTTACAAAATAGATTTGATTTTAAAGGAACTGGAGCCTTATTTTCTTTAGCTGATAATCAGGTTACTCTTTCTGCTGCAGAAGAATTCCAGATACATCAAATGTTACCCATTTTGAATGAATCTTTAGCGAAGAGAGGTGTTGACCTTAAAAGTCTTAAGCCGGGTGATGTAGAGACTGCTACTGGCTCTGCAACTCAAATCATGTTCCTTCAAGAAGGTATAGATAAGGAGTTAGCCAAAAAAATCACAAGTCTAGTAAAACAGTCCAAAACTAAGGTTCAAGCTTCTATTCAAGGAGAGAGTGTAAGAATTACAGGTAAAAAAAGAGACGACCTTCAACAAATCATACAGCTAGTAAAAGATCAAAATTATCCGTTACCATTGCAGTACGTTAATTTTAGGGATTAATATATGGCTTCTTGGAAAGAGTCTTTTTCAGCGTACCTACAGCCTAGACTCTTCATAATTTTATTTTTAGGCTTTTCCTCTGGGTTACCTTTTGGAATGCTGATTGATCCATTAAATTTTTGGCTTTCGGAAGAGGAAATTAGCAGAAGCTCGATAGGCCTGCTTTCTTTAATAACTCTTACATATCCAATGAAGGTTGCTTGGTCACCTTTTATAGATCGTTTAAAGATCCCACTTCTATCTTCATCTATTGGTCAAAGGAAATCTTGGTTATTTCTTACCCAATTGGTTGTTTCAATTGCTTTGATTGGAATGGCTATAACTGACCCTAAGAGTTCATTAAGTATTTTAGTGGTGTTTGCTCTTCTAGTGGCTTTCTTTTCAGCTACTCAAGATATTTGTATAGATGCAATGAGAATTGAGTTAGTTGAAGAAAAAGAATTAGGAGAGGCAACGGCAATGTATCAAGCTGGGTGGAGGCTAGCTTTTCTAGTTTCTCAAGTAGCAACATTCTTTATTGCTAGTTTATTTGATTGGTCTTCAGCTTACTTTTGTTCAGCTGTTTTAATGCTCTTAATTTTAATAACATGTTTTTTAAAAGTACCTGAACCAGAAAGAGAAGAAGATCCTTATATTGCTTTAACCTCCAAACCTTTGGCTTGGGTTTTTTCATCGTATGTCAAACCTTTCCTTGAAATATTCAACAGGCTTAGGGACAGAATATTTCTTATCCTTTTATTAGTTATTACATATAGATTTAGCGATTTGCTGCTGGGACCTATGGCTATGCCTTTTTATAGAGAGACAGGTTTTACTAAAGAAGAGGTAGCAATTATTACTAATGCTTTTGGCATTATAGTCACGATGACCGGTGCATTCTTAGGCGGTTTGTTGATCTACAGATATAACATCATGAAGACTGTACTAGTAGGTGCCTTGCTTGTTGCTATTACAAATCTTTTTTTTGCAGGGCTGGATGTTATCGGGCATAACATAGCTTTTCTTACTTTAACTATTTCTGTTGATAACCTCAGTCAAGGTTTAGCTGGAACTGCATTGATTGCCTACCTCTCTTCCTTAACTAATCAGAATTTTACTGCAACTCAATATGCACTTCTTTTTTCTTTGGCTGTAATACCAGGTAAATTACTAGCATCCAGTTCTGGTTTTATAGTTGATTCATTTGGATACTTTAATTTCTTTATATTCGCTAGTTTCATGGGCATTCCTGCAATATACCTTGCATTGAAATTACAAAGATCTTAACAATGCAGCTTATATTTTATAGATCCTTTTTTGTTGTTACGATCATTCTTGTCTATTTACTGGCGATTACTCCTTCTTCAGGAAATACACCTCAAATACCCTTCTTAGATAAGATACTTCATTTTTTTATTTTCTTTATCCTTACCTTTATTTTAGATTTTTGTACTAGAAAGCCTTTAAAAGATCATTTTTATTTAATTTCTTTACTTATTGGCTTTGGAATTTTTATTGAAGTTTCGCAGTATTTCGCTGCTACCAGATCAGCAGAATTCTTAGATTGGATATCTGATTCTTTAGGAGTACTTGTTTATTTGTTTTTAGCCCCAAATATATCTATAGGTTTAAAGAGATGAAATATATATTAGCTGCTTTTGTGCTAGTGCCTATTATGGAGATGTATGTGTTAAATCAAGTAGGAGGCTATATTGG
>AACY020309100.1_pt1 | contig 12277 bp, 11 predicted proteins | sample 267378 | NCBI WGS metagenome assembly AACY02 (sample SAMN02954345, study PRJNA13694) | marine metagenome | biome: aquatic; feature: ocean; material: water; isolation source: isolated as part of a large dataset composed predominantly from surface... | reverse complement strand
TTTTCCAATTGCTGTCGTTGACCTCCTGATAGGTAATTTGCACGGTGGCCCTCAAGGAGGGGTAAAGCAAATCGCCCCAGCAATTTTCACGGGGCAACCATTGAGCGGCTTGATTTATTTGGAAGCGATAGGGACAAGGTGTTTCCAGGGGCTGGTATTTCTGTTCCGGCGTGGCAATACGGAAATATCCCTTGGGTTTGGGAGTAGGCTCTTCACCGCAAGCCGGTAGGAAAGCAATAAGCAGGAAGAGCAGGCTTTTACGGTTCAATTTCCACTCTTTTTTCCGGTTCCAGGCTAACTTTAATCCGCTTTATCCTTCGGCCATCGAGGCTTTCCACTTTGAAACGGAAGCGACCGTAGGCGATCTCCTCATTTTTCTCCGGAAATTTCCCGGCCACTTCGAGTAGGAATCCCGCCAAGGTGTCTACTTCCTCATTGTGTTCCTCAAACTCCGCTTCATCGGCTTCAATCACCTTAAAAAAATCGGTGAGGTGAATTTTGCCCTCAAAGACGTAATTGTACTCATCGAGCTTGCTGTAAATGAGCTCATCGTCATCAAATTCGTCGCTGATCTCCCCAACGATTTCTTCAATCACGTCCTCGAGGGTGATGATACCCGAGGTTCCCCCAAACTCATCGACCACCACCGCCAGGTGAATTTTCTTTTCTTGAAACTCTTTGAGGAGGTCGTCGATTTTTTTGTTTTCCGGCACAAAAAAGCAATCCCGCATCAAATCCGACCAGGCAAAATCCGGTCCTGCGTCCACGTGGGGCAGTAAGTCTTTGATGTACATAACCCCTTTGACTTGATCAAAATTTTCCTGATAAACGGGAATGCGCGAATAACCCGCCTCCAGGATGATTTTCAGCACCTTTTGGTAGTCCCAGTCCAGGTCGATGCTGACCACATCCATGCGGGGCTTCATAATCTGTTTGACGTTGGTACTGCCGAATTTTACGATGCCCTTCAAAATCTTTTGTTCCTCTTCGGTAGCCGATTCGTGGGAGGTGATTTCCAAAGCCTGGCTGAGGTCATCAACGGACAGGTTTTGGCCCCGATTGCCCAGGCGTTTCTCGATAAGACTTGAGCTGCGCACCAAAAGCGCACTGGCGGGACGGAAAAGGCCGCGCAAAACAAACATGGGGCGGCACATAAAATGGGCAAAACTCAAGGGACTGCGGGAGGCATAGACCTTGGGGAGCACTTCGCCGAAGAGCAAAATGAGAAAAGTGATGCCCAGCACCTGAACGGCAAAGCCCAAGGCGGGATTGGCACTGAAATCAAAGAGCTGGTTGCTTATAAACGAGGAAAGGATTACGATACCAACGTTGATGAAATTGTTGGAAATCAAAATGGTGGCCAGAAGGGTTTTGGGATGATTTAAGAGTTCCCGCAGATTTTCCGCAGCCGATTTTTGCTCCTGGCGGAAGCGCTCCAGATCCTGATTTTGCAGAGAGAAAAAGGCCACCTCCGAGCCACTGATCAGGGCCGAGGCGAGAAGGAGGAAAAGCAGAAAAACAAAGGGTAGAATCAGGGCCGGATGCCAGCCGGCGGTTAAGAGAAAAAGGAAACTCGAAGGGTCGGGGTCCAAGTGCGTTTAGATTGGTTAATACTGGCTAAAAGGGCAGATCATCCTCTTTGGGGCCAGAGTTGAGGTCGGGACCGGTGCTTGCCCCGGAATGGCTTTGCCCCTCTGCTTTGGGGGATGCTTCGCTCCGATTGCCCCCCAACATGGTGAGCTGATCGCCCAAAATCTGGGTGGTGTAACGGAGATCCCCTTTGTCATCCTTCCAGGAGCGGGTATTGATGCGTCCTTCAATAAATACCTTATCTCCCTTTTTTAAATACTTCTCGGCAATTTCGGCCAAGCCACGAAACACAACAATATTGTGCCATTCTGTTTGGGTAACCGACTGACCTTCCCGGTTTTTATAGGATTCGGAGGTAGCGATGGGAAAGCGGGCCAAGCTACTGCCCCCTTCCAGTGCCTTGTACTCTGGATCCTTGCCCAAATTGCCAATCAACATCACTTTATTGAGCGTTCCCGACATCTATCTCAAATTTAGGCTTTTTCAATTTCAACCAAAAGGCAAAAATAATTGCTTCTCGTCAAGAAATCGCCGCAAAGGTCGGGGAAATGCCAAGGCTTGCAAGGCTTTTGCTTCCAGCCACTGCCATTGTTCTTCACCGGTGAAGTTTGAGGGCACTGCAAAGTTAAATACTACAAGATGCAGGCGTTGATGACTGAGCAGGTGAACCGGCAGGCGCTGTTGCCCGCAAAAACGCCAGGAACCGGGGTTATCAAAATCCTTCTCCACTTGCGCCCCCAGATCTTCCCGGGTCCATACCCGCTGGCCTTCCCGCAAGGGAAACTCAAACAGACCCCGCCAAATGCCTGCTTTTCGGCGCTGTACCGCGATTTCCTCCCCTCGCTGTAGGTAGAGATAGTGCAAAAAGCGTTCTTTTTTGGGCTTAAGCGGGGTTTTGTGCGGACGATCGGCGATGGTACCGGCTTTTAAAGCCTGGCATGCCGAATTCCAGGGGCATGAACTACAAAGGGGGCGCCGGGGAAGGCAAACCGTAGCGCCCAATTCCATTATGGCCTGATTGAAATCCCCGGGTTGACTCTCGTCCAAAAGCGCTTGGGCCAGGGCTTGAAAATGGGCCCGGCTCTTCGCTTTATCGATGGGGGTGGGATCGTCGTAAAGGCGACTGATCACCCGAAATACATTGCCATCGAGCACCGCTGCAGGCTCAGCAAAAGCAATGGAACTCACCGCCGCGGCGGTATAGGGCCCTACTCCTTTGAGCTTTAGCCAGGCCTGATAGTCGTGGGGGAAAGCACCCCCCTTTTCGCGGTGTAGTTGGCGGGCCGCCTGGTGAAAGTTTCGCGCCCGGCTGTAGTAGCCGAGGCCTTCCCAGTACTTTAAAACTTCTTCTTCCTTGGCTTCCGCCAGATCAGCGAGGCTGGGGAAACGCTCGAGAAAGCGCAGGTAATAAGCTGTGCCTTGGTCAACCCGGGTTTGCTGCAGCAATACCTCCGAAAGCCAAATGCGGTAGGGGTCGCGGGTGTGCCGCCAGGGAAGGTCACGGCGGTGTTGATGGTACCAATCGAGTAAGCGAATGCGAAGGGTGCGGGTATTCAAATTGTTTGTTATAGAAGCAATTAGGCCCAAAAAAAACCAATGGCCGTTGTCCAGTTAAAAGATAAGGCACTATATTTGCCCCCCTCAAAATTAGAGTATTAACAACTAATTCAAATACCGATGACGAAAGCGGATATCGTTGCCCGAATTTCAGATCGCACCGGGATGGAAAAAGCTGACGTGCAAGCCACGGTTGAGTCTTTTATGAAGGAAGTTCGTACCAGTCTGGAATCAGGAAACAACGTGTACCTGCGCGGTTTTGGCAGCTTCATCATTAAAAAGCGGGCCCAGAAAACCGGACGAAACATTTCCAAAAACACCACCATTGTAATTCCGGCTCACAACATTCCCTCTTTCAAACCGGCAAAGACCTTTGTAGAGTCCGTGAAAAAGAAAGTTAAAGTAGGCAACTGATTTTGAAGCGTACGGCCGGGATATTGATTCTATTTGGTGCAGTTCTTACTGCGGCCCTGCTTTTATTGCCGGTAAGTCCCGAGCAGCCTGATGCTCAGGAGCAAGAGATGCAAAGCGCTGGCACTGCGCCGCAGACTTCTCCGCCCACCGAGGCAGATGCAGTAGACCAAAGAGTTGAAGAAACCCTGGCCGCCTTGCGGGACGGCAGTATGCCCCCGATGCAAGCCGTAATGCAGATTCGCAGTTTGGCCGAAGAAAATCCCGAAAACTTCAAGGCTCAGTTTACCCTGGGCTTGATGTCTTTGCAAACCGGACAATTCGATAAGGCCCGCCAGCGTTTCTTGCGGAGCACCGAGATCGATCCGGCCAATCCTGAAGCGTTTCGGCAAAAAGCCTTTGCGGAACTGGGCCTCGGAGATACTGCAGCCGCTCGCGAAAGCTATTTGCTGGCTTTGGAACGCACGCCTGACGCTCAAAAACCAGCCTTGGAAAAGGAAATGCGTAAAACACTCAACAACAACTAAAAATTTTTGCTATGCCAAGCGGAAAAAAGCGAAAACGTCACAAAATGGCCACGCACAAGCGCAAAAAGCGCCTGCGTAAAAATCGTCACAAGAAGAAGTAGGGCCCATCTTAAGCCTGGGATTTAAAACCCGGGCTTTGCCGCATCTACCTCAGCCTTCGATTGGGCTTTCACGCTGTAACATTAACAGATGCACTCTTTTGAGTGGATCACAACAACATTTTAGGTGAGTACAGAATTAGTAATTAATTCCCGTACTGCCGAAACGGTGGCCATCAGCCTCTTGCGCGATGGCAAGCTTTCTGAACTTCATTACGACAGTGCCGAAGAATTTGCGGTAGGCGATATCTACCTCGGCAAGATTAAGAAGGTGGTACCAGGCTTGAATGCCGCTTTTGTGGACGTGGGTTACGAAAAGGACGCTTTTCTGCACTACCACGACCTTGGGCCTCAGATCCTTTCGCTAATTAAGTTCACGAAACGCGCCGTTACTGGCAAACAAAGGTGGAGTTTGGCCGATTTCACCCCGGAAAAAGACATTGACAAAAACGGCACCATTGACCAAGTGCTCAAAGCCGGCCAGAGCATTGTGGTGCAAATCGCCAAAGAACCGATCTCCACCAAAGGCCCACGGATTACCTCCGAGCTTTCTCTGGCGGGGCGCTTCATCGTGATGGTGCCCTTTTCAAACCGGATAAGTGTATCAAGCCGCCTCCGCGACAAGGAAGAGAAAGACCGGCTGAGGCGCCTGGTAAAAAGCATTAGGCCTAAGGGCTTCGGCATTATTGTGCGTACCGCTGCCCAGGATTGCTCCGTAGCTGATCTGGATACGGATCTGCAGGAGCTGTTGGAAAAATGGAAGAACCTCCACCGCGGCATTCAAAGGCTCAAACCGCCCTCCCGGGCCTTGCGGGAGCTGAATCGGGTATCGGCCTTGCTGCGTGATGTGCTAAACGACTCTTTCAACAGCATTGCCGTTGACGATCAGGAGCTCTTTGAGGAACTCCGGACCTACATGAAGACCATTGAGCCCGAAAAGGAAAAAATCGTCAAGTATTACAACGGCCGACTGCCCATATTTGAGCACTACGGCATCGAGCGCCAAATAAAAAGCAGTTTTGGCCGTTCGGTTAGCATGGGTAAGGGCGCTTACCTCATCATTGAGCACACCGAGGCCATGCACGTAATTGACGTAAACAGCGGCAACCGGACCAATGCAAACGAAAATCAGGAAGCCAATGCACTTACGGTAAATCTGGCCGCAGCGGAAGAAATTGCCCGTCAACTCCGCTTGCGGGATATGGGGGGCATCATCGTGGTCGACTTTATTGATCTGCACCGCCCTGAGAACCGCAAAAAGCTTTACGAAAAGCTTAAACAGGAGATGTCCATCGATCGCGCCAAGCACAAAATTCTCCCCCCTTCCCGCTTTGGGCTGGTAGAAATTACCCGGCAGCGGGTACGCCCGGAAATGGCCATTCAAACCCGCGAGAAAAACCCCGACGGGGCCGGAGAAGTGGAGGCCCCTATTCTCATCATCGATGAGATTGAAAACCGGCTGGAGCTGATTGCCAATCAGGAAAAAGATCGCAACATCTTTCTCCACGCCCACCCCTTTATTGCCGCTTATCTAACCAATGGATTCTTCAATAGCATCCGTCGGAAGTGGTCCAAAAAGTATCGGCGCAACCTAAAAGTGGTGCCCCGGGATTCTTTCAAGTTCCTGGAATACCACTTCTTTAACGCCAAAGACGAAAAATTTGAATTCACCTAAACGCTAAAACCAAAGGAAATCGCCATGAATAAAGTAATCCTCGGCCTTTTCACTGTTTTGTTAAGTGCCTCCTGCGTAAGCAAAAAGAAATACGCCGACTTGCAAAATCGCTACAGCGATCAGGAGGGGCAATTGAGTCAGGCCAAAATGGAACTGGCCGCTTGCCTGGAATCGAAAAAGAATGCCCAAAGCGAAGTGAAATATCTCCGCAGCACGAATTTTCAGTTGATGAAAAACGTGGGCAATATGGCCACCTTGACTAAGAAGGAAGCGGAAAACCTGTCGCGGTCGCTGGAACGCATCCAGGAGAAAGACCTGACCATTCGCAAACTGGAAGATGCCCTCAACAAGCGCGATTCAGTAACCTTCGCCCTGGTAAGCCAATTGAAAGGAGCCACCGTAGGCCTCAACGACGAAGACATCAGCATAAGCGTAGAGAAAGGAGTGGTTTACGTGTCCATCTCAGACAAACTGCTCTTTGCGAGCGGTTCCTATGCGCTTGAAGCGGATGCGCGCCAGGTGCTGGCCAAAGTGGCCCAGGTAATCCAGGCCCAACCGGAACTGGAGTTTATGGTTGAGGGGCATACAGACAACAAATCGGTAAAGACTACCGCCCCCTACGCAGACAATTGGGAGCTGAGTGTACAAAGGGCTACCGCGGTCGTTCGGGCCCTGCAAAACGATTTCGGCATCTCCCCAAAACGAATGACAGCAGCCGGAAAAGGTGAGTACCAGCCCGTGGCCAGCAACGAAAGCGCCGAAGGTCGCGCCAAAAATCGCCGCACCAGAATTGTTATCCTACCCAAACTAGACGAGTTCTACGCCCTGATTGAGAAGGGTATGCAGTAAAACCAGGCTTTCCCCCAGCTTGTGTTTAGCCGTTCCATGGGAACGGCTTTTTTGTTATTCCCAAATACAAAGCGCAATTTGTATTTTCGGAGGCTATCAACAACCATTGCTATGCGCTATATGCTTGCCCTGGCCGCGTTTCTCGTAGGCCTTCAACTCCTCGCTCAGAACAAAGAGCGGATGACCGCAGAAAAACTCTGGGAACTTGGTCGGGTCAGCCTCGACGATGTTTCTGCCGATGGACAGTTGCTCCTTTACGGGGTTACCCGATACAACATTCCTGAAAATAAAGGGAATAGGGATTTGTACCTCCTCAATCGCTCTTCCGGCGAAAGCCGCCGCATTACCCAAAGGCCCGGCTATGAAAGCGGAGGGCAATTTATTGGCGACCGGATTGGATTTCTCCATCAGGGGCAATATTTCCTGGTGGACCAAAACGGCGAAAATGCCACCCAAGTCACCGATATTGAAGGAGGGATAAGTGGGGTGCACCTCTACCCCCAGGCCGATGGCTCCTTCCGCATGCTTTTTGTGCATCAGGTAGAAGCCAAGAACCGCCCCCTCGATCGTTATCCAACTCTCGAAGAAGCCAACTTTCACGTTTTTGACGATTTGATGTACCGGCACTGGGACAGTTGGGAAAACTATCAATACAGCCACCTTTGCGTAGCTGACTACCAGCCGGGTAGCACGGTAAGGTCTTTTCGCGACCTTCTGGAGAATCAGCCCTTTGACGTACCGGTACCTCCCTTTGGAGGGGCGGAATCTTACACGCTTAGTCCCGATGGGAACACCGTGGTTTACGAGGCCAAGAAACTGCAGGGTAAGGCCTTTGCGGAACAAACCAATTCGCAGCTCTACGCCTTTGATTTGCGCAGCGGAGCGGAGAAACTGCTTTCGCGCGGTATGATGGGCTACGACAAGAGTCCGCAGTTTTCTCCCGACGGCAGCCAGCTGGCCTGGCTTAGCATGCGCACCAATGGCTATGAAAGCGACGTGAATGACCTGATTGTAATGGACCTCAACAGCGGTGAAAAAACCGCAGTTTTGGTAGCTAGCGGCAATTACGAGCAGCTCACTTTCCAATCTTTTCGCTGGGCCAATAATCAGAGCCTCTTTGCGGGTGTGCCCATCGACGGCACCAATCAGATTTTCGAAGTGGAGCTGAAAAAGAAGGGGGTGGAATTGCAGCAGAGCACCAAAGGAGATTACAACTACAATCACTTTGAAGTAGCCGATGGGATGCTGCTCGTGGAAAGGCAGGATATGAACCACGCAACCGAGATTTACACGGTAAATCCGAGCAAGGGACAGGCCGAGCAACTCACCAGGGTCAATGATGAGATTTACAAGCAAATGGGGCTCAGCAAAGTGGAAAAACGGATGGTACCCACTTCCGATGGCAAGGAAATGCTCACCTGGGTAATTTACCCCCCTGATTTTGACCCGCAAAAAAAGTACCCTACCCTACTCTACTGCCAAGGCGGTCCGCAAGCACAAGTGTCGCAGTTTTACAGCTTCCGCTGGAACTTTCAATTGATGGCGGCAGAAGGTTACATTGTTGTGGCTCCCAACCGAAGAGGCCTGCCAGGCTTTGGGCGAAGCTGGAACGAACAGATTTCCGGTGATTGGGGTGGGCAAGCCATGCAGGACTACCTAAGCGCCATCGATGCCCTGAGCAACGAACCCTACGTAGACCGGGAAAAGCTGGGTTGTGTAGGCGCGAGTTACGGAGGCTATTCTGTTTATATGTTGGCGGGAATCCACGAAGGGCGCTTCAAGGCCTTTATTTCCCACTGCGGTTTATTTGACCTGGAAAGCTGGTACTTGAGTACGGAAGAAATGTTCTTTGCCAATTACGATCTGGGCGGGCCTTTTTGGGAAGAAGAAAATGCCCAAACCTATTCCCGCTTCGACCCCAAGGATTACGTAGACCGGTGGGACACGCCCATTCTGGTAATCCATGGAGGGAAGGACTACCGCGTGCCCCTCAACCAGGGCATGGAGGCCTTCAATGCCGCCCAATTACGGGGCATCCCTTCGCGTTTCCTATATTTTCCCGAGGAGGGGCACTGGGTGTTAAGCCCCCAAAACGGACTGGTTTGGCACGATCAGTTTTTCCAATGGTTAAACCAGTGGCTGCACTAGACCTCTGCCCATAGCTTAAGCCAGGCCTGTAATTGGCTAAAAAGGGTAAAGTGGTCAATCACGCGAATCTGGCCGTTAAAACTCCATTTGTCCCGTTCCTTGGGCTGGGTGAGCATCTCGGCCAGGCTCCTGGCCAAGGTAGGGATATCCGTTGCGCTGGTATTGATCCGGCCATTGACCCCAGGCTGCACCTGACGGCGCAAGCCCGCTGCCCCGGAAACCAATACCGGCACTTTTTTCCACATTGCCTCGGTGGCCGTAAGGCCAAAACCCTCTTGCAATGAGTTTTGCACGATAATACTGGAAGATCGCTGCAAGGCGTTAACAATCAAGGCGTTTTCCTTAGCATTGTGCAAAGGTAAAAGCAATAGAGCAATGTCTTTCTGAACCGTTTCAGGAGCCTGCTGATAAGCGGCGGTCAACTCCGCCAAGACCTCCTGCCCTTCTGGATCGTCGGCAATAAAGGCCGGGTCGGGGCCGGCCAGTACCAGACGACAAATGTTTATACGAGCGATGTCGCGAGGCACGGCACCAGGGATGAGGCTGGCCGCATTTTGCTTTAAATAGACAAAAGCCGACAATAACTCCTGAAATCCCTTGAGCCGGTCCCAACGCGAAATCTGGGTAATGCTGGGGCGGTAGATGAGATCCAGGCGGGCCGGTTGATCTACCGGGCCGTAGCTGCCATCCGGCTGAACGCGTCGCACCCGGTGCTGGTAAAAATCGTAAAGTATAGGGGGGCGGTCGTTCAATATCCCCGACTGATGCAGAATACCAATGCACTTGTGCATTTGCAAGGTGCGGTTCTTGTGGCTGAGGGGATCAATGGCGGGTGTGATGATGTGCGCCGAACCGACCAGCTCTTTCGGCACATAGGCCTCCAGGCTAAATACGAAAGCGTCATAATCGGAAAAATAAGGGGCTAGAAAATCCCAAGCCGCCTTGCTGGCTTCGTTTTGTTCTTCCAGGCCAATATGGCAGCGCCAAATGAAACTAAGCTCGCGCTCGGCTTTCAGCATGGCCGCCAGGGGCATGGGTTGCGGGTCGTGAATCACCACCAGATCTCCGTCCCGAATCACTTGCAGGGCGGAAGCCAGGTTCAAACGATTTTCATTTTCGTAAACCGATCGTTCCGCCTGACCGAATGCCTCTGACCCACTACCGTGGATGGCGTTGTGCAATTTTTTGGTGAGCGAAAAAAACCGGGGATTTTTACTCTCCAAAACCAACCATTCCACTTCCAGACCCAGTTCCCGCAAGAGGCGAATCTGACTGGGCAACATTTCCGCCACTCCTCCCCCGGTGGCGGTGGAGTTTATCATCCAAACCCTTTTGCCCTGGAGGGCGCGGAGATGCCCCTCGCTTTCCTTGAGAAAGAAATCTACCCGGTCCCGCAAGGAAGCATAGGCTTGGTAATCGCTGATCTTCGGGCCTTGTTTTATGGTTACTTTTTGCATGGATTGGGTTTTAGGGGGGAGATCCGGGTTTATCTAATAATACAAAGGCTTGGGCAAAGAGCGAAAATACCGGCGTTAAATTCCGGTGCCCTGCTTGCACCGCTTACTTTTGCAGCAATTTTTGAAAATGGAATTTGAAACCTTTGCCCTAGCCAACGGACTGCGGGTGGTTCACCGCTGCATTGATCGGCCAGTGGCCCATTGCGGCTTGTTTGTTGGTGTCGGTTCGCGGCACGAAGCGGAGACGGAGCAGGGCCTGGCCCATTACCTGGAACACTGCCTCTTTAAGGGAACCAAAAGCCGGAAAGCCTATCACGTTTTAAGTCGGATGGAAGACGTGGGCGGGGAACTGAATGCCTACACCACCAAAGAAGAAACCGTAATCCACTGTTCCTTTCTCGATCAATTCTATCCCCGCGCGGTGGAGCTGATGGCCGATATCGTTAGGAATGCAAACTTTCCGGCTAAGGAAATCGAAAAAGAAAAGGAGGTGGTAATCGATGAGATCAACAGTTACCGCGACAGTCCAGGCGAAAGCATTTTCGACGACTTTGAAGATCTGCTCTTTACGGGCCATGCATTGGGCCGTAACATTCTGGGTACGATCGAATCGGTTAAAGCCCTAAAGCGGGAGCACTTACTGGCCTTCGTGCAGAATCACTACGCAGTCGACCGGATGGTTTTTGCTTCGGTGGGCCGGATTTCCAGCCTCAAGTTGAAGCGTATTCTGGAACAACACCTACTTGAACTTCCCGCGAAAGCGGCCCCCAACGAGGCGAGCAAAACCTGGACCTACCGCGCTCAGGAGAAGAGAGTGAAACGAACCGGTTACCAAAGCCATCTCATCCTGGGCAACCGGGCCTATCCCGCCGGAGGCAGATCCAGCCGCAGGCTATTGCTGCTCAATAATCTGCTGGGCGGCCCGGGTATGAACTCGCGTCTCAACCTCAACATCCGCGAGAAATACGGCTTTACCTACCACCTGGAATCCTTTTATCAACCTTACCGCGATACCGGGCTCTTTGGCATCTACCTGGGCACCGACCCGGGCAGTGTGGAACGCAGTCTGCATTTGACCCAAAAAGAACTGCGAAAATTGCAGGATAAGGAATTGGGAACCCTCCAATTGAGCAAAGCCAAGCGGCAATTGCTCGGCCAAATTGCCCTGGCTCAGGAAAACAATCTGGCTCTGATGCTGGCCCTGGGGAAATCCTACTTGCACTTTGATCGCATAGATACCTTTGCAGACATTCGCCGGCAAATTGAATCGCTTACCGCGGAGGAATTGCGCAATACTGCCCAAGAGATCTTCACTCCCGAAGAAATGAGCTTACTGATTTACGATTCCCAAAAGCCCGAGGATGGATAGACGTCAGGAAGCTTATTGCCTTCAGCACAGCAGCACTGCTCCGGAGCTATTGGAACGGCTGGAACACGAGACCCACCGGCAAACGCTTAAGCCCCGCATGTTAAGTGGGGCTCTGCAAGGACGTTTCCTAGCCTCCCTGAGCCGTATGCTGAAACCCCATTACGTACTGGAAGTGGGTACCTTTACCGGCTACAGCGCCCTTTGCCTGGCCGAGGGTTTAAGGCCCGATGGGGAATTGCACACCTTGGAATTGAACCGGGAATTGGCTCCCCGGATTGAACGGTACTTCCAGGCTTCCTCCTTTGCCTCCCAACTGCACCTGCACCTCGGAGGTGCCGCCGATACCCTTAAAAACCTGGTACGGCCGTGGAACATGGTTTTTCTGGATGCCGACAAAGAGAGGTACTCTGCCTATTTTGACTTAATTTGGCCTCATATGCCAGTGGGCGCTTGGTTGATTGCCGACAATGTGCTCTGGAGCGGTAAGGTTTGGCAAGAAAACACCAAAGTTGACCGCAAAACCCAAGCCTTACAGGATTTCAACCGCAAGATTCAATTGCGTTCCGACGCACAAAATGTGTTGCTGCCCCTGCGCG
>AACY020557515.1_pt1 | contig 12308 bp, 12 predicted proteins | sample 267378 | NCBI WGS metagenome assembly AACY02 (sample SAMN02954345, study PRJNA13694) | marine metagenome | biome: aquatic; feature: ocean; material: water; isolation source: isolated as part of a large dataset composed predominantly from surface... | reverse complement strand
CATTACCGACCAAGAAGCTATTGATAAGAAGTTGATTCAATTAGATGGAACAAAAAATAAAAACAATTTGGGGTGCAAATGCAATCTTAGGAGTGTCAATGGCTGCTTTTAAAGCAAATGCACACTTACAAAAAAAACAACCATTTGAACTTTTTCCAAATATTTACAACTCACCATCCTTACCAGTACCGTTTATGAATATTCTTAATGGCGGCGCTCATGCTGATAATTCTGTTGATATACAAGAATTTATGATTGTTCCGTTTGGATTTGATACTTTTGATAGGTCACTTAGGGCAGGTGTTGAAATTTATCATGTTCTAAAAAAAAGGCTTAAAGAAAATAAATTAGCAACAAATGTTGGTGATGAGGGAGGATTTGCCCCCAATTTCAAATCTTCAACAGAAATTTTAGATGAAATAATGCTTTCCATTTCAGAAGCAGGCTATGCACCAGGTAAAAATGTTTCACTTGCACTGGATGTTGCATCCTCAGAATTTTATCAAAGTAATTATTACAACATTGAAGGTGAAAAACTGACCAATATTGAGATGTCTGATTATTTAATTAACCTAACTCAGAATTATCCAATTCTTTCCATCGAAGATGGATTAGGCGAAGATGATTGGGAAGGTTGGAAGTATCTTACTGAGAAACTTGGAGAAAAAATTCAACTTGTCGGTGATGATTTATTTGTGACTCAGGAAAAAATTCTCCAAAAAGGAATTGATAATGGATGTGCAAATTCAATTCTTGTAAAGGTTAACCAAGTAGGAAGTGTTACTGAAACTCTAGAAACCATGAAACTTGCAGAAAAAAATAACTATAGCTCTTTAGTATCACATCGATCAGGAGAAACAGAAGATACTTTTATAAGTCATCTGTGTGTAGGTACATCAAGTGGTCAAATTAAGACAGGTGCCCCTGCACGATCTGAAAGAACTGCAAAATATAATGAGCTACTTCGTATAGGTGAGGTAGTTGGTTTTGATTCGTTCAATACACGCAATTGGGGTAAATAAATATGTTAAGACAAAATTTATTTACTAAAGTTATATTTTTAATTACATCATTTATTTTTGTTTTCTTTATTTTTGATACATGGGAATTGAGCTTTAAAGACTATCAGTCTTTAGAATCACAACTCGAGAGCCGTATTCAAACAGCTGATGAGTTAAGAAGTGAAATCAGCCTTATTCAAGAAAAGATAGAGGACCTCGAAGATCCAGAAAAATTGGATATTATTCTACGCCAACATGGGTATGGACTACCTGGAGAAAACATATACCGATTTAAAGTTCCAGAGCCTGTTACTCCTCTTGAAGAAACTCTTCAACGTGAAAGAAGTAAAGGTCTTTTAGAGTTTGTTGTAGAGTTTATTGTCGGTACAAGCAGTGACTAATGAAAAACAGACTGTAGAAATTCAGTTAAACAGAAAAGTTAGAAGCAACATTGATGTCGTTGCAAAATGTCATTTTGACTTGCCAGTTGTTGTTGATGTTCCAAAAAATTTAGATGACGGCACGCCTTTTCCAACTATGTATTGGCTTACGTGCCCAATGTATGTCAAAAAAGTCAGCACATTAGAGTCAAACGGGATGGTTAAAGATCTTGATAAGCAATTAGTAGATAATAAAAAACTAAATAAGTTATGGCGTAAAAGGCAGAAATCTTATGAAAACGAAAGAAATAAAAAATATAAAAGTCTTTCAAATACAATTTCGCCAATTGGTGGAGTTGGAGGGACAACAAAGTCAATAAAATGTTTACATTCACATCTTGCTGACGAATTAGTTAGTGGAAAAAATGTTATAGGAAAGGTTGTTCTTGAAAGTGTAGGAGGATGCAATTGTAATGAACCTTGTGTAATAGATGGTTCTAAAAATGATAAATGGCGAATTGAATGGTAAAAGTTGCAGCAATTGATTGTGGCTCAAACTCTACTAGATTGCTTATTTCAAATGTTGAAAATGGAAGACTAGAGAATCTTTTAAAACAACATGAAGTTACTAAATTAAGTGAAAATTTAATAAAAACAAACGAAATTACTGATGACTCAAAAAAAAGATTTTATAAAGTTTTGAGAAAATACTTGAAAATTATTGAGAATAATAATGTTGAAGAAGTTTTTTGTATTGGAACAGCAGCATTAAGAAATTCTGGAAATTCAGATGAAATTATTGATGATGTAAAAAGCAAATTTAAGTTAGATTTGAAAATAATTTCAGGAGAAGAAGAAGGTTATCTCACAGGAATAGGTGTGCAATCTTCATTTGAAAATTTAAAAAATTATCTAATTGTTGACATTGGCGGCCAGAGCACCGAATTAATTTACGATATTGATAAAAGAGTAAATGTTGATTCAAAAGAAATAGGCGTGGTAATGATGAATGAAAATTTTTTAAATCAAAACCCCATCTCAGCAGTTCATGAAGATAATGCAATTCAATTCTTTGATAAAATATTTTATGCCAGTGATTTTTTAGATAGAAATTTTATAGGTGTATCTGGCACTTTCACCTCGGTTGGTTCAATGTATCTAAATCAAACTAAATACAATGAGGATGAAATTGATAAAATCGATATATCTTACGAATCAATAAATCGTCTTTATGAAAATTTAAAATTATTATCAATCCCTCAAATTATTAATTCTTATCCAAGTCTTGATCCAAAACGGGCAGCAACAATAACTTCTGGCCTTTTTTTAGTTATAAATCTGCTAAAAAAATATGAAATTAATCAACTAAAAGTTTCAAAAAGTGATATTTTGGAAGGACTCATCCTAAAATATTTTTAATTTGGTAGCCCGGGTGGCGGAATTGGTAGACGCGACGGACTTAAAATCCGTTATTCGAAAGGATGTGGGGGTTCGAGTCCCCCCTCGGGCACTTTTTATACATAATCTGCATAAAAATTCAACTCAAACTTTAAAACTTTTTAATAAAAAATAGAAATATTTAAAATCTTTAATATTCTAAGTACAGCTAAGAATTTCCTAATTTTTAGCATACGTACGTATATATAAGGGAGATAAATAATGAAGAAAAAGTCTATTTTTGGACTACTTCTTATTTTGTCCATGATAGCTGCAGCATGTGGTGGAGGTAGTCTCGAAGGAGAAGAAGTCTTTATCACTGGTGCCTTAGTTGGTAATGACGCAGCAGGATTCCAAGAAAACTTTGATTCCTTTACAGAAGAAACAGGAATTATTGTTAGCTTCCAAGGTTCAGATAACTTTGAGCAGGAAGTTCAAATTCAAATGGAATCTGGAGACACACCTGATATTGCATTATGGCCACAGCCTGGAGCTGTAGTGGATGCAGCGCAACGAGGATATCTTGTTTCGCTTGAAGATCTTGGTGTAGACATGGATGAATATAGAGCAAGCTTTTCATCATATATTGTGGGTCTAGGAGAAGTAGACGGTGCACACTATGGTGGAGCTCATGCATTTAACCTTAAGAGTATTGTTTGGTATCAACCAGCAGAATTTGAGGCAAGAGGATATTCCATTCCATCAACATGGGATGAAATGATTGCACTTGCAGATCAAATTGTTGCTGACGGAATGACTCCATTCTGTTTTGGTATGTATTCAAACGGTGCTTCTGGTTGGTTAGCAACTGACTGGATGGAAGACATCATGCTTCGTACAGGCGAAGGAACAGCTACCTATGATAAATGGGTAAGTCATGATATTCCGTTCAACGATCCAGTTGTTAAGAATGCAGCAACATTTTTAAGTCAAATTATGCATACTGAAGGTTATGTTGTAGGTGGTACAGATGCTATCGTTTCAACTTATTTTGGTAATGCACAAGACCCAATGTTTGAAAAAGATGCAAATGGAAATCCTGGTTGCTTTATGCACAGACAGGCATCATTTATAACCAGTTTCTGGCCTGAGGCCGCACAAGCTGGTGCTGGATCGGAGACAACAGTCTTCCCATTCCCAGCAATGGATGATGGACTTCCAAAAGCAGCTTTAGGAGCTGGTGACATGTTTGGTGTATTTAACGATAGAGATGCAACTATTGAAGTTGTTAACTATATGTTAAGCAACAACTTTTTTGAAGCAGCTGCACAAAGGCCAGATAACTCAAGAATTTACGGTCACGTAGATTTTGATACTTCTTTGTATTCAAAGGATATTACAAGAGTGTTGGCTGACACCATTACTGGTGCTTTAGCTGAAAATGCATTTAGATTTGATGCTTCTGACTTAATGCCACCTGAGGTTGGAGCAGGTTCTTTCTGGAAAGAAATGATGAACCTTGCTGTTGAAGGCCCAGGCTACATTGACACAGCATTAAACAATATTGAAACATCTTGGCCGTAAGCTAAGAAATTTTAATGATTTAGATGGCCACCTTTTAAGGTGGCCATCTATAATTTATATGTAAATAAATATGAAAAAATTAACTCAAAGAGAGAAACTTTTTAATTTTGGAATCTCCTTACTTGCATTAGGAGCTTTTCCTCTTATTTGGTTTTTATCTCAAGCAATTTTATTTAGAGAATTAACAGAAATTGTATCAAGAAACGTCTTAGTTGTTATAGGCATAATAGTTGGGTCTTCATTTGTTTTTCTTTTGTTTAATGGAATGGAAAGACTGATTAGATTAGCACCAAGAGAGAGAAGAGACTCTTTAGAAGCTAGAATGTTTGCCGGTCCATCATTATTTATGATTGGCTTATTTTTGTTTTATCCGGCAATTAGGACAATTTATTTAAGTTTTAAAGACAGATATGGAAAATCATTTAATGGGGTTGAAAACTATTCATGGGCTTTTAGCGATACAGAGATGCTGGTTACGATAAGAAACCAAATTGTTTGGCTGGTTTTTGTTGTCTTCTTTACTTTATTGATTGGGCTTATAGTTGGATGGCTTTCGGACAGATTAAACAAAGGGGAAGCATTTTTTAAATCTATTGTTTTTATGCCAATGGCAATTTCAGCTGTAGGTGCAACAGCAATTTTTAAATTTATTTATGAATATAGGCCCCCACCTCTCACACAAATTGGAATCATAAACGGAATAAGAGTATCTGCAGGAGAAAAATGTTCAAACAATAGAATAATTGAAGGTGTTTTGAATGATTATGCCGACCCTTCTTGTAATCGAGCTATTGGATGGCTACAACAAAGAGATTTATCTAATTTACAGATAGGTGAAACATTAGAATCAGGTGGATGGTTTTCTAATTTGCTTGTAAATTTTCCGCTTAATACTGTTCTTCTACTTGTGATAATGATTTGGGCATATACTGGTTTTGCAGCCGTTGTATTTTCTGCAGGAATTAAAGCAATTCCAGCAGATATTATGGAAGCTGGTCAAATAGATGGAGCATCAGAAATAAGAATATTTCTTTCAATAGTTATCCCCTATATTAAAAGCACAATAATTGTAGTAGGCACCTACATGGTAGTAACTGTTTTAAAGGCATTTGATATAATTTATGTTTCAACTAGAGGTGACCTTGAAACAAATCTTCTTGCAGTAAAAATGCTAGATGAATTTTCAAAGTATAGAAATATAGGACGTTCATCGACAGTAGCAGTAATCATATTTGTTTGTGTTATCCCAATAATTGTAGGAAATGCATTGAGAGAGAAGGAAAGTAATAGTTTATGACAAGAAATAATCAAAAATGGTATGACAAACCATTTACTAAGTTGATTTTGATTGCAATTGCAATTACATGGATATTTCCAATTTTTGGTTTTTTACTTAGTTCATTTAGGCCGCCTGAAGCAATTAAAAGAACATCTTGGTGGGAATCCCTTTATACAGGTGAATATTGGACACAATTAACTCTACAAAACTACAGTGAAGTATTTTTTGCCGAAAATCTTAGTCGATCTTTTTATAATTCATTAGCAATAACAATCCCATCTACGATTATTCCAATAACTATTGCAGCTTTTGCTGCATATGCCTTTGCATTTATGGATTTTAGAGGTAAAAATTTCCTTTTTATGATGGTTGTTGCTTCAATGATCATTCCACTTCAAATGTCGCTGATACCATTAGTTCAGTTATTTAAGAGCGGGATTGAATTGGGTGGAATTACAATTATTCCTGCATTAGATATTAATGGTACATTTGTTGCCACTTGGTTTGCTCATACTGGCTTTGGACTTCCGTTAGCAACATTTCTTTTGAGGGATTTTATGATGGGGTTGCCAAGAAGTGTTATCGAGTCAGCAAAAATTGATGGAGCAAGTAACATGACAACATTTTTCAAACTAGTAGTTCCATTATCAATTTCTGGAATTGCAGCTTTTGCTACTTTTCAGTTTCTTTGGGTTTATAACGATTTCTTAGTTGCCAATGTTTTTCTTGGAGTATACAAACCAGAAAACTTAGTTGTAACATCACATATGTCACAAATTGTTGTTGGCTTGTTTGGTGAGGCCTGGCACTTAAGACTTTCTGGTGCTGTTATATCGATGATTGTTCCTTTAATCGTTTTTTTTAGCCTTCAACGATATTTTATAAGAGGCTTAATAGGAGGGGCTGTAAAGGGTTGATTCCCAAATTATTTACCATCCTCATATTTTTTTCTTTTTGTAGCACAACTAACTCATTTTCATATGAAATTTTTATTGAGGAAGAGGCCAATTTAGATACAAAACTAATTTTCAATATAAGAAATAATATAGATAATTCATATAGCTTAGAGGTTCAAGCATTTCCAAAAAATCCAAAAAAAATAAATAACTATCGTCTAGTTTTTGATATGACATTTCGAGAAGATTATGAAAGTGATTTTAATGATGTTTGCATTGGTCCAGCATGGGAATCTAATGGACCAGGTGAAGTCGAAATTGTCCTTAACAAATCAGATAATTTTAGAAAATCTTTAAATGGAATAATTACTGATTCTCAAGACAGGTGTCAAAATTATTTTTATTATGTCCGGTATTTTGATGTTGAACTTATCAACAATAAAAAGCTCGTTATTGGTTCAGCAACTGATTATTCAGAGAATTATCCTGATGCACCTAAATATTGGCTTTTAAATCAAAATAAAGAAATTGAAAAAATTGGCAATACTAACATTAAAAAATATAGTTTAAATTTTGAGTTGAGAAAATAAATGAAAATTGGAATTGATTGGGGTGGGACAAAGATCGAAGGTATTGCCATTGATTCAGTAGGTGGGAATGAACTAAATAGAATTCGTGTTGACTCTCCAAAAGACAATTATGAAGAAATTATTTCGACTGTTGTCTCATTAATTAATGAAATGACAAAAGGAATATCAGAATTCACAGTTGGAATTGGTATGCCAGGTTCTATTCACCCAAAGACAAATTTGGTCCAAGTATCTAATACAAAAGCTCTTGAGAATATGTCTGTTAAATCTGATATAGAACAAAAGCTTGGATATAAAATAAAAATTGCGAATGATGCTGATTGCCTTGCGTTATCAGAGGCTGTAGACGGTGCAGGTTCAAATTACGATAGTGTTTTTGCAGTAATTTTGGGAACTGGTGTTGGCGCTGGTTACTCATTGAATAAGAAAATAATTGTAGGTCCAAACAAATTGACCGGTGAATGGGGACAAAACCCTATTCCTGGACCAATGGATGATTACGAAAAAAACGTAAAAAGACATTGTGGGCGAATCGGAGCAATCGAAGTATTCTTATCTGGTCCAGGATTAGAAAACTACTATAGATACAAAACAAATTCAAAAAAAACATCAAAAGAAATTGTCACCCTATTTAATGAAAATAATTCTCATGCATTAGAAGTAATGGATATGTATTTTGAAAGAATTGCCAGATCGTTTAGTACATTTGTAAATATTCTTGATCCCGATATTATCGTTTGTGGTGGAGGCATGTCAGAAATCGATAATATTTATGATGAAATTCCAAAAAGAATTATTCCATATATAGCTTCTAATTTTTTTCTCACTCCGATTGTTAAAGCAAAACATGGCTCTTCTAGTGGTGTTAGGGGTGCGGCACATCTATGGAATTAATTAGAAAAAATATATTTATCATTTTATTTTTACTAGTAACTCTCATTTTTTCAATTGTCGCGTTTAGTCCAAACGAAATTTTAATTGCAGGGCCATATTTTCCTCAAATCGAATATTTTGAAAATGAACTAGAACTTATTTCAAAAGATATGAATATAAAAATAAGATATATTCCACTGTCTGATGTGGAGACAGAAATAATTGAAGGTAATAACACTGATAATTTTGATATAGCAATTATTCCAAATCCTCAGGGTGTGGTCAATCTTGGCGAAAGAGGCTTTCTTTATCCAATTACAATTGCTTTAGAGGAGGATAAAATTCAGAAAAATTACTCTAATCATTTACAAAATATTATGACATCAGATCAAGATAATAAAATGTATGGGGTTTTGTTTAGACTCATACCAAACTCACTTATTTGGTATGACGTAGAAAAATACAAAGAAATAGGATCTCCAAAATTTAATGATTTTGAAGAAATGGTGTCTTTTACAAAAGAGAATGTATCAAATGGCAATCCATTGTGGTGTATGGATATTGAAAGTGGTGCCTCTACCGGTTGGATAGCATCAAATTGGCTAGAGGATATAATTTTGCATGAATATGGCCCGAATGTATATGATAACTGGTCTGAACAAAAAATTACCCCAAAAAATAAAGACATAAAGCAATCAATTTCTAGTATTGGAGAGATAATTTTTATTAATAATGCTATTTATGGTGGAAAAGAAAGAATAATTAGTAAAGAATTTAGAAATAATTATCGTAATCTAGTTGATAGGGATAACACATGCGTGTTTAGCTGGTCAGGACATTTTGCAAAAATGTATTTTCCTTCCGATAAAACATACGGTATTGATTACGATTTTTTTAAATTCCCATCTACAAATAATAGAAATGCAATGGTTGGTCTTGGGGATTCTTTAGTTATCTTAAATTCTTCTGAAGAATCTATTGAAGTTTTTAATTCATTAACTAGTAATGGGTTTGGTCAAGACTGGACTTCGCATAGGGATTCGATGTTTATCTCTGCCAATAAAAATTCAATCATTAATGAAATTAAAAATCCATTACTTTTGAAAGAAACAACTCTTATAAAGAATGCACTAAATGAAGATTTGTTTAGATACGATGCATCTGAACTTATGGAGCGAAGGATTGGTGCCGATCATCTTTTAACTGCACTAAAAAAATATATTTTATCTGGTAATTTGGTTATTAATCTAATCACTCAAGAACTAGCAAGCCAGTATTAATATTTAGATTACATCTCCTGATTCAGGATCAAAAAAATGAAGTTTTGAGGGATTAATCTTAAGTTCAATTTCTTCACCTTCAGTAACTGTCGAGTTAGGGTTAATTCTTGCTATAAATTTAGTTTTGTCTCCCAAAACAGTGATATCTTCCCCCTCATCAGCTAATATTTCTTCAATTGCTTCAGTTTGGACAGGTTTTACATCTTTGTAGAAATGAACATACGAGTCAGATCCTAGTTGTTCTAATAAAGATACTTTTACTTTTATGCTTTCTGAGTAATCAGACTGGTTCGCAAAATGACCATCTTCAAAAGCCTCTGGCCTTATACCTAACACTATTTCTTTATTCTCAAAAGATTTTAATTTTTCTTTTTTTTCATCTCGATATGTTATTTGATTATCTCCAAAATTTAATTCAATTGAATCTTTAGTTGATTTAATTTTTGTGTAAACAAAATTCATTGAAGGGCTTCCGATAAAACCAGCAACAAAAATATTTCTTGGATTGGAATATATTTCTCTTGGTGTATCTATTTGTTGCAGCTCACCTTTTCTAATTACTGCCACTCTATCTCCCATTGTCATGGCTTCAACTTGGTCATGAGTAACATAAAGAGTTGTTGTTTGGAGCTGTGTATGCAGTTGACCCAATTCAGCCCTCATCTGAACTCTTAATTTTGCATCTAAATTAGAGAGAGGCTCGTCCATCAAAAATGCTTGCGGATTTCTTACAATTGCTCTTCCCATTGCTACCCTTTGTCTTTGTCCACCTGATAAGGCTTTCGGTTTTCTATCTAATAGTTCACCTATCTCTAAAGTTTTGGCTGCATCTTTAACTTTTTTTTCAATTTCATTTTTCGGCAGTTTTCTCAGTTTTAAAGAAAAAGCCATATTGTCAAAAACTGACATATGCGGATACAACGCATAATTTTGGAAAACCATTGCAATATCACGATCTTTTGGTGCTACTTCATTTACTGTTTTATCACCAATTGCAATTTCCCCCTCAGTTATGTCTTCTAGCCCAGCAACCATTCTTAGCAAAGTAGTTTTTCCACATCCTGAAGGACCAACTAACACTACAAATTCACCATCATTAATAGTTATACTTACATCTTCTAAAGCCCTAGTGCCATTTGGATATATTTTCCCGGCTGACTTAATATCAATTGCTCCCATATAGAGGTAATTTTAACCATATATTATTTAATTTAAAAATGAATTCAATCTTATAATATTTCTATGCTTGAAGTTCCAATTACAAGAATAACTACATTAAATGATGAGCAACCAAATATGGATGCTCCTTATGTTTTATATTGGATGATTGCATTCAGAAGAGTAAATTATAATTTTTCACTTCAGCGGGCAATTGAATGGGCAAATAAATTATCAAAACCCCTCCTTATATTTGAACCAATTGCGATTGATTACCCAATGGCAAGTATTAGATTTCACAAATTTGCTATTGAAGGAATGAGAGATATTCAAAAACAAATTAAAGATTCTAAAGCTTTTTATTTTCCATATGTTGAGGAATCCAAAGGTGTTGGAGATAAATTGTTATTTGATTTAGCCAAAGACGCAGCTGTTGTGATCACTGATGATTACCCAACCTATTTCGTCCCTCAAATGACTGCTGAAGCAAAAGGTAACATTAAGACAACGTATGAACTTGTAGATTCAAATGGAATATTACCAATTAGAATTGCAGAAAAAGAATATGTTCGAGCCCATGATTTTAGAAGATTCATGCATAAAAATATCGAAGACTTTCTTGTTGAATTTCCTGTTGAGAACCCTTTGGATTATTTAAATATTCAATTTGATCCAAAAATATTGAAATCCTTGACACAAAAATATAAATTAGAAGATTTTAATGAAATAAACATTCAGAAATTTTTAGACAACTTAAGTGTTGATAAATCTGTCGAAATAAGTGAAATAGTTGGTGGCTATGACGCAGCAAAATCCAGATTAGATTATTTTACAAAAGAGGGTTTCAATGATTATGCAAAGAGAAGAAGTCATCCATCAGAGGATGCCAGTAGTCAACTATCTCCGTATTTTCATTTTGGACACATCTCAACTTTTGAAGTATTTGAAAAAATAATTAGCAATGAATCATGGTCAGTAGAAAATATTGATCCTAATTTTGTTGGTAGGAGAGAGGGTTGGTGGGGTGGCTCATCAAATCTTGAAAGTTTCTTTGATGAGCTAATTACTTGGAGAGAACTTGGATATCACACATGTGTTAAGCGCGCTAATTATGATCAATATCAGTCACTTCCTGAATGGGCAATAAAAACATTAGATGAACATGCAAAAGATGAAAGAGAATATGTCTATGATTTATCAGAGCTTACAAATGGAGAAACTCATGATGAAATTTGGAATGCTGCACAAAATCAACTCAGAACTGAAGGAAGAATTCATAATTATTTGAGAATGTTGTGGGGAAAAAAAATTCTTGAATGGACTCCAAATCCACAAATCGCACTTTCTTATTTAATTGAACTAAATGATCGTTTTGCTCTTGATGGAAGAGACCCAAATTCCTATTCTGGGGTATTTTGGATTTTGGGAAGATATGACAGAGCTTGGGGCCCAGAAAGGCCAATATATGGCAAAATTCGTTATATGACATCAAAATCAACAGCCACAAAATTTAATCTAAAACCTTATTTAGAAAAATGGGCTCAAGATATAAAAGCATAATTACTATTTTTTACAAATAAAGTTACAAAAATAATCTAAAAAATTTTTTTAAATTTTAAATTATTGCACAAGGATGGTACATTTGTGATGTGAACGTTTCACAATAAATAAAAAAAGGAGTACTTCTAAATGGAAGAACTAACATATCGTCTCTTTATGGTAGCAACAGTAGGAATGCTTGCAGGAACAGTATTTTTACTTGCTTCATCAAGAGAGGTAAAACCAGAACACAGACGTGGTGTATATATTTCTGCACTTGTCTGTGGTATTGCATGGTATCACTATCAGAAGATGGGAGCATCTTGGGAGAGTGGATCATATGATACAGGG
>AACY020181455.1_pt1 | contig 12309 bp, 14 predicted proteins | sample 267378 | NCBI WGS metagenome assembly AACY02 (sample SAMN02954345, study PRJNA13694) | marine metagenome | biome: aquatic; feature: ocean; material: water; isolation source: isolated as part of a large dataset composed predominantly from surface... | reverse complement strand
GGTGATCCGGTTCTGATAAATCGCCAGCTCAAGGTCAAAGAACCGCACGAAGTATTCACGTAACACTGCCAGATCCTGCTGATCAAAGGGCGTGGTTGTGGCGCTAGCTGTGTGATAGCTGAAGGGCTCTATGCGACCACAATGACGCTTTTCACCGCGGGTGCAGCTGGTAAAACACACGATCACAAAATCCGGATCTTGGCTCAGGGACCGTTCCACCTGCTGTGCGATCAAGAGATTGGTGGCGCAAACCTGTGCCAGATTGATCACCTGGTATTGCTGTGCCAGGAGATCTGCCCAGCAGGGACCATAGTCCGGATCGCTGACCGCAAAGCTGTCAGCACAGATCGCTAGGCGCACACGAAGTCCTCGATTTCGTCTAATATTTCCCTGTGGAATCTTTCCACCACTAACTGCTGATCAAAGAACCTGTGGTGATTGTGCTGTAATTTTTCCCAGGTGATGCTATCCCAAGAGCCACTGCGGCGATTGTATTGTTTGACCACGTCTCGTACCAGATCAATCACCGCATCCAGCCTTGCGGAATCTGTAGTGATAGAGTCATAGCTTTCAGACCATAGATGATCAAAGGTTTCAAAGCCCTGGCTGCGTATGAACTTCAAGGTGTCAATACTACCAGCTACCACAAACGGATGGAACCAGGCCAAGGGCTTGTAGATTTTCTCGCTGACTTCGGTCTTGTAATTGCGGCCTGTGGGCGATCGAAAATGAGCGTCACTGCGCATCCAGGATTCTACTACCACGCTGAATCTAGTGCTGTCATACCACTGCGGATTCATGTAAAATTCCCAGAACACAGGCCCGGAACGTTCGGTGGGATCGTCAAGGGGGCGGTCTCTTTCCACATAACTCCAACGCGCCGTGGCCAGCTCAGGGGACAAGGCCGCGGCAATACGATCTCGGTGCTCTCGTTGTTTGTTCATGAGCATGAGGAAATCATGCGTGAGGTGGGTGTTGGGGCTGTACCGATCATAGCCATCGTGCACAGCACGTATGGCGGTACTGTACCACATCCAGTGCGGGGATCTCACGGTCAGACGCGACCCGTCCAGTTCCGATGCCATGTCAACATCTCCGTCCAGCAGGTGATCTATTACCACCCGATGCCCCCGGCTTTCCAGCTCGCGAAACCAGGCCGATCGATTTTGATTGTAGTAGTCCTGTTGATAGGTGGTGTAGATCGCATGATCTCGTGGATAAGCACGGCCTGGCTCATATGGTATCAGTTCAAATCGTTGTTCTACAATGCACCGATACCAACCGCATAGGAAATTGGCATAGTCGTCATCTCTGTATATCAATCGTGGTCTAGACATGTCTAGGTGTTGGGTCCGAGATAGTCGATGGCCTGAGCCAGTTCAGGATGATCCTGCCTGAGATCTGTACCGCGTTTCCAGTCGAGGTCTCGCACTTTCATGCGCAGGATGTTGCCGTCAAGGCTGGCACCATTTTGCATGAAATCACAGATGCGATCAAACTCTTGCCGATGCCAACTGCCGACCTGCGCTGCCTGTAAGCGAGCCACGGCCTGTTGTTTGGCCTGATTGGGCAAGGTGCTGATGCTGAAGTAATAGGCTTCGTGCATCATGTTCCAGTACACAAAATCAAATCGCTGCTGGTCGATCCAGTGCGCCAGAGTTTCCAGATACATCACATTGAACACGTTCACGGTACTGCATACCTGTAGGCGCAGATTGGGCATGCGATTGCGCAGTTCTTGGAAACGACCTATGTTGGCTTCTACATCAGACCAGCCAGCGTTGGTACGCTGGTATTCAAATCGGTCCGCCACGTCGTCGATACTAAATGCCACTTCCACCGTACGGAAGTGTTGCCAGATATCCGGCCCACGCTGTGGCCACTGTGTACCATTGGTGTTGTAGTGTATCTCAACCTGGTGCGCGATGCCTCGATCTACCATGCCCTGCAAGAGATCGAAATGCTGGTCAATCATGAACGGCTCACCACCGGTAAACTCGATATAGCGTATCTGTTCCAGTATGCCGTCTATCTGGTTCCAGAACTGCGCATTCTCCCGGGGCCAGGCTCCCTTTTTCAGCATGGTATAGTGGAAGCTAGATTTTTTATCCTCCACATATTGCAGCTCTTCGGTGGCAAAGGTGCTGGAACTCCATGATCCACAGATACGGCATTTGAGATTGCAGATGTTGCCCAGCTTGAGATCTAGGAACTGCAGGGGTTTGGCATCTGGGGTCCATTCGGTGTCTGCGACCACATGCTTGAGCCGATCCAGGGTGTGCATGCGTTTTGAGGTGCGACCAGACTTCTCTTCCTGCCAGCACTTGCGGCAGGTGCGCGGTTGTTTCTCTTCCAGGAACTGCTGCCGTAGATCTCGCATGTACTGGCTCTGCTGCGCTTCCGCCAGCGAGCAATTCAGCAGATCAAATTTCTCTCCCCGATCATCTGTGATCTCTTCTTCGGCTAGACAGCAGGGGCGCAGGCTACCGATGGGACTGGCTTCCAAACTGATCCAGGGCAATACACAAAACTTGTCGTGGGGTGTTTTCATTCTAAGGCCTTGAGTTCGGGCAATACTGACAGCAGATCTTCGCCGCGCACCTTGTCTAGCTTTTGGTTACGGTCCCTGAACTCTGGAATCACGCTGCTGTTGTCGGTAGCCATCATGAAAGTGATGGCGCTTTCAAACCCCGTGATGGCACGGCGCAAGTGATCCTGCGGCCTCAGCCATTCCAGATGCTGTTCAAACTTCTCTCGCAGGGCCTGTTTGTAGGCCACGGGGGCGATGTCGATCTGAGCCAGCGCGGATCCTGCAAGAGATTGATGTTGAGATCCTGAGGTCGGATCAATCCCTTCTCTACCCAATCCCTGTGAAAGTCCGGCACATGCCATGCATTGAGTATGCTGGTAGTAGGAGAGATAAAGAAATCGACGTTGGGGCAGATTTCCAGCATGCGTCGGCGATTCTGTTCCACGTCCGTCCACTTTGTGCCCTTGCGTATGTATTCAGCTCGAGCACCCTGGGCATCTAGGCTGGCACCTACGCTCACATTTTTGAACTGTCGCCAGTAGTCGAACACAAATCGATCCTTGAGCTTGACCTGGGTGAAGTTAGTGTTGTACAGCAGGCGAACGTGGAACATTTCGCGGCGTTGAAGTTCCTCCAGGATGCGATAGTGTTCATCCATGATCAAAGGTTCGCCGCCGGCAAAGTAGATCTGCTCCACGTGATCGATATGCTCGATCAACTGTTCCCAGATGTCAGTTTCGTTGCGTCCTGCGTACAACAGAGCTCGATTGTTCTTGGCATAGTTCTCGCCATAGAGATGCACCTGATCTTGATGCCATTGACTAGAGAATTGCGGTCCACAGCTACGGCATTTGAGATTACACAGGTTGCTGAAACGAATGTCCCAATACACCATCTCAAAGCGATCCAGGTGGCCATCTGGTTGTGTTTCTGATACCTTTTTCACATGATGTCCATGACGCTTGTTGGCGCTCTGGCGTCCGCTCTGGGCTCCAGACAGTTCTTTTTCATAGCATCGTTGGCAGTCTGCACTGGGACGGTCGGCCAGCATGTTGGTACGGATTTCGCGCATGCCTGCACTGTTCCAGATCTCCCGGAGACTGGTGGTGTTGCCATTGCCCACTGGAGGCACTCCGTTATGCTCGGCCATGCAGCAGGGCTTGGCTTGCCCGTCAGGATAGAGATGCAGGTGTATCCAAGGGTAGATGCAGAACACTTTGCTCTGCTTGACAAGATACTCTTCGCGATCGGTCAGTTCTACAGGATGGTCCAGATCTGAATTATTGTACTGATATTGAGTCATACCAAGCCTCTAAACGGGGGAATGTAGCCGAGAAATTTTTTCCTCGGCGCTGATCGTACTGGTCATAAAATCTCCGGAAATCATTGTGCAGTTTTGGCATTTCAAATGTGTCTGAATGCGGAGTCTTGACCACATCCAGATAGTCAATCAGGCGTTGTAGGTGATTGATCTCATGCTCGTGCAGCAGAGGATGATCGTGATTGACCTGCAACCATTCAGACAGGCGTGCACGATAGTAGTCACGTATGTCGTCGGGTAAAACCAACGCGCTCTGGAAGCTGGGAAAACGCAGGATGTTGAGAGTGAAATTTATCCGATTGCGACCCCAACGCTGTTTGAGTCCCAGTAGTAGGCTGAGATAGCTAGGCAAGCTGTCCAGGCACAAGGCATTGATGGTACACATGCTGTGAACCGCACGTACACGATCGCTGCTCAATAACAGATTGACATTGCTCAACCACTGGGCAAAATCCAGGCCATCACGGATGTATTCGGCCTGGCCATTCATGCTTTCGTTGCTGGTGTAGATGTCCACTTTGGGTATTGACTCCAGGCGCGCCAGCAAATTCTCAATGCGCGTGGGTTCCATGCCTAGGTTTGAGTTGATGGCCAGACGGGTGCGGCTGCGTCCTTGATTGGCCACGAACCAGTCGATCAAGCGCCAGGTATAGCCCGACATCAAGGGTTCTCCACCAGTGATCCTGAGTTCATCTAGGGTTCGGTGGAGGTCTGATTCCCACCACTGGAAGAAGGCTTCCACGTAGGGGTTTGATTCATTGACAGTATAGAGTTGAGCGCTATCGTGGGTATGAGTAAAATGATTCCTACCATCAGATACCAGTCCGACATAGGGCCCATTAGCATGGATATCTCGAACCCAACTGCTGCTGAAAGCAGGATTGCAATAAGAACAGGCAAACTGGCAGGTCCTGTCAAAGCTGATTTCCAACGTTCTAAGATTGACATCCACTTCAGGATCTAGATGTTGTGCTTCAGACAAGGCTTTTTCATCGTAGATAATAGATTTATACAACCTATCACTAATGTTCTGTCGATTCATTGATTCAATTTTCCAGCAATACTCGCATCCCGTTGGATATTCCCCTTTTTGCATCATTGCTCGATCTTGTTTTTTTTGTGGAGTATTATGTATAGCTGCTGGATATATTTTTATCGCCTTTTCATCTATTTTATGAGCTGGTGGATGATGGCAACTAGTGGTCATGCCACTACCCAACCAGATAGTAGCGTTGTACCACTTAGCCAAGCACATCGATGGACTAATAGAGTTTAGATAATCTAGAACTTGTCTATCAGTTTCCCGGCTTGGTTTTCGTAAACTCATTTATTTTCCTTTGATTTTTCATACGCTAGTTTTTCTATGTATTCAGCTAGATCTTGTGGCAACTTTTCTCTCTGCTCCCGGTTGTGTTCTTGCAGTCTGGCATAATTGTGTTCACACACCTCGCGACTCTGCTTCAAAAAATTCCATGCTCCATTATAGCATATATCGCGTACAATCGCAATGATTCTATCTGCCCGATCTTGTGGATCGTCGATGAGATCAAAGCTCTCATCGATCACATGATCAAAGGTCCGGAATCCTGCATTGCGCAGATCTCGATAAAATCCCCGATTGGCGGCCACCACAAAAGGATGCTCCATGATCATGGGCTTCCAGATCTTCTCGGTGCGGAACGTGTAGGGGTAGTCAAAGATGGTTTCGGTAACCAGGCTAAAGCAGCTATCCACGTAGCACAGGGGATTCACGATGGCATCGCCCCAGGTGTTACCAAACATCACGTGTTTGGCGAAGTCTTGCTGCTGGGCAGCGGCCAGGTTGGGCAGAGCCCGTGGTATCTCGTAGTGCAGGGGCAAAAATCTCAAGGGTTCTGAGTCACCTACTTTGAGAGCGCTGGACCAAGGCATGCTCACGGTGTGATTGAGATTGCTCCAGAGCGCACCTTTCAACACATCTGCTTGCCTGAGACCGTCTATGAGATACTTGCGATGTGGCCTCAAGCGTCCGTTGAGAAACAGGAAATCGTAGTATTTGGTCTTGGTCTGTATTTCTGGGGCGCGATCATGGGCCTCCTGATTTTCTGTGTATGTCACTATGTTGCTGAAATAGCCATCTGTTTTGAGATAGCTCAGTCCTGGTTCAAGATCACCGCTGGTGATCAGACCCAGCTGCCCTTGTTCCACTAGATCTCGTATCCTGAGACGCTTCAATTGCAGCAGTATGGTTTCGCTGCCTTCAGCTGGGTTACAGAAAATAATATGCCCGGGGTGGATCTGTGCTAGATCTCGTATGCGCTGCCAGTGTTCTTTGATCTGCAAGCGACCAACGATGTAATAGCACTCAGGATCAAACTCTATCTGATCCCACTGCCAAAAGCTGGCATCTGCATAGGGACGGAGCAGGTCCCAGACTTCGGCCCACTCATCCACGACCAGCTTATAGGGTCCTAGCATGATAGGCACATTCCTGCCACCAGGCAGCCATGTCGGGAAATGTGTCCAGGAAGTTGGTTCCCCGTCGGCGGTCGTGCTCGGCGAAAAATCTATGGAAGTCTGCTCGGTGCCGGTTCAGCTCTTGGGCGGGCATCTCTTGCCCACGACGCATCCAGGCTATGTCACGGTCCAAGCGAGCGATCTCATAGTCTTTGAATCCGTGGAATCGGTCCTCGGGTGTTTCTGTCTGGCGCAGCATCCAGGCCCAGAGATGCTCCAAGCGATCCGCATAGCTCTCGGGCAGGATCTGCAGGCTCTGCCAGGCTGGTTGACGCAGCACAGGGGTATCAAACCACACTCGCTGATAGGTTTCGCTGTAGGTCTTTCTCAGACCCAGGATACCTGCAAACAGGCTGTCCAGCGTGGTCACCGACAGGTTGTTCATGGTCACGATGAACGTGAGGCTGTTGCGATACGGGATGTCTGTCAGGAACTGATTCACACGGTCCCACAGCAAGTCAAAGTCTAGGCCATGACGTATGTATTCAGCCTGGGCGCCCCAGGCATCAAGGCTCACATACTGCATGAAATGCTCCAGGCGGCCTTCTTGGCACAATTCCTGGAGGTAGCCCTTGTAGCGTTGCCAGCTCTTTTCATCTACGGAAAAATTGCTGGTCACACACAGGTGGAGATCGGGCTTGGGATGCTCTAGCACGTAGTCAAACACACGATAGGTGTTACGATCCAAGAGTGGCTCACCGCCGGTCATGCGAAAGTGACTCAGCTCAGGGTACAAACGAGGCCACCAGGACCAGAACGCCTCTACGTAGGGATTATGCTCACGGGCAGGAATAGGGCGACGATCCCCAACAAAATGCTCAGGAGCATTATGAGGCACCAGGGTAGGGTATGCTCCAAATCTAGCAACTTCATCTGCCCATGTGCTACTAAACTGAGGGCTACAATAGCTACACCTGAGGTTGCAAACATGATTGAAATTGACTTCAACATAGCTAGGAATGACATCTTCATCTCCGGTTGAATTGCGTATGCGATCAAAGTCTACCGCGGCCCAGGGCTCGCCCGAACGATAGTGGCGATCACTGAGCTTGCCTTCGCGCTCCATGTTCCAGCAATACTGGCATTCTTCGGGCTGTTCCCCGTCCAGCATGCGTCGTCTCTGCTGCTTTTTGTAGTCGGTATTGTGCAAGGCCGCAGGATTGCGCCCAATGGCCTCTATGGGTATGCGGTGTAGGGGAGGATGGTAACAGCTATTGTTCAGTCCAGTGGGCAGGTGCAGGCTGACCTGGCGCCACTTGGCCAGACACAGGGCCGGGCCCAGTTTCTCCTGCATCTGTTCAGCTGAGGTCAGGAACTGGCTCTTGAACTCTCCATTGACTTCGTCACCCGGATTCACTTCAGCCCCATCTCCTGGCGTATCTGTGTGGCTGATATAGCTGTGATGCTTGAATCAAAGGTCTCTTCTCCGGATGTCTTACCTGCGCCCTGCAGCCCCAGTACGAGTATTTTTTCATGTCAAATTTTCCCCAGTTCGTCTAGTATTTCATGCTTGGCTTATCAATTTTGTAAGGCACAATTTGCTTTTGAAACTTTTTTTCCATCAATAGATTGTAATTATAATCTAGTGAATACTGCATGTCCCAGTACATCGATTCTAGCGTTGACCGATCCAATTTGGCCAGATCATCGATCAGTGTCAAAATTTTTAGATAGCGATCCCTATCACTGAATCCATCGTAGTTTTCATCCCAAAAATCTGCAAAAGTTCTAAACCCCATCTGGCGCAGATAAGCCAAATAATCTCTAGGTCCAAAAATAATAAATGGCTTTTTTAACATCATGGGTCTGACTGTTTTTTCAGTTATAAAAAAACAATTTCCAGATGTGAATGTTTCTGCCACACAATCAATGAAAAAGTTTACATAGGCTCTTTTAGTTTGGGAGATAAATCCATCCGACAGAGTCAACCCTGGAGAGTAAGGATCAATGTCCTGGATCTGCAAGGGAAACTTACTTTGGCACTGTGTGAAGTTTTTCAAACTGCGAGGATCGGCTAGCCACAGCTGGTCTATTTCAAACAGAGATCTTGAATCAATGTCGTTGGGATCAGCTACAAATCCCACTGCACTTTTGTCACCATGATGAACCATAAGGTGAGAAGCAATGCCGATTCTATGCCATAATGGTCTTCCATATAGAGTTCCAAAAATCGATCTAAGATTCCATGTATGATATTCACTTTCCACTGGCTGAGAGATATCTAAAAATTTCCAAGGTAGAACATGTGATACACAGTAAGTCTGATGAGTTTCCAGCACGTTGCTAGTTTCTATAACAACGTTTCCAAGATCAAATTTGTCAAGATACCGGTATAGACCGATGTTCTCTGCGCAGCAACCTTCGGTACCATTGGTTATAATAATATCTTGTCCCCGAAATTGACTCAAAAAATCAATTAGTTCTGGCAAGTTCCAGATAAAATGGTTTGCTGGTTTGATCCTAAATGTTGCGGGCATTACCAACCCTCTTGTTGACGTATCACATCAATTTCCCGCACCATGATGCCCCGGTTGTGCCAGTCTGAGCGATAGTGGCGCTTGAAAAACGCGCTCTGTTCACCTTCTAACACAGCTACCGGCAATCCCAACTGTGCATGCAGTTCGATGCCGATCTGTCCGGCCAAGACCCTGGGATCTGAGTTGGCTACTGTGTGCCACAGTTCTTTGAGATTGTCAAACCATTGTACCTGGTTGTGGTCCCAGTTGGTGAGCATGGTCATGTAGGTGCCCTGCCGTGCACCCGCTATGGCCCACCAGCCGTTGTCCACATCAGTACCGATGTTGTGCCAGACAGTAAGGTTGTCTAGATTGCGCTGATTCACGCGATCGCGGAAGTCAGCCACAGTGGGTCTGCGTCCTTGGTCCAGGCACATCTTGACACCTTCGCGGAATCCTGCACGCCAGGCCTGGAAAGGCGATCCATTGGGATAGGTAGTGCTCCAGCAATCATGCATGGCCCAGTACAGGCTGTTCTTGTAGTCCAGGCAGAAATCCACGGTATGTGTGGCATTGCCATCAGCAGCTTCGTGGGTGCGCATGCCCCGCACATAGCTGCGAGTCCAGGAACTGATACCACCATTGCCGTAACGCAGCCCATTCACATGATTGCGGGCGCGCCAGCGATACACAGCCTGCTCGTGTTCGGGTGTGGCGTATTGCAGAGTGAGATTGAAAAATTCGGCGTCGGGTAGATTGTCCCCGTCGATCAGGATGAATCGTTCGGTAGAGCTGGCCTCGGCAGCGGCCTTGTGCGCAGCATCTGATCCCTTGACGCCGTCCACCCTCTGGGCCCAGGGTGCCATGTTCTTGATCTTGGCCCAGAACTCTTCTTTCTGGGGTTCATCGTAGCTGAGATAGATCAGGTCTAGGTCAGCGATATCATCTCGTTTCATAGGTTCTTTTGCTCCAGCGTTGATTGGGTTGATCCGGTGACACTACCACGGCCACGCTCCAGGGATCGCAGGCAGTGCCCTGCTCGCTGGGCACCAATTTTTCCGTCACGCGCCATTGCTGTTCCTGGATTTGGCCATCAACCACGCGCACTCGCATGCTGTTGCGGTGATAGGTTTCTGGGTCAATATCTATGTATGTACCGGGCACATCCTCCATGCTGTAGAATAGTGGACCGCCTGTGGCCGCATCATAGTATAGCCGATACAATATGGGAGCCGAGCGAGGATAGCCAGGCCAACGTTTCCATGTCATGACCACCTCAGCTTCATCCAGGCCAGATCCCTTGGATCGTGGAAACTGAAGGTCATACCGTTTTCGGTGCTGTGTGTTTGAAACCGATCCCCAGGCATCCCAAACTCTTCTATGGCCCAGACGCAGACTTCGTTCCAGTCCGGCCGGCCCGCTTTGATCCAGGGGATCATCAGTTCGTGATCATAGTTCATGGCCGCCAATCCTTGACGTGATAATGCACAGCACCCCATTGTGCTAGACCATTGATGCGCAGACCATCCTCCACTGATTCCCAGACCAATTCCTGAGTCCAGTCTGAGCCAGCAGTGCCAATCATGTGCTGTTTCATGTGTACCATGCGCGGATAGTCCGCCCAGGGCTGGGTAACTCGTTCGGGCCCCAGGATCTGGGCGGCCATGGCATAGACCAGATCAGTACTGGGCACTTCTTCGGCTGACTGGATCAAGCGGCGATACTGGTCCCAGTTCTGGAATATGTCTCGCACCTGCAGGAAAAAATCCCGGGCCAGCTCGCTGCGTCGCCAGTAGGTAATGGCATTATACACATCGGGCAAGTGATTGTGGTCAAAAGCCCGGCGATAGTAGCGAGAAGTGCCCAGCCGATCCTGCCAGTCTCGGCAGCCGGTACTGATGCATACTTCGGTGTGCCTCAGCTGATTCCACCAGTGCCGGATATCGCTCACTATCAGCAGGTCTGCTTCCAGCTTGATGGTCTCGCGGAATGGAGTGAGATTGTAGACCTGCCAGTCGTTGGCCCAGACGTTGTCATAGTTGACATCCTGCAACAGTCGCACATGATCATAGCCCGCGGGACCTTCTTGGTCTGTGATCAAACAGATCCTGGCTCCGGCATGCCAGCGGCGCACACTGTGAGCCAGCTGCTGGGCGCAGGCCAGATACTGGTCGCCCACGGCCACTATCACGAACCCCTGTTCTTCAATGGGCCGCAATGATGCGCTCCAGATGTGATTTGCCCATGGCATGGAAGTCTAGGCCGTTTAGAGGTGTGTATTTGGGGATGTTGCGTTGATCCTGCCAGGCCACTCCAAACACGTCTTGCTGGGGTTCATACGTGAGCTGCGCCTGTGGCGTGATCGAACACAGCGTCCAGGGTATGTGATCCACACGGTCCGTGCAACCATTGACCAGCATGAGTGCTATGCTTAGAGCAAAATCGTTGCGATAGGTCGCACGATCTATGCCGTAGAGATCACGATAGTGGTCCCAGTTAGCACGGATCATGGCCATCATGTCAAACACATACTGGCTCACAGCGCCGCGCTGGAACATGATCACAGTGGCCCACCACAGGGGCAGGCGATGCCGGCCAAACACATTGAGACTGCCAAAATCGGTCTGGCCGGTGATATCATAGGCATGGTTGTGTGCCAAGAACTGCTGCCTACAATCCAACAGAGTAGCCAGTTCACGACCATTGACCACATAGTCCGCATCCAGCAGCAGGGTGCGATCCCAGGGTGACAGTTCGTAGGCCGCAGCACGATTGCCGTTGTACCAGGTCGTGGTTGTGCCATAGTCCTCCCAGTGCCGGGTACCACCACTGTCAGCGGTGGTCACGATCACCCGATCAAATGCCCGGTCGGTGGCATGATCCGTGACCACGGCCACAGGAATATCCAGGAACCGTCTGATACGCCGGGCGCTCCACTCGGCCATGGCCAGATAATCGGTGCTTTCGTTGTTGAAAGCAAAGATGAGGGCACCGGTTGTCATCGCTTGGTGCTGATCGATTCAAACTCCACGAGCCATGCGTTCATGACTTCCTGGAAGCGTTCGCCTACTTGGTAGCCCAGTTCCAGCACGTTGACCCGTACTGGATTTTCATACAGGTCCAGGATCACTGCTTCCTCGGTGGGTATGGCCTGTAACAGCACCATGAGATTTTGGTCTGCGCGCCACATGCCACCGTTGTAACCAAATACCAGGCGCGCCTGATATTTTTCCTTCAGTACCCGTTTGGCCGCTTCGTGGCTGAAACGAGCTCGGGCGTGTGAGATTAGATCTTGGGTATCCATGCCGTAATTATACAGCAGGCGGCGGGTTTAGTCAACCATTAGGCCGTGGTAGCTGCCACTGTGGGTGTGCCCCAGCTGGCTGTGAGATAGGTAGAACTGGGCGGATAGTAGGTCACTATGGTGCAGGGCGCCGTGCCCGGGGTGGCGCCCGATGCTGCTGTACCACCTGAAATGGCATAGCCGTCGCTGGCAGACCAGGTCG